>Ga0164243_10008977_pt1 | contig 14638 bp, 11 predicted proteins | sample OricompcompostOP_FD_108781 | JGI IMG/M metagenome (GOLD analysis project Ga0164243, IMG submission 108781) | Organic Plus compost microbial communities from Emeryville, California, USA - Original compost - Organic plus compost (OP) | ecosystem: Engineered > Solid waste > Mixed feedstock >... | reverse complement strand
GCGGTCGGCGGCGGCCTCGAGCGCGGCGATATCCAGCTTCGTCATCTGGAGCATCGCCTGTGTGACGCGCGTCGCCCGATCGCGATCCGGATCGGAGAGCAGGCGTCCGAGGGCGTTCGGCACCACCTGCCACGAGAGACCGAAGCGATCCTTCAGCCAGCCGCACTGTCCCGGCTCGCCCCCCTCGGTGAGGCGATTCCAGAAGTGATCGACCTCCTCCTGCGTCTCGCAGTCGATCACGAACGAGATCGCCTCGGTGAAGGTGAAGATCGGCCCGCCATTGATCGCGGTGAACTCCTGATTGCGCAGACGGAACACCACGACCTGCGCGGTACCTTCCGGCCCGGGTCCTGCCTCCGTATAGCGCACCACCGAGCGGATCTCGCCGTCCCCGAAGACGTCGATGTAGAACGTCGCCGCCTCTTCCGCGTTGTTGTCGAACCACAGACTCGGTTGAATCGATCCCATCTCGCACTCCTGTCCCCGTCATCGCGACCGACCGTCGTCATGCTCACGATAGCTGTCTGCACGAGGCCATGCTTCTTCCCGGTTGCGATGTACCGGAGACACCACGAGGGGCGACCATTCGTGGTCGCCCCTCGTCTGCATGCGTGATGCGTGTGCGCCGACTACGTCGGCTGCAGCGCCGCCAGCTGGGCATCGACGATCTCGCGGACGCGCGCGACCACCTCGCCCAGCGCGATGAACTCGGACTCGGCCGCCGTGCGCAGGCGCAGCTCGGCCTGCTGATTCTCCAGCGTGCGCTTGCTGATCGAGAGGCGGATCGGGTTGCCGATCAGGTCGGCATCATTGAACTTCACGCCCGGACGATCCGCGCGATCGTCGTAGAGCACCTCGATGCCCGCCGCCACCAGATCCTTCTCGAGCTGATCTGTCGCCGCGATCACCGGCTCGTCCTGTCCGATCGAGAGCAGCGACACGTGGAACGGCGCGATCGAGATCGGCCAGACGATGCCGCGATCGTCGTAGCGCTGCTCGACCGTCGTCGCCGCCGCGCGCCCGATGCCGATGCCGTACGACCCCATGATCACCGGCTTCGACTCGCCATCCGCATCGAGGAAGTTCGCGCCGAGCGCCTCGCTGTAGCGCGTGCCGAGCTTGAAGATGTTCCCGACCTCGATCGCGCGTCGCGCCTGCATCGGCTCACCACAGACCGGGCAGAGGTACCCTTCTGCCGCCGCCGCGATGTCCGCGACCACATCCGCCGCGAAGTCGCGCCCGACGTTCACGTTCTTCAGGTGCCATCCCGGACGATTCGCACCCGCCACCAGATTCGGCGTATCGCGCACGCTCTCGTCGATCACGATGAACGCATCGTGCACGCCCACCGGCGAGCCGTAGCCCGGCTCCGCCCCGATCGCGCGGATCTCCTCGACCGTGGCCGGGGTGATGTCGCCTTCCTTCGTGACGTTGCGCAGCTTCGTCTCGTTCACATCGAGATCGCCGCGGATCACCGCGAAGATGAAGCGGCCGGAGCCCCCCTTGAAGAAGACCGCCTTCGCCGTCTTCGCGACCGGCACGTTCAGGAACTCGGCAAGCTTCTGGATCGTCGAGGCGTTCGGCGTCTCGACCTCCTCCATCGGCAGCAGATCCTCCGCCGGCGCCGGCTCGCGCCGGAAGGTCGCGACCTCGCGGTTCGCGGCATAGTCGCCATGCGGGCAGATCAGCAGGATGTCCTCACCATTCGGCGAGAACGCCATGTACTCCTCCGACTTCGAACCACCCATCATGCCGACATCCGCACCAACCTTGATGAAGTCCATGCCGATGCGCGTGAAGATGCGATCGTAGGCGGTCGCGTGCGCCTCGTACGAGGTCTCGAGTCCCGCCTCGTCGACGTCCAGACTGTAGGAGTCCTTCATCGTGAACTCGCGTACGCGGATGAGTCCGCCGCGCGCACGCGGCTCGTCACGGAACTTCGTCTGCAGGTGGTAGACGATCTGCGGGAGCTGACGATAGGAGCTCACCTCGGACGCCGTCAGGTCCGCGACGACCTCCTCGTGCGTCATCGCGAGCACCATGTCGCGCTCGCCACGATCCTTGAGGCGCGCCATCTCGGGACCGACCGACTCGAAGCGACCGGAGCGCTTCCAGATGTCCGCCGGATGCACGAACGGCATCAGCATTTCCTGGCCGCCGATCGCGTCCATCTCCTCGCGGACAATCGCCTCGACCTTGCGGATCACGCGATAGCCGAGAGGGAGGAGGCTGAAGATTCCGGAACCCAGGGGGCGAATCATCCCTGCGCGCACCATGAGCTGATGACTGATCAGCTCCGCGTCCGCCGGCGCCTGCCGCAATGTCCGCCCGAAGAGATGCGCCATCCGCATGACTGTTTCCGTCCTCCAGCACAAGGTCCAATCACCATCCCAGAACCACCGTGGTTCGGATGGACCGAATCGTCAAAATCCTACCCGTGATCGGCATTCTTCGCCAGTCGCGCCGTGCCCGTCACCCGGAGATCCTGCTCGCGCGCGAGGATGAACAGCAGCGACGACAGCCGATTCAGGTACTTCAGGATCTCCGGGTTCGAGACCTTGCCGTCCGCAAAGAGCAGCACCGCCACCCGCTCCGCGCGGCGCGCCACGGTCCGCGCGAGATCGAGATGCGCCCCCGGAATCGTGTCGCCGGGGAGGACGAACTCGCGCGGCAGCTCGACCGTCGCCGAGATCGCGTCCGTCTCCGTCTCCAGCCACGTCAGCCGATCGGCCGGGAAGCGGAAACGGTCGGGGCGCGTCTCGTCAGTAAAGGCGAGCTCGGCCATCATCTGGTAGAGATCCCGCTGCACCTGGATCAGCCGCTCGCGCGTCGGGTCGTCGGTGACATGCGCGCGGGCGACGCCGATCGCGGAGGTCGTCTCGTCGAGCTCGCCGAGCAGATCGATGCGCGGGTCGCCCTTGCCAACGCGCTCGCCGAGCAGGTCGGTCTGTCCCGCATCACCGCGCGCCGTGTAGATCTTCATGAACGTGTTGTCCTTCCGTTATGCCAGCGGCACTGTCCGGTCCAGCGTACCAAGTTGCGCTGTTGGTTGTGGGCACGATTGACCAATGAGGAATCTTGCATCATTGCCCGAAGCCCGAAAGATGTCACAGATCCTCCACAGATTCCGGAGGCCGTTGGAGTACTATGAAGGGAGCGGACGATCCTGCCACGATGCTCTCACGTCCCTTCATTGAGAGGGGCCAGATCGCCTGTCATTCCCGACATCGTCAGGAACGTACGTTCGCTGTGGTAGCATATCCCGTCACGTTTCCCCCGAGTGCCGTGCCATCGCACTGCATCATCGCCTCGGCCTCGGGATTCACGCCTGTTCGTATCCTCCCGAACGTCCTCAGTCACGTTCGCCTGCGATCTGGGAGCACCGTCGAAGTCATGGTTTTCTCGTCGTCCCCGCGCCTGTCGCGCGCTCCGCAACCCGCCTCACGCATCACGCACGATGGGCCGATCCGTGTGGCCGTCATCGGGCTCGGGTTCGGCAGCGCCGTGCACATTCCGGCGCTGAAGTATCTCGACGATACCGAGGTTGTCGCGGTCGTGGCGCGTCGTCTGGAGCGCGCGAAGGCGGTGGCCGGGCGGCACAATGTGCCGCTCGCCTCCGATGACTGGCGCGACGTCGTGAACCATCCGGAGGTCGATGCGGTCGTGATCGCGACGCCGCCGTACCTGCATCACCAGATGACGATCGCCGCGCTCGAGGCGGGCAAGCACATCCTCTGCGAAAAACCGCTCGCCCGGAACCTCGCCGAGACGCGCGACATGGTGAAGCTCGCGCAGACCGCGAACGTGGTCGCGATGGTGAACCACGAGTTCCGATTCCTCCCCGTGCGTCAGCGCGTGAAGGAGCTCATCGACGAGGGATACATCGGCGAGCCGCACTCCGCCTCGACCATCGTCTACCGTTCGAGTCTCGCCGATCCGCACGAGCGCCCCTACGGCTGGCTCATGGAGCAGGACAAGGCCGGCGGCATGCTCGGCGCCTCCGGATCGCATCACATCGACACGCTGCGCTGGTGGCTTGGCGACATCCATGCCGTCGCCGGGACGACCTCGACCGCGGTGACGCATCGTCGTCTGCCGGATTCCGGCACGATGGCTCGCGTCGATGCCGACGACAACTTCGCGTTCATGCTGCGCTTCGCGAACGGCGCGATCGGCACTGTCCACTTCTCGGCCACCGCACCGATCGATGCCGGCGAGGAGACGACGATCTCCGGCTCCGAGGGGATGCTCATCATCCAGGGGGATGGCGTGCTCTTCGGCGCGCAGAAGCGCGATGTCCAGCTGCGCGAGCTGCTGATCCCGGAGCGCCTCAAGCCGAAACTGCCGGAGTTCAGCCATTACCTCACGCGCCCGACGATCATGCTGATGCAGGAATGGGTGCGCGCGATCCGCTCGACCACCCCGACCTCGTTCTCCCCCTCGTTCTCCGATGGCGAGAAGGTTCAGGAGATCATCGATGGCGTGATCCGGTCGAGCGCGCAGGGTCGCTGGATCGACACGCGCGGCACCAAGTGGCCGACAACGGTGTTCTAGCCCGCGCTTTTGCCGAAATCCGCACAAGGTGCAAGAATGACAGGTACCATCCCTGCACGGAATCTGCCGTGCAGCTGTCTGTTGTGCCTTCGGAGGACACCCATTCATGGTCGCCACGGCCCTCGCATCCGAGCTGATCCTCTCGCCGGATACCGCTTTCGATACCCCCGGTCTCGTCGTCTCCGAGGACATCCTCCACAAGAACATCGCCGAGATGGCCGCCTTCGCCAAGAGCGTCGGCGTCAACCTGCGCCCACACATCAAGACGCACAAGACCCCGCAGATCACGCGCCTGCAGCTCGCCGCCGGGGCGATCGGCATCACCTGCGCGAAGGTCGGTGAGGCCGAGGTGATGGTCGAGCAGGCGGGCGTGCAGGACGTGCTCATCGCCTACCCGACGATCGGCGAGGAGAAGTTTCGCCGCATCGTCGCGCTGCTCGAGCGCGCGCGCATCATCGTCGCTGTCGACTCGATCGATGCGGCCAAGGCGATGTCGCGCTCGATGGCGAAGTACGATCGCGTCCTTGATGTGTCGATCGAGGTAAACACCGGGCAGAACCGTTCCGGCAAGAAGGCCGGTGACGAGGCCGTCAACTTTGCGCTCGAGATCGCGCGCCTCCCGAACCTCCGCATCCAGGGCATCATGACGCACGAGGGGCAGATCAATCCGCTGCCGCCGGGCGAGCTCGAGATCGGTGCGCTCGCCGCGGGCCGCACGATGGTCGAGATCGCCGAGCGTATTCGCGCGCACGGCATCGAGCTGCCGACGGTGAGCGTCGGCTCGACGCCGGCCGCGATCTACACGCCGACGGTACCAGGCATCACGGAGATGCGCCCGGGCACGTACGTCTTCAACGACAACTCGACCTTCCGCCACGGGCGCATCGGCGTCGCGCAGTGCGCGGCGCGTCACGTCGCGACGGTCGTGAGCCGACAGTCGCGGACGCACGCGGTGCTCGACACCGGCCAGAAGTCGCTCGGGATGGACAAGAGCGCGTCGCATCCGGGGCACGGCTACATCGTCGGGCATCCGAACGTGACGATCACGACGCTGAGCGAGGAGCACGGCGTCTGCGAGGTCCCGGAGGACGAGGCGAACTTCGAGGTCGGTGATCGCGTCGAGGTCATCCCGAACCACATCTGCCCGACCGTGAACCTGATGGACGAGCTGTTCATCGCGCGCAACGGCAAGATCGTCGACACGTGGACGATCGCAGCGCGCGGCAAGGTCCGCTAACGTGACGATCTCCGCACGCACGCCACTGATCGTGATCGATGTCCAGCAGGGATTCGCCGATCCGCGCTGGGGGCGCCGCAACAACCCGGATGCCGAGAGGCAGATCGGGCGGTTGCTCGCCGCGTGGCGTGCAGCGGACCGTCCGATCGTGCACATCCAGCACGCCTCGGTGGAGCCGACCTCGCCGCTGCGTCCGGATGCGCCGGGCTTCGCCTTCCAGGCGATCGCGGAACCGCAGGATGCCGAGCCGGTGCTCCGGAAGTCAGTGAACAGCGCGTTCATCGGCACGGATCTCGAGGCGCGCCTGCGTGCGCTCGATGCACCCTCCGTCGTGATCGTCGGGCTGACGACGAATCACTGTGTGGAGACCACGACGCGGATGGCGGGCAATCTCGGCTTCCACCCGATCCTCGTCTCCGATGCGACGGCGACGTTCGATCGCACGGGTCCGGACGGCACAGTCTGGCCGGCGGAGACGATCCACGCGGTGACGCTTGCGAATCTGCACGAGGAGTTCGCCCGCATCGCCACGACGGATGACGTGATCGCGGAGTTGAGGTCAACGTAGCCAGGGCACCCATGAAGGGTGTCGCCATCGCCCTGTTCTGCACACACCAACGCGCCCACCCTCTCACGAGGATGGGCGCGTTGTTCGTCAGTCGAGACGATGCCTACCGGTTGCGCGACTTCGGATCGAAGACGTCCCGCAGGCCATCGCCCATCAGGTTGCAGGCGACCACCGTCAGCAGGATCGCGATGCCCGGGAACGTGGAGAACCACCACGCATCACGCATGTACTTGCGCCCCTCCGACACCATCTGCCCCCAGTCCGGATCCGGTGGCTGGATGCCCAGACCGATGAAGCCCAGACCTGCCGTCGTCAGCACCGCAAAACCGATGTCCATCGACGCCTTCACCAGCACCGTCGGGAACGCGTTCGGCAACACGTGCCGGAAGAGCACGCGCCAGCGGCTCGCCCCGAGCGATTCCGCCGCCTCCGCGAACTGCGCGCCGCGCAGGGAGATCACGTTCGCGCGAACGAGTCGGCAGTAGCCCGGCCACCAGACCAGCGACACTGCCACCATCACGTTCATCAGACCAGGACCGAGAGCCGCCGCGAACGCCATCGCGAGGATCAGATCCGGGATCGTCAGGAAGATGTCCGTGATCCGCATGATCAGGCTGCCGATCCAGCCTCCGAAGAAGCCCGAGACCGCGCCGAGCAGAGTCCCGATCGACACCGCCATCAGGATCACCGTGACGCCCGCCAGCAGCGACGTCCGCGCACCGACGATCACGCGCGTGAAGATGTCGCGCCCCACCTGATCTGTCCCGAAGAGATGATCCCACGAGGGCGACTTCAGCTTGTCCGCGATATGCACCGCACCAGACGCGTCCTTCGGGTACGGCACGAAGAACGGACCGATGATCGCGATCAGCACGATCACGATCAGCACGATCGCACCGGCGAACGAGAGCGGGTTCTGCCGGAACTTGCGGATCGAGCGCTTCACCTCGGGGCTGAGCCCCCATCGTCGTTTCGTGCCCGGACTCGCCACGGCCACCTGGTCGAGACGTGCTGTTCCTGTCTCCATGAATGTCTCCTCCAGCCGCCTACGTGTGGCTCACACGCGGATCCAGGAACCCGTACGTGATGTCGACGATGATGTTGATGAGGCTGAACACGACGCCATACAGCAGCGCGATGCCCACGATCGGCATGAAGTCGAGTGTCAGCGCCGACTTCGTCGCGTAGAGTCCGATGCCCGGCCAGTCGTACACCGTCTCCACCAGCACCGATCCACCCATCGACCAGCCGAACGAGAGGCCGATCATCGTCAAGGTCGGGATGAACGCATTGCGCAACGCGTGACCATAGATCACCTTGCGCTCGCTAAGCCCCTTCGCGCGTGCCGTGCGGACATACTCATTGCTGAGCACCTCCAGCAGACTCGCCCGCGTAAAGCGTGTGATCGTCGCGAGCGACGCCAGGCTCAGCGTGATCGCCGGGAGCGCGAGATGACTCAGCGCCTCCCAGAAGACCGGGAAGTTCCCGGTCAGCAGCGAATCGACCGTGTACAACCCGGTAATCGAGTCCGGCGGTCGGGTCAGCGCATTGAGTCGTCCACTGATCGGGAACCAGTCGAGGCGCAACCCAAAGAAGAGCTGCATCAGAATCGCGAGCCAGAATGCCGGGAGACTCACGCCGATCAGGGAGATCACGCGCGAGACGTGGTCCGCCAGTCGATCGGAGCGCACCGCCGCGATGATGCCGAGCGGCATGCCAACGGCCGTGGCGATCAGCATCGCGAGGAACACGAGCTCCAGGGTGGCCGGCCAATAGGTCTGCAGATCCTGCAGCACCGGACGACGCGAGAGGATGGAGTCACCCCAGTCCCCCTGAGCGAGCCCCTTGATGTACGTCCAGTACTGCACGGGGAGCGGATCATCGAGACCGAACTCCTCACGGATCCGCTCGTAGGTTGCCTGGGGAGCCTGCGGCCCCGCCGCGAGGCGCGCCGGATCGCCCGGCACCACGTGGGACAGGATGAACGTGAGGATACTGATTCCGAACACCACCGGGATGATCAGCAGAAGACGGCGGAAGGTATATCTGGCCAGATTCATGAACTACGTCCTTGGATGACCACGGGCCCGGAACGTGATGTCCGGGCCCGCAGCATCACCGCGTCATCGCCGACCGGGTGTCGACTAGACGGTGTACTCGAGGAGGCGAATGTCGGAATTGTCCTTGACCGGCAGATCCCCCAGCTCCTTGACCCACGCGACGTTGGCCGTCTCGCAGTAGAGCCAGATCTCGACGGCCTGATCGACCAGCTTCTGCTGGATGTCGTCGTAAATCGTCTTGCGCTCGTCCGGATCAACCGTGCCGCGGCCCTGCTCGAGCAGCGCATCGATCTCCTCGTTCGCGTACTCCGACGCGTTCGACCAGTTGCCGACCATCGAGGAGTGATACGACTGCCAGAGGAAGTTGTCCGGGTCCATGTAGTTGGTGCTGTTGAACACGGCGAACATGCCTGGCGCCGTGGCAGGATCCGCCGCGCGCGCCACAAGATCCGGCCACACCAGCGGCGTGAGCGTCAGGTTGATGTTCAGCTCGGCCAGCTTCTCGAGCAGGATCAATCCGACCTGCTCCTCGATATCGAGACCCGTCACGTAGACGTACTCGAGATCGAATCCATCCGGATACTCGCTCTGCGCGAGGAAGCTCTTCGCCGCCTCCAGATCGAAGCGCTGGACTTCGAGATCTTCCTTGTGCCACGGCGAGAACTGCGGCGGCAACGGACCCACCATCAGTGTCCCACGACCGTTGGCCGCACCCAGCACGGCGTCATAGTCCAACGCCGCGAGCAGCGCCTTGCGAACGTTGAGATCCGCAGTCGGCCCGGCCTGGTTGTTGAGCTTGATCGCGAACGGCGTGTAGCTCGGCGTGTCGTTGATCACCAGCGACTCGATTGCCGCCAACCCCTCAATGTCCTCGACAGAGAAGTTGTCACCGTACTGAACCTCGCCCGCCTCGATCGCGATGCGCTTGGTCGACGACTCGCGGATGATACGCCAGATCAGGCGATCCACCGGCTTCGAGGCGCCACCATCGGTGTACCAGTAGTCCTCACGGCGCGTGAACTCGTAGATGCTGCCCGGCTCCCAGCGCGTGATCGAATACGGGCCACTGCCGGCGGCATTCTCAAGCAGATAGGTCTGCCCGCTGTCATCCCCGGCATTCTCCTCGACGATCGAGGGCTGCGCGATGAAGAGCCACGGCAGAATCAGATCGAACGGCGCAAAGGGCTTGGTGAGCGCGATCTCCAGCGTCTGCGCGTCCACGATGGTGATCGAGTCCGCCGTCATCACGTCAGAGAACATCCACGCCACACCGAGACCAAGCTCGAGCAGACGCGCGAAGTTCCACTTCACGACCTCGGCATCAATCGCCGTGCCATCCGGGAAGACAGCGCGCTCGTCGAGCGTGATCGTCCACGTCGTCGCGTCGTCGGAACCGACGACTTCCTTGGCGACGAGCGGCTTCACGACCGGAGGATTCTCCTCGAACCGCAGCAGGCTGTCGTACGTGGCACGCTGCCCCCACGTGATCGAGTAGTCATGACCGGTGTGCGGATCCAGGTTGCTGATATCCTGCCCACTGCCGTAGATGATCACATTCTGATCGGCCTGCGCAAACACACGCTGACCGTTCGGCAACATCGTCCAGACGCCGGTCGCGACCGCCGCGGCACCCGCCAGCTTCATCAGCTCGCGTCGCGAGACCGACGTCTTCCCCGCCGCATTCTTGAGATCGAGCAACGCCTGTGGCGTCGACGTTCGTTCCATGAACCGATTCCTCCAAGTCTGGGGCGACCTGCACCCCGGCATGTGTCTGGCGCCCGAGGAGATCGAACGATTCGACCGCCCCATGTCACGCACCACAAACGGTTGGGACCCGTACACGAATGAGGATGTGTACCTAGTGGAACCTCGCGCACGCGCGAGATGCAACGATCCGGAACGACGCCATCGTAAAACGGCGTTCGCTGGGGGCATCATTGCCCTGGGAGAGTTGGTTGATGATGTTGTAGCAAGTCGCGCTAGCGCGATGCAAGCAATCCGCTGCCGTAGGTGCCCGCCAGCGGACGGTACTCCACCTCCGGATAGCCGAATGCCGCCGGCCCGACGACCTCGAGCGCCTTCGGCGTCGCGATCATGCCCGGGGCGGGGATGCCAAGCACCGCAACCCGCAGACCGTAGCGCAGCACCTCGGTGGTGATTGGCTCCGCAGTCTCCGCATCCACGATGCAGATCAGGTCGGGCACGCTGCAGATGACACTGCCATCTTCCGTGCGGACGACAAGGTTCTCGTTCTGGAAATCAATCTGGTAGTGATGCCCGGCACTGTCGCCCGTCCCCTCGAAGTCGACGCGCCCGCGCGCGAAGCCTCCGACGAGTCGACGCTCGACATCGGTGATCTTGCCCTGGAAGATCCGCTCGCCACCAGACACCGACAGCACCGCCGAAATCGGATCCGCATGCTGCGCACGGGCCTCCAGCACGGCCTCACCCATGCGTACGGCGAGCGTCAGCGTCCCGGGGATGCCGGTGCGCCGCGCTTCCGCGCCGCTCATGATCGGGCCAGCACCACCGGCGCCACCGCCCATCTGGACCGTGACCGTGCGAACGTAGCGCTCGAGGACATGCGCGTCGGAGACGTTCTGATAGAGAGCGACGTGACCGCGGACATCGGCGATGGCATTCGGCGTCGGCGAGATGCCGCCGATCATGAACGTATCCATCTGCAACTCGGGGAACGCGCGGCCCATGCCATCGGAATCGATGACCGGAACACCCAGCGTCGCCGCCGTCGTGATCGGGGCGAGCGCATTGCTGCCGCCGATCTCGGCCGCGATCATGTGCGTCACCTGCTTGCCAAGATGCCGCTCGAGTGCACGAACGGCGATGGTGAACTCATCGCCTTGCCCAAGGCGCTCGACGCCCACGGTCGGTGAACCGATGCCTCCAACCGACGCGACGACCGCGTCATCCGGCACCTCGTCCAGCGAGACCACCGGGACCCGAACGTCGAGATCCTTCAGCACCTTGCGGGTGCGAACTTTGCCGAGATACGGGTTGCCCCCGCCACCCGTTCCGAGGATGCCCGCGCCAATCGCGAGCGCTTCAAGGTGTTCGACCCCAATCTCGGTCAGGGCCGAGGTCGAGAATGACTGGTTCTCACTCACAGCGTTTGTGCTCCGCATGGTAATTTCGGGTGACGTGCACACCAAATGGGCGGCAGGGTGCGCGCCACTTGAATGCTACACGGCCTGAGGCTGAATACAATTGGATGCAGAATACAAAACGATTGGGCATTTTGACCAACGACCGACTTGTCAATCCCTCGTATGATTCTCCACAGGTCAGGTTGAATACCGGATGGAGGTCACGTGACCTCCATTCTGTCTGTTTCGGCAACACCAAGCGTTCTTTTCTGGAGATGACGAATGAGCTTGCGGATCGGCGTGGACGTCGGGGGAACCAACACGGATGCCGTGTTGATGGATAACCGGATCGTGCTCGCAAAACTGAAGACTCCGACCACGGAGGATGTCACCAGCGGAATCACCACCGCGATTCGCAGCGTGCTCGCGCAGTCGGGGACGGACACCAGCGCAATCGCCTCGGTGATGATCGGCACCACGCACTTCACGAACGCGATCGTGGAGCGACGGCACCTCTCGCCGGTCGCGGCGATCCGCCTCGGCCTGCCCGCGACGGAAGCGCTCCCGCCAATGGTCGACTGGCCGGAGGATCTGCTCGAGACCCTCGAGCACGCCGTCTACCTCTGCCACGGCGGTCACGAGTTCGACGGTCGCGAGATCTCCGCCTTCGATGAGGCCGAAATCCGCGTTGCCGCGGAAGAGATCGCGAGCAAGGGCATCACGGCCGTCGCGATCTCCAGCGTCTTCTCGCCGGTCAATGGCGAGATGGAGGATCGCGCCGCCGCAATCGTGGCCGAGGTCGTGCCGGGCGTGACGATCACCAAGTCGAACGAGATCGGTCGCATCGGCCTCCTCGAGCGCGAGAACGCCGCGATCCTGAACTCCTCGCTGCGCGCCCTCGCCGACCGCACCGTCGCCGCCTTCGAGCGCGCCATCAGCGAGCTTGGCATCACCGCGCCGCTCTATCTCACGCAGAACGACGGCACCCTGATGGCCGCCGACTGGGCGCGCACCTACCCGGTGCTCACGATCGCCTCCGGCCCGACGAACTCCATGCGCGGCGCGGCGTTCCTCTCCGGCCTCACCGATGCGATCGTGGTCGACATCGGAGGCACGACCTCGGACGTCGGCATGCTGACGCACGGCTTCCCGCGTGAAGCATCGGTCGCCGTCGAGGTCGGTGGCGTCCGCACCAACTTCCGCATGCCGGATGTCTACTCCGTTGGTCTCGGTGGTGGCTCGCTCGTCAAGCTCGATACGCTCGAGATCGGCCCGCAGAGCGTCGGGTATCGCCTCACCGAGAAGGCGCGCATCTTCGGCGGCGACACGCTGACGACCTCCGACATCGCGGTGGCCGCCGGCATCGTCGAGATGGGCGACAAGAGCAAGGTCGCCGACATCGCGCTGGAGCAGATCGAGGCCGCGCTGAACAAGATCCAGGAGATCGTCGCCGCAGCGGTCGACCGCATGAAGACGAGCTCCGAGCCGGTGCCGGTCATCATCGTCGGTGGCGGCAGCGTCCTCGTGTCGCGCCCGGTCGAGGGTGCCTCCGAGATGGTGAAGCCGCAGCACTTCGAGGCGGCCAACGCCGTCGGTGCCGCGATCGCCCAGATCTCCGGCGAAGTCGACCGCGTCTACGCGCTTGAGGGGCTCTCCCGCGATGCCGCGCTCGACGCCGCGAAGGCGGAGGCTTCCGAGCGTGCCGTCGCCGCGGGTGCCGATCCGTCGACCATCCAGATCGTGGACGTCGAGGACGTGCCGCTGGCGTATCTGCCGGGCAACGCGACCCGCATCCGCGTCAAGGCGGTCGGCGATCTGACGCTCGCGTAGGTCCGATCGACGCACGTCACACCCCCCGGCAGGATGCGTCCTGCCGGGGGGTGTGATCACATGGGGGCATCGGCATGCGTGAGATCACGATGGACCAGCTCGACGACATGGCGACGGGCGCGGCCGTGCTCGGCACGGGCGGTGGCGGCGATCCATACATCGGCAAGCTGCTCGCCCGCGAGGCACTGCGCGACCGTCCGCCGCTGACCATGCTGTCATTCGACGAACTCGATGACGACGACTTCGTCATCCTTGGCGGAGCCGGCGGTGCGCCGACCGTTGGCGTCGAGAAGCTTCCCTCTGGCCACGAGCTCGTGCACGCATTCCGCACGCTGGAGACGCATTTCGGGAAGAAATTCACGGCCGTGATGTCCCCGGAAGCTGGCGGAATCAACTCGATGATCCCGATCAGCCTCGCCGCCGCCGTCGGGCTGCCGCTGGTGGATGGCGACATCATGGGGCGCGCCTTCCCCGAGATCCAGATGGCGATCCCGACGCTGTGGGGCATCACCGCGACACCGATGGCGATGGCCGACGAGAAGGGCAATGCGATCATCCTCGACACCATCTCGAACCGCTGGACCGAGGTGATGGCGCGCAGCCTGATCGTGCAGATGGGTGCGGTGACGCACGCGACGAACTTCCCGATGACGGGCGCGCAGGTGAAACAGGCCGCGATCTCCGGCACGATGACGCTGATCGGGCAGATCGGTCGCGCCATCCGCGAGGCGCGCGAGCAGCATCGCGATCCGATCGCTGCCGCGACCGCGATCACCGGAGGTCACGAGCTCTGGCGCGGCAAGATCGCGGACGTCGACCGGCGCACCGTCGGCGGCTTCGCGCGCGGCGCGGCGCGGATCGTCGGCACGGGGGCGTACGCCGATCACACCTTGCAGCTCGACTTCCAGAACGAGTTTCTCGCGGCGCGCGTCGGTGACGAGATGCTCGCAACGACCCCCGATCTGATCACCGTGCTCGACGCCGAAACCGGCGAACCGATCACGACCGAGAACCTCCGCTACGGCTTCCGGGTGGCGGTCCTTGGTATCCCGTGCGATCCGCGCTGGCGAAGCGAGGGCGGCATCGCGCTCGCCGGGCCGCGATACTTTGGCTATGACGTTCCATACATTCCGGTGGAGGAGCGCCTCGCGGCGTCTCCCCTCACCCGCTAGGAGATTTCGATGCGAGACCTGACCGTCGATCAGCTCGACGACATGGCGGTGGGTGCCGCCGTGCTCGGCACCGGTGGTGGTGGCGATCCGTACGTCGGCAAGCTGATGGCGCG
>Ga0164243_10008974_pt1 | contig 14638 bp, 9 predicted proteins | sample OricompcompostOP_FD_108781 | JGI IMG/M metagenome (GOLD analysis project Ga0164243, IMG submission 108781) | Organic Plus compost microbial communities from Emeryville, California, USA - Original compost - Organic plus compost (OP) | ecosystem: Engineered > Solid waste > Mixed feedstock >... | reverse complement strand
CTGGGTGGGCTCGAACCACCGACCTCCTGTTCCACAGACAGGCGCTCTAACCAACTGAGCTACAGCTGCACGGGATCGGCGAGCGGCCGGACCCTAGGTGCAATGACCGGATTTGGCAAGGCCCAAGGCGGGGCTACTCACCGTCGCGAACCGGGCAACAGAAAGCCCGGAGCGGGGCCCCGGGCTTCGTCAAATCGTGGCCAGCGCCTCAGGCGACGCGGCGGAAGGCCTTGCCGATGCCGGCCTTGAGGGGTTCGCTGGTCTCGACCACCACCTTCTGGGCCAGTTCGGTCAATTCCTTGGACTGCCCGGTCAGGGTCTCGAACTGCTTGCGCGCGTGCCCGGTGGAGACTTCGAGCACTTCCGACAGGCTCTTCACGCCGATGAGCGCGCGGGCGAAGTCGAACGCCGCGTTGGTGTTGGCGCGGGCGATCTCGATCACTTTGAGATTGTAGTCGGTCGCGCCCTTGCTGGCGGCCGCATAGGTGCCTTCGACGACGGCGGTGGCCTCCTCGGTCATCGCCTTCATCTTCTCGTAGCCCTCCCTGGCCTGGGCCACGCTCTTCTCCGCCACCTCGCGGAAGGCGGCGGGAACTTCGACCTTCGGCAGTTCGAAGGACGGCATGTCGAATTTCGACAGATCGAAATTGGGCGCCTCGGTCTTCGGCGCGTCCGTGCCGGGAGGCAGCGGAACAGGCTTCGCAGATTTCGCCTTGGCAGTCGCGGGGGTGGCCTCAGCCATGATCGTTTTCCCTGGTTCGGGCGGCGGACACGAAACCAGGATGCGCCGCCCGCGCCCTCACCTGGTTCGTCACACAAGGTCTTCCAATCGCACGCGGCACCAGCCGAGCCACGCGCAGAACGCATAGCCACCATTCGACTAGCAAAAGGCCTTATGCAGCGCAACAGAAATGTTGCAATGCAACATTCTACCGCGAGACTGAACCGGTCAGGTGCGGGGCGGCCGCGTCTGGTCCATCGCCGCCTTGCCGACGGTCTCGCCGAGCTCCTTTGCCTGCTCGCTGAGCGCCTGGATCTGGCTGCGCACGAATTCTGCCTGGAGGCGCATCACCTCCTGAACGTCCTGGGCCCGCACCAGCCGCTGGGCGAAATCGAACGAGGTGGAGACGTTCTGCTCCGCGAAGGACATGGCCCGGGCGCTGAAGTCCTTGGCGCCGGTCTGGGCGGCGTTGGCCCGGTCTTCCAAAGTCGTGACCGTCTTCTGGGCGGCGGCAATGAAGCCGTCGAAGGCGACCCGCGCCTGCTCGACGCTCTTCTCGGCCATGTCACGCATCTCGTCCGGAATCTGGAAATTCGGGATCTCGGCCATTGTCTCCTCCTCGTCCTCGTTGCCGGTCTGGCCGGCGCCGCATTGCGGACAGAACCATTCTGCCAGCCAATTGTTGCAGCCGCACATCCCTTCACGGGGATGGCCGGCGAAAACGGCCTCATGCTGCCGTTAACCCTATCTGGCCGCGCCTGTGCGCAGCGGATTCGGCGGCGTGGACGGGATTGGCGCCCAGGACTACAAGATTTAGGTTTTCTTAACGATGGCGGCTCCCGCCGCGCCAGGATCCGATGACGCGACGCCCGGCCGATCCCACCCTGATCCGCGACCCGCAGCTGGCCCCGCATGTGGCCGGGGCGACCGCGGCTTGGCTGTGGGGCAGCAACGGGCCGATCTGGGCCAATGCCGCAGCCGCTGCAGCCTCGGGACTTGCCGACCCGGCCGCGCTGCTGGCGCGGGCCCATGCCCATCCGGTGACGGCGCAGGTGCAGCGGCTCGCAGCCGGGCTGGCGCGCGGCGGCGCGCCGCGGCTGGAACGGCTGCGTGGGCTGGTGGGCGGGTTCGGGCGGGCGCTGGTCTGCGCCTGCCGCAAGATCACGCTCGCCGACGGCACGGTCGCGGTGCTGATCACCGCCGCCGAAGGCACGGGACCGGCGCTGTCGCTGGCGCAACGGGTGCAGCGCCTGTTCGCCGGCGAGGTCACCCCGCTCGCGGCCTTCGGGCTCGACGGACGGCTGCTGCATGCCGGCCCCGGCTTCGCCTGCGACGCCGCGGCCGTGGCGTCCACGCGCGGCGGAACGCCGCTCGCATCGCTGCCGGTGGGCGTGCGCGTCGAAGGCCAGGTCGCGGGCCAGCCGGTCACGCTGGAGCGGATCGGCACCGCCGAAGACGGGTTCGTGCTCGCCGTGCCCGCGCCCGCCGCGGTGACGCAGCCGCCCGACGCGGCACCGGCGGAGACGGTGCCGGTCGCCGGGCCGGTGGCCGCCCCGACGCAAACCGAACCGCTCGCGGCCGAGCCGGTCGAGACCGAACCGGTGGCAGCCGAGACGGACGCGACTGAACCGGCGGCCGAGGCCGCCGACACCGATCGCGCCGCGGCGGAGGAGACGGTTTCGGCCGCCGATGCAAGCGGCGCGGATGACAGCATCGCCGAGCGCACGGATGTCGCCGCAGAAGAACACGCCGGCGATGCCGCCGCCCCCGACGCGGTTGCGGCGGACGATGCGGACGCAGTCGCCGCCGCCGAACCCGAAGCAGCCCCGCAGCCGGTCGCGGCCAGGGCCCCGGAACCCGTGCCGCTGCCGCCGACGGACCGGCGCCATCCGCTGCGGTTCGTCTGGCAGATCGACGCCGCCGGCCTGTTCACGCTGGGCACGCCGGAATTCATCGCGGTCATGGGCCCGTCCACCGCCGGGATGCTGGGGCGCCCGTGGGCGGAGATCGCCGACGCGCTCGGGCTCGATCGCGAACAGCGGCTGATCCGCGCGCTCGCCTCGCGCGACACGTTCAGCGGCATCGTCGTGGCGTGGCCGGTCGACCGCACCGAGGAACGGCTGACGGTCGAATTGTCGGGCCTGCCCATGTTCGACCGCGACCGCAACTTCCGCGGCTATCGCGGCTTCGGCGTGTGCCGCGACGTGGAACGCCTCGCCGCGATCGGCGCGCTGCGCCACGCCGAGGCCGGTGTTTCGACGTCCGAGCCGACGGCTGCGCCGGCCGAAGAGGACGACGAACCGGGCGCGCCCGCGGCCGAGGTGGTGCCGGAAAGCGAACCGGAGTCCGGCCCCGGCGACGACGAACCGACGGCGACCGCGGAGCCGCGGCCGCACCTGACGGTGGTGCCGCCGGTGCGCAACGTGCTGCCGTTCCGTCCCGCCTCCGGCAGCGAACGGCGCGGCCTCACGCCGGTCGAGCGCAACGCCTTCCGCGAGATCGCGCGGGCCCTCGGCGCGCGGATCGAAGACGAGGAGGCGCCGGGGCCGTCCGCCGAAACGCCCGACGAGACGGCGGCCGCGGCGCCGGAAGCCGTGCCGCCTGCGCCGGAACGCGACGACGATGAAGGGCACGAGGCGCGCGAAGCCGCGCCCATGCCGGACGCGGCGGACGAGGTGCCGGCCATCGATCTGGTCCCGAGCGCCTTCGCCGCAAGACCGGCACACGACACCGCCCGCGAACGGGCGCTGCTAGCGCTGATGCCGAGCGCCGTGCTGGTCCTGCGTGGCGATCGCCTGCTTTATGCCAATCCGGCAACGCTCGACCTGTGCGGCTATGACACGCTCGAAGCCTTGGAAGCCGCCGGCGGCCTCGCGCGGCTGTTCGGCAGCCGCGGCGTCGACGTGATCGAAGGACCGGGTGGAAGTTTCGATCTCGTTTCCGGTACCGGCGAAACCATCCCGGTCGACGTGCGACCGTCCGCCATCGCATGGGACGGCGACGCGGCACGGCTGGTGACGCTGACGCCAGGCGGCGACGAGGAGAAGGCCAAGGCGCAAGAACTGGCGCTGCGCGCCGCCGAGGCCAAGCAGCGCGAGTTGGCCTCGATCCTCGACACCGCCACTGACGGCGTCATCGTCGTCGACCGCCAGGGCCGCATGGTGGCGGCCAACCGCAGCGCCGAAGCCCTGTTCGGCTACGAACAGCACGAGTTCGTCGATCGGCCATTGATCGAGTTGTTCGCGCCGGAAAGCCACCGCGACGCGCTCGACTATCTCGACGGGCTGACGCGCAACGGCGTCGCCAGCCTGCTGAACGACGGGCGCGAGGTGATCGGCCGCGTACGCCAGGGCGGCCTGATCCCGCTGTTCATGACGATGGGCCGGATTGCGGAGGATCCCGAGAAGTTCTGTGCCGTGTTCCGCGACATCACCCAGTGGAAGCGCGCCGAGGAGGAGCTGACGGAGGCGAAGCGCCAGGCGGAAAGGGCCTCGTCGGCCAAGTCCGACTTCCTCGCCAAGATCAGCCACGAGATCCGCACGCCGCTGAACGCCATCATCGGCTTCTCGGAAGTGATGATGGACGAGCGCTTCGGCCCGGTCGGCAACGAGCGCTACCGCGAATATCTCAAGGACATCCACACGTCGGGGCAGCACCTCGTCTCGCTGATCAACGACCTGTTGGATTTGTCCAAGATCGAAGCGGGCAAACTCGACCTCGCCTTCACCAGCGTCAATCTGAACGAGCTGATGCAGCAATGCGTGGCGCTGATGCAGCCGCAGGCGAATCGCGAGCGCATCATCATCCGCACGTCGCTCTCGCCGACCCTGCCCCCGGTGGTTGCCGACGCCCGGTCGGTGCGGCAGATCGTGCTCAACCTGCTGTCGAACTCGATCAAGTTCACCGGCGCCGGCGGCCAGGTGATCGTGTCGACGGCGCTCACCGAGCGCGGCGAAGCGGTGCTGCGGGTTCGCGACACCGGCGTCGGCATGACCGAAAAGGACATCCAGACCGCGCTGGAGCCGTTCCGCCAGCTCGCGACGTCGGCGAAATGGGGTTCGGGCGGCACTGGCCTTGGTCTGCCGCTGACGAAGGCATTGGCCGAGGCCAACCGTGCCAGCTTTGCGATCAAGAGCGCGGTGAATTCCGGCACGCTGGTGGAAGTCACCTTCCCCGCCACACGCGTGCTCGCCGAATAGGCAGTGCACTCACGCGTTGTTGCGCCCTGCATCGGAATGTGATCGGGGCATTCGGCCACCATTCCGCCGCGGCGGGTTTGTAGTCTCGCTCTGAAACGTCCGTCGGCGGTGCAGCCTCCGGGTCACGCCTGCCCGCCTCGATGCGGGGCGCCGTCGCCGACGGCGCGGAGGTGGTGACATGCGAAGGCTCCTGGGCGCTGCGCTTGTGATGTTGAGCTTGGTGCTCGCCGCCTCGCCGCTCGCGGCGCGCGAACGCGTGGACCTGCTGCTGGTGCTGGCCGCCGACGTGTCGCGTAGCGTCGACGGATCGAAGTTCAAGCTGCAGCGCACCGGCTATGCCGAAGCAATCTCCGATCCGCGCGTGCTCGAGGCGATCAAGTCCGGCGGGTCCGGGCGTATCGCCGTCACCTTTGTCGAATGGGCGGGGTCGTCGTCCCAGAAGGTCCTGATCGACTGGAGCGTGATCGACGGTCCGGAAGCGGCGCGCAAATTCGCCGATCAGCTGCTCGAGGAACCGCGCGCGTTCTACGACCGCACGTCGATCAGCGCCGGCATCGACTTCGCCATGACGCTGTTCGAAAGCGCCCCGTTCGAAGCGGACAGGCGCACGATCGACGTCTCCGGCGACGGCACCAACAACAGCGGGCGGGAGGTCACCGCGGCCCGCGACGATGCCGTGCGAAAAGGCGTCACGATCAATGCGCTGGCGATCCTCAGCGACATGCCCACGCCGTGGAATCCGGAGCACACCAACCCGGTCGGCGGCCTGCCGGCCTATTTCGAGAAGAACGTGATCGGCGGCCCCGGCGCCTTCGTCATCGTGGCGGAGGATTTCGGATCGTTCGGAAAGGCCATTCTGAACAAGCTGATCGCGGAGATCGCGGCTCTGCCGCCCGGCCGCCATGCCGGATTGGCGTCGTCGCCGCTGCCGGAAGCGGGCAGATGAACCCATGAGCCGATTCTGGACTCAAGCTGTTTAGAATCATTCTAAGTTATTGATCTTTCACGCCAATTTGGCTTGACCCAGCGCCCTCAAGTTCCTACGGGAGGAAGCGCGCGGATGCGCGGCGTCGCCCATGGGGCGTCCCCCGAAGCCACAGGAGGGTCTTAGATGTTCCGTCGCAACCGAACGGCCGCGCGCGCGCTCACGGTGGGCGCGGTGCTCCTCGCCAGCACGGCGGCGTATGCCCAGTCGGGCGAGGTCAACGTCTACACCACGCGCGAACCCAAGCTGGCGCAGCCGTTGTTCGACGCCTTCACCAAGGACACCGGCGTGAAGGTCAATACGGTCTTCATCAAGGAAGGCCTGGCCGAACGCGTGAAGGCCGAGGGCGCGGCCTCGCCGGCCGATCTCCTGATGACGGTCGACATCGGCAACCTGGTCGACACGGTGGACCAGGGCGTCGCGCAGCCGGTCAAGAGCGCGGCCCTCGACGCGGCCGTGCCTGCCAATCTGCGTGACCCCGATGGCAACTGGTACGCATTGTCGCTGCGCGCGCGCGTGGTCTACGCGGCGAAGGAACGCGTCAAGGATACGTCGATCACCTATGCGGACCTTGCCGATCCGAAATGGAAGGGGAAGATCTGCATCCGCTCGGGGCAGCACCCCTACAATATCGCGCTGATCGCCGCCTATATCGCCCATCACGGCGAGGCGAAGGCCGAGGAATGGCTGAAAGGCGTGAAGGCCAATCTGGCGCGCAAGCCGGCCGGCGGCGACCGGGAAGGCGCCCGCGACATTCTGGGCGGCATCTGCGATCTCGCGGTCGGCAACACCTACTATGTCGGCCTGATGCGCAGCGGCGCCGGCGGCCCGGACCAGCAGAAGTGGGGCGACGCCATCAATGTGCTGTTGCCGACCTTCGAAGGTGGCGGCACGCATGTGAATGTGTCCGGCGCGGCGATCGCGAAGCACGCGCCGAATAAGGACAACGCGGTGAAGCTGCTGGAGTACCTGGTGTCGGACAAGGCGCAGGCGCTCTACGCCAAAGCCAACTACGAGTATCCGGTGCATCAGGAGGCCGCGATCGAGCCGATCATCAAGACCTTCGGCCAACTGCGCGTCGACACGATCAACATCGCGGAAATCGCCAAGCACCGGAAAGCGGCGAGCCAGTTGGTCGACAAGGTCGGCTTCAACAACTGACGCGAGGAGCGCGGGCAGCCGCGCTCTATCCATGACCGCCACCACCCTTCCCCATCGGCGCGGCCGGGTTTCCCGGCCGCGCCTTGCGGCCGAAAGCGTGCTGCTCGCGGCGGCCGGCCTGATCGCCGCGCTGGCTCTGGCGCCGATCGCGGCGCTCGCGGTCATCGCCGCGCATGGGACGGGGAACCTGTGGGGGCATCTCGCCCAATACGTTCTGCCGGACGCCTTGGTGACGACGGCGCTGCTGCTCGCCGGCGTCGGGACCTTGGTGACAGTGGTCGGCGTCGGCACGGCGTGGCTGGTGGCGACCTGCCGGTTTCCGGGCCGGGCAACGTTCGAATGGGCCCTGCTGCTGCCGCTGGCCGTGCCCACCTACATCGTCGCCTACGCCTATGTGGACGTGGTGCATCCGCTGGGGCCGATCCCCACCGCAATCCGCGCCCTGCTCGGCCTCACCAATCCGCGCGACCTGCCGCTGCCCAATGTGCGCTCCCTCGCCGGGTGCATCATCCTGCTCGGCGCCGTGCTCTATCCCTACGTCTACCTAACGGCGCGCGCGACCTTCCTGGTGCAGACTGCCAACGCGGTGGAAGTGGCACGCACGCTCGGCACCGGGCCCGCCGCCGCGTTCTTCCGCATCGCCCTGCCGCTGGCGCGCCCGGCGATCGTGGTTGGCGTCAGTCTCGCGCTGATGGAGACGCTGAACGACATCGGCGCCTCGGAATTTCTCGGCGTCGGCACGCTGACCGTCGCGATCTATTCGACCTGGGTCAATCAATCGAGCCTCGCCGGCGCGGCGCAGATCGCTTTGGTGATGCTGCTGGTCGTGTTCGGCCTGGTCCTGGCCGAACGCTGGGCGCGCCGGCGGCAGCGCTTCGCGGCGGCCGGAAGCCGCGGGCGGCCGCTCGCGCCCCTGCCGCTGTCCGGCAGCAAGGCCGCGGCCGCCTTTCTCGCGTGCCTTACGCCCATCACGATCGGCTTCCTCATTCCCGCCGGCCATCTCGTCTCGGAGGCCTGGGCACGTATCCGTTTCGCCGGGCTGCCGACCGAGATCGCCGTCGAGGCGCTGAACAGCGCCCTGCTCGCCGGAACAGCCACGATCGTGGTGGTGACGCTCGGGCTCATCGCCGCGCTGGCGGCGCGGGCGCAGCCGCGTCATCCCGCCGGGCCGCTGTTCCTGCGCCTCGCCAGCGTCGGCTACGCCATACCCGGCACGGTGCTGGCGGTCGGGCTGCTGACGCCGCTCGCGTTGTTCGACAATGCCCTCAACGACCTGATGCTGCGCCTGACCGGCTTCTCGACGGGCCTGCTGCTCTCCGGCTCCGGCGTGGCGCTGATCATCGCCTATACGATCCGCTTCCTGGCGATCTCCGCGGGCAGCGTCGAGGCGGGTGCGACGAAGATCTCGCCCCATCTCGACATGGCGGCGCGCAGCCTCGGCCGGAGCTTGGGCGAGACGATCCGCGCCGTGCACCTGCCGCTGCTGCGTCCGGCGCTCGGCGCCGCGGGCCTGCTGGTCTTCGTCGACTGCATGAAGGAATTGCCGGCGACGCTGATGCTGCGGCCGATCAATTTCGAGACGCTCGCCACCCACGTCTACGGCGAAGCGGCACGGGGCACCTACGAAAGCGGCGCCGTGGCAGCCCTGCTGATCGTGCTGGTGGGGCTCGTTCCGGTCATCGTGCTGGCGCGGATGAGCCGGCCGGCGGTGACGTTCGATTCCCGCGACGGCGGATCCCGGGTTACGTCCTGAGTTCAGGCAGATCCCGGTAGAGCGCCAGCGCTTCGGGATTGGCGAGCGCTTCCGTGTTCTTCACCGCGCGGCCGTGCACGACGTCGCGCACGGCAAGCTCGGTGATCTTGCCGGACTTGGTGCGGGGAATGTCGGCGACCTGGACGATCTTGGCCGGCACGTGACGCGGGCTCGCCCCGGCGCGGATGCGCGCGCAGATGGTGTTGCGCAGCGCGTCGTCGAGAACGAGGCCGTCCTTCAGACGCACGAACAAGACGACGCGCACGTCGTTGTCCCAGTCCTGGCCGATGGCGATCGCCTCGACCACGTCCGGGATCTGCTCGACTTGGGCGTAGATCTCGGCGGTGCCGATGCGCACGCCGCCCGGATTGAGGGTGGCGTCGGAGCGGCCGTGGATGATCATGCCGCCGTGCTTCGTCCATTCGGCGAAGTCGCCGTGGCACCAGACGCCGGGGAAGCGCTCGAAATAGGCGGCGCGGTACTTTCGGCCGTCCGGATCGTTCCAGAACATCACCGGCATCGAGACGAACGGGCGGGTGCAGACGAGTTCGCCCTTCTCCTGCCGGATCGGCTTGCCCTCTTCCGACCAGACGTCGACCGCCATGCCGAGGCCGGGCGCCTGGATCTCGCCGCGCCAGACCGGGGCGGTCGGCTCGCCAAGGACGAAGCACGAGACAATGTCGGTGCCGCCGGAGATCGAGGCGAGGTGCACGTCGGATTTGATGGCGCGGTAGACGTAGTCGAAGCTCTCCGCCGCGAGCGGCGAGCCGGTGGACGTGATCAGGCGCAAGGCCGACAGATCGTGGGTGGCGGCCGGCTCGAGGCCCGCCTTCTTGCAGGCGTCGATGAACTTCGCCGAGGTGCCGAACAGCGTGACGCGCTCGCGCTGGGCGAGGTCGAACAGCACGTTCGGCGCGGGCGCGAACGGCGAGCCGTCGAACAGGATCAAGGTCGCCTCGCACGCGAGCCCCGACGCCAGCCAGTTCCACATCATCCAGCCGCAGGTCGTGAAGTAGAAGACGCGGTCGTCGCGGCGCACGTCGCAATGCAGGCGGTGCTCCTTGACGTGCTGAAGCAGCGTGCCGCCGGCGCCGTGCACGATGCATTTCGGCACGCCGGTCGTGCCGGAAGAGAACAGGATGTAGAGCGGGTGATCGAACGGCAGCCGCTGATAGGCGACCGGACGCGGCGCGTAGGGAGCGAGGAAGGACTCCAGAACGACCCCGCCGGGCAGATCGGCGGCGAGTGCCTCGGCGCCGCCGAGATAGGGCACGATCACGACGGTCTTGGCGCTCGGCAGCTGGCCGGCAATGGCCTTGAGCTTGTCGCCAATGGCGATCGGCTTGCCGTTGTACCAGTAGCCGTCGACGGTGACGAAGACCTTCGGCTCGATCTGACCGAACCGGTCGAGGACGCCGCGCTCGCCGAAATCGGGCGAGCAGGACGAGAAGACGGCACCGAGCGATGCCGTCGCCAGCATCAACGCGATCGTTTCCGGGCGGTTCGGCATCATCGCCGCAACGCGGTCGCCGACGCCGACGCCGGCCGCGGCGAGCGCCTGCTGCAGGCGCGAGACGAACGCGTTCAATTCGGCCCAGGAGAGGCGCAGGGTGACCTTGTCCTCGCCCTGGAAGACGAGCGCCTCGCCGTCATCGTTCCGGCGCAGCAGGTTCTCGGCGAAATTCAGCTTGGCGTCAGGGAAGAAGCGCGCCCCCGGCATGCGGTCGGGGTCGCGAAGCAGCGTGCCGCCCTTTTCGCCGACGATCCCCGCGAAATCCCAAACGAGGTCCCAGAACAGGTCCGGCCTGGCGATGCTCCAGGCGTGAAGATCGGCGTAGCTGGTACAGCCCGCGCCATGACGGCGATTGGCCTCGCCCATGAACGCCACCAGCTGGCTCGCCGCCTTTCGGGCCGGATCGGGCGTCCAAAGGGGAGCTTCGCAAGTCGCCATCCGGTGGTCCTCCATCCCAAATCGGCCGAGCACGCCGATTTCTTAAGCTTTTTCGCGGATCCGGGACAAGCGGTAGCGGGCGCGACGGACGGCGCGGCGGCAGCCGCAGAAAGCGGTGTGCAACGATCGGTTTTCCGTGAAAGTCTGGGCTTTTTCAGTATCATACCGCCACGAAAGCGTCACAGACGGGGACCAAGTTGCCGGTCCCCTGCCGGCGGCTATAGTCCGCCGGCCTTCTCGTCGACAGAATTGGACCCATCGCCCGTGACCGCCGCGACCGGCCTGAAACGCCTTGGAATCGGCATTGTCGCCGTGGTCGCAGCCGGCGTCGCGTTGCTGGCGGCGATGTCGTTCATCATCCATCCGGACACCGTCCGCGACGCGGTGAAGAACGAAATCCGCGCCGTGACCGGGCTCGACCCGGTGCTGCGCGGGCCGACCTCGATCTCGCTGTTCCCCTCGGGGCGGGCCGGCTTCGCGGACGTCGTGCTCGGCGACGACCGCAAGGGCCAGGCGGCGCTGATCGCCGAACAGATCACCGCGAAGCTGCGGCTGCTGCCGCTGCTGTTCGGGCGGATCGAGATCGCCGACGTCGCGCTGGTCCGGCCGACGATCGTGGTGGCGTTCCAGCCGGACGGACGCTCCAACTGGTCGGGCCTGCTGGAGACGCTGGCGCGCACCTTGAAGCCGAACCGCGGCACCGAGGACGCGCTGATGTCGTTCTCGGAAATCCGCGTGACCGACGGCACCGTCCTGGTGCGGGACGACCGCCGGAAGGTGCTGGAGACGATCTCCAACGTCGAGATGTCGCTGGCCTGGCCGGCGATCGCCAAGAGTTTCGGCGCCACCGGACAGTTCGTGTGGCGCAACGAGCCGATCACCGGCAGCTTCAGCCTCGGCGACCTGCTCGCGGCGCTGAGCGGCGAGCGCTCCAGCGCCAAGCTGCGCCTGACCGGTACCTCGCTCAAGGTCGCCTTCGACGGCACGATCAGCACCAATCCGACCATCCGGGTCGAGGGCATGCTGGCGGCCGATACGCCTTCCTTCCGCGACGCGCTGCGGCTGGTGACCAACGAACCGCTGCCGGGCGGCGGGTTCGGACCGTTCACGCTGAAGGCGCAGGCGGCGGCGACGCCCACCTCGCTTTCGCTCTCCAACGTCAATATCGAGCTCGACGGCAACGTCGCCGAGGGGGCGCTGAGCATCAGCGGCGAAGGCCGGCCGATGATCCAGGGCACGCTGGCGACCAACGAACTCGACCTGACCCCCTATGTGTCGACGTTCCGGTTCCTGCGCGCCAACGAGCGGGAATGGAACCGCGGCGATCTCTCGGTGGAAGGGCTCGACGATTTCGACCTCGACCTGCGGCTGTCCGCCGGCAGCGTCGCCCTGTCCAGCGCCAAGCTCGGCCGCACGGCGGTGGCGGCCAATCTGCGCGATGCGAAGTTCACGATCACGATCGGCGAGGCCCAGGCCTTCAACGGCGTGATCAAGGGATCGCTGGGTCTGGCCAAGGCCGCCGAGGGCGCCAACGTCAAAGCCAATGTCAACCTGATAGGGGTCGATCTCGACGCCTGCCTGACGCAGCTGTTCGGGATCCGCCGGCTGGAAGGCAAGGGCGACCTCGCCCTGGCGATCGACGCGACCGGCGACAGCGTGTTCGGCCTCGCCCGCTCGCTCGACGGCACCGTGACGCTCGATGCGCGCAACGGGGCGCTCACCGGCTTCAACGTGGAGCAGCTGCTGCGCCGGCTGGAGCGGCGGCCGCTGTCCGGCGGCGGCGACTTCCGCAACGGCCGCACGCCGTTCGAGCGGCTGACCGTGACGCTGCGCATCACCGACGGCGACGCCAATGTCGAGGACGTGCGCCTCGACGGCACGTCGGTGACCATGGCGCTCGGCGGCGTCGCCTCGATCCCGGCCCGTGACCTGGACCTCAAGGGCACGGCGAGCCTTGCCGCGGCGAGCGAGGGCAGCGGCTTCGAACTGCCGTTCGTGGTGCAGGGCTCGTGGGACGATCCGATCATGCTGCCGGATCCGCAGATCCTGATCCGGCGCTCCGGCGCCGCGGCGCCGCTGCTCGACGCCGTGCGCGGCCGCACGCGCGACGCCGTCCGTTCGGCGATCGAGCAGCTGACCAATCGCGGCGCGTCCTCCCCCGCGGCCCCACCCGTCCCGGTGCAATAGCGTCAGCGCGCGGGCGCCTCGTCCCGGCCCGCCCGGCGCGTCAGCAGCGAAATGGCGATGACTCCCAGCGCCACCAGCGCGACCATGATCGTGCAGATCGCGTTGATCTCCGGCTTCACGCCGAGGCGCACGTCCGAATAGATGCGGATCGGCAGCGTCGTCGCGCCCGGCCCGGTCGTGAAACTGGCGATGACGAGGTCGTCGACCGACAGGGTGAAGGCGAGAACCCAGCCCGCGGCGATGGCCGGCCAGATCACCGGCAGCGTCACCGTGAGGAAGGTGCGCAGCGGCGGGCAGCCGAGATCCATCGCGGCTTCTTCGAGGCTGACGTCGAAGGTGCGCAGACGCGCCTGAACCACCACCGCGACGAAGCACAGCGTGACCGTCGTGTGGGCGATGGTGATGGTCCAGAAGCCACGATCGATGGCGAGCGCGACGAACCACAGCAGCAGCGACAGGCCGGTGATCACCTCCGGCATCACCAGCGGCGCATAAACGAGACCGGTGAAGAGAAAGCGGCCGCGGAAGCGCGGCACGCGCACCAGGACGACCGCCGCGAGCGTGCCGAGAACGGTCGCGGCGGTGGCCGAGAGCAGCCCAATCCGCAGCGTGGTCCAGGCGGCGTCGAGCAGCGCGGCGTCGTTCCAGAGCTCCGCATACCATTGCGTCGACCAGCCGGCCCAGACCGTGACGAGGCGCGAGGCGTTGAACGAATAGATCACCAGGATGGCGATCGGCAGATAGAGGAAAGCGAGCCCGAGAACGAGCGCGGTGACGTTGAAGGCGGACAGGCCCTTGCGCATGTCAGCCCTCCCGTTCCAGCGCGCGCGCCTGGACGTGCTGATAGATCACGATCGGAACGACCAGGATCAGCAGAAGCAGAACCGCGACGGCGGAAGCGAGCGGCCAGTCACGGTTGGCGAAGAACTCGGTCCACAACGTGCGGCCGATCATCAGCGTGTCCGAAGCGCCGAGCAGGTCGGGAATGATGAACTCCCCGACAATGGGGATGAAGCACAGCAGGGCGCCGGCGGCGATGCCCGGTCGCGACAGCGGCAGGGTCACGGTCCAGAACGCGTTCCAGGGCGGCGCGCCCAGATCCGCGGCGGCTTCGAGCAAGGATTGGTCGAGCCGTTCGAGGGCAGCGTAGAGCGGCAGCACCATGAACGGCAGATAGGAATAGACGATGCCGAGATAGACCGCGGTATCGGTGGCGAGCCACACCCGCGGCTCGAAACCAAGCGCCACCAGCAACTGATTGAGCAAGCCGTCGTGCTGCAGGATGTTCATCAGCGCATAGACGCGGATCAGCAGCGAGGTCCAGAACGGCAGGATGATCAGCATGAGCAGGACGGGCTGCCAGCGGCGCGGCGCCCGTGCCATCGCATAGGCGATCGGATAGCCGACCAGCAGCAACAGCGCGGTCGAAAGTCCGGCGATCTGCAGGCTCTTCAGGTAGGAGTCGAGGTAGAGCGTGTCCTCGGCGAGCGCGGTGAAGTTGTCGAACGAGAGCGCCGCCAGGAACGCCTTCACGCCCTCCCAGCCGGCGGCCCATTCCAGCAGCGGCTCGTAGGGCGGCTGCGCCAGCGCCGCCTGCGACAGGCTGATGCGGACCACAATCAGAAACGGCAGAAGGAAGAACGCCGCGAGCCAGAGATATGGCACCACGACGACGAGGCGG
>Ga0164243_10008972_pt1 | contig 14639 bp, 16 predicted proteins | sample OricompcompostOP_FD_108781 | JGI IMG/M metagenome (GOLD analysis project Ga0164243, IMG submission 108781) | Organic Plus compost microbial communities from Emeryville, California, USA - Original compost - Organic plus compost (OP) | ecosystem: Engineered > Solid waste > Mixed feedstock >... | reverse complement strand
GTCGGGAAGGCGTCGAATTCCTTGATCTGCGTCTTGCCGCGCAGGTTCGCAGCCGGCTTGCATCCATCGAGCCAAATGTATTCGAGCTTGTACTTGGTCATCGGCTAGTCTCTCTGTCATCCTCGGTTGATCGATCACCACAAGTCATGCAGTGTCGCGCGGCTCGGTGTTCGATTTAATAGAAGCAAGGATCGTGCCAGTCTTGGACGGGCCGGGATTTCCACACGACGAAGATATATGAGATCCGACAGGCGGGAGATGCGCAGCTGGAATCTGCTTAAAAAACAGGCAACAGAGCAGAATTTCATCACGCCTCGGATGCAGGCTTCATCAATCCGGTCTGGCCGCCTGTCATCCTGGACAGAAAGTCCGGGAATTCAAAGCTATAAAGCAAAATCGAACAGGCGGACAGAATAAGTCGTTGGACGCTCCGGCCACCATTCTTCACCTTACCTCCAAACAAAAAGGGGAGTGACTGATGGCACGTTCGATCAACCAAAAATCGGCTTTTCTGGCAAGTTTAGCGTTCAGCGTTTCGGCAATGACAGTTTTCGCCGCCAGTGCTGCGGAAATCACCGTGATGGGTTATCGCGGCGCATTCCAGGACAATTACGTCAAGGCCGTTATCGAACCGTTCCAGAAGGAACATCCCGACATCAAGGTCACTTATTACGGTGTGCAGAATGCAGCGACTTCGCTCGGCAACATGCGTGCCCAGAAATCCTCACCCCAGACGGATGCGGTGATCTACGACCTTTCGGTTGCCAAGATTGCCGATGAGGAAGGGCTGGTCGAAAAGCTCGATCCGGCATCGTTGAAAAATTATGCCGACGTCGCCGATCTCGGCAAGGAACTCGCTGGTTCCGCAATTCCGATCACATATGACACGCTTTCGCTTCTTTATAATCATGATGCATTTGTGGAAAGCCCACCGGATAGCTGGGAAGCGCTCTGGGACAAGCAGCAAAGCGGCAAGGTCATCATCCCGGCACAGGGCGGCGGCGATATTCAGGCCATCCTGCTTACGATCATCGCTAACCGTCTTGCCGGTGAAAACGATTATACGAAAACAGTGAAGCCCGGCGTGGACAAGCTGGTGGAGCTGGCGCCTGCCGTGCAGACATGGGAACCGAAGCCCGATGCCTATACGCTGGTTGCAAACGGCACGGCGACCTTGTCGATCGGCTATAATGCCCGCGCCCAGTTCTACTTCGACCAGACCGGCAGAAAGCTTCAATCGGTCGGACCGAAGGAGGGCACGGCTGCGCAGGTGAACGTCATCAGTGCGATTGCCAATGGCAAGAACACGGATGCAACCAGGACATTCATCGATTACGCAATAAGCCCCGAGGCGCAGGCCCGGTTTGCCGAGATCATGTTCTATGCGCCATCGAATACGAAGGCCGACGTGAACGACGAAACGAAAAAGCGAATTCCTTACATGGATACGGCCCAGCGCGAAAAGCTCATTCCGGTCAACTGGATGACAATCGGCGATATGCGCGACAAGCTGCTCAATCCCTGGCGTCGCCAGATCATTCCGGCTGGCCGTTGATCGGCAACCCGCATCTCATCCCGAAATTGATTGCACTGCCCCGTTTTGCCGGGGCGGCGGCGAACCCTCACAGGTTTCGATATGGTAGCAGAAAGCTCATTTCTTCAGTTGAAGGCCCTCACCAAGCTTTACGGTAACAACTATCGGGCTGTGGACGATCTTCATCTCGATCTGCCGCGCGGAAAACTGCTCGGCCTTCTCGGTCCATCCGGTTGCGGCAAGACGACGACATTGCGCATGATTGCCGGTCTCGCATCGATTTCGGACGGCAGCATCCTGATTGATGGCAACGATATTTCGCGCAGGCCGCCCCATCAGCGCGATATCGGTTTGGTTTTCCAGAACTATGCCCTGTTCCCACACATGACCGTGGCAGAAAATGTCGCTTTCGGTCTCGATATGCGCAAGGTCGGCAAGGCCGAAGCGAAGCAGCGTGTCGAGGAGGCGCTGGAGATGGTGCGGCTTCCTGGCTACGGTTCGCGCAAGCCGAAAGAAATGTCCGGCGGCCAGCAACAGCGCGTGGCATTGGCGCGGGCGCTGGTCATTCGCCCGCGTATTCTTCTGCTCGACGAACCTCTCTCCAATCTTGATGCGAAACTGCGCGACGACATGCGGATCGAAATTCGCGAGATCCAGAAACGCCTCGATATCACGACGGTTTTCGTCACGCATGACCAGGTAGAAGCGCTTACCATGTGCGATGTTGTGGGTGTGATGGATAGTGGCAAGCTGGCACAGCTCGGTTCGCCGGAAGAGATTTATGAAAAGCCGTCCTCCCTGTTTGTGGCCAAGTTCGTCGGTCGCGCCAATGTCCATGATTGCGAGATCGTCGACGAAAATGTCTGTCGTCTCGGCAGCGCTATCTATCGCTGCAACACGCATGGAAAGTCGCGCGGGTCAGGGCAGATCGCCATCCGTCCGCATCGCATCAATCTGACGCCCAATCGCGATCGCAATCTGGTCAGCGTCGTAACCAACAGCGCGCACGGTGTGGTGGAGCGCACGACCTATATTGGTGATATCGTTCAATACGACATCGAGATCGAAGGCGCTTGTCTGAAAGTGGAAGTGCCTACCGCAAGTGCAGGCCATGCCTTCCATACCGGCGACCGGCTGCTGTGCGAATGGAAACCGGAAGACATGCTGGTTTTCGGGAGCTGATGTCATGACCGCGATAACATCGACCGACATCATACCGGCAAAGCCATTGAGACGGAGACGTTACGGTCTCGTCGCCGTTGCGCTCCTTTTGCCGATGGCCTTGATCAACCTCGTCGCGTTCATCGCGCCGGTTGCGCATCTGGCGCAGATATCCTTCCTGCAGAGCGAGAGCGGCGGTGTCCTGACAGACCGCTATACGTTCGAAAACTACATCAATTTCTTTACCGACAGCTTCAATTGGGGGCTGGTGTTCAACTCGCTCTGGCTGAGCGCGTTCATCACGCTGGCAACACTCATCTGCGCCTATCCGATTGCGCTTTTCCTGCACCGTGTTTCGCCGGTCTGGCGCAACTTCCTTTTCGTGGTGACGGTCTCGCCGCTGCTCGTCAGCAGTGTGGTGCGCACCTACGGCTGGATGGTGCTTCTCGGCGACCAGGGGCTTGTCAATGGAGCCTTGATGAATCTCGGCATCATTTCCTCTCCGATCAGGCTCGTCAACAATACGCTCGGCGTATTCATAGGCATGGTGGAAATCCTGATCCCCTACATGGCGCTGTCGCTGATTGCCGGCTTCGGGCGGCTGAACGCCTCGCTTGAAGAAGCCGCGGCGTCCCTCGGCGCCAATGCCTTCACGCGATTTCGCCGGATCATCCTGCCGCTCACCTTGCCCGGCATCGCGCTTGGCTGCCTGCTCTGCTTCGTGCTGGCAATCAGCTCCTTTATCACGCCGAAATTGCTTGGCGGCGGGCGCGTATTCCTGCTGGCGACGGAAATCTACGATCAGGCTGTGATCCAGCTTGAATGGCCGCGTGCCGCCGCAACTTCCGTCATTGTCCTGATCATCTTCGGTCTCGCTTTGATGGTCTATTCCCGCATCGCACGTCGCATCGACTGATTGGCAAAGGAGAAATGAGATGATTGGTTCCACTTCATTGCCATTCCGCGTGCTGGTCGTGCTGCTCTATCTGTTCCTGCTGGCCCCCATTCTGGTGGTCGTGCCGCTATCGTTCAGCAACGACAACTATCTTACGTTTCCGCCACAAAGCTGGGGCGTGCGGTGGTATGCGGAAATGCTGCATCATGAGACGCTTATTCAGGCGTTCTGGATCAGCCTCGGCATCGCATCGGTCGTTACCGTCCTGTCGTTACTGGCGGGCATTCCAGCAGCTTATGCGATCCGCCGTTATCAGTTCCGTGGACGCGAAGCGGTGCTGAACCTCTTCACCGCGCCCTTGCTTCTGCCGTCCATCGTGCTCGGCCTTGCCATTCTGCTGGTCTTCGTGCGGCTGCAACTGCTCGGCACATTTACCGGTCTGGTCATTGCCCATCTGATTGTGACGACCCCTTATGTGATCCGCATCATGATAACGGCATTCTCCACTCTGCCGCCATCGGTCGAGGAAGCCGCCACAATGCTTGGCGCATCGCCGTTCACCGTGTTTCGTCGCATCACCCTGCCGTTGATGATGCCGGGTCTCGTGGCAAGTGCCGCCCTGTCCTTCCTTCTTTCCTTCGATGAGGTGGTGATCTCGCTCTTCATCACCGGACCACGCATGACGACGCTGCCGGTTGAAATCTTCAACTATGTCGAAAGCCGCACCGACCCGATGACCGCTTCCATTTCGGTCGTGCTGATCGCGGCGACGCTGCTCATCATCTTCGTCATCGAACGCACACTCGGATTGTCGCGCACAATCGGCAAATAACCTCCCAACTGAAAGTGACTGCAAGCATGGAAAATATCGCCCTTTGGATGTCGCAACCGCATTTCAGCTATCTGGAAATTGCCCGGACCTGCGGCTTCTCATCCTTCGTCCTTGAACTCGAACACGGCACCTTCGACTTGTCGACGCTGGACCAGTTTCTGGCCTTTACCAAGGCGCACGGTCTGTCCACCCTGACCAAAGTGCTGGCACCAACGCCAGAAGCTATCCAGCAGGCGCTGGACTTCGGCTCGGATGGCGTCATCGTTCCGCATATCCTCGGCGTGGAACATGCACGTAAGGTGACAAGGGCGGCAAAATATCCGCTGACGGGTACGCGTTCTTATACCGGCGGCCGCATTTTCGGTTACGCACGCCCGGCGACCGATGCCTTCGAAAAAGAGAACAAGCGGACGAAATGCTTCGCGATGATTGAGACGGCGGAAAGCCTTGCCGACGTCGAGAAGATCATTGCGCTCGATACGGTCGACGGCTTGTTTCCCGGCCCTTCGGATCTGGCGCTTGCGCGTGGTCGGGGAGCCTATGCTTTCAATGATGAAGATAGGGCCGACCTGCGCCGCTGTGCGGCGGCGGCGCGCGCTGCCGGAAAGCCGTGGATCATGCCTGCCTGGACGGAAGCCGAACGCCGCTTCGCACAGGAAGAGGGGGCCGCGATGCTGGTCGTCGCCACCCAGAACATGACGCTTCGCCAAGGCATGATCTCCACTGTGAACATGCTGAAAAGCGAAGCCCTTGTTGCCTGAACTGAATACTCACTCATTCGCTGGAGGAAGAAATGAAGATTAGCCTGATCCAAACGAGCCCGCAGTCCGACAAGGCAGAAAACCTGCGCATTACGCGGGGATTGATGGAAGATGCCGTGCGCACGGATTCTCCCGACTTGATCGTGCTGCCGGAATATTTCGAATATTACGGGGGTACACCAGAAGAAAAACTTGCGGCGGCGGAGAGCGTTCCCGACGGCCCCGCCTACAGGATGGCGCAGGATTTCGCCCGCGAGCACAAGGTCTTCGTTCATGCCGGAACCTTGATGGAAAAGGTTCCGAATGAAAAGCGCATCTACAATTCCACCTTCGTCTTCAATCGTGAAGGCAAGGAGATCGCGCATTATCGCAAGATTCATATGTTCGACATCGTCGGACCGGACGGGACGGCCTATAAGGAATCCGCCACCGTCAAGCCGGGAGAGAATGTCGTCGTCTATGACCTTGACGGGTTCAAGGTAGGCTGCGCGATCTGCTACGACATCCGTTTTGCGGAGCTTTTCCTGGAACTGGAAAAGGCCGGTGCCGATGTCATCGTGCTTCCCGCCGCATTCACGCTGCAGACCGGCAAGGATCACTGGGAGGTGCTGGCGCGTGCCCGTGCCATCGAAACCCAGACCTATTTCGCCGCCTGCGGCCAGACTGGGAGCACCGTTTCCAACGGTGAACGGCGTCACACCTATGGTCACTCGCTCGTCTGCGATCCGTGGGGTCATGTCGTGGCGCGTGCATCAGACGGCGTCGGCTTTGTGACGGCCCGCATCGAGCGCGCGCAGATCGAGCGTGTGCGTTCGCTTATCCCCATGGTCAGCCATCGCCGCATTGGCAAGCAGTTGCAGGCCTGCGCATAGGAGGTGTGATATGTATACGATCAATCCCATGCCGGAGCAGATTGCCGAAAGCGATCTCAAGCTCCTGTCGGGCGTCGAGACGGCGACTGTCGGACACTGGCGTTTCTTCGGCTTCATGCACCGTTCCATCCAGCCGCTCCTTCCGAAGCGCCGTGTGGTCGGCACCGCCGTCACCATCGCCATACCGGGGCCGGATTCCACCCTGCTTCATCACGTCACCGGAATGCTTCGTCCCGGCGATATTCTCGTGGTGGACCGGATGGGAGACGACCGCTATGCGTGCTGGGGCGGCGGTGTGACCATCGCTGCGAAAGCTTCAGGCGCTGTCGCGGGTATAGTCGACGGCCCATGCACGGACCTGACGGAAATCGAGGAGTCCGATTTTCCGATGTGGGCGAGGGGTATCTCGCCCATCACCACCAGGCTCTATGATCTGGGTGGCGGCATCAACATTCCGGTCTCCTGCGGCGGTGTTGTAGTCAATCCCGGTGACGCCATTCTGGCCGATGAGAGCGGGGTCCTGGTCCTGCCGCGCGACGAAGTGAACGCGGTCGCCTCGCGAGCGCTCGACATTCAGGACAAGGGCAAGGTGCGGGAAGCATCGGTGAAGACGGGTCTCAAGCTTGGCGACGTGTCTGGTGCCACCAAGAAAATCTTGGCTCACGCAGGGATTTGATCCGATAGGGACCGGTTTCGACCGGTCCCTATCATTTGTGGGACGAAACATGACTAATTGCTTATTTTCGTCCTGCAAGTGCCTTAGAAGGAAAGGACGAATCTGGATGCCCGGAGCGCAATAAGGGACTGCAAGAAACGCGCGCGGGTGACTGAAATGGGAAGGGACACGCCCGTCCATGAATATCCGTTTTCTGGAAACGGTGATCTGGCTGTCGGAACTGCGCAATTTCCGGGCGACGGCAGCGCGCCTCAATATGACGCCGGCGGCAATATCCAATCGTATCGGTGCCATGGAGCAGGAATTGGGCTTCCGGCTTTTCGATCGCGATGCCCGCGACGTGAACCTTACGGCGGAAGGCGAAGCTTTTGTCGAGGGTGCGCGCGATGTCGTGCGCCGTTACCACGATCTGGTAGAAAGCCTGAGCCCGCAAAACGGGCTGGAAGGAACGCTGAAGATCGGTATTGTTCCTAGCCTCGCCATGACCATATTGCCCGGAATTCTCGATATTGTCCGGCAGCGCTACCCGAAGATTCGTATCTCGATTACAACCTCCTCATCCAAAGGGATCGTGCAGAAGCTGGAGCAGCGGGAACTCGATATCGTTTTCGCCATAAGACCCGAACCCACACCCAATCTGCGTATTGTGGACATATGCACGTTCGGCATGTTCTGGATATCGCGCAGCAATCAGTTTCCCGGCGGGGCAGAGGATGTTTTATCACGCGAGGATCTGCTTGGCTGCAACCTCATTTCCTATGAGAGTGGCTCATATAATTATCAGCAGATCATCAACTATTTCACCGAAGAGCGGCTGAAAGACGCAACCGTCCACTACTCCAACTCGCTCACCACGACGATCAACATGATTTCGGCAGGGGTCGGGATCTCCATAATTCCCCCCGTGGTGATCCAGAAGGAACTTCGGACCGGCGAGCTGCAGGTGTTGAATACCAATGCCTCTTTCCCCGCGACGAGCTATAGCGCTATCTATCTCGAAAGCGCGGCGACACGCCTGATCACGCTTGTGGCGAATATCGCCCGTGAAGCCGGGCGCAATTTCAGCGGTAATTTCAGCGATAGTCTCGCTTATCAGGATTAGGACCGTCCCGCTATGCTGGATGGAGGCGCCGGACGGGCATCTCCTCACAATAGAGGCTGACGATCTCTTCGGCGACCAGACGCTGCAATTCCCAGAGATTACGGTCACGAATACCTTTTTCTTCCAGATGCTTGACCGTGAGATAGAGATATTCGGCGCAGGACCCCATATGCCCGCAGGCACGTGCAAGCAGTCTGGCCACGGATGCGAGTGGCATGTTCTCGGAAAGCCTGTCTCCACGCGGGCCCGCCCAGAAGACGAGTGCGCGCACGGGCCCAGCTTGCGTTTCGACCGAAATCCAACGAATGGAATAGGCATCGTCAATCGAGCTGATTTCTCTTCGTATCATTCTGCGCAATTGCCCCAGACGGTCCTCATCCGACAGCCGAAAAACAATGCCCTTGCAACTGCCGCCCCGCCGAAGGGCGAGCATAAGTCCGGGCTGGGCTATCGTCGCCCGCCAGCGCGTCAGACGAAGGCAGAATGAACGATGCCAGCCGCTCGCCGTTCCGGCGCGCGAGTCCACTGCATCGAAATCAGGTTTCCAGATCAACGAACCATAGGCGAAAACCCAGAGTGGGCCGTCTCCTGCTTCGTGAAGGAGCTGTCCCGCCAGTTCGTCGACATCGCTGTCGGTGATCGGCGCGCGGCCTGGATCAGGACCCCGATCAACCTCAAGCCGAAGGCTCAGCGAAACAAGTTCCTCGGTCAAAGCCATCCGGGATATATCGGCTGAAGGCACGGCACATGCGGGATGATCACAATTTCGGGTCATTCTTTCAGGTCAAACCATCTCCATGAGTCGTCGGCTCAGACGCTCGCATTTTTGCGCATGTCATCAAGCTGTCTTAGCGACGAAAACAACGATTCCCGGTCTCGCAGATGTTCTTCATAGAGAGACACAAAGATGGAATTCGTGGTCACGTGCGGCTCAGGCGCGGACTGGGCGCGGCGCAGGCTGTTGTTGGCCTTGCGCTTGGCATCTTCCACTTTGGCAAGCAATTCCTGAAGCCGGCCGGAATTGCCAAACGCATGAACGGCGGCTTCCGGTGCGCCTGTATTCGATGTCGAGTGGATCATGGTCTGCATCTCCAATGGCAAGATATAGAACTGATCGTGGCGTCCGTTTATGATATAATGATGTTGTAAAATGTACTAAATTACATTCTTGTGATGATGTGTTTCGGGCGCCGATCCGAGGAATAATTGCATTTCTTGCTGCTGAAATTTTTAGCATCGTTGCCGCGTCGGGAACGAGGCATTCAATGCCAAAACATCCAGTCAACAGGGAAAAATCGCATGGTCTCGCTGTGGTGAGCGAGATTTCCGAGGCGCAGGGAAGCTGGCTTCATGCTGGCCTCTAATCAGCGTCATGATTCATGAACGGCAGCAGATCGACCGTGTCAATCGACGTCGGCTCAACAGGTTTTCCGTCCGGCTTGGCGAAAATCATCACGGCGAAGCAGTAAATCAGAAACACCGCGACCCCGATGGCTATGAAGCTGACAAAGATGACTGACCAGTCGAACATTCCCGCAGCTTGGCGCAGTTCGCTGGTCAATACAATCGCCTGAAATTTGTCGTGCACAGCAGAACCCGTGCCAAGTCGCACCGGGCGAAGCGGCTATGATCAGAAAGGCGACGTCCCTTAGGTGCGTCACTTCTTGTGGATCTCGATCCAGGTGATGCCGAAGACGACGGCGCTGACGGCCAGGATCGCAGTCAATTCTATCCAAAAGAGAAACTGCATCTCTATGTCCTCCAGTATGGTTAACAAACAACGAACGAAAAAGTTCATCCGAATGTCTGTCCCAAATCCCGAAGTTCTACCGAGCAACGGACCCTTCCGCTCAGCCTATCGAGACAAGCTCGCGGGAAAGAGTATTCATTGTTTCCGCCCCGTCAGCGGTGATGAGGAATTGTTCCTCGATCATCAGAGCCCCCAGCCCGTTTGCATAGAACGGGGCCTCTACAGCCAGAACCATGTTCGGTTCAAAGACCATGGTATTGCCGTGCGAGATGAAAGGCCATTCCTCTATCCCGAGCGCGGAGCCCACCGAGTGCCCGAAATGGCCGCGGTAATATTCGCTAAAGCCATGACGCCGCATGGTGGTGAGCATCGCTTCATGGACCTGTCCGAATGTATTTCCAGGCTTCAGCAAGGCGATACCGGCGTGGAAAGTTTCCAGAAGCGCGTCGTAAATCTGCTTGGCCAGCGGAGCGGGTTCACCGTAGACATAGGTGCGCGCTCCATCGGACGAGTAGCCGTTCACCAGCGTACCGACATCGGCCTTGATGAGACCGCCTTCCGCCAACTGTGCCGCTGGATTCTGAAGGTTCGGCCCGACCGAAATATAGGCCCAGTGACCGGACAGGCTCTGACCTTTCGCCTCGGCGGCACTTGTTGCTCCCGCGAGCCAGGCGTCGCTAAGCTCTGCTGCCGTGGCGCCACGCCGCGCTGCCGTCGCCATTTTCTGCAAACCGCTTTCCGCATAATGTGCGGCATTGCGTAAAAAATCGATCTCTCTCGCGCTTTTTATCAGGCGCAACTGCTTGACGATGCCGGAAGCATCGCGCCAACGGACCGAAGGCAGGGCTGCTTTCAGACGTTCAAAATCGGCAGCCGGTACGAATTCAAGGTCGATCCCAAGGCTCGCCCGTGCGAGACCTCGTTCGGCAATCATGTCTGCAAGCAGTCGAAAGGCTGCTGTCTGGTCGAATGTTTCCGGGCGCGGTCCGATATTGCCGCTCTCGCGATAAGCCGCGTTAATGTCTTCTATCGTACAAGCTCCGTGAACCGTGACGGCATCGATCCAGATTCTGTGCAAACGAACATCGATGTGATCAGTCATCGCGCCAGCGGCCCCCCGCGCCTGATCGCTGACAACGGCGCCAAGTTGTGCTGATGCGTCTGCGGGAACAAGCGCTATGGCCGACCCGGCGCGCCCCCACATTGTCGCCACGCCTGCCGTAATCCCGGTCGCATAGCGAAAGTTTTCGGGCTGAAAAAGCACCAATGCATCCAACCCTTCCGCGGTGAGCAGTTTCTGTACGCGGTGCCGGTCCATATGGGTCATGACTGATCTCTTGCGGTTAGTGCTTTGCCGGTGCCTTATATCGGACGGCTTGTGTCGCCGTCTGGATGGTTTGTCCGATAGGTTGACACTTTATAGAATAAATTTCTAATAATTTTCATTATCTCACGGTGCCGCCGCTTACCGATGCTCTCGTGGTCGCGGTATAAACATTGCCAACGGAGAGCCCGAAAGGGCACTTTCCACGCAGGAGAACAATATGGGCGGCTTCAATACTCGTAATCGGAAATTCAAACTGGCTTACTGGGGGCTGAGCGCGGCACTGGCCGTGACAGTTGGTGCCGGATCGTTCAGCCAGGCGCTGGCGCAGGAAAGCGATCCCGACGCGACAGTCAACATTGGTTCGCTCTACGAGCCGCAGAACCTCGACAATACCGCGGGCGCAGGTCAGGGTATCAACGAGGCTTTCAACGGCAATGTCTATGAGGCCCTGTTCCGGCTCGCTGACGACGGCAAGGTCGAGCCGGTGCTGTCGAAGGATTACAAAGTCAGCGATGACGGGCTGACCTATACGTTCAAGCTGCAGCCGGGTGTGACCTTTCACTCCGGTGCGCCGTTGACCTCCAAGGATGTGAAGTTCTCCATCGAGCGTGTTGCCGCGCCGGAATCGAAAAGCTCGCGCAAAAGCAGCCTCAAATCCATTTCTGCCATTGAGACCCCTGACGATGAAACGGTCGTCGTCAAACTGTCGTCGCGCTCAATCTCCCTGCCATACAATCTCAGCTATGTATGGGTGGTGAACGACGAAGCCAAGGACTTGCAGTCGAAGGAAGACGGAACCGGACCTTACGAGCTGGAAGACTGGCGCCGTGGTTCGTCTCTTTCGATGAAACGCTTCGATAAATATTGGGGCGCCAAGCCGAAAAACGGTGAGGTGGTCTTTCAATATTTCACCGACGCCAGCGCGCTCAACAACGCCTTGCTGACAGGTTCTGTCGATATTATCACGTCGGTTCAAAGTCCGGATTCGCTGGCCCAGTTCAAGGACAATCCGGACTTCACCGTCAGCGACGGGCAGTCCACTACCAAGCTGCTTTTGGCCTATAACGATCGCATCGCGCCGTTCGACAATGTGAAAGTTCGCAAGGCGCTCGCTCGCGCCATCGACGATCAGAAGCTCTTGAAGGCCGTATGGGGCGATTATGGGACGTTGATCGGTTCCTTCGTACCGCCGACCGACCCGTGGTATGTCGATCTTACAAAGGTCGACGCCTATGATCCTGAAAGCGCCAAGGAGCTTTTGAAGGAAGCCGGTTATCCGGACGGCTTCACCTTCACCATCGACACACCAAACTATGACCCGCATCCGATTGCCGCGCAATTCATCCAGAGCGAACTGGCCAAGATCGGCGTAACGGTCAAGATCAATGTTATCACTGCCAATGAGTGGTACACGAAGGTCTACAAGGCGCATGATTTCCAGGCCACCCTGCAGGAGCATGTGAACCACCGCGACATCGTGTTCTACGGCAATCCCGATTTCTACTGGGGCTACAACAATCCGAAGGTTGTCGATCTCATCAAGGAAGCGGAAGCAAGCACGACCACGGACGAACAGACTGCGAAACTGACGGAAGCCAACAAGATCATTGCCGAGGATGCGGCCAGCAACTGGTTCTACCTCTATCCGCAGATCGTCGTTTCGAAGAAATCCGTCAGCGGTTACCCGCTCAATGGTTTGAATTCGCAGTTCTTCGCTTCCGACATCGTGAAGGCGGAGTAACAATAACCGCCTGTCGATATCGAGAACATGAACTCGACAGACAGCGCCGCCTGAATTAGTTTCCGGCGGCGTTGTCGCATTTGCACGAGGGTCTGAGCGCTGCCCCTCACATCGGAGAGGTAAACGCTATTTTCGCCTACATCATACGCCGCTCGGCCATATTGGTTCTGTCGGTTTTCATAGCATCAATCGTCTTGTTTCTGCTGCTGCGCCTGTTGCCGGGCGATCCCGCCAATGCGCTTGTTTCCGTCGGCGCGGATGCAGCGCAGATTGAGGCCGCACGCAAACAGGTCGGTTCGGACCTGCCGCTCTACGAACAGTTTTTGCGCTTTATCGGCAGCCTCTTGCGCTTCGATCTTGGCAATTCCTTTGTCAGTGGAGCACCGGTTCTTGGTGAGATCGGCAAACGGCTGATCGTGACCGTGCCATTGACGCTGATGGCATTCGCCGTTGCAATCATGATCGCGGTGCCACTCGGTATTCTTTCGGTCGTACGCCAGAACCGCTGGTATGGAACGGTGATATCCGTCGTCTCCCAACTGGGCATTGCCGTACCGGTATTCTGGATAGGTATTCTGCTGGTCTGGGTTTTCGCGGTTAAGTTGCGATTGTTCCCTTCTGGCGGCTTTCCGTCGCGCGGATGGCAGTCGGCGCCGGCTGCCTTTCAGTCGCTGGTGCTGCCGGTCGCAACTATTGCCATCGTCATGTCGGCATCGTTGATCCGCTATGTCCGTTCCGCCACGCAGGATGTGCTTGGCAGCGATTATCTTCGCACAGCGCGGGCGCTTGGCGCGACATTCTCGCAGGCGCTCGTACGCCACGGCATCCGCAACGGCGCGGTGCCCGTGATCTCCATTTTGGGAATTGAGCTTGCATCGACATTGCTGGGCGCGGTTGTGGTCGAACGTGTATTTTCACTCCCCGGCCTCGGCTCGATGCTTCTGCTGGGCATAGAGCAGCGCGACTATCCCAATGTTCAGGGCGTGCTGTTTGTCTCGACGCTTCTGGTGCTGCTGGTCGGCTTTGCTGCCGACCTGCTGCAACGCCTGATTGATCCGCGCTTGCGCCAGCGCTCCGCAGGAGGCGGCGCATGACGGAACCGGCCAACATGACGATTTCCCATCGCGATGAAAAACCGGTCTATCGACTGCCGTGGCCGCTGGTTGCCGGTGGATTGCTGCTCGGGTTGCATCTGGCTGTCGCTCTTCTCACGCTGGTCTGGACGCCCTACGGCGTCGGGGAAATGGTGGGCGGTCGGCTGGAGGCTCCTTCATGGCTGCATTGGGCTGGCACGGATCGTCTGGGACGCGATCTGATGACGCAAATCATGATCGGTTCGCGCATTGCGCTTGTCGTCGGTTGCGGGGCCATCGCGATCAGCGCGGTGATTGGCGTGACGCTGGGCGTCCTTGCAGCATTTGCGACACAGACGCTCGATGACGTACTGGCTGCAACGCTCGATATTCTGATTGCCTTTCCGACACTTTTGCTGGCCATGCTGATCGTGGCTTCCAGCGATGGCGCGAGCCTCACAACAGCCATGGTAGCCATCGGTATTGCCGGATCGGCGATTGTGGCGCGTCTGACCCGCATTCTCGCCAAGCGGGTCCTGGCGATGGATTACATCACGGCATCGCGCATTTCCGGCACCTCGTGGTTCGGATTGGTTCGCATCCATGTGCTGCCGAATATCTGGCCGACCCTGATCGTCAATTTCGCGCTTCAGTTCGGGCTGGCGGTTATCGCGGAAGCATCGCTTTCATATCTTGGTCTCGGTGCTCCGCCGCCCAACTCGTCCTGGGGGCGGCTTTTGCAGGAGGCGCAGGCGTCGGTTTATACGGCGCCCTTCGGTGCCATAGCGCCCGGTCTGGCGCTCGTATCGCTGGTGATCGGACTCAACCTGTTCGCGGACGGGCTGCGCGATGTGGCTGACCCAACGCGGAGAAGACGACGTTGAGCGCTTTGCTGCAAGTAGAGAACCTTCATAT
>Ga0164243_10008971_pt1 | contig 14640 bp, 7 predicted proteins | sample OricompcompostOP_FD_108781 | JGI IMG/M metagenome (GOLD analysis project Ga0164243, IMG submission 108781) | Organic Plus compost microbial communities from Emeryville, California, USA - Original compost - Organic plus compost (OP) | ecosystem: Engineered > Solid waste > Mixed feedstock >... | reverse complement strand
GCACGATCGACAGCAGGGAGTCGAGCCCGTCGAGGTGGCGCAGCGGCACCGGCACCCCGATGACGGGCAGGGTGGTCACGCTCGCGACCATGCCCGGCAGGTGGGCGGCTCCGCCGGCACCGGCGATGATCACGCGCAGGCCGCGGCTTCGGGCGTCGCGACCGTAGGCGAGCATGGCCTCGGGCGTGCGGTGGGCGGAGACGACGCGGACCTCGTGGCGGATACCGAACTCGTCGAGGGCCTCGGCGGCGGCGCGCATGGTCGGCCAGTCCGAGTCGCTGCCCATGATGACCCCGACCAGCGGCTGGGAAGTCTCGGTCATGTGTGTTCTCCTCCGTCCTCAAGCCACCGCGCCGCGTGCCGGGCCCGGGCCCGCACCTGTGCCAGGTCCGAGCCGAGCACGGTGACGTGGCCGATCTTGCGCCCCGGCCGCACCTGCTTGCCGTACAGGTGCACCCGGGCGCCGGGGTCGTCGGCGTAGAGATGGTGCAGCCGCTCGTCGAGGCTCATGCCCTCGGACCGTCCACCCAGGACGTTCGCCATGACGACCACCGGGGCGGTCAGCGTCGTCTCGCCGAGCGGATAGTCCAGCACGGCGCGCAGGTGCTGCTCGAACTGGGAGGTCCGGGCACCCTCGATCGTCCAGTGTCCGGAGTTGTGGGGCCGCATGGCGAGCTCGTTGACGAGGATCGTGCCATCGATGCGTTCGAACATTTCCACGGCCAGGAGGCCGACCACGCCGAGCGTGGTGGCGAGCCGGATCGCCAGTTGCTGTGCCTGCACGGCCTGGTGCTCGGAGAGCCCGGGTGCCGGTGCGACGACCTCCACGCAGATGCCGTTGCGCTGGACGGTCTCCACCACCGGGTAGGCGGCCACCTGTCCGAACGGGGAGCGGGCCACCAGTGCGGACAACTCGCGGCGCAGCTCCACCCGCTCCTCGATGATCAGCTCCAGCCCGCCGTCGAGCAGCGGCTCGGCGTCGGCCGCCGTGGACAGGAACCACACGCCGCGACCGTCGTAGCCACCGGTCGTCGACTTCACCACCGCCGGTCCGTACTCGGCGAGGAACGCCTCGACCCCGGCGATGCTGGTCACCGGCCGCCAGGCGGGCACCGGCGCGCCCAGCTCGGCCAGGCGGGCCCGCATGAGCCGCTTGTCCTGGGCGTAGCGCAGCGCGTCGGCCCCCGGATAGACCGTGACCCCCGCCGCCGTCAGCGCCCGGATGTGCTCGCCCGGCACGTGCTCGTGGTCGAAGGTGACGACCTCACACCCCTTGGCGAAGCGCAGCAGCGCGTCCAGGTCGGTGTGGTGGCCGATCATGGTGTCGGCGGCGACGAGCGCGGCACCGTCGTCGGGCGAGGCGGCGAGCACACGCAGCGACTGGCCGAGGGCGATCGCTGCCTGGTGCGTCATCCTGGCCAGCTGACCGCCGCCGACCATGCCGACCACGGGCAGTCCGGTACGCGAGTCCATCGCCCGCCAGCCTAGGACACGCCCGGGTGTGACGGCTTTGGCAGGCCAGGGGGTGCGTATCGGTCACGCCGTGGTGGCGTGGGGCGGGTGTGACGGTTCGGGCTGGCCATGCCGTACGTCACCGTCACCCCGTGGGCGGGTCGCTGGCGGGCCGGTCGGCGCGGGTCGCGGGGGTCGGGCGGGTCTCGCGCAGGCGGCGCTCGGCGAAGGCGCCGAAGACGATCAGCACGACGCCGGCCGCGGCGACGAACAGGGCGCCGCCGTAGATCCCCTTGACCAGCAGCCAGATCATCTCGACCAGGGCCACGGCGACAGCGGTCACCCCGCCGACGATGACCGGTGCCCGCCGCCCGCGCCAGGTGCCGACGAGAACCGTGCCGACGGCGAGCAGCAGCACGCCCACCCACCGCCAGACCGGGCCGTCGCCGACCAGGATCAGCGTCATGCTCGGCAGGAAGGCGCCGGCGAGCGCGGGACCGTAGGCGAGCCAGGAGTTCAGCTCGGGGCGCCAGCGCAGCTCCAGCACGCCGGCGAGGAGGGCCAGCGCCGCGAAGGGCAGGGTGTACGCCTCGGGCAGTCCGATGTGGACGGCGTACAGAAGGATCCAGCAGGCGGCCAGTTCGGTGCCCAGCGCCGAGCGGACCAGCCAGTCCCGCCACGCGTCGCTGCGGTCGCGGCGCAGGGCGGCCACGCCCAGCAGGAGCCCGCAGACGAAGAGCACCGCGGCGGTGTGCCGGATCGAGCCGAGAGTGACGACGATCGACGCGACGGCACCCACGGCGGCGGCCAGCTCCACCTCGGTGGCGTCGGCGTGTCGGGAGGGTGCGCGGGCCAGCAGCCAGCCGATGCCGACCAGGACGGCACAGACGGCGAGCATGCCGAAGGCGGCGGGGCGCAGGTCCTGCCCGGTCGCGGCGAGGATGACCGGCGGCAGGGCGAAGCCGGCGCCGGCGAAGACGATCCACGCCACTCGCCGGGCCTGCGGATCACGGCCGTAGACGGCGGCCACCAGGGCAGCGGCGGCGACGACGGCCAGCGCGGCGATCGTGGTCGCCGGCCGGGCGAGGCTGCCGGCGAAGCCCGCCGCCCCGGTGAGCAGGCAGACGATGCCGGCCGAGGCGCGCAGCAGGTGGGCCGCGCGGGGCAGGCTGGGCGGCCACAGCGCGGCGCCGAGGCCGGTGGCGAGCGCGACCGCCAACGCCACCCACGGCATGACCTCGCGGGGTGCGCCGAGCGCCGCCGGCAGCACGACCGTCGCCGCGGCCAGCGGCGGGACGACCGCCGCCAGCAGATATTTGCGACCGCCGAGCGTCTGCGCGATGCCGCCGCAGACCCCGGCCAGCAGCAACAGGGTCAGCATGGCCGTGGCGGCCTGGGCCGGGCGGGGACCGCCGGTCACGGCCACGTCCTGCCACGGGTGCCGGACTGTCCTGAGTGGACCGCCGAGCGCGGACAGCCAGGCGGGCGTGCTCACCACGGCGGCCAGCAGCCCGGCGGGGACGGCGGTGGCGGCGAGGGTCACCGCCGGCACGCGGGGGTGGCGCAGGTCGTCGTCGGGGTAGAACGGCCGGGTGATCCAGGTGGCGGCCGTGGCTACCAGCGCGGCGCCGGCCGCCCACAGCCCGGCTCGGGTCGGGTCGGGGAAGGCCGCGCCCACGGCGACGCCGAGGGCCGCCACGCCGACGCCGACCGCGGGGAAGCCACCCCACCGGGCGCCGGCCACTCGCAGCGCGGTGACCACCGGCACGCCGATCGCGGCGACCGCCAGGCCGGCGGCGAGCAGCCCGGTGCGGCCGGTGTCGCCGGCGGCGGCCAGACTCACGGCGGCCCCGGCAGCGGCGACGATCCCGGCGGCCGCGGCCGAGCCGGGCACGCTGACCGGCGCGGTGTCGCGGACGCGGGCCACCGTGGCGACGATCACCGCCGCGACCAGCAACCCGGCGAGTACCACGGCGCTGCCGGCGGGGGTGGGCGATCCGACGGCCACGGCGTCGGCGGCGAGGACGGCGGCGAGCACCAGCCGTCGCCGGTGGGCGCCGGGACCGTCGGCCGGCCCGACCAGGGCGGCGCCCACCCCGGCGAGGGTGGCGAGCACGAGCGCGAGGACGGGGGCCGACCACCAGGGCGTGTCGAGCACCGCCGGCACCGAGAGCCCCGCCAGGCACGTGGCGAGGTAGGCGACCTCGCCGCCGACCGGGCTCGGCAGGATGGCCCAGGCGGCCAGGCCGGCGAGGAGCAGGCACGCCGGCACCGAGACGCCGAACGGCTCGGGGCCGTCCAGCCGGGCGGCCCAGGTCGCCGGATCGGCCTTCCAGAACGGCGTGCTGGCGAGGACGGCGTGGCCGGCTTCGAGCAGGGCGACCGCGGCCGTGGACACGATCACCACCGCCCCCACCGCGCCGCTGCCCAGGCGGGGGCCGAGTTGGCGGTCCCGTGGCAGCAGCCGAGCGGTGAGTGAGACGAGCAGCACCATGGTGGTGGTGACCACCAGGCCGATGCCGGGCACCGCCACCGCGCCCAGCCGGGCCAGGGCGAGGATCACCGCCGCGGTGGCCAGTGCCGCGCCGGCGGTTCGACCATCCACTGTGGAGAGCAGGCTGCTGCGCCCGCCCCGGACCGGGACGCCCGCGCCGGGAAGGTCCACAGTGGAGGGAAGGGTCGGGGACCCCGCGATCCGGTGGGCCAGGCCGGCCAGGGCGGCGACGACCAGCAGCACCGCGATGCCCCGGTCGACGGGCTGGCCGCCGGCGACGCGCAGGGCGACGAGTAGACCGCCGGCCGAGGCGCCGAGGGCACCGGCCATGCTGCCCGTGTGGGCCGTGCCGGCACCGGGCTGGGCGATGCTCGCCGCGGCCACGCCGGTGGCCGTGGCGAGCAGCGTGAGCGGCACGAGGATCGAACCGTCGATGTGGGCGAGGTAGGCGATGGTGCCGACCGCGACGGGCAGGGCGAAGGCGCCGACACCCGTGGTCGCGTCGACCACCCGGGGCGCGTAGGGGCCCAGCCACCCACGGTCCACGGCGCCCAGCACGGCGGTGCCGACCGCCACGAGCACGAGCAGCGTGCAGACCATGGCGGTGAGCGCGGGCCGCGCCAACCCGGTGACGACGGCGACGAGCCCGAGCAGGCCGGCGGTGCTCGCCCGGATCGCGGCCGCGGCGGGGGTTCTGGCCGCCAGCGCGGAGGCCGTGGCCAGCGTGGAGACCGCCCAGGCACTGGCCGGTACGGCCCAGAACGGCAGCGCTCCCGTGCCGGGCAGGGCGAGCGCCAGGACCGCGAGGCCGACGACGAGCGCGTCCACGCGCCACCCCGGGTGGGGCCCGCCACGTCGTTCCCGCGGGGGCGGACCGGCGGCGACCACGCCGATGATCGTGAGGAGCAGGGCGGCGACGGGCACCTGCCAGTCTCCGGTGTGCACCCGCTGCGCGTAGCCGGACAGGTCGGCGTCCCAGATCCGGGGGTCGACCGCGGCCCGCACCGTGACGACGGTGGAGCGGGCGACGGTCACCAGCACGGCACCGGCGGCGAGCACAGCACCGGCGAGGCTGCCCCAGCGCGGCCCGGCGCGCAGGTGGGCGGGTAGCGCCGAGGCGGCGAGCGCGATCACGGCGGCGAGGGCGGCGGTGAGCACCAGCGTGACGTCCGGCAGCGCGAGCGCGCTGACCTGGCTGAAGGCGCCGATCACGGCGAGCGTGGCGGCACCGGTGGCGACCCGGCCGAGCCAGTCCCGCCCCGACAGCAACGCGCCGACCACGCCGATCCCCGCGGCCAGTAGCAGCACCAGCCCGGAACTCATCGCCTCGGCGACCGTGGCGGCCCGGGCGATCCCGAGCACGGCCAGCACCACGGAGGTCGCCAGCATCGCACCGTAGAGGACCCAGGCCAGCTCGCGCAGCAGGCGGGGCCACGGGGTGCGGGCCGCTCGTGCCAGCCGCAGTCGGGTGAACAGCCAGCCCACGTCGCGGCCGAGCAGTTGCACGGCGGCGAGATTGAGCAGCGCGACGAGGGCGAAGACCACCCCGTACCCGTCGCCATCGAGATTCAGCGATGGACCCAGGAGGGGGAGGAACGGCTGCACGGCCAGCAGCGCGAAGAACTGCGGGGCGCGCAGGTGGCTGGCGAACCGGTAGGCGGCCGCCACCGCCGCGACCAGTCCACAGAGGATCGCCGAGAAGAGGGTGATCGACAGCGATCGCAGGCCCGCGTTGCCGTTGCGCGCCACGTAGCCGTCCAGCAGTACGGCCAGCAGACCCACCGCCGCGATCGTCTCCGCCGTCGCCGTGAGCGTGCGCCGGGTCAGCGCCAGCGGCACGGTCAGGCAGGCGATGGTCGCCAGGCCCAGGATCGCCGTCCGCCATCCGCTGGCGGCGGTCGAGTAGAAGATGCCGGTCAGCACCACGGCCGCGATGCCGACCAGCACGCCGCCGAGGGTGAGCAGCGTGTTCTGGTTCGACCGGGGCGAGGTCTCCGGGGCGTGGTCCGCCGTCGGGGGCGACCCCGGTGACGCGTCCCGCTGCCGGGGTGGCGCGGTGGTGGCGCCGGCCCGGGGCGTGGTGGTGGCGCCGGCCCGGGGCGGGGCACCGGCGGGGCGCCCGCCCGAGGGCTGCACCGGTACGGCCGGGGCCTCCTCGGTCACCACCGGCCCGGGCCGCGCGGCTGGCTCGGGGCCGGCTGTGGTGGGGTGCGCCGCTGACGTGGCGGACGCGGCGGTGGCACCGCGCTCGCCGGAGCGGCCGCTCTCGGCGGGCGGGGCGAGACCCGCCTCGATGGTCAACTTGCGCAGCAGGGTGGCCCGCAGGGCGTCGGCGCGGGTGCGCAGCCGGACGATCTCGTCCGGTGTCGCGTCACCGGCAGCAGCGCCGTGTTCGAGCGCGGCGAGTTGGCGGTTGACGGCGGCCAGCTCGGCGGCGTCCGGGTCGTGCGGGCGTCCGCAGCGACGGCATCCGGACGTCTCGTCGGCGACACCACCGCAGGCCGGGCACGGATAGGCGACCACGGCAACACTGTGCCATTTCCGCACCCGATCCGCCGGACCAAGCGCCCGGGGATTCGCGACGCTGGCGCGGCGGAGGCGACCGTCGCAGAGCCGTGACGCGGCCTACAGGGGGTTGGGCCGGCCCATGCCCCGGTACTCCCAGCCGGCCGCCGTCCACAGTGGCTGGTCGAGGCAGTTCAGCCCGTCGATGACCTTGCGGGCCCGGACGAGTCCGGCCAGCTGCTGGGGGTCGGCGTACCGGAACTCCTCCCACCCGGTCAGCACGCAGACCAGATCGGCCCCGGTCACCGCGTCGAACATGGTCTCGGCGTACTCGAGGTCGGGCAGCTCACGTCGCGCGTTGGCCATGCCCTTGGGGTCGTAGAGGGCGATCTCGGCCCCGGCGCGGGCGAGCTTGCGGGTGACCGAGAGCGCGGGCGAGTCGCGGACGTCGTCGGTGCCGGGCTTGAAGGTCGCGCCGAGCACGGCGATGCGGAAGCCGGTCAGGTCCGGGCCGGCCGGACCGTACTGGCGGTCGAGCAGTTCGGCGGCGAGCTGGACCACGCGGGAGCGGCGCCGCTGGTTGATCAGGTCGACCTCGTGCAGGAAGCGCAACGCCTCGCCGGCGCCCAGCTCCTGCGCGCGGGCCTGGAAGGCGCGGATGTCCTTGGGCAGGCAGGCTCCGCCGAAGCCGATGCCGGCGCGGAGGAACTTCTTGCCGATGCGGTCGTCGTAGCCGATCGCGCGGGCCAGCTCGCTGACGTCGGCGCCGGAGACCTCGCAGATCTCGGCCATCGCGTTGATGAACGAGATCTTGGTGGCGAGGAAGGAGTTGGCGGCGTGCTTGACCAGCTCGGCGGTGGCGAAGTCGGTGACCACGACCGGCACCTCACGGTCCTCCGTGCGGGCGAGGTCGAAGACGCCCTTGTGCGCGGCGAGCAGCATCTGCTGGGCCCACGCGCTGCGCACGCCGAGCACCAGCCGGTTGGGGCGCAGCACGTCCTCGACCGCGAACCCCTCCTGGAGGAACTCCGGGCTCCAGGCGACCTCGACCTCCACGCCGCGCGGCGCGTGCTTGCCGACCAGCTGCTCGACCCAGGCCGCGGTGCCGACCGGCACGGTCGACTTGCCCACGATCAGGGCCTTGCGGGTCAGGTGCGGCACGAGGGAGGTGACGGCGCTCTCCACGTACCCGAGGTCGGCGCCGAGGCCGTCGGCCCGTTGCGGCGTGCCGACGCAGATGAAGTGCACGTCGCCGAAGCTCGCCGCCTCGGCGTAGTCGGTGGTGAACCGCAGCCGCCCCGCGGCCAGGTTGCGGCGCAGGATCTCGTCCAGGCCGGGCTCGTGGATCGGCACCTTGCCCGCCGCCAGGCTGGCGATCTTCTGCGCGTCGACATCGACGCCGAGCACCTCGTAGCCGAGCTCGGCGAAGCAGATCGCGTAGGTGGCGCCGAGGTAGCCGGTGCCGATGAAGGTGAGTCGCGGACGGACGACGGGAGCCTCGGGCGCGGACTGGGCGCTGGCGCTCGGGGCATAGGGAGGATTCACGCTGTCTCTCCGTCCGACGATCTGTCCGGGTTCGATGCGCGACATCCGGCGCTGAGGCTGAGAATAGTGGGTGCGGGGGTCGGGGAGAAACGAGTCCCACCGCCCGGTAAGGGGTCCTTACGGGTGACGCCCCCAACAAGCTACCCGCTGGTAGACCCAAACGCTCGTTTGGGAGAATGCTCGCCATGCCGGATGACTTCTTCTCGCTGCCCGCCGAGCATCAGGCGCTGCGTGAGGCCGTACGCGAGCTGTGCGAGGCCAGGATCGCGCCGAACGCGGCAGCGGTCGACGAGTCGGGCGAGTTCCCCCAGGCGTCGTACGACGCGCTGCGCGCCTCCCAGTTCCACGCTCCGCACATTCCCGAGCAGTACGGCGGCCCGGGCGCGGATGCCCTCGCCACCGTCATCGTCATCGAGGAGGTCGCCCGGGCGTGCGCCTCGACCTCGCTCATCCCGTCGGTCAACAAGCTGGGCACGCTGCCGCTGCTGCTCGCCGCGAGCGAGGAGGTCCGGGCCGCCTTCCTGCCGCCGGTGGCGCGTGGCGACGCGATGTTCTCCTACTGCCTGTCCGAGCCCGAGGCGGGCAGCGACGCCGCCGCGCTGCGCACGCGAGCCGTGCGTGACGGGGACGAGTGGGTGCTCAACGGGGTCAAGCGCTGGATCACCAACGCCGGCGTCTCCGAGTACTACACGGTCTTCGCCTCCACCGATCCGACCCAGCGCTCGCGCGGGATCTCGGCCTTCGTCGTCGCCAAGTCCGACCCGGGGGTGAGCTTCGGCGCCCCGGAGCGCAAGCTCGGCATCAAGGGCTCACCCACCCGCGAGGTCTACCTCGACAACGTCCGCGTCGGCGACGACCGGCTGATCGGCGCGCCGGGCACCGGCTTCGCCACCGCCATGCGCACCCTCGACCACACCCGGGTGACGATCGCGGCGCAGGCGGTCGGCATCGCCCAGGGCGCCCTGGACGCGGCGCTGGCCTACGTGCAGGAGCGGTCCCAGTTCGGCAAGAAGATCGCCGAGTTCCAGGGGCTGCAGTTCATGCTCGCCGACATGGGCATGAAGCTGGAGGCCGCCCGGCAGCTCACCTACGTCGCCGCCGGCAAGTCCGAGCGCGGCGAGGCGGACCTGACCTACTTCGGCGCGGCGGCCAAGGCGTTCGCCTCCGACACCGCCATGCAGGTCACCACCGACGCGGTGCAGCTGCTCGGCGGGTACGGCTACACCAAGGACTTCCCGGTCGAGCGGATGATGCGCGACGCCAAGATCACTCAGATCTACGAGGGCACCAACCAGGTGCAACGCATCGTCATCGCCCGTCAGCTCCTGCAGGGCGTGCTCCGCTGACCGTACCGCGCCCGCGGCTTCGCTGGTGGATTCCGGCGCGCGTGCAGCGTGCACGGGGGGCCAGGTACTTCTTTCTGACGGGCGCTCACCGTGGGCGCCCGGCGGGAGGATCGCGTGGAGGCGTCGTTCGAGGAGTTCGTGCTGGCGCACGGTGACGCGCTCGTACGTTTCGCCGTCATGCTCTGTGGCGACCGCGGCCGTGCCGAGGACCTCGTCCAGACCGCGTTGCTGAAGTCCTATCCCCGGTGGGAGCGGATGGCGGCCATGGACGCCCCCGCGGCCTATGTGCGCACGATCGTCGTGCGCGAGCACCTGCGGTGGTGGCGGCGCCGGTCGAGCACCGAGATCCTGGGCGCGACCGTCGATGCCGATGTGGTGGACGCGGCGGACGCCGCGCAGGCGCACGCGGACCGCGACGCCGCCTGGGCACTGCTGGCCCGACTGCCGCGCCGGCAGCGGGCCGTGCTCGTGCTGCGCTTCTACGAGGACCTCTCCGACGCCGCCATCGCCGAGATCCTGGGCTGCCGGGAGACCACCGTACGGTCTCAGGCCGCCCGCGGGCTCGCCGCGCTGCGTGCCGTCGCCGCCGACATCGATCGGGAGGCACTGCCATGACCGAGCTTGACGATGCGCCCGGCGGGGCTGAGCAGGCGCTGCTGCGCGAGACCTTCCGCCGGCACGAGCATCTGGCCGACGGCGCGGCCGAGCGGCTGCTGCCCGGGTTGCGGGAACGGTCGGGCCGTCGTCACCGTCCACAATGGGCAGTGGCGGGGGTGCTCGTCCTCCTGATCGCCGCCGCCGTACCGGCTGCCGTCGCCCTCCTGGAGCGGGACCCGGACGCGCCGGTGGGCACCGCGTCGCCGACCTCCCCGCCCGGACCGCCGACCGGTGGCGAGGCGCCCGCGGGCTGGCGGTGGGAGAGTTCGCTCGGCCTGCAGGCCCTGGTGCCGGATTCGTGGTCGGTCAACGACTTCGGCTGCAACCAGACCGCCGCGCCCACGGTCGTGCGGGCGCTCGGCGCGCAGGATGCGTGCCTCACGCCCGAGCCGGCCGGGAAGGAACTGGCCATCTTCGACCGGCCCGCTCTGCCGGTGACCGCGGAGGGACTCGCCGAGCTGGCCGGATTGGACACCGGGGCTCCGCGCACCGCATCGACCATCGACGATCATCCAGCCGTACGGGTGCAGGGTCAGCGGCCCGACGGTCGATACGCCGGGGTGGTGGTCGTCGCCGATCGCGGGGCGGCGTTGGTGGTCCGCGCCCGCTCAGCGCAGACGGTCACCGCGATCCTGGACAGCCTGCGGGTGGTAGAGATCGACCATCGGGGATGCCCGGCGCTGCGACCCGAGGTGTCCGGGTCGTGGACGGCGCAGGCGCCGGTACCCGCCGACGTGCCGCCGGACGTGATCACACTCTGCTACTACACCGGTTTCGGGTCGTCGAGCCAGCCGACCTGGCGCAACCTGGACACCTCCGCGCAGCTCACGGCCGAGGCGGCGGCGCAGTTGGCCGCCATGCTCGCCACGGCCTCGCCGGGTGCGAACACCGATCCGCCGGCCGGAGTGTGCGCGCAACGCGAGGTCATGCCCCCCGACGTCCTGTTGCTGCTGCGCTACGGTGACGGCGCGGTACGACCGATCTGGGTCACTTTCCGTGGCTGTGTCCATCGTGGACTCACTGACGGGGTCGGCGAGTGGCAGCTCACCCAGCGGATGATCGCCGCCATCATGGCGCCCTCCGGCTCCGGGTACCTCTTCCTCGGCGGCCTGCCCGACTGAGGGGTCCACCATGGACGGCCGCCGTGCGGTAGCCTCCTGCGGTCTGGCGAGGAGAGCAGGAGGTGGCGGTGGCACGACGGCGGACCGGTTTGTGGATCACGCTCTCCGTCATCGGTGTGGTGCTGGTCGTCGGCGTCGGGATCGGGGCCGTGGTCGCGGGACGGTGGGGTCAGGTCCACCGTCGACGGGCTGATTCCACCGGCCATCCCGGTCTCCGTCGAGTTCTATCCCACGATCGGTAGCGAGGTCGGGCCTCTCGCCTTCAGCGCCGACGGACGCACGCTGGTCTTCGCCGATCGGGGCAACCAGGGACTCGAGGCGTGGGACCTGACACGAGGGCAGCGCATCTCCTCGCCGCGCTTCGGTCTCGTCGAGCACCTGGCCATGGACAGCAGGGCCGAGGTCGTCGCGACCACCGCCTACCGGTTTCCCCTGCGGGTCTGGCAAGTGGGCGACGGCTTCGACCTGACCGCCGTGACCCTGACCGACCAGCCGACTGTCAACGCGACCGACGGCGGTCCGGTCGCCCTGAGTGCCGACGGCACCACCGTGGCGGCTGTCACGAGTGGCGGGGTGGCGCTGTGGGACCTCGCCACCGGCGCTCGCTCGGACCTGCGCGGCTCGGGCGTGACCGCCCTGGCCTTCGCACCGGACGGCCGGCTCGCCGTGGCTCAGGGCGGATCCGTCTCGATCTGGCGAGGGCTGGAGAAGACGCGCACGATCTCCGGGCTCCCGGTTCCGGCGACCGCGTTGACGTTCAGCCACGACGGTGAACTCCTCGTCGTCGGCGGCGCCGACGGGGACACGAGCTTCCTGTGGGTGTACGACGAGCGCGGCCCGCGCCTGTCGCTGGACCAGATCGGCCCCGTGGCCAGCGTGTCCATCAGTGCCGACGGCGCGCTGGTCGCCGTCGGCCTCGCCAACGGTTCCGGGGCCGACGAGGATGCTCCCGCCGTCCGACTCTGGTCGGTGGCGACCGGCAAGGGCATGTCGATGCACATCAACGACGCCGTCGCCGCCGACAACACCGCGCTGCGGTGCCACAAGGACGCGGCGGTGGACAACTTCGTCGCGTTCAGCCCGGTCGAACCGCGGCTGGCCGTCGGCTGCCGCAGCGGCGTGCGCATCTGGAGACTCAGCTACTGATCGCTGACGCTCCTGTGTGGACGGTCGGCCGGTCCGCGGTCCCTTCCGCGCGTGCTGTCGGTGTGACAGAGTCTGCTCGTGGAGATCACGCCGGCCGACCTCACCGAGGCGGAGAAGGTCGCCCTCACCGCGGGTCGGGACTACTCCTACACCCGCGGCGTGCCCCGGTTGGGCGTGCCGGAGGTGCTGCTCGTCGACGGACCACACGGCCTGCGCAAGCAGGTCGACACCCGCCAGTTCAGCTCCGTCGCCGTGCCGGCCACCTGTTTCCCGACCGCGTCGGCTCTCGCCGCGACGTGGGACGAGCAACTCGTACGGTCGGTGGGGGTCGCGCTCGGGGAGGAGGCGCGGGCACAGCAGGTCAGCGTGCTGCTCGGCCCCGGCGCGAACATCAAGCGGACTCCCTTGTGCGGGCGCAACTTCGAGTACTTCTCCGAGGACCCGTACCTGTCGTCCCGGCTGGCGGCGGCCTGGATCGAGGGCGTGCAGAGCACCGGCGTCGGCGCCTCGCTCAAGCACTTCGCGGCGAACAACCGGGAGTACCGCCGGTACAGCATGGACTCGGTGGTCGACGAGCGTGCGCTGCGCGAGATCTACCTGGCCAGCTTCGAGCACGCCGTACGGTCGGCCCGGCCGGTGACGGTGATGGCCGCCTACAACCGCCTGCGCGGCCGGTACTGCACCGACAACCCGGAACTGCTCATCCGGATCCTGCGTGAGGAGTGGGGTTTCGACGGTGCCGTCGTCTCCGACTGGGGCGCCACCAACGGCCGGGCGGCCAGCATCGCCAGTGGCCTGGACCTGTCGATGCCCGGGCCCGGGTCGCTCGACGACGGTGAGGTGACCGCCGCCCTCCGCGACGGCACGTTGCCGGCGGCGGCGCTGGACCGGGCCGCCGGTGCCGTGCTGAGGATGATCGCCCGGACCGCCGGTGCCCGTACGGGTGGGCATTCCGCCGACGTCGAGGCACATCGCGCGCTGGCGCGGCGGGTCGCGGCGGCGGGCACGGTGCTGCTGGCCAACGACGGCGTGCTGCCGATCGACCCGGACACCTCGGGCGTCGCCGTGCTCGGCGCCTTCGCCCGCGATCCGCGCTACCAGGGCGCCGGCAGCTCCGGACTCACCCCGCATCGGGTGGAGAACGCGTTCGACGCCCTGGTCACCATGCTCGGCGCGGACCGGGTGCGCTATGCCGACGGCTACCGGCGGCACGGCCCCGGCAGCGAGTCCACTGTGGACCCCGTACTGATCGAGGAGGCGTGCGCGGCGGCGCGCGGCGCGGAGGTCGCCCTCGTCTTCGTCGGCCTGCCCGAACGGTACGAGATCGAAGGCCTGGACCGGTCGCATCTGGAACTGCCGCCCGCGCACAACGCGCTCGTCGAGGCGGTCGCCGCGGTGCACCCGGCGGTCGTGGTGGTCGTCGCCGCGGGTGCGCCGGTGCTCATGCCGTGGCGGGACCGGGTCGCGGCCGTGGTGCAGGGCTACCTCGGCGGCGAGGCGGGCGGGCCGGGCATCGCCGATGTCCTCTGTGGACTCGCCGATCCGGGCGGGCGACTCGCCGAGACGTTCCCGCTGGCGTTGGAGGACAATCCGGTGCACGGCCTGCCGGTCGGGCCGCGGAACATCGAATATCGCGAGAGCATCTATGTCGGCTACCGTTGGTTCGACAGCGCCGGGGTCGACGTCGCCTACCCGTTCGGCCATGGCCTGTCCTACACGACCTTCGACTGGTCCGACCCGTCGGTCGTGGTGGTGGGCGCGGACACGGTGGAGGTGTCGGTCACCGTCACCAACACCGGGCCGCGCCAGGGCAGCGACGTCGTGCAGGTCTACGTCCGTGACGTGGTCTCCACGGTGTTCCGGCCGGCGCAGGAACTGAAGGGCTTCGCGAAGGTCCACTTAGGATCGGGTGAGTCGCGCCGGGTGACGGTGACACTGGACCGGCGAGCGTTCAGCTTCTGGGATGTCCACCGGGGCGACTGGACCGTCGAGCCGGGGGAGTTCACGATCCGCCTCGGTGCCTCCTCGCGGGACATCCGGTTCGAACTTCCGGTGACCCTGGACGGGCCGCCGGTCTCCGGGCTGGTGGCCGGGCCCGCGTCCTACCACGCGGTCACGGCCGAAACCCGGTTCTCCCCCGCGGACTTCGCCGCCATCTACGGTGCACCTGTTCCGTCCAATGTGGAGGATGTGCCGGGTGGGTACACGGTCAACACGCCACTGTCCGACCTGCGTCATCCGGCGGCCCGGATGGTGCAGCGGGTCCTGCTGTTCGCGGCGCGGTTCTTCTTCCCGGGCGGTACGGCGGCGCCAGGGTGGCCGCTGGTCGCGGCCACCATCGACCAGGCGACGCCACGGATGCTGCCGATGATCT
>Ga0164243_10008970_pt1 | contig 14642 bp, 8 predicted proteins | sample OricompcompostOP_FD_108781 | JGI IMG/M metagenome (GOLD analysis project Ga0164243, IMG submission 108781) | Organic Plus compost microbial communities from Emeryville, California, USA - Original compost - Organic plus compost (OP) | ecosystem: Engineered > Solid waste > Mixed feedstock >... | reverse complement strand
GACTATACCGAAAAAGTATGGGGCGTGAAATGCGAAGAACTGCCTGCCAGCTGGGGGTATCAACGGGTGAAAGACCTGAATATCGGCAAAGTGATTGTACAGGCATTCAAATCGCTTTTCTTAACCAATACCAGCATCAACCAGAAAGGCACCAGCACCAGTCTCATTGAACAGTTTCTATACCCCCGGTATGGCCCCGGGCAAATGTGGGAAACCGTCGCCTCTGAAATAGAACGGCTCGGCGGAAAAATTTATTTATCTACTGAAGTAACAGGGTTGCAGTCAGACGGCTACAATATCATCCAACACGTCAAGGTAAGAGATAAACGAACCGGCCTTGCGCGCGAAGAAAAAGGCGATCTCTTCATTGCCACCATGCCCATACAACAACTGATCAACAATCTGCAACACCCATTTCCCGATGCCACCATACAACAACTGGCCAACGGTTTAACGTACCGCGATTTCATCATTGCAGGATTACTGGTAAAGAAAGCCATTGCCGAACCATCTGCGAAAGGCGCTGCCTTACAGGACAACTGGATATACCTGCAGGACAGCTCCATCAAAGCAGGCCGCTTGCAGATATTCAACAACTGGAGTCCGCACATGGTGCACGATCCCTCCACCATGTGGATTGGCGTGGAATATTTCTGCAATGCCGGCGATCCTTTCTGGAATAAAAGCAACGAAGACATTGCACGTACCGCCATGGAGGAACTGGAACAGATCGGCTTCATCCACAAAGAAGATGTGCTGGACCATACCGTGGTGAAAGTGGAAAAAGCATATCCTTCCTATACGGGCACCTATAACCGCTTTGATGAAATCAAAAACTACCTCAATAAATTTCCCAACTTATACAATATCGGCAGAAACGGTATGCACCGGTACAACAATACCGATCACAGTATGATGACGGCCATTCAAACAGTCAAACACATCATCAACAACATCCGCGACCGGGAGGCCATCTGGAACATCAACATGGAACAGGAGTATCATGAAGAAAATAACCAGAATGACCTCCATTTACAGCCGTAATGCCATCACTATTGCCTTCTTCTGCGGAACCAGATCACCAAATAACTGATCACCATCACCGCAGGTAAAACACCCGTGAAGCCTACTTTGGTAAGTTTGAAACCGGATTTACCAATTTTGATATCGTTGTCCGTAAACGGCGGTCGTGTAACGTCTACCGGCGCTTCATAGTCAGACAACCAGTTGAAAGCGCCAACAATCAACAGAAAATTTCCGGCAAAAATATCCTTGCGTGAACGGTTCAGTTCTCCGTTGCTGATGCAATCCGCATCACCGAGGATAATTACTTTTTGTTCCTTGCCATTTACCTGGCGGCTCAGGGCCAGTGCTGTAGCTACGTTGTTTGCCTCTGTTTCTCCGGCAGCTGTGTTCAGCACCACGGTGTCGTCTACAAAATCAACGGTTTCCAGTTCGTTCCATACGCCGGCGGAATCAGTGGCCAGCAACGCGTGTGCAGTGAATCCTTTTGCAGCGGCACTGTCGTATTGCAGTCCTGCCACAGAAGGCATGGTCACCACCTGTTTGTTTTTGCGCATGGTACGGAAAGCCATGGAAAATTTCCCGGCATCTTTTGCAGGACGAATAAACAGCAGATCGGCCTGGTAATTTTCGCTTGGTTTAACGAGCCGGCCGTTCATCAGCGTAACGCCAAATAATTCCGTTACCGGGTTCATCGTCTCCTGGCGTTTAGGTTCTGCTGCTATCAGGAGGTTTCCTCCGCGCGCTACAAATTGTTTCAGATTTTGCAGGTGTGCTTCCGGCATGGCTGTTTTTACATCTGCAATGACCAGTATGCTGATATGCGCGGGCACAGGCTGATCGAGTGTGAGTTGTTCAAAGTCGAAGCCCTGGTTGATGAGGGAATAGCGGAAGGTATGCTCCCGGGCAAACTTATTATAATCACGGTCGCCCTCTCTAATGCAGTCGCGTTCGCCATGGCCGCCTACAAATCCTACTTTGGGCAAATCGGTCACAATGCGTTTGATGGCCGCGCTGATCTCTGCTTCCGAAGGAAAAAGCATGGGGTCATTAAATACACGCAACACAGATTGCTGGCCGCTGTCGCGTTGAATTACTTTTACATAGCGGAAATTTTCTTCTTTCAAGGTTTCCTTGATATTACCAAGCTGATCAACAGGCATAAAAATCGTGGAATCCACACCGTAAGTCTGAGCAATTTTTCCCATCCGCTGCTGGTCGGTTAGTTTGGGATAACGCTGGTTCAGCGACTCCTCATTGTTGCCCTTGGCGTAGTAGCGCACGTATTTCATTTTGATCTCCGGCTTAAAGCGCAGGTATTCCCGGAACCGGCGCATATCGTCCAGTTCTGCACGCGGCATGCCCATCCACAACAGGCGGTCTTCGTCCAGCGCGTTGGCATAGGTGGTAATGGTTAACCCACCTTTGGCTTTGGCCACAATGTCCTGGCTGGCTTTGGTAAGCGTACGCAATTTGGTGCGCGTAGCATCATAAAAATACATCAATGCCGGGCGGGAGCTTACATACCCGATCGTCACAGCGCCGCCAATTATCAAAGCATAACGACCCAGCGAAGCAGAGAAGCGTGTTTTCTGCCGCACAGCGCGAAAGCGGAAAATACTTAGTCCCAGGAACAACGCAATCACCGTAAGAAAATAAAGCACATCTTCGCTGCTGATAATGCCGCCAAGAAATTCATTCGTTCTGCCGCTGATTGACAACCAGTACATGATATCGCGCACAAAAGGCACATCCTGCCACAACTGGCTGGTATAGTTCAGCACTGCAAATACGGCAAAGGTTCCCATGGCCGCCACCACCTGGTAAGAAGTGAGACTGGACATATACAATCCTACCGCGCCATATGCACAGATCAGCAGGAAAATACCCAGCAGGCCGGTTAGGGTAGCAAGGAAATCAAAGTTTTCTACAATGAATGCGCCATACAGTGTAAAGAGAAAAACGATAAAAGTCATCAGCATTGCATATACTGCTATGGACATGAACTTTCCGAAGATGATTTGCGCATCACTGATGGGTGATGAGTACAGCAGTTTGATGGAACCGCTGCTCAGTTCACGGCTCATCATGCCCATCGTTAACAGCGGAATATAAAAGTAGAGGTACCCGAGCAGCCTGGAATAAAATCCGCGCCAGGGATCCGTATACAAATCAAGGGTAATGCCATTGAGTTTATAGCCGAGTTCCTTGATATTCACCAGTCCTTCCAACGCGCTGGTATACACAATGCCGGCCTGTATGGTAAACACGATCAGGATAAGCCAGGCAATGGGAGAATAAAAAAGCAACTGCAATTCGGTACGGGCGATTCTTATAGCTTGCTTCATTCGAACATTTTTATTTGTTGTAGGCAGATAGCAACCCATCACCAATGCTCATGATCACGCGGGATAACAAGCATGTGCGATGCGCCGCTTCATTATTTTTTCTCAGGACCTTGATTTCTTTTTAGATAATTCAGCAAAAATGGTATCCATGGAGTTCTTCTCTGCATTGATCTCCTTCAGGCGCCAGCCATTGTGCACACTGTGCTGAATGATGGTTTCCAGCATATCGTCTACACTGTCAACCTTCACACGATAGCGTGTACCACCCAGCGATTCCACATCCACCACATTGTTCATTCGTTTCAGTTCTTCCACGCCGCGCGGGTCCAGCATGGACAGGAGGATGGCGCCCGGCGCAGCGTAACGGTCAAATTCTTCCACTGTGCCGGAGAATACCACGCGGCCTTCGGCCAGCATGAGAATGTAATGACAGGCTGCCTGCACTTCGGAAAGCATATGGGTAGAAAGTATCACCGTTCTTTCCTGTGCAATCTCTTTGATGAGGCTGCGGATTTCCAGTATCTGGTTGGGATCAAGACCATTGGTAGGTTCGTCCAGCACCACCAGTTCAGGATTGTGAATGATGGCTTGCGCAATGCCTACGCGTTGCTGGTAACCACCGGACAAATTGCGTATCAGCCTTTTCCTGAAATGCGTGATGCCGCACTGGTCCAGCACTTTGTTGACAGCCTGCGATTGCTCATTGCGGGGTATCAGCCGCAGACCGGCGCAGTGCGTGAGGTATTCTTCCACATTCAGGTCCATATGCAGCGGAGGACGTTGGGGAAGAAATCCCATCAGTCCTTTCGCTGCAATAGGGTCGGTGCGCATGTTGATGCCGTTGATAAATACATCACCTTTGGTTGGTTTCAGCACGCCGCACATAATGTTCATCATGGTAGACTTTCCCGATCCGTTCGATCCGAGCAATCCGTATATTCCTTTTTCCGGTATTTCGAAATCAATATCCCGGATAGCCCATTGAGCAGTATAACGGTGCGATAGTTGAACAGCTTTTATTATAGGGTGTTTCATATGCCGGTTACATTTGCGTAAAGCCAAAGCCCACTTTATACATGGTGGTCACTGGTACGCCTTCATTCAGTTCTATTTTTTTGATGAGTCGTTTGGAAGGATCTGTTATATGGTCAGACAGAATGCCCAGGATATACAGGTCGCCATTTTCCAGTCCCACCATCAGCTGGTCGTGTGTTTGCACGCCCATCACTTCACTCTGACTTTGTGTGATCGTTTTAATAGGAGAATCAAATGTGAAATACTCAGCGCTTATAGCAGGTCCGTGTTCATACAGGTATAAGGTTTTATTGTCGCTGCCTCCCGAATAGAACATATAGTTTTCAATACGCGGCAACTGGCAGAACACAGATTGCGCATGGGCATTGCCGGCGCCAAAGGGCGCCTCTCCCATAAACACCGCCTGTATGGTATAAAACTGGTCAATGACCATGATCTTCTGCACATAGTGCTGCGTACCATCAAAGAACACAAGGAAGTAAGAGGAAGTAAAGCGTCCCTGCTGCAGTTTGCCTACGTACACCAGTTCTTTGTCCATATCGTTGATCAGGGTGATGCCGGGTGGCAGGGGTGGCCCGGGCATATAGGTAATGGGCAGTACCAATCCGCGGTCTGAACCGAGCCAAAGCTGCCCTTTGGTTTTATCGTACAAAATGGTTTGCCCGCTCAGGTAGGTGCCGCTCCAGCCTTTATCAAACTTTACGCCATTGGGAATGAACATGGGTTTGTTGGGATATACGCCTGACTGCGAAAAGGCATTATTCACATGCTTTCTCGTATATACATTTCCGTTATCATCCAGCATCATGCTGTAATCCCACATGTAAAACTCTCCCCTGGGGCGGAAATCTTCCGGCAGTGTATTACCGAGGAAGAAATTGTTGGTATTGTAAATCGGGTTGAGGTTGGTGCCATCCAGTTCAATATTACCGGCAGCATCGTTGCGCACAATGAGCACATTTCCCGGATTGGTAAGGCCGCTGCCTGCCATCCAGTGCTCCTTCACTTCCACAACATTGGGACCCAGTTCTTCACCTGACATGGTGGTATAAAAATCAGCAGTCACTTCATACGTAGCCGGGTCAATAAAGGTGATAATGCTCCGGTTATCCTTTTTGGTTACCACCACCCATCCATACAGATACGCGGGTATGATATCGCAATAAAACCCGGCCAGAAAGGTAGATTCATCCTTTTTGTTTACCATCTTAAGCTTTACATATGGCCTGATGCCGGTGAGGTCGCGCACGGCATAGTCCAGCACAGGGCCGGTGTATATTTCCACATTGTTGCAATACCAGGTAAAGGTGAATTCATCGGCAACCGTGCTGGCCATTATGGTATCACCCTTGTAAATCAATTTGGGTTCAAGATGCAGGGTGTCGGCTGCCCGCGGACTTAAATACTCTCCGTGTGCAAACACGATGGTTACCTTGTTCAGCTCTTCATAGGCATAGTTGCCTTTGTCCTTATAACAGGAAGCTGACAGCAGCATCAGCCCCATGATAAAGCTATAGCGTATTATTCGTTTCATATTCATTGCAGGGTTGCTTTGATCAGTTGATCGGATAAATACATCAGAATAAATTGGGCGATACGTTTATCTGGCCGTTCTCATCTTCATACACTTCTCCGTTTTCACGGCCGCGGGCCAGAAAATCACGAAAGATGATAGCATAGGCACGCTGTTCGGTTTCCGACAAGTCGGTCATATCTGCAATGCCTGTTGCCTCAATAAAAAGCCGGTATTTGGTGTCGGAATAGGCGCCGAGAAAATTTGTTTCCACCACGCTGTTCCACCAGGAAGGTTTCGCGATCATGTCAGAAAAGGTGATGTCAATCTGCCTGTTGGCAACCGGGCCGGGCAGGAAATGTTCATTTTCGTTGATCACCAGTCTTATCCTGAATTTCTGGGTTAACAGGCGGTCTGATTTATGCAGCACCAGCGCAATGGTATCTACATGTTTTCCGGCGCGCAGTAACACCGGTGAAGGGAGATCATAATCAGCAGGTATGGCGGTGGTGCCTGCTTCGTCTACCGTAACGGACACTACGCGGTCCTGGTCGCTCAACCGGCCCATCAGTTTTATCAGCACCGGTACAGTATCTATATCAACGCCGGGGTGAAATGCAAAAGAATATTCAACGGGTTTTATCCCCGAGGTATCTGAGCCGCTATTCGCGAGCAGTATATACGATGCATCTGCAAATTTGTCCACGGCATCTTTACTGCAACCATACAGTAGGCAGCAAAGGATGATGATGGCGCTTATGCGTTTCATGTGAGAATATTTTTTTGTTAGCACTATCTTTCAGTTACGGGTAACACAAACTTGTCGGTAAGCGTCTGGTTGCCGCCGGTTTCGTCAAGTATGGTTTTGTTCAATCGTTTGTAGAGATAAAACAGTTGTCCTTCGCCCACAAACTCCCTGCGCGCATCGTTAATGAGGGCGTCCAGGAAAGCCTGTTTGTCCGGCATGGAAGGCAGCGGAATGGTGCAGCCTCGTTTGGTGCGCAAGGTGTTCAGCAGCGCCAGCGCGCCATCCGGATCGGTATCGAACAATGTTTCCGCAGCAATGTGATACAATTCACTCAGGCGGATCATGGGAATGGCAGAACTGATATCGCCTTCACGTTCCTGCTCCACGTCATACTTCAGCAGTTGTCTTCCGTCGGGCGTGAGGTAACATTTCTTCCTGTAATCTGAATTAAGGTCAGCGCCAAAAATCTGCGAAGTGTTGGGCATTAAGAACGTAACCTTATTAAAACTTTTTTCAAATTCCAGTCGGTATAAACAGAATATCAGGTCTTCGGACAACAACCGGTCATATTCATTCACATCAATCAACGTAGCCGGGGTAAATGAAATGGTAGGGCCGATATCAGGCGTTTCATCATTAATGATCTCCATAGCATTCTCATACGCAAGCTGGTTATTGCCGGCATACAAAGCCACGCGGGCCAGCAGCGCTGTAGTAGCATAATAACCCATCCGGAAACCGCGCTTGCCATAGCCAAAAAACCGCTGGTCGCCGGCAAAGCGAAAGCGATAACGACTAAAATCCATTTTGGCTTCGCGCCGTGTATCGAAATCTTTCTGCAGTTGTTTACTGCGTTCAAGATCGGTAATGATCAGTTGCAGCAACTCACTGGTTCGTTTTTCCGGCATGGGCACATTGCTGAGCCTGGGATAATAGGGAATAGCTGCCGCATCCTGCACCACAGGCGCCGGCGCAAAGAGACGCACCAGGTCAAAGTACAACAAGGCGCGGATGGTGAGCAACTCTCCTTCCAGTCGTGCCCGTTCATAATCCCGGAAAAAATCCGGCCCTTTCTTATCCATTTCCTGCAACAAGGCATTGCAATTAGCGATGGTGGTGTAAGCCTGCGCCCAGATGCTATTGATCCGTTGGTCCATACCTGCAGAAGCATAATCGTACGTCTTCAACTGATCATAGAGGGTATTCTTCAGATCATAACAACGGGCCAGTACATCTACCAGTCCATGCGTAAGGTATTCTCCATACAAAGATGTACCGGAAAGATTGGTATAAATGCCGTTGAGCGCAATGGAAAAACCTTCCGGCGTCCGCAACAATACATCAGCCGACACTTCCGACTTGGGTTCTATTTCCAGCCAGTCTTTCGCACAACTGCTGAACAGCATCATAACAACTGCCAGCATTGCCAGACGCATCTTATGTTTTATGATTGATAACTTTTTCATGTACCTATTCATTTAATGTCAGGCAACAGAGCAGCCCTGTTAAAAACTAAGGTTTACCGTGAAATTGACCGTTCTTGCGTAGGGATAATCCGTACCGCGTTCTGTATCTATGGTAGATATGCGGCCCAGGTCGCTGCTGGTAAGCTGCACGCGACAGGTTTCAATATTCCATCTGCTGATCAGCCGTTTGGGAAGATCGTAGCCGATGGTGATGGAGTTGAAATCAATGTAATTATTGCGTTGTACAAAACGGGAGGTTACCTGTGTAATTTCATTCCACAGACGGATATCTTTCAGGTGCGTGATATCACCCGGTTTCTGCCAGCGATCATCAAACACGCGGCGGTCTACGTTTTTGTACACGTTGGCGTTTTCTACTTTCTGCACCAATGTGCTGTTGTACATATCGCCGCCATATTCATAGAGGAAGCCGGCAAAAATGTAGAATGACTTATAGCTGAAATTGAATCCGAACGCACCGCGCAGGTCAGGTTCGGTATCGCCCACCACCACATGCTGTGTCTGGTCCCATTTATAGGTTACATTGCCATCGCGATCGAGGTAGATCTCTCTTCCGTCTGCCGGGTTAATGCCCAACGATTTCATGGCGTAGATGCTCGTTTGTGAAGCGCCTTCAAAGTATTTGTTCAACGGCCTGTTCACCACGCGATGGTCTTTGTAGTATTGGTCCACGCGTTTGTTGTACTCTTTTAGCGCATCGCCGATCTTCAGGAATTTGTTGCTGTTGTGCGCAGCAGTGGCGTACACATTCAGGTTGAAATTGCGTGTGGTGATGATCTGGTAACGCGCATTGAATTCAAAGCCTTCGTTGAGAATTTCACCCAGGTTGCTCTTGTACGATTTGAAACCGGTAGAAGCAGGCAGCGTAATATCACCGATCAGGTCAATGGTTTTCTTGTTGTAATAGTTCACCGTCAAACTCAGCTTGTTGAACACGGTGATGTCAACACCGGCATCAAACATCTTCGTTTTTTCCCACTCCAGGTCGGGATTGGCGAGGGATACCAGACTGGCGCCGATACCGAAAGCATACCAGGATTCAAAATTATACCGGTAGGTGCTCTTTGATACGCTTTGTGAAAAACCGGCCTTGCCCACCTGTCCGTAATTGGAGCGTACTTTCAGGTTGGTGAGCCAGGGATATTTTCGTTGGATGGACGGGTAATTGTGAATGTTGATGCCCACACCAAACGACCAGAACGGCGCAAAGCGCACATTGGAACCAAACTGCGAAGCGCCATCATAGCGTCCTGAAAAATCGAGCAGGTAAATATTGTCGAAGGTGTAGTTGGCAGAAGCAAGGAAACCGAGCAGCCGGTTCTTCTCATTGTCGCCCGTGGGCTTGTCGAGAATATCTGCCGCAAAGTTCACATCATCTGTATTGCCGGTCAGGAATCCGCGTACGGCAAAACCTGATCTCGACATATCCTTTTGTGCCGCATTGGCGCCAAGCGTCATGTTGAGAAAATGCTTACCGAAACTTTTGCCATACAACAGCAATGCATTGAAATCCCAGCTGCGCAATTCATCGTCCAGGATGCTTTTCGTTCCCTTCTTATCATACTCCTCATTTTTGAACTGGTAAGAAGCAGGATCTTTAAATACCTGCTGCTGGCTTTTTTGCAACATGATCGCTACACGCGTGTCCAGCCGCAAACCATCCGCAATAGTCCAGCGAAGATTGAAGTTGTTGGAAAAATCGTTGTGCGTAGTGCGGTTATAGCTTTTCAGGTGCGCATCATACAGCGGGTTGCCCCTATCGCCCGGATGGCCCCAGTCACCCAACTCAAATTTGTAGTTGCCGTCTTCGTCAAGAAAAGTTTCATAAGGGTTCTGTTCAGCATACGTGGAAAACGAACCAAATGGCGATTCCTGTGAGCGGATATTGTTCCATTGAATATAGTTCCGGAACATCAGGTTATTCTTCCTGTAGGAAATGGAGAAGCCAATGGAATTGTTGTTACGCTCCGATCCTTTCATCACGCCCTGCGTGCGCGCAATGTTGATGTCGGCGCCAAAAATGAATTCTTTGGAACCGCCTTCTACCAGTATGTTGTGCCGCTGGTTCCAGCCGGTACGCAAGGGCTGCGCCAGCCAGTCGGTTTCCACACCGCGGTTCACCTCGGCCAGTTTGCCGTAATAGCGTTGTTCCCGTTTGAGTGATTCGCTAACCAATTCTCCCTGGCGCGGTTCAAACACGCCGGCAATTCTTTCCAGTTCCAGCTTTTCTCTTGCATTCAACAGGTGATAGCCGGACAAATCGGGGGCAGACACACTACCATTCAAGGAATAATTCACGCGCAAACGGCCGCTCACCGGTTTTACGGTTTCAATCACCACTACGCCGTTGGCCGCACGCGAACCGTAAATGGCTGTAGAAGCCGCATCTTTGAGAATGGTGATGGATTCAATGCGCGTAGGATCGAGGTCGAAGATCCTTTGGGCCGGTACTTCATAACCATCCAGAATAAAGGTTGGCAGGTTGGGGTCGTTGCGTAATTGCGTAGGTGACAGTGCAGCCTCATCATCAGGTAAGGTAACATCGCCAATGCCTGAACGGCCACGGATATAAATGGGATTGATATTGTTGGGATCGGAACCAAGACTGTTATTGTCCTGCACCTTGAACGACGGATCGAAAATCTGCAAACTGCGCAGCACATTACTCGGTGAAACTTTCAACAGTTGTTCGCGTGTAACAGTAATAGCAGAACCGGTGAAATTATTTTTGTTGATATTGGAGTAGCCGTTCACAATCACCTGGTTCATCTGGCTGCTGCTGGTTTCCAGCACCAGTTCTATTTCTACGACAGGCCCTGCCACTACTTTGATATTGTCCTGCAACTCTTTTTTTACTGCATAGGCCGTATAACCAATGCCCGCTTCGCGTATGCCGAGTTCGAACATTTCATAACCAATGCTGGTAATTTGCAGGATGGCATTGTTTTCAACATTCGACAGGCGGAAGAAACCCTGTGCATTGGTAGTGGTCCCGATTTGCGTGCCCTTAATCCGCACCGACACCCCCATCAGCAATTCGCCGGATTTTGAACGAACGGTGCCGGTAACGATAGCGGGCGGCGCCTCGACTATTACCGGATCATCCGGCGGCCCGGCATCGGGCACCACCTGTTTGCGCGAAAGAAAAATATTCTTACCGCGGATGCGATACGCAATGCCCTGGTCTTTGAAAACGAGATCGAGGAATTGTTCTACCGGAATATTTTCTGCCGATACAGAAACCGGTTTGGATGCAAGAAGAATGTTCCTGTCGCCGGAAATGACATAGCCAGTCTGTTGTTCAATGGCCTGGAACACTTTTTTCATAGAGACGTTCCTGCCGGAGAAGGTAACGGACTGGGACATCCCAGACGCATGCACCTGCAGGAATGCAGTGATCAGCAATAGAGCGATTGGTCTCATTGTCAGCTTAGTTTTGGTTGGTATCCGGCTTTGCTTATGGCCGGTTTGTCACTTATTGTACTCCTGTTATGATCAGTTTATTTCCTTCGAGCCTGAAACGAACGCCCCAGTCTTTCAACCCTTCCATAAAATCGAGCAATGAAAGGTCTCTGTTCACTTTTCCGAAAAACGCTTTCATAGGAACGCCTTTTTCATACACCACTTCCACATCGTACCAGCGCTCAACTTCGCGCATCAGTTCTTCGAGGGTAAGGTCATCGAGGCTGAAATAGCCGTTCTTCCATCCCATCACATTGGCGATATTGGCATTGTCTACTACCGTAATGGGTCCTGACTTACCAAATGATTGTGCCGCCTGTGTATTCTTCACCAGCGCCTGCTGGCCAGGTTTCAGCAACACGCTGTTGCCACGCTCTTCCTGCTCCCATGCTTCAATTTTTACACTGCCGGTGAGCAATGTGGTGCGTACGTAAGCTTCGTTGTCATACGCATTCACATTGAAGCTGGTGCCTAACACGCTGATGGTTGTGCGATGATCAACCGTTACGCGAAAAGGCATCTCTGCATCTTTCTTCACTTCGAAATACACTTCGCCCGATATTTCAACATTCCGCTGCCAACCGGTGAACGTGGTAGGAAAGCGGATGGAACTGGCAGCATTCAACCACACCTTCGATCCGTCTGACAATTCCAGTTTATAGGTTTTTCCTTTGGGCGTTGACAAGGTGTTGTACAACACTTTGCCTGCCTGGTTATTGTCGTTGTACGAAAGCAGTCCGCCGTCTTTCACAATCTGCGTGCTTCCCTGTGTGGCGATGGCGCCATCTCTGGCATCGTCAAGCACAATCTCTTTTCCATCGGCCAGTTGCAATATGGCGCCTTCAGAGGCCGGCTGTTTATCGTGCGTGGCTACCACTGCAGGCGCCGGCGCCACTTTGTTTTCCTGCTTATCCTGCAACCACCACACGACGGCTGTTCCGATCAGCAACACAGAAGCTGCAACGGCTGCCACCCTGCGCGAACGCCACCAGACGGGAATCACTTTTCTTTTCGTTTCCCGCTCTTGTGCAATGGCCGCTTTTACCTGGTCATACACCAGCACTTTACTGGTCTCATACTCGTTGATGATGGCTGCCAGTGAATCTTCGCCGGTCAGCTGCCGGAAAAATTGCTGATGTTCTTCCGACTGATCCACCCATTGTTCCAATTCCTGTTTTTCCTGATCGTTCAATTCATCGTTGAGATACTTTGCAATCAGCGCTGCAACAGCATGCGGTGTTTTTTTCATAAAACATTAATTGATAAGGAATAAATCAGGAAACCAGATAAGATCAATGGGGGTGCGCCAGTATACAACCCGCAAGCAGCCTGATTTGTCCCGATGGTTTCAAAAAAAATAACAGATAGTAAGGGTAATCCCCATTTTTGTGTTCCGGTTGAGAAAAACGATCCTGACAGTTTTCAACGCGATGGACTTCGCATTGCGCACTGTTTTTTCGCTGACGTTCAGCATGGCAGCTATTTCCTGGTTGCTATAGCCCTGGAAATAAGACAGCTTCAGAATGTTTCTATAGTAGTCGGGCAGCTTTTCCACTTCTTCGTAAATGCGGGTAATCAATTCAGACTCAATTTCGGAGAAGAGGATTGCCCTTTGTTCTTCTATGGTAAAATCACCTAACTGTTTATCAATGGCCGAGCGTGCTTTCTGATCGCGGAGAAAATTGAAGCACTTGTTGCGCGCATTCAGAAAGAGAAAGGCCCGGAGGTGTGTGTAGGATTGGAGCGTTTCTTTTTTTTCCCATAACTGGATAAAAAGCTGCGCCGTCATATCCCTTGCATCCTCAATGGTAGGCAGCAGGTACTTGCAGAAGGAAAAAATGTGGTGATAGAAGTGATTGTAAATGACCGTAAAAGCCGATTCATCCCCTTTATTGAACTGTAATATGGTGTCATTGTCAAGTTCGATAGTTGACATAAGACCGTCGTTGCGATTAGCTTTTACTGAACAGGATGTACCATTGATTTGCCGGGCAAACCCTACGGATAAAAGTATACAATGTTAGCAGAAATATATTTTTATTTCGACAGAAAAAAGGTTTGGCTGGTTGAAAATGAATTTCACCAGGTGAATTACTTACCGGCCGTAAAAGTTTTTCTGCATGGCACTTACTGTATCATTTCCAGAATTTTCTCATTCTGAATGATCAGCATTCCGTGACGATCGTTGCTTATGCCCGGAGTAAGCGTATAAGGATACCGGGGCACACTGCCTTCCATGATGGTAGGGAGATAGGAAAATTGCAGATTGCTGCAGGTTGCTCTCAGCGTTTCGCCCACCTCGATAATGTGTGTAGAAATGACAAAAAAACTGTTGCGATAGGTAGCAAACTCTTGTGTTACCGCCAGTGTAGCATCGTAGGCATCTTTTACATTGGTGCCTTTGAACAATTCATCGAAGATCACAACGAGGTCTTTGCCGGTGGCCACTTCTTCCGCAACTTTTTTCACGCGCAATACTTCCGCATAAAAATGACTATAGCCGAGGTTCAGGTTGTCTGATACATTGATGGAAGTGTAGAGTCCGTCTCTTACCGAAAACACCAGGTCTTTTGCTGCCACCGGGAATCCCATATGCGCCAGGTAAACAGCAATGCCCAGCGATTTCATGAAGGTGGATTTACCGGCCATATTGGCGCCGGTGAGGAACAACACGTTTTGCTCTTCGTGCAAATGCAGCGGATTGGCCACTGCTTTTTCCAGGGCGGGGTGACAAACTGCCGACGTGCGGAACACCGCCTGCTCTTTGGGAAGCGCCTGTGCATAGCAAAAATTGCGGGCGCGGGCAACATTGGTGACGGCGATATATACGTCGAGGTGATAAATGAATTGCAGGATGGTATCCATTTCATCGCGCAACACATGGCGGATGATATGGTCGTAGCGCGCCAGCTGCATAAGGGCAGGTGAGGATTGGTTACGCGCTTCCTGCAGCCATTGCATGCGGTGGTCGCTGAAGAGTTGTTGTATGGTTTCAAACTGTGCAATAGCAGGAAACCCATTGTCCT
>Ga0164243_10008967_pt1 | contig 14643 bp, 14 predicted proteins | sample OricompcompostOP_FD_108781 | JGI IMG/M metagenome (GOLD analysis project Ga0164243, IMG submission 108781) | Organic Plus compost microbial communities from Emeryville, California, USA - Original compost - Organic plus compost (OP) | ecosystem: Engineered > Solid waste > Mixed feedstock >... | reverse complement strand
GGATTTGCATCCACTGTTCCTTCAGAAGCATCGTCGGCCTTCGCGCGAAAAGCCTCGACTGTACGGAAAAGTGGCTCAGATTTACTTTGCGCGAAGTGGCTCATTATTACTTTGCGCGCAACACCTGCAAGCCTCGATGTTCACGACAATTGGCCGTATCCAGGAGCCAGCGGCGCACGGCATCGTTCGCACCGGGCGCATCAACGTCCAGTCCGGCCGGCTTTAGCATTGAGGCGTAGGGGACGTAAAAGCTGTGGCGCAGGTAGTGAATGAAGCGTTCTACCTTGCCCTTGGTTTGCGCACGATAAGGCGCACACAACTTCGGTATGAAACCGTGATGCTTGGCAAAGTCCCACAGACCAGGGTGAAAGCGGTGCTGGTTCTGGCCATAGGCGTCGCGCGTCAGCACAACGGTCTTCATGTTGTCGTAGAGAACTTGACGAGGCACACCGCCGAAATAGTCAAACGCAGCCTCATGGCAATCGGTTAACGTCTTGAATTGTTCGTCTTGCACGAAGCGCACAAAGCTCATTCTGCTGTAGCCGAGGACCGCAACGAATGCCGATAGCCTATGGCTGCCGCGCCGGAACACCGCCCAATCGACTTGCATCTGGCGACCGGGTTCGGTCTCGAAGCGAACGATCGGCGCTGTCGTGGCCGCAGGCTTTAGCCGGCTCACATACTGCCGTACCGTGCGCTCACCGCCGGTGTAGCCTAGCGCCTGGATCTCACGGTACAAGACCGCGGCGGGAATCCAATCCGGTGATGCGTGCTCCAGTCGGGACCGAATGTAGTCTTCAAACGCGGATAGCTTGCCCGGCTTGGCTGCACGGGACGCGTACCGAGGTGCTACGTTCGGTTCACGCACATACTTGCGAACCGTGTTCCTCGCTAGACCCGTGCGTCGGACGATCTCTTTAATGCCAAGGCCCTGCTTGGCCAGTATCTGTACTTCCATCGATGCTTCCTGTGACAACATTCTGCGGTTCCCTTAGGTTCGGATGCCGCAGAGGTTAATACACAGGGGTCAAAATTCATTTGCCGGTGGGGGTCATTATTACAGTGCCGACGACACCATCCTCAAGCGTTCATTCTCAGCCCTCAGGCGAGCGATTTCCATCTGCTCAGGCGTCACCAAAGGAGGAGCCGACTTCTCGGCTGTGGCACCCGCACCAAGCTGGCCGCGCGCATGCTCGCGTACCCAGTTGCCCAGACTGGCTCTCGGGATACCCAACGCGTCGGCCACTGCGCCGATCGACTGACCAGCCAGAACTTGCCTGACGCCCTCCTGTTTGAACTCCAACGTATAACTGCTACGCGATCTTTGCTGTGTCACTTTCCTTCTCCTTGATTCCAATATAACCGGAACCAAGGACTACGTTATTCAGGGGCATGGTCATGGTTCGAACCCTTGCGCCGGCAGGCCGCCTGACCCGTCCAACGGGCGGTCGCGCCCGGTGTTCAGGCCGCTTCGGGCTACGCCCTACGCGGCCTGAACACCGGGCAAGCAAGCGGACATTTCATGAGCTATAAAACCGGACATTTCTATTTGCTCCCGACAGACTGATCGGCCAATAGTCGTCAGCCATCGAAGAGTCCAACGTGCATGTGCAGGCGTAAGGCGTGCGCCCCATCCTGATCGATAGTCCTCAATCCGGGGGATGCCATTTAACATCCCGGGAGTCTCGGCTTCCAGTTTCGTACACGAACCATCATTGCAGCCAGATCGGGAGTCATTTCCAATCTGGAGATGAGTCTGAACCTGGTGGCTGGGAGCGTGTACAAGGTGTGCACGGGCTTTTATCCTAGCCTTAAGCGGCGGCACGGTTAAGTCGTCGGTTAATGGATTCAAACAATGCTGTTCTGGCCTTTTGAAGCGGAGCAGCCGCCTCATTATCGCTCAATGCGGCAGCTTCATCCTGGAGCATTTCCAATGTCATGTCAGAGCGCAAGTTGCGCTGCTCTGGGCTCAGGCTGGCGAGCTTCTCAAACGGGGTCTTCACCAGGCGTTGCGGGTACCGCTTGGTAACCTTGCCTTTGGCATCGGTATGGTCCTGGGCGAACAGACACGGGCGGTGCAGGTTCAGGTACGGATTCAAGTACTGTCGACAGAAGTCGTTGATGGGTGCGGCAAAGCGTTGCGGGATATGGCCGTAGCCAAAGACCTTGCGCACGACCGCGCCGTTCTTGCTCTCGGCCAGGGCGTTATCGGTCGAGCGCCGGGGCCGCGACTTGGTCAGTTCCGCATTGAGCTTATTGAGCAGCCGGGCGACGCGGTGATTGATGTATTCGCTGCCGTTGTCGCTATGCACGCCCAGGATTGTGAAGGGGAAGGCAGCGAGCATTTCTTCGAGCACGGGCAACAGGTAAGCCTCGGAGATCTTCTGGCACGTGGCCACCACTTCCCACTGGGTCACGCAGTCAACGGCGTTGATGTGATAGACACCCTTGGCGCCATCCTGATCACCTTGATGTACGCTGTCGATTCGGATGAAGCCCGCCCGCCCCTGCGGTTGCGGGGCGCGTCGTATGCCGATGGCGGTGCCTTGGCCCGCACGCGTTCCATTCCAGTTAACCCGCACATCTTGGTAGCGCGGCGTCGCGCGCAAGTTGTACAAATGTGCCACGGAAATACCGGCCAGGCGCTCGTAGCGGACATCCCCATAGACCTGCCAGGCCCGCCCGAACAGGTGCTTGACCGCCAGCCCGCTGGGCGTATCATGCAGCGCGTCGGTCTGGGCCAGAAGGCGTACATCGGCCTCGGTATAGCGTCGATAAAACCCAGCTACCGGGGGCTTGCGTTGACCTAAGGGCGCGCGCGCCACAAATCGCCCGATCAGTCGAACCAAGTGCTGGCGCGAATAGCCGCTCGTGTGTTGTAGATAACGTACGACCACGCCTTTATGCCCGCGTGAGAGCCCGGCATAGTTGAATCGGGCCAACACCCGACGCACATGACCCTGTCGTTCGGCTTCGCCGCCCGGCACGCGAGGCGAAACGCCTGCGGTCCCTTCCAAAAACTGTTCCAGACCCTCGATGCTGTCGAGGCCTTCTTCTTGCATATCGATCACCATGCCTAATGATCGACGACTTCATGCGAAACCACGAACGCTTCAGACTCATCTCATATTGGAAGAGACTGGACATAGACCCGTGAGTAAAAGTGCTATACATTGGTCAGCGATTTCGTCGGGCTTCAGAGGCCCCGACGGCCTATACCAACGCGCGATCCAGCTCAAGGCACCGGCAATGGTAAACGCCGCAATCTTCGGATCGCATGGCTTAATGGTTCCTTCTGCAATCCCCAGTTCTATCAATTTCCTGAATTCGGCGTCGATAACAGCCTTGATCCGCCTTAACTTAAGCTGGCTTTCTAACGGAAGCGGGTCTTCACCTACCCGTATGACACACTGCCCAAAGTCCATGGTGACAATTTCTGCATACCTCCGCATGGCAGCCTTCAGCTTGTCAAGAGAGGTGCCGCCATGTGCCGCCACCTCTTGTATGGATTCGTGCAACATCGTCAGACCAATTTTGACGCACTCAAAAAGAATCTCGTCCTTGCTGCTTATATAGTAATAAAGCGTCGGTTTGGTAACGTTCAGCCGTTCGGCCACTTCATCAAGATTGGTGCTCTGAAAGCCTTTCTCGTTGAAAACCTGGGCCGCTGCCCGCAATACTGCTTCTCGCTTGTCAAGCCGGATTTTTTTTCTATCACTGGCGTGTGCCCACGGTGATACTGCTGCCTTACTGCTCACTTTCTACTCCCCATCGTGCGGTAGCGCCTTATAGTTTAAAAGAAGTACTTTCACTTATCGTTAAACACGGGCGCCCGCTTTTCGATGAACGAAAACACCGCCTCCTTATGATCGGACGATTTATGCGCGATTGCCTGGAATCCTGCCGACAACTCCAGCAAACTAGCCAAACTGACGTCCTGTCCTTCACGCAGCAGGCGCTTGGACATACGGACCACGCGCGCCGGGTTTGCCGCAATCCGAGCAGCAAGTTCCATCGCGGCATCCATCAATTTATCTTCAGAAACCACCTTGGATACCAGCCCACACGCCAGCGCTTGAGTCGCATCCAGCGAGTCCCCGGTGAACGTCATTTCGGCGGCACGCGACATACCGACAATACGAGGAAGAAACCATGCCCCTCCATCGCCCGCCACCAAGCCCATTTTGACAAAGCTTTCGGCAAACTTGGCACTTTCCGAAGCTATGCGAATATCACACATACAAGCAAGATCACAACCCGCGCCAATAGCCGGACCATTTACTGCTGCTATCAATGGCACTTCAAGGCTAAACAACGCCCGTGTCAGGCGCTGGATGCCGGTTCGATACGCTTCGCGTATCAATGCCGGATCGGTGTCTTGTTCGATGTATTCCTTCATCACATGGATGTTTCCGCCCGAAGAAAATACAGATCCGTTCGCGGTGAGAATAACAACCCGCACTGACGGATCAGCATCGATGCGATCACAGGCGTTGACGAAATCATCCACTGCAGCGTTTCCGGTAAGAGCATTCCTCGATTCGGACTGATTCATCGTCAGGATGACAACGCCATTTTTCTTCTCATAAACCAAAAAATTTCCCATTGCAGTCCCCAAATTCATGTAGGCTCGTGAATCTGTGATTCACCGATGCGCGATAGATTCCCACAAATCGAAATCACCGTCCAAAATATATCGACCCAACTGTTCGGACCACCAATGCTCGCTGCCCGCTTCGGAGCGCCATTGCCACAATCTTCGGGTGAAATAATGCAGCATATGTTCGTCTGTGACTCCGATGGCGCCAAAAATCTGGTGGGCAATCTGTGCAGCTCGCCCTGCAGCCCGGCTGGCTCGTGCCTTCGCGACCATGGCCCCACGAATTCCATCGTGCTCATCCAGTCGCTGGCAGGCGAAAGCGGCTGCCGATTGCGCTGCCGCAATTTCAGCGGCCAACTCTGCAATCATCTGCTGGATCGCCTGGAACTTTCCTATAGGCCTGCCAAACTGGACACGCAGATTGGCATACTCAACGCATAGATCCAACACGCCTGCCAACGCTCCCGCGATTTGCGCCACACGCAAGGCAGCGATACGAGGCAGCAATCCCAACTCTCCAAAGACTGACGGAGCAACCGCCGTTCGTTCCAGCGTAGAGACATGATCAAACGTGACATTCGCAGTTGGAATTCGCCCATATGTTTCCTGGGCCATGCGAGTTGTCTCTTCCATGTTGAAGACACAAATGTAGCTCTCGTTATCCCTTTCAGCTAAAGCGATCCCATATTCACCACAAGACCCCCACGGCACATTGATTGCGCTACCAGACAGTCGTCCTCCTGAGGTCAACGTCAACTTGTCTTCTATGATTGCCACGATGCCGCAAGGCACTTCCATTCCGGCTTCTGCCAACGCATGGGCGGCGATCATCGATTCGCCTATCGGCAACGGCGAGAGATGGCGGCCAAGCACGCGCAACGGCAATTCAATATCCGCCCAAGACATGCCCGAACCGCCGGCCTCTTCTGGCACCAACGCCAGAAGCAGGCCCATGTTTGCGCAACTGTGCCACAGGCGCATATCCAATTCGCCTGCCTCCAGCTTCAGCAGGCTGTCCCGTGTAACCGCGCTGGACAACAGACGCTCCAAAGACTCAGCCAGCATTTCCCCCACATTCATATCATTCATCATCTCAGGCCCAGTCCCTTCGCCGTGATGCCGCGCATGATTTCGCGGCTACCACCACGTAGGGAAAACATCGGTGAAATTTCCGTCAGCACCGCCTGCAGTTCACTCAGTCTGTCGCCGCGGTCAATTGTCGCCGGCAGGTCCAGCAGTTCGCGTACCAGAGCAGGAATGCCCTGCTCGTGTGTATTGCCCAGGTCTTTGAGCAATACAGCTTCGTTGGCCGGGGACAGACCTGCGGCCAATCGTCCCGCGACAGAAAGCGACATCTGTCTCAACAATACCAATTCGGCATACGCCTCTCCGATACGTCTGCTGGCAAGGCGGTCACGGATTGCGCTGCCGCGGACCACGTCCACCAACATGGAAAATAGCGGGTATGCACTCATGTACCGATCGGGCTGACTGCGCTCGAACGTCAATTCGGCAGTAGCCTGGTTCCAACCATCTCCTTCGACGCCCACCAGCATGTCATCCGGCACAAATACATCATCAAACGTTACCTCGTTAAAATGTGGTTCGCCTGTCAGGTCCCGGATAGGCCGCACGTCAATGCCTGACGAACGCATATCAATCAGAAATTGAGACAGCCCTCCGTGCTTCTGTGCAGAAGGCCCGCTGCGGAACAGCCCTATCATCAAATCGCAGTCATGTGCGTTGGTGGTCCATATCTTTCGGCCATTCAGTCGCCATCCATACTCCACACGCGAGGCTCTGGAGCGCAGTGAGGCCAGATCTGAACCAGCATCGGGCTCGCTCAATCCTATGCAAAAGGCCAACTCACCGCGTGCACACCCCGGCAGGAAACGCTCTCGTTGCGCCTGCGTTCCCAAGCGCAGCAACAACGGCCCGCTTTGCCTGTCTGCTATCCAGTGCGCGCCGACCGGCGCACCAACGGCAAGCATCTCTTCCAGCACGACGTAACGCTCCATCTCGGACCGCTCATGACCACCGTACCGACTTGGCCAGGTCATACCTATCCATCCACGCCGGCCCACTTGTTTGCTGAACTCTTTATTAAAACCCATCCATGAGTGACCTATCTTCCAACCCGTCCACTCTACTGATGCCTCTTTGAGAAAGGCACGAACCTCCCGGCGCAACGCGTCAAATTCGGCTGGAATCTCAAAAGGCTTGAAGTCAAAGGGAAAACCCATTTTGCGCACTCCTCATGTTGATGTGAGCTTCAGAGGCACTATTCATTAAATCACCTTGGCTTGCTTCAGCCGTTCCAGCGAGCTGTCGTCAACACCAAGCCACTCGCGCAATACTGCTTCGGAATCTTCGCCAATCAAAGGGGGAGCAATGCGATATGTCACAGGCGTGCGCGAGAAGCGCAGAGGACTGGCTGCCGTTTTGATCTTGCCCTTTTCAGAATGCGACATTTCCACAATGATGTCGCGCGCAATAACCTGGGGGTCATTCTCCAGATCTGCAACTGTATTGATGGGCCCCGACGACACCTTGTTTTCGTTGAGAATACGCACCCACTCGTCCCGGCCTTTGCCCTGCAAGGCTCGGGTCAGCAGATCAGCCAATAGAGCGCGGTTCGCAACGCGGGCGCCGTTGGTGGAAAACCGCTCATCCGTCCCCCAATCAGCATGTCCTACCGCAGACGCAAGGCGCGCGAACTCTCGATCATTGAAAGTGGCGATCAAGATATGTCCATCATCGACGGCATAAACACCGTAGGGCGCAGCGCTAGGATGATCGTTCCCTGTACGCTCCAGCTCAGAGCCGCCATTGAACCAGGAAGAGAACGCATTGAGCAGAATCGATATCTGGGCGTCGAACAGCGAGACATCAATAGCCTGGCCCAAGCCTGTGTGGCTTCGATCATTAACGGCGGCAAGCACTCCAATCACTGCATATAGGCCCGCACAGATATCCACGACGGGAACACCTACGCGAAGCGGCCCTGCGCCTGGCTTGCCATCAGCATGACCTGTTACCGACATCATCCCCCCCATCGCCTGGACCAGATAATCGTAGCCCGAGCGTCGAGCATAAGGCCCCGTCTGTCCAAATCCGGTCAACGACACATAGATCAACCGCGGATTGATCTTGCGCAGGCTTTCGTAGTCCAGGCCGTACTTGGCCAGTGTCCCCGTGCGATAGTTTTCGAGGAACACGTCCGCCTTGGCCGCAAGCTCGACGATAAGCGCCGCCCCTTCCTTGGTGGAAAAATCGACAGTCAGCGAGCGCTTGTTGCGATTGACGGCCTGGAAGTAAGTGGATTCATCGGTATCTTCGCCATCCTTGTCTTTCATCCAAGGAGGACCCACGCGACGCACGTCATCACCCTCACCCTGGCGCTCAATTTTGACGACTTCCGCACCCAGATCACCCAGTATCTGACCCGCGTAGGGGCCCGCTATCACTCTGGTCATATCGAGCACTTTCAGCGTGCTCATCGGTCCACTGCTCTTCATGCTACTCCCCAACTCTGCACCTGATCTATTGCCCGCCATTGTTCTGGCTCGCCAAGCGCTGTGATGTAATTGCTACTGCGACAGCGATGCGCTTGCCAAGTCAAGCCGCGCTCTAGCCTCTATAACCATGCGTTGCAACAATTCATGACACGAGGGTATATCGTGGATCAGGCCTACCACTTGGCCACCCCATACAAGCCCGTCCTCTGTGTCGCCGCTCTCCAGGGTCTTGCGGCCGCGCGCGCCTGCCACCAGGTGAGCAATATCTTTGAAATCCACGCCCCCTTCCCTGTGCTCCAAAGTGATCACTTCGTCGGAAATCGCGTTCTTTAGACATCGGCCGGTATTGTTCAGTGTGCGCAAGATCAAACTGGTGTCATTTTCCGTTTTGTCTACCATCATTTGTTTGATGTTTTCATGAATGGGCGCCTCCTGCGTGGCACAAAATCGTGTGCCCATATTGACGCCGTCCGCCCCCAACACCAGGGCCGCTGCCAAGCCCCGGCCATCTCCGATGCCGCCCGAGGCGATCAAAGGGATTGTGACTTTGTTTGCCGCAGCAGGAATCAAGACGAGACCGCCAACGTCCTCGCTGCCCGGATGACCTGCGCACTCGAATCCATCAATCGAAATGACGTCCACGCCGCGCCGCTCCGCAGCGATGGCATGGCGCACAGTCGTACATTTATGAATAACAATCACACCGGCTGCCTTGGCTTTGGCAATATAGGCTTCCGGCACGTTGCCCGCAGTCTCCAACACTCGAACCCGCTCGCGTATGACTACATCCAGATATCTTTCATAGGGCGGCGGGTTCACCGAGGGCAACATCGTGAGATTCACACCAAAAGGCTTGGCCGTCATGCGGCGGCAACGCGCTATTTCAGCAGCCAGGGCGTCCGGATCGGGTTGCGTCAGCGCGGTCAATATGCCCAAGCCCCCCGCGTTCGATACAGCCGATGCCAATTCAGCCCGTCCCACCCACATCATCCCACCTTGAACGATGGGGTAGTCGATGCCCAGCAAGCTGGTGATTCTGGTTTTCAAGGCGGTCATTCTAAAGAGCCTCCACGATTGTCACATTGGCAGTGCCCCCGCCCTCGCACATGGCCTGAAGGCCGTAGCGAAGACCACGAGAGCGCAAGGTATGGATAAGCGTTGTCATCAACTTCGCCCCTGTGGCACCCAGCGGATGGCCCAGCGCTATGGCGCCACCATATACATTGAGCTTTTCCGGATCCACATCGAGCGCTGTCAGCCAAGCCAGGGGGATAGATGCAAAAGCCTCGTTGACCTCAAAAAGATCGATATCATCCAACCGCATGCCGGCTCTTGACAGCGCATGACGTGTGGCCTGAATGGGCTCCTCGAGCATCAGGACAGGATCGCCGGCCGTCACGGTAATATTGCAAACGCGCGCCAGCGGAACAAGGTCGAAGCGTCTGACCGCCGCTTCGCTCGCGACGAGAATGCCGGCAGCGCCGTCGGTCATCTGGCTGGCGTTGGCGGCCGTTACCGATCCATGTTCCAGAATGGGCTTTACCAGAGACATCGCCTCCAGCGAAGCGTCAGCGCGCACGCCCTCATCCTGATCGAAAATGCCACCATCGACCTGGACCGGCACGATCTCGCTCTTGAAAGCGCCGGTACGTATCGCCTGTGCGGCCCGGCGATGACTTCTTAGCGCATACTCATCCATTAACTCCCTGCTAAAGCCGTATTTATCGGCGATCGCCTGAGCGGACACGAACTGATTGAATTCGTCTACGCCAAATCGTTCAAGTATCCTACGGCTCCAGGGCCCCTCTCCTATGCCTGCTTTGGCATGCAGTCTGAAATTGGATCCCATCGGGACGCGTGTCATGCTTTCCGCTCCTGCAGCTATCACGAGGTCCTGCGTTCCCGACATGACCGCCTGCAGAGCGAAGTGCAAAGCCTGCTGCGAGGATCCGCATTGCCGATCCACCGTGACGGCTGGCACCGACGTCGGCAGGCGCGATGACAGCACCATGTTCCGCCCGAAGGCGAAAGACTGCTCGCCGGCCTGTGTGACGCACCCAACGATGACGTCTTCGATTGCAGCCGGATCTACCCCGGACCGGTCAATCAGCGCGTCCAGAATGGTCGCACCCAGATCCGCAGGATGGACACCCGCAAGCGCGCCATTGCGCTTACCTCCTGCGGTACGTGCCGCCTGCACGATAAATGCATCAGTCATGCTTCTTCTCCTTGTTTCGCGACCTGCGGCCCAGCGACGATGCAGCCAGTCCGGACCCAGCACCTAACTTGCGCCCCATACATGAGATGGAGCGGCTTTCCAGCTCCATCTGCGTCTCTATCTGTGTCGAGAAGCTGTCCAGCAGCAGACGACGGGTTTGTGCCAAAGCACTGGTGGCCGAGTGAGCAAGTTCAGACGCCACAGCGGTGGCCTCATCCTTCAGCGTCTGTGGCGCCTTGACGACACGCGTGACCAAACCGAGCTCTGCTGCTGCCTCGGCACTCATCCGGTTGTTGCGCAGCAGAAACTCCTGAGAATGTCTCAAGCCGATCAGCCGGGGCAGCAGCCATGTCGTCGCGGCGTCAGGCGAAAAGCCCAGACTCGTATAGGCGGCGGTGAAGTGCGCGCGCGGATCAGCCAGAACGATGTCACCAAAGGCGGCCAGACCGATGCCCGCGCCCGCTGCCGGGCCGTTCACGGCAACCACCACGGGCTTGCCCATGCGCATGAACCGGGACATCGCAAGATGCAAATAACCCGATATTTCCTTTAAGAATGCGGATAAACGCTCGCCCTGCCTGCCGAACTCTTCAAGATCGCCGCCTGCACAGAACAAGTTGCCCGTACCAGTGAGCAAGACACACCGAATGGTGTCATCTGCGTCACATTCGGTTGCTGCGTTCAGCAGAGCATGCGCCATGGCAAGGTTCACGGCATTACCCTTGTCCGGCCGATTCAAACTTAAACGCGCCACCCCGTCTTCGCGTTCAAACAGGAGCACATTTTCCATAATCATCTCGGCGCCATTCTTATCGCGCCATCTAGCCGAATCACTTCGCCGTTGAGCATCGGATTTTCGATAATGGACTTGACCAAGGCCGCATATTCGTCGGGTTGTCCAAGACGACTGGGATGCGGCACCTGCTGGCCCAGCGAATCTTGGGCAGCCTGAGGCAGGCCGACCAACATGGGGGTAATGAAGATGCCAGGCGCAACAGTCATTACTCTTATCTGGTGCTTGGCCAGGTCGCGAGCAGCCGGAAGAGTCAGAGATACCACCCCTCCCTTGGACGCCGCGTATGCACACTGGCCAATTTGCCCATCGTAGGCCGCGACCGACGCAGTATTGACAATGACCCCTCTTTCTTCGCCAATAGCCTCAACCGAAGCGAGGCGAGAGGCAAATATCGACAACACATTGAATGTTCCGATCAGATTGACTTCAATGGTCTTACGAAAAATGCCGATGTCATGAGCTTCGCCCGATTTATCGACGACCCGTCCCACCGGCGCTATGCCGGCACAGTTCACAAGAATGCGGGCCGCGCCATGGCTTCGCGCAGCCTGATCAAAACCCTTCCTGACGCTGTCCTCGTCCGTGACATCCACTGAAACATACTGACCGTCTACCTCGCGGGCCGTTTCTCTCCCCCTTTCGCGGTCCAAATCGAAGATTGTGACTTTCACACCGCTTTGAGCCAGCATGCGCGCCGCTGCGGCCCCTAGACCCGAAGCGCCTCCGGTTACGACTGCGGCAAGTTCATTCAACTTCATTCAAGATCTCCCTGTCTTACTCAATACATTGCTGATCCGAGCGCGCGGCTAATCACCATGCGTTGTATGTCAGACGTGCCCTCATATATCTGACAAACCCGTGCATCCCTATATATTTTGGCCAGCCCGAATTCCTCCAGGTAGCCGTATCCACCCAACGTTTGGATCGCGCCGCTACATATCGCTTCAGCCGCTTCCGAAGCAAAAAGCTTCGCCATGGATGCCTGAACCAGGCAAGCAGTGCCGGCATCTTTCAGACTTGCGGCATGCAAGACCAACTGTCGCGCGGCCTCCAAGCGGGTAGCCAACTCAGCCAGTCGAAAGCCCACGGCCTGGTGCTCGATAATGATTTTCCCCATCGACTGGCGCTGGCGCGCGTAAGAAATCGCTATTTCCAGCGCAGCCTGTCCCATTCCCACCGACTGCGCGGCGATACCGAGTCGGCCCGCTTCCAGATTTGACAGTGCGATCCGGTAGCCGTGGCCCTGCTGGCCCAGCATCAACTCGTCTTCCAGGAAGATGTCATCAAAAACCAGTCCGCATGTGTCGGACGCACCCTGCCCCAATTTTTTTTCAACTTTGTCGACGATGTAACCCGGACGGTCGGATGGCAATAAAAATGCCGAAATACCGCTTTTGCCCAAATCCGGATCTGTCACGGCAAACACCATGACGACGCCCGCTATCTGACCGGAGGTGATGAACTGCTTTGTTCCACTCAATCGCCAGCCGCCCTCCACCTTTTTGGCACGACTACGTATAGCCGCCGCATCGGAACCTGCGTCCGCTTCCGTGAGTGCGAATGCACCGATCATCTTGCCGCTGATCAGATCTGGCAAGAAGCGCAGCTTCTGCGCCTCGTTACCAAAGGTCAGCAGGCCATTGACCAAAAGACTGTTCTGAATGGAAACGATGGTCGCAAGCGCACCATCGGCCGCCGCAAGCTCGGACAAGGCCAGCGCATAGGAAACATAATCCGATTGCGCGCCACCCAGGTGCGATGGCGCCATCATCCCCATCAACCCCATTTCCCCGAGCTGAGCGAACAGGGCAGCCGGGTAGGCGCCTTCGCGTTCAAATTCGTCCACGCGTGAACGTATCTGCGCTTGGGCGAAATCCCGCACAGCCTGGCGGATCGCGCGTTGTGTATCTGTAAGAATCATGCTCGGTAATTTCTAGTGACCCTACCCCGCCGGCACAAATATGACGGGGAAGGTAAAGGAATGTTTACAGGTTCAGCATTCAGGCTATTGCGGCTGTATTCCCGCTTCATCGATAACCGTCTTCCAACGCTCGAGCTCCGCCTTCAAATAAGCGCCATAGCCTTCGCTGGTGCCACCGTAGATCTCCGCGCCAGCGTCCTGAAACTGCTTGATGACGGCTTTATCCTGCAAAACCTTGTTCACCGCCGTATTGATTCGCGCCACGGCTGCCGGCGGCGTACCCGCAGGCGCTACGATGCCGTTCCAGGCCGTGATTTCGAAGTTCGGCAGATTGATGCTTTCGGCCACTGTGGGCACGTCCGGCAGCAAGGCAGAGCGATTCAAGGAAGCAATCGCCAGAGGTTTCATTCGCTTGTCATGGATATATGGCAGCAAGGTGTTGAGCGTTGTCACCATGACATCGATCCGGCCGCCGGCCACGTCTATCAGTGCAGGCGCCGTACCCTTATACGGAACGTGCATCATGTCTATGCCCAGCTGCTTGCACAGCAGGGCGCCAGCCAGATGATCGATGGTTCCCGTTCCCGATGATGCATAGTTGAGGACGCCGGGCTTGCTTTTGGCCAGTTCAACCAGCCCTTTCAAGTCATTGACCGGCACCGACGGATTGACTGCCACCACCAACGGTACACCGACCGTACGCACGACCGGCACAAAGTCGGTCAACGGTTCGAATTTCGCCGACCGGTATAACAACTTGCCTAACAGCAGGGACGATGTGTTGTAGAGAATGGTATAGCCGTCCGGCTTCGCCGCCGCGACATGAGCTGAAGCGATTGTGCTGCCGCCGCCGGGCTTGATCTCGACCACGACGGGTTGTTCGAGTTCTTCTCCAATACCCTTGGCCAGGATACGGGCATTCGTATCTGTCGGACCGCCTGCAGGAAAGGCCGTGATCATTGTGATCGGCTTGGAGGGGTACTCGTCGGCCGCCACGGCCGGCGTGAGCATAGCCATCGACAACGTCAATGCATATAGGTATCTGTATTTCATTGATGTCTCCCAGTAATAGTCATTTAATTCTCCAAAACCGGTGCGCCTCCACTCCCGTAAAACCGGGCAAGGCTTTCGTTTTATACTTTGAAGTAACATTAGTACTTCATAGTAAATTGGACTGTCTGTCAATTGAAAAAACCAATACTGAGCGTTAACCCTAGGAGTCTCGGTGGACGGAAGACAGCGAATGGAGAAAACAGGTCCCTACATCGGGAGACATGCGGGGTCGGGTGGATCTGCAAGATATTGCAGATTGCCTGGCGGCTCGCGGCCGCCATGCCGTCCGGCGCGAATAACCGCAATTACCCCGTCAGCAGGACGAACGCTCGCAGCGGTTCAAGTCGCCGACTTATCGGGTCTGGGCGCAAAGACTTCCTCTCCCGCACCGCCCCCTGAAGCCTGGAAGCGCAAATGGCCTGACCCCATAGGGTGGTCCGGTTTCAATCTTAGTTCATGATCGGCCTTGGGGCTATTGCCTGGGCAGATGACGGTGCTGCTCCGCTTGCTGGCGCAGGCCAGATGATGGCCTCGGGT
>Ga0164243_10008966_pt1 | contig 14645 bp, 10 predicted proteins | sample OricompcompostOP_FD_108781 | JGI IMG/M metagenome (GOLD analysis project Ga0164243, IMG submission 108781) | Organic Plus compost microbial communities from Emeryville, California, USA - Original compost - Organic plus compost (OP) | ecosystem: Engineered > Solid waste > Mixed feedstock >... | reverse complement strand
GGTACTGGACAAGAACGCCCTGGCGCTCACCCCGCGGGGCGAGCGCTATACCGCCGACACCATACGCGAGCGCCTGTCGCTGCGGGACATGATGGAAGACCTGCGCAATGCCGGTGTCGACGTCGGCGGGCCCGCGGCTTTCAGCCAGGCCGACAGGCGCGCGTTCGCCAATGCGCTGGATCGCCTGATGCTGGCCGCTCGCGGGCCGTCGGCCGGGTAGGTTCCGTTCAGCGGCCGGGTTCCGGCCGCCATCGCCCGGGCGCTATCGTCCGCCCGCTATCGTCCAGCCTATACCGCCCGCCCCTGCAGCGCCGCGTCCACCGCCTCGATCCAGTGCCGCACCGGCGTGTCGGTGCCGCTTTGCAGGTGGCCGATGCAGCCGATGTTGGACGACAGCACCACCTCCGCCCCGGTCGGTTCGATCGCCGCCAGCTTGCGGTTGCGCAGCTCGCCGGCGATTTCCGGGTTGAGCACGGAGTAGGCGCCCGCCGAGCCGCAGCACAGGTGCGTATCCGCGAAAGGCTGCAGCGCGAAGCCCAGGTCGGCCAGCAGCTTTTCGGTCAGCGGCCGCAGGCCCTGCCAGTGCTGCAGGGTGCAGGGCGGGTGGAAGGCGGCGCGCGCCGGCAGGCCCGCGCCGGCCAGGCGCTCGCGCAATTCCCCGGCCAGGGGCGCGAGCAGTTCTGCCACGTCCATCACCTTGCCGGCCACGATGCGCGCGCGCTCGGCGTAGCGCGCGTCGTGGCGCAGGTGGTGGGCGTACTCCCTGGCCATGGCGCCGCAGCCGGAGGCGTTCATCACCACGGCCTCGACTTCGCCCGATTCGATGGCGGGCCACCAGGCGTCGATGTTGGCGCGCATCTGGTCCAGCGCCGCGTCCTGGTCGTCCAGGTGGAACTTGACGGCGCCGCAGCAGCCCGAGCCCGCCGTCACTTGCGTGCCTATGCCCACGGCGTCGAGCACGCGCACGGTGGCGGCGTCGATGGACGGCATCATGGCCGGCTGCACGCAGCCGGCCAGCATCAGCACCTGGCGCGGATGGTGGCCGGTGGCGGGCACGGCGCCGGCCGGCCGCGCCGGCTGGACCTTGCGCCGCAGGGACGCCGGCAGCAGGCTGCGCACCGCCTGCCCCGCCTTGAAGGCGGGCGCGAACAGGGGCGAGTTCAGGGCGCCGCGCAGCAGCGCGCGCCGCGCGCGCTCGGCCCAGGGGCGGGCGACGCGCTCCTCGACCACCTTGCGGCCGATATCGACCAGATGGCCGTACTGCACGCCGGACGGACAGGTGGTTTCGCAGTTGCGGCAGGTCAGGCAGCGGTCCAGGTGCTGCTGGGTGGCGCGCGTGGGCTCGGCGCCTTCGAGCACCTGCTTGATCAGGTAGATGCGCCCGCGCGGGCTGTCCAGCTCGTCGCCCAGCACCTGGTAGGTGGGACAGGTGGCGGTGCAGAATCCGCAGTGCACGCAGCGGCGCAGGATGGCGTCGGCCTCCTTGCCCAGGTCGGTGTCGCGTGCCCACTCGGCGAGATTGGTTTGCATGGACGGTGGTCTGTCAGTGGAAGCGGCCTCGGGCCGGAGTCCGGCGGCCGGAAACGGGGGATTCGGTCGGCGGCGGGCAGGCGCGCACGGCGGGCGGCAGGCCGGGCCTCACAGCCCAGGAACCATCCGGTCGGGGTTGAACAGCCCGGCAGGGTCGAATTCCTGCTTCAGGCGGCGGGTAATGGCGGCGACCGGCGCGGACAGCGGATGGAACACGCCGTCGGCGGGCGCGGCCGCGCCGTCGGCCGGGCGGAACAGGGTGGCGTGGCCGCCGGCGCGCGCGGCCGCCTCGCGCACCGCCTGGGCCGGCAGGTCGGCGGCGACCCAGCGCTGGCCGCCGCCCCATTCCAGCAGGGTGCGGCCCAGGCCCAGCGGCGCGGCCGTCGGCGGCACGGCCACGCGCCACAGCGGGCGGGCGGCGAAGAAGGGATGGGCTTGCTCGCGCAGGCCCTGCCAGAAAGCGGCGGCCTGGGCGTCGTCGACCGCGTCGCCGCCCATCGCCTGGGCGGCCGCGCGCACCGCGGGCTCGGCGCCGGACAGGCGCACCCACAGCTCGCCCGTTGCGCCGCCGGTGCCGGCAGCGCCTGCCGCGCCGCCCACGGCGGTCCCTGCGCTTGCGCCACCGGCGCGGTCACCCGTGCCGCCGCCCGCGACCCAGGCGCCGGCCGAGACCGGCAGCGGCCGGCTGCGCCACTGCCCGAAGCGCTCGATGGCCTGCGCCTCGGTCGCCTCGCTGCGCAGGGTCAGCTCCATGAGGGGCCGCGGCGCCACCTTCAGCGAAACCTCCAGGATGGCGCCGAATATGCCCAGCGACCCGGTCAGCAGGCGCGACACGTCGTAGCCGGCCACGTTCTTCATGACCTCGCCGCCGAAGCCCAGCATGCGGCCCTGCGCGTCCAGCAGGCGCGTGCCCAGCACGAAATCGCGCACCGAGCCCGCGGCCGCGCGGCGCGGGCCGGACAGGCCGGCGGCCACGCAGCCGCCCACCGTAGCCTGCGGCCCGTAGTGCGGCGGCTCGAAGGCCAGCATCTGCCCCTGGCCGGCGAGCAGTTGCTCGACTTCGGCCAGCGGCGTGCCGGCGCGCACGGTCACCACCAGCTCGGACGGCTGGTAGTCGATGACGCCGCGGTAGGCGGTCAGGTCGAGCCGGTTGTGGCCGTCGCCCTCGCCGCGATGGCGGTTGCCGTAGAAGGCCTTGCTGCCGCCCCCGCAGATGAACAGGGGCTTGCGGCCGGCATGCGCGGTCATGACCTGCTCGCACAGTTCGGACAGGACGAATTCCATGGCGGGATCAGAAACGGGGCAGATCGGGGAAACGCAGCTCGCCGGCATGCACGTGCATCTTGCCGTACTCGGCGCAGCGCGCCAGCGTCGGGATGACCTTCTCGGGGTTGAGCAGGCACAGGGGGTCGAAGGCGCGCTTGACGGCCAGGAACATGTCCAGCTCGTCGCGCGAGAACTGCACGCACATCTGGTTGATCTTCTCGATGCCCACGCCGTGCTCGCCGGTGACGGTGCCGCCCACCTGCACGCACAGCTCCAGGATGGCGGCGCCGAATTTCTCGGCCCGCTCGACCTCGTCGGGCTTGTTGGAATCGAACAGGATGAGCGGGTGCAGGTTGCCGTCGCCGGCGTGGAATACGTTGGCGCAGCGCAGGCCGTATTCGTCCTCCATCTGCTGGATGGCCGACAGCACGCGCGCCAGCTGGCGGCGCGGGATGGTGCCGTCCATGCAGTAGTAGTCGGGCGAGACGCGACCGGCCGCCGGGAAGGCATTCTTGCGCCCGGCCCAGAACAGCAGGCGCTCGGCCTCGCTCTGCGAGACCTGCAGGCGGGTGGCGCCGGCCTCGCGGAACACCGCCTCCATGCGCTCGATCTCGTCGGCGACCTCTTCGGCCGTGCCGTCCGATTCGCACAGCAGGATGGCTTCGGTATCCATGTCGTAGCCGGCCCGCACGAAGGGCTCGACCATGTGCACGGCGCGCCGGTCCATCATCTCCAGGCCGGCCGGGATGATGCCCGAGGCGATGGTGCGCGCCACCGCCTGGCCGGCCGCCTCGACGCTGTCGAAGCTGGCCATGACCACGCGCGCCAGCGCCGGGCGCGGCACCAGCCGCACGGTGACTTCGGTGACCACGCCCAGCATGCCCTCGGAGCCGACGAAGACGGCCAGCAGGTCCGGGCCCGGCGCGTCGAGCGCTTCCGAGCCCAGCTCGACGATCTCGCCGTCCATGGCGACCATGCGCACGCGCAGCACGTTGTGCACGGTCAGGCCGTACTTCAGGCAGTGCACGCCGCCGGAGTTCTCGGCCACGTTGCCGCCGATGGAACAGGCGATCTGGCTGGACGGGTCGGGCGCGTAGTACAGCCCGTGCGGGGCGGCGGCCTCGGAGATGGCCAGGTTGCGCACGCCCGGCTGCACGCGCGCGCTGGCCGAGGCCGGGTCGATGGACAGGATGCGGTTGAACTTGGCCAGGCCCAGCAGCACGCCGCGCGGGTGCGGCATGGAGCCGCCCGACAGCCCGGTGCCCGCCCCGCGGGCGACCACCGGCACGTTCAGGCGCGTGCAGGTGCGCAGCACGGCCTGGACCTGGGCCTCGGTCTCGGGCAGCACCACCACGGGCGGCAGCATGCGGTACAGGGACAGGCCGTCGCATTCGTACGGCCTGGTGTCTTCCTCCCGGTACAGGATGCAATGCCCCGGCACTGCTTCCCGCAACGCGGCTACGATTTGTTCTTGGTCCGGCGCGGCGGGCTCGGCCGCCACGCCGCCATCGGTTATCGCGTTCATGAATCTACGATAGCGCGGGCAAGGGGATTGCGCAGGCCGGGATTTACCCCAACCGCGCCGCCCCTACCAACTGACGATCTTGCCCGGGTTGAGGATGTTGTTGGGGTCGAAGGCGTGCTTGAGGCTGCGCATCAGCGCCAGGGCGTCCTCGCCGTGCTCCTCGGCCATGAACTGCATCTTGTGCAGGCCCACCCCGTGCTCGCCGGTGCAGGTGCCGTCGTTGGCGATGGCCTGGCGCACCAGGTGGTGGTTGATGGCTTCCGATTCCTGCCACTCGGCCTCGTCCTCGGGCGAGAGCAGCATCAGCACGTGGTAGTTGCCGTCGCCCACGTGGCCGACGATGGTGTACGGGAAGCTCGCCCGCTCCAGCCGCTCGGAGGCGTCGACGATGCTGTCGGCCAGCCGAGAGATGGGCACGCACACGTCGGTGGTGCTGGAGCGGCAGCCCGGGCGCAGCTGCAGGCCGGCGAAATAGGCGTTGTGGCGCGCCGTCCAGAGCCGGCTGCGGTCTTCCGGGCGCTCGGCCCATTCGAAATCCATGCCGCCGTGCGAACGGGCGATTTCCTGCACGGTCCCGGCCTGCTCCTGCACGCCGGCCGGGCTGCCGTGGAACTCGAACAACAGCAGCGGCGTCTCGCGCAGGCCCAGCTTGCTGTGCAGGTTGACCGAGCGCACGCCGTGCCGGTCCATGAATTCCACGCGCGCGACCGGCACCCCCATCTGGATGGTCTCGATCACGCACTGCACGGCGTCCTTGACCGTGGGGAAGTTGCACACCGCGGCCGAGATGGCCTCGGGCTGCGGGTACAGGCGCACGGTGACTTCGGTGATGATGCCCAGCGTGCCCTCGCTGCCCACGAAGACGCGGGTCAGGTCGTAGCCGGCCGCGGACTTGCGCGCCCGCCCGGCGGTGCGCACCACCCGCCCGTCGGCCGTGACCACGGTGAGCGCCACGACGTTCTCGCGCATGGTGCCGTAGCGCACGGCGTTGGTGCCCGAGGCCCGCGTGGCGGCCATGCCGCCCAGGCTGGCGTCGGCGCCCGGGTCGATGGGGAAGAACAGGCCGGTGTCGCGGATGTGCTCGTTGAGCTGCTTGCGCGTGACGCCGGCCTGCACGGTGGCGGTCAGGTCTTCGGCGTTGACCGACAGGACCTGGTTCATGCCGGACAGGTCCAGGCTGACCCCGCCCTGGATGGCCAGCAGGTGGCCCTCCAGCGACGAGCCCACGCCGTAGGGAATGATGGGCACGCCGTGCTCGTTGCACAGGCGGGCGACGAAGGCGGCGTCCTCGGTGCTCTGCGCGAACACGACGGCGTCCGGCGGCATGGGCGCATAGGGGGATTCGTCCCGGCCATGGTGCTCGCGCACCGCCTGGGCCAGCGACAGCCGGTCGCCGAAGCGCCCGGCCAGCGTGCTCAGCACGGCCTCGGGCATGGGACGGCGCAGCGTCCCGGCGGGCAAGGGGGCGTTCATGGCTTGTCTCCGCTCGGTAGGAATTATTGGGTATCCGCCGCTTATTCTACTGCGGGGGTCGCCGCGGCGGCCCGGCTGCCGGCGCCGCGCGACGCCGATGATCAGCCGGCCCGACCGTCCAGGCCGGCCGCCGGGCAGGCCGGGACGGCTGGCACCGGGCGCCGCCGCGCGCCTGGCGGCCGGTCCGTCCCGCCCTACTTCGCCGCGCCCAGCGCCTGGCGCCGGTCGCGCACCGCCTGGGCCAGGCGGTCCAGCACGGCCACCGACTCGTCCCAGTCTATGCAGCCGTCGGTGATGCTCTGGCCGTAGACCAGCGGCTGGCCGGGCACTAGGTCCTGGCGGCCGGCCACCAGGTGGCTTTCGACCATCACGCCGACGATGCGCTGGTCGCCCGCGGCGACCTGGCCGCCCACGTCGTCCAGGACCTTGGGCTGGTTGGCGGGGTTCTTGCTGCTGTTGGCGTGGCTGGCGTCGATCATGATGCGCTGGGCCAGGCCCGACTTGGCCATGTCCTGGCAGGCCGCGTCCACCGAGGCGGCGTCGTAGTTGGGCGCCTTGCCGCCGCGCAGGATCACGTGGCAGTCCTCGTTGCCGGTGGTGGACACGATGGCCGAATGCCCGCCCTTGGTCACCGACAGGAAGTGGTGCGGCTGCGAGGCGGCCTTGATGGCGTCCACCGCGATCCTGACGTTGCCGTCGGTGCCGTTCTTGAACCCGACCGGACACGACAGGCCGGAAGCCAGCTCGCGGTGCACCTGGCTTTCGGTGGTGCGCGCGCCGATCGCGCCCCAGGACACCAGGTCGGCGATGTACTGCGGCGTGATCATGTCCAGGTATTCGCAGCCCGCCGGCATGCCCAGGGCGTTGATCTGCAGCAGCAGCTGGCGCGCCACCCGCACGCCCTTGTTGATGTTGAAGCTGCCGTCCAGGTCCGGGTCGTTGATCAGGCCTTTCCAGCCCACGGTGGTGCGCGGCTTCTCGAAGTAGACGCGCATGACGATTTCCAGGTCGGCGGCCAGGCGGTCTCGCTCGCCCTTCAGGCGGCGGGCGTATTCCAGCGCCGCCTCGGTATCGTGGATGGAGCACGGGCCGATGACGACCGCCAGGCGGTCGTCCATGCCGTGCAGGATGCGGTGCAGGCCCTGGCGCGCGGCGTAGACCACTTCCGACACTTCCGGGGTGCAGCCGAATTCGCGCATGACGTGCGCGGGCGGCACCAGTTCCTTGATTTCTCGGATGCGAAGGTCGTCGGTATTGTGTGACACGGGAAAACTCCTGGGTTGTGCCGGCTGTCTGGCCCGCGGCCCATGAAAAAAGCCGCCAGGACGGCTGGCGGCTTTTTCAAAGGGGCAGAATCGAATCTGTCAGATACGGCGCGTCCCTTCCTCCGCCAGCGGCATCGGAAAACCATAAAAGTAAAAATAAAATCGGACGGACGCGGTATTCATAGCCCGGCTATGCTAACACAGAAATTCTTGCCGCATGCTGCAGCGGGATTGCAGCGATGCGCGGCCGCAACGCAACGGGGCGGGCGGCGGCGCTCGCGCTCAAGCCGTGCCGCCCACCGTCAGCCCTTCCATGCGCACCGTGGGCATGCCCACCCCCACCGGCACGCTCTGCCCGTCCTTGCCGCAGGTGCCCACGCCGCCGTCGAGCGCCAGGTCGTCGCCTATCATGCTCACGCGGTTCATGGCGTCCGGGCCGTTGCCGATCAGGGTGGCGCCGCGCACCGGATACGTGACCCGGCCGTTCTCTATCATGTAGGCCTCGGAGGCCGAGAACACGAACTTGCCGTTGGTGATGTCCACCTGCCCGCCGCCGAAATTGACCGCGTACAGGCCGCGCCCGACCGAGGCGATGATCTCTTCCGGCGCCTTGTCGCCGGCCAGCATATAGGTGTTGGTCATGCGCGGCATGGGCAGGTGGGCGAAGGATTCGCGCCGGCCGTTGCCGGTGGCGGCGGTCTTCATCAGGCGCGCGTTGAGCGTGTCCTGCATGTAGCCGCGCAATATGCCGTCCTCGATCAGCACGTTGCGCTGGGTGGTGTTGCCCTCGTCGTCGATGTTGAGCGAACCGCGCCGCCCGGGCATCGTGCCGTCGTCGACCACGGTGACCCCGGGCGAGGCCACGCGCTCGCCGATGCGCCCGGAAAACACGCTGGAGCCCTTGCGGTTGAAATCGCCCTCCAGCCCATGGCCGACCGCCTCGTGCAGCAGGATGCCGGGCCAGCCCGGGCCGAGCACCACGGTCATTTCGCCGGCCGGCGCGGGGCGCGCCTCCAGGTTGACCAGGGCTTCGTGCACGGCGCGCTCGACGTAGCCGGCCAGGACGTCGTCGGTGAAATACGCCAGGCCGGTGCGCCCGCCGCCGCCGCCGTGGCCGACTTCGCGCCGGCCGCCGCGCTCGGCGATCACGGTCAGCGACAGCCGCACCAGCGGCCGCACGTCGGCCGCCAGCCGGCCGTCGCTGCCGGCCACCAGCACCACGTCGTATTCGGCGCCCAGGCCGGCCATGACCTGGATGACGTGCGGGTCGCGGGCGCGCGCCATGCGCTCGACGCGCTCGAGCAGCGCGACCTTTTCCGGCGCGGTCAGGGTGCCCAGCGGGTCGGTGCCGTCGTACAGCCCCAGGCCGGGCCGCTCGTCGCCCGCGCGCACGCGCGCGCGCCCCGCGCCCTGGCGGGCGATGCCGCGCACCGCCCGCGCCGAGGACAAGAGCGCGTCCGGCGACAGGGTATCGGAATAGGCGAAGGCGGTTTTCTCGCCGCTGACCGCGCGCACGCCCACGCCCTGGCCGATGGAAAAACTGCCGGTCTTGACGATGCCTTCTTCCAGGCTCCAGCTCTCGCTGCGCGTGTACTGGAAATACAGGTCGGCATAATCGACCTTGTGGGTGAATATTTCGCCGATGGCGCGCGCCATGTCGGCTTCGCTCAAACCCCAGGGGTCGAGCAGCAGCGTCTTGGCGGTGGCGAGCGAGGCGATGGCGGGATCCGTCGGTTTCATTTCGGTATGTCGGTATTACGTATTACAGCACGCGGTGGCGCAGCGCCGGCAGGGCGGCGCGCACGTCGGCGAGCCGCTCGGGATCGATGGTGCCGGCGACCACGCCCGGGTCTTCGGGCAGCACGTCCAGCACTTCGCCCCAGGGGTCGATCAGCATGCTGTGGCCCCAGGTGCGCCGGCCGTTGGGATGCTTGCCTCCCTGGGCGCAGGCCAGCACGTAGCACTGGTTTTCGATGGCGCGGGCGCGCAGCAGCACTTCCCAGTGCGCCCGGCCGGTGGTGTAGGTGAAGGCCGCCGGCACCAGTATCAGGCTGACCGGGCCGAAGGCGCGGTAAAGCTCGGGGAATCTCAGGTCGTAGCAGACCGACAGGCCCACGGGCCCGGCCGGCGTATCGAAAGTGCGCACCGCGCTGCCGGGGTGTATGGCGACCGATTCGTCGTAGCTTTCGTCGCCGCGGGTGAAACTGAACAAATGGATTTTGTCGTAGCGCGCGGCGCGCCGGCCGTCCGGCACATATACCATCTGGGTATTGAAAACCCGGCCGGGATCGGGGCAGCGCAGCGGCAGCGTGCCGCCGGCCAGCCATATCCCGTGGCGCGCGGCGCGCTCGGCCAGGAAATCCTGGATCGGCCCGGCGCCTTCGTCCTCGGCCACCGCCAGCCTTTCCTGCTCGGTGCGGCCCATGAAACAGAAATATTCCGGCAGGGCGATTAAGCGCGCGCCGCCCCCGGCCGCCCGGTCGATTAATTCGCCGGCCCGGGCGAGGTTCTCCTGCACGTCGGGAGTGCTGACCATCTGCACCGCGGCAACCGACAGCGGGGAAATACCATTCTGTTGATCGATCGACATAATCTAAAATATGTAACGTCTAACTAAAAGAACTAGGCGCGCCGGCCAGACCCTATAGAATTGCGCCTTGATCCGCATAACAGGCTGGTCTAAACATTCATGAGGACAAATACATGGCCCGAGAAAGCTACGCAGCGCAACAGGCGAAAATCGAAAAGGAAATAAACCGGCTCAAGAAGCGGGCTGAAGCGCTGGAATCCCGCCGGCGCAAACCCGTCCTGGCCACGCTTGTGCGCACCATGCGCGAATACGGCATCACCCCGGACGAACTCGCCACAGCTTACAGCAAAACGCCGGGCCGCCGCCCTGCCGGCGCCGGCCGCAAAGCCGCCGCGCCGGGCGCCGCCAAGAAGACCGTGGCGCCCAAATACCGCCACCCCGACACCGGCGAAACCTGGAGCGGCCGCGGCAAGCCGCCGCGCTGGCTGGCCAGCGCCGAGGCGGCCGGCGCCGACCGCGCGAGTTTCCTGATCGACAAATCGTAAACCCGCGTACCGTGTCGGCAGTTTTCAGGGCGCCGCGCATCTGCGGCGCCCTTTTTCAATCCAGCTTGTACCGTACTTCCCTTACCTGGCCGTTATTGCCGGGGAAATTGTCGAATACCGCGCGCACCAGGTAAGGCATGACCTCGGCCAGCGCATCCTGGCCGGTGGTGGCCGTGGCGGTCGAGCGGTAGACCTCGGCGTTGCCGTTCTGCAGGTCGCGGATCCGCACCGTCAGGGAATTGCGCACGGCGTTGACCGGCACCGCCACCCAGTCGGGCCCGTAATAGCCGCCCCAGCCCGGCCAGCCCCAGCGCGGCCCGTAGAAGCCGCCGCCATAGAAGAAGGGATCGACCGGCTGCCGGCTCATTACCTGGGTGGGCTTGGCGGCGTACTGGAATTCGACCCGGAAGCGCGCCGGCAGGCCGGGCCGGGCCTCGACCAGGCCGGTGGCGCCGATGGCCGCGCGCACCATGTCGCGGTAGGCCTGGAATTCCAGGCTGCCGGACTGGTCGGCCGCGGGCGGGGCGAATTCGTAGGCCTGCCCGGCCACGCCGTCGGGCCACTGCTGGAAGGACGTGACCCGCGCGGACAGGGTGGACGCGCAGCCCGCCAGGGCCAGCGCGGCCGACAGCAGCAGCGCGCGCAGGGCGAGCATTCGGGCACGGGAGAAAACCGGATTCATTGCAGCCTCCATGAACGTCGGCGGATGATACCGGGGTTGGACCGGCAGGCGGCGCCAAAGGTTCGTCCCGGGTTCGTCCCGGGCCGGCTGCCGGCTCGCCGCGCGGCGGCGGCGCAACCTACAATACCCCTTCCCGCGAATCCGCCACGCCGCTTCCCGCCTCCATGCGCACCGACAACGCCGTCACCATCCACCGCCGCGACTACCGCCCCTACCCCTACGCCATCCCGGAAGTGGAGCTGGAGTTCGACCTGGACGCCCAGTCCACCCTGGTCACCGCGCGCCTGCGCGTGCGCCGCCAGGGCGAAGCCCAGGCGCCGCTGCAGCTGGACGGCGAGGAGCTGGAGCTGCTGTCGGTCGCCGTGGACGGCGAGCCCTGGGGGCCGGACCGCTATACCGTCGGCCCCGCCCGGCTGGACCTGCCCGGCCTGCCCGGCGAGGCGGTGGTGGAGCTGGTCAGCCGCTGCAGCCCGCAGGCCAACTCCAAGCTGATGGGCCTGTACGTCTCGGGCGAGAGCCTGTTCACCCAGTGCGAGGCCGAGGGATTCCGGCGCATCTGCTGGTTCGCCGACCGGCCCGACGTGATGTCGCGCTACCGCGTGACGCTGCGCGCCGACGCCGCGCGCTACCCGGTGCTGCTGTCCAACGGCAACCTGCTCGAACGCGCGCAGCTGCCCGACGGCCGCCACGCCGCGGTGTGGGAAGATCCCTTCCCCAAGCCCTGCTACCTGTTCGCCCTGGTGGCCGGCAGCTTCGCCTGCCGCGAGCAGCGCGTGCGCACCGCCTCGGGCCGCGAGGTGCTGCTGCAGGTGTACAGCGACCCCGGCTCGGACACGCAGACCGAATGGGCCATGGCCTCGCTGGAGCGGGCGCTGCGCTGGGACGAGCGCCGCTTCGGCCTGGAGCTGGACCTGGACCGCTTCATGATCGTGGCCGCGCGCGACTTCAACATGGGCGCGATGGAGAACAAGGGCCTGAACATCTTCAACGCCGCCTACGTGCTGGCCGACCCGCAGACCGCCACCGACGCCAACTACACCGCCGTCGAGGCCGTCATCGGCCACGAATACTTCCACAACTGGACCGGCAACCGCGTCACCTGCCGCGACTGGTTCCAGCTCAGCCTGAAGGAAGGCCTGACGGTCTTCCGCGACCAGGAATTCACCGCCGACTGCATGGCCGCGGGCCTGGACAGCAGGGCCGCGGCCAGCGCCCGCGCGGTCAAGCGCATCGACGACGTGGCCACCCTGCGCGCAGCCCAGTTCCCCGAGGACGCCGGCCCCATGGCCCACCCGATCCGCCCGGAAAGCTACCAGGAGATCGGCAATTTCTACACGGCCACCGTCTACGAGAAAGGCGCCGAGGTCATCCGCATGCAGCACACCCTGCTGGGCGAGGAGGGCTTTCGCGCCGGCATGGACGAGTATTTCCGCCGCCACGACGGCCAGGCGGTGACCTGCGACGACTTCGTCGACGCCATGGAATGGGCCCTGCGCGCCCGCCATCCGGACCGCGACCTGGCGGTGTTCCGCCGCTGGTACCGCCAGGCCGGCACCCCGCGCGTATCGGTGCGCCTGGACTACGACCCGGCCGGCCGGCGCTGCACCGTGACGCTGGCGCAGCGCTGCGAGCCGGTGGGGGTGGAAAAGCTGGCCGGCGCGGATTTCGCCAAGCAGCCCTTCCACATCCCCTTCGCCATCGGCCTGCTCGGCCGCGACGGACGCCCCCTGCCCCTGGCCTGCAAGGACGCGCCGGCCGGCGCGGACGGCACGGCGCTGCTGGAGCTGGCCGAGGCCAGCGGGCAATGGGTGTTCGAGGGCCTGGACGAGCGGCCCGTGCCTTCGCTGCTGCGCGATTTCTCCGCCCCCGTGGTGGTGGAATACGACTGGAGCGACGCGGAGCTGGCGCTGCTGTCGGCCCACGACCCCAACCCCTTCGCGCGCTGGGAAGCCGGGCAGGAACTGGCCTCGCGGCAGATACTGGCCAACGCCGCGCGCCACGCCGCCGGCCAGGCGCTGCAGCTCGACGAGGGCTTCGTGCAGGCCTGGCGCGCGCTGCTGGAGGCCGACGGGCTGGATGCGGCCTACCGCGCGCGGGCCCTGTCCCTGCCGGCGGAAAAGACCCTGGCCGAGCGCATGGCCCCCATGGACCCGCCCGCCCTGGCGGCCGCCCGCGATTTCGTGCGCGCCGAGCTGGGCCGCCGGCTGGGCGCCGAATGGCAGGCCGCCTACGAGGCCAACCGGACGCCCGGCGACTACAGCCCGGCGCCCGAGCCCGCCGGCCGGCGCGCGCTGAAGAACCTGGCGCTGGCCCACCTGATGGCCGCCGGCGCGCACGGCGCGCAGGCGCAGGCCCTGGCCCAGTACCGCGAGGCCGGCAACATGACCGACCGGCTGGGCGCGCTGTCCGCCCTGGTCAACGACGGCTCGGGCGACGACGCGGCGCAGGCGCTGGCCGGCTTCTACGAGCAATGGCAGCACGAGCCCCTGGTGGTGGACAAGTGGTTCGCCCTGCAGGCCACCGCGCGCGGCACCGGCGTGGCGCGCGTGCGCGGCCTGATGGCGCACCCGGCCTTCACCCTGCGCAACCCCAACCGGGCGCGCGCGCTGGTTTTCCAGTTCTGCCTGAACAACGCGCGCGGCCTGCACGCGGCCGACGGCTCGGGCTACGACTTCTGGGCCGAGCAGGTGCTGGCGCTGGATGCGCTCAACCCGGAAGTCGCCGCCCGGCTGGCGCGCGCGCTGGACAGCTGGTCGCGCTTCGCGCCCGCGCTGCGCGAGGCCGCGCAAGCCCGCCTGCAGCGCGTGCGCGCCCATGCCGGCCTGTCTCGCAACGTCGCCGAGATCGTCGCCAAGGCGCTGGACATCTGACCCTTTTCCCTTTGCCCGCAAGGTATCCATGAAACGCAAAACCCTTACCCAATACCTGGTCGAGCAACAGCGCGGCAGCGCCGCCCTGCCTCCCGAAGTCCGGCTGCTGATCGAGATCGTCGCGCGCGCCTGCAAGACGATAGGCCATGCCGTCGGCAAGGGCGCGCTGGGCGGCGTGCTGGGCAGCCTGGGCAGCGAGAACGTGCAGGGAGAGGTGCAGAAGAAGCTGGACGTGCTGTCCAACGAAGTCCTGCTCGAAGCCAACGAGTGGGGCGGGCACCTGGCCGCCATGGCGTCCGAGGAAATGGAGACCATCCACCTCATCCCCAACCGCTACCCCAAGGGCGAGTACCTGCTGCTCTTCGATCCGCTGGACGGCTCGTCCAACATCGACGTCAACGTCTCGATCGGCACGATCTTCTCGGTGCTGCGCGCCCCCCACCACGTGGCCGGCGCCCAGGTGTGCGAGCAGGACTTCCTGCAGCCGGGCAGCCAGCAGGTCGCCGCCGGCTACGCGGTGTACGGGCCGCAGAGCATGCTGGTGCTGACCGTGGGCAACGGCGTGGTGGGCTTCACGCTGGACCGCGAGATGGGCTCGTGGATCCTGACCCACGAAGACATGCGCATCCCCGAGGACACCGCCGAGTTCGCCATCAACATGTCCAACATGCGCCACTGGGCGCCGCCGGTGCGCCGCTACATCGACGAATGCCTGGCCGGCAAGGACGGCCCGCTGGGCAAGAACTACAACATGCGCTGGATCGCCTCCATGGTGGCCGACGTCCACCGCATCCTGACCCGCGGCGGCATCTTCATGTACCCCTGGGACGCGCGCGAGCCGTCCAAGCCGGGCAAGCTGCGCCTGATGTACGAGGCCAATCCCATGAGCCTGATCGTCGAGCAGGCCGGCGGCGCGGCCCACGACGGCAGCCGGCGCATCCTGGACATCCAGCCCGGCC
>Ga0164243_10008965_pt1 | contig 14646 bp, 12 predicted proteins | sample OricompcompostOP_FD_108781 | JGI IMG/M metagenome (GOLD analysis project Ga0164243, IMG submission 108781) | Organic Plus compost microbial communities from Emeryville, California, USA - Original compost - Organic plus compost (OP) | ecosystem: Engineered > Solid waste > Mixed feedstock >... | reverse complement strand
TGGTACGAATGCCGCCAGGCGTTGAAGGTGGGCAACAACACCCATACCGTGCTGGGCTGGACCTGGTCCATCAGCAACAGCCTCGTGGAAACCTACCTGATGAAAGACGGTACGCCGTTTACCAGTCAGGCCAATTACAACAAAAAAGGTTTCGTGGAAGTATTTGCCAACCGCGATCCACGCCTGGCGGAAACCGTGGCCTACCCCGGTTATTCCACCACCAACGATAACAAATATTATATTCCTAAACCCAACCTCGGCGGCTTTGACCAGCTGAAGTTTTACCCCCGCGACCCTGCGCTGCGCCAGGGTTGGGATGCCAACTACACCAGCCTGCCGGTTTACCGCTACGCCGAAGTATTGCTGAACTATGCCGAAGCCAAAGCGGAGCTGGGAACGCTCACCCAGGATGATTTGACCAACAGCGTCAACAAGCTGAGGGCGCGTGTACAAATGCCTGACCTGCTGATGGCTGTGGCCAACGCCAATCCGGACCCCGTACTGGCGGCTGCTTACAGCAATATAAATGGCAGCAACAAAGGCGTATTACTGGAAATCAGGCGGGAACGCCGGGTGGAGATGGCCTGCGAAGGCTTACGCCTTAATGACCTCAACCGCTGGGCTGCCGGCGCACTGATGGAGCAGGCCCAACAAGGTATGTATGTACCTGCATTGGGTCCTTTGGATATTACGGGAGATGGGGTAGCTGACATTGCCATACTGGCAACGCCGAATGACACCGCTTCGCTGGGTGGCCTGCCGCCGGCAGTAAAACAATCGATTAGCCGGTACGCCCTCAAAGACGTGAACGGTAAGGAAAATAACTTTTACCTGGATAATAACACTTCCGGTCATATTTCGTTTACCCGTTACCGTGATAACAAACGGAAATTCGTAGCGCCGCAATATTACTATCGCCCGATTCCGTTCAGTGAAGTGGTGCTGAATCCAAACCTGAAGCAAATACAGGGTTGGTAGCAAGTTAAAACTTACAGGAGGGTGTGTGAACCGGAAATGACCAACGGGGGCATTCTACGCAGTACGCAGAAAATTTGCATCCGGGCGTTTACTGTTCACATACCCTCCCCCTTTTTATAATTACTATGAAGATACAGCTACTCGTTGCCGCACTGCTAAGCCTCGCAGGCAGTGCATCCGGACAGGGATTTTCCGGGAATGTTTACCATGATTTGAACCGCAATGGCATAAAGGATGCAGGAGAACCCGGGATTCAACATATCAGCGTTTCCGATGGGCGCCATGTGGTGAAAACGGACGTGGCAGGCAACTACCGCCTACCCGGCCACGCCCGGCAAAAGTTCATTTTTATCACTCCTGCCGAGGGGTTTAATTTCGTCACCAATTATTACCAGCCGATCGATTCAGGAAAAAGCAGTTACGACTTTGCGCTCTATCATACGGGGAAAGTTGCTGCCAGCAGCCGCTTCGTAAGGATCACGGATACGGAAACCTATATGTACGGCGATTGGATCAATGAAGTAAAGCGCATTGCACGCAACGAAGCGGCAGACTTCATTGTACACACCGGGGATATTTGTTATGAAAAAGGGATGGAGTTCCACGCCCGGCAGATTAATTCGAAAACGATGGGGCTGCCCGTGTATTACTGCATAGGCAATCACGACCTGGTACGCGGCCCTTATGGCGAAGCGCTGTATGAATCTCTCTTCGGACCTGTTTTTTATTCCTTTGAATACGGGAACACGCACTTTGTGGTAACGCCCATGGCTTACGGGGATTACAAGCCGTCGTACACGATCGATGATGTGTATGACTGGTTGCAAAACGATCTGGCCAATACCGATCCGTCAAAATCAGTGGTCGTGTTTAACCATGACCTGCTCACCTTCGGCAATGATTTTTCCATTAAGAATTCAAAGGGAGAAGTACTGGACCTTCACAGGCATAACCTGAAAGCCTGGATCTACGGGCACTGGCATTATAATTTCACGCACCGGCATGGCAACAGCGGTATTCGCAGCCTCTGCGCCGCGCCGGCCGCTGACGGAGGCATCGATAATTCCATTGCCAATTTTGAACTCGTGCAGGTGGATAAAGCCGGTATTACCGCCGTAACGCGCCGTTATAGTTATGTGGCCAATCACATCTCCCCCATAACCCCCACTGTAAACGGAATAGCATACAGGAATGGCAAAGTACTGGTGAGCGCCAACGTGTATCAAACGGATGAATTGGTACAAGGCGTAAACTATAAAGTTTACAACAGGAAAGGCAACCTGCTGCAATCCTTGTCCCTGCAGCCTTCCGGCGACTGGAACTGGAACGGGGAAATGGAGGCCGCTCCGCTGAAGCCCTACCTGAAAGACAGCTGTTACAGTACTTTGGAGGCTACTTTACGCTCCGGCCGCATACTCTTCCGGCGGGATACGTTTGTGATGCAATCTCCTGCGGTGGCTAAACCATCGAAGGATAGCTGGACGCAGGTGCTTCAAAACCCGCAACGGACGCCGGTTACCAGGCCGGTAGATTTCAGCCGGCTGCAATTGATGTGGTCCGCCAACCTGGGTACGGCCGTTTGGAAGTCGTCCCCGATTGTGGAAAACGGCAAATTATACCTGGCCGCTATTGATGATGAAAACCTGGAAAAATGCGGTATCATCGCTATGGATGCCGCTACCGGTAAGGTTTTGTGGAGATATAAAACCAACAATTCTATAAAGCATAGTTTATCGCTGCAGGGTAACATACTCCTTGGTACGGATGCAGAAGGCATCACCTATGCCCTTGACGCCGCCACAGGCAAGCTGTTATGGCAGCATGCCGGCCCAATGAAAGGCCTGCCGCCTTATAACTGTGCAGGCGTGGTGTTTGAGGATATGTACATCACCGGTACCGGCAACTTCCTCGAAGCCCTTGATATCAATACCGGAAATGCCCGCTGGACCAATACTTCCTGGAACGGGGGAGAGGCTACGCCCACGGCTATGACTATCTGGAACAACCTCCTCATTACCTCCAGCAACTGGAATCACCTGTTTGCGCATGACGCGCGTACCGGCCAGCTGCGCTGGAAAAGGAGCGACGGTGGCATCCGGTTCAGGAGCGGCACGCCGGCGGTGTTTGATAATAAATTATACGTGCAGGGTATTCGCATGCTGCACGTGCTAAACGAAGCAGGCAACACTATCGATAGTATAAAGGTGGACGCAGAGCTGAAAACGATGACTGCGCCTGCCTTCCGGAAGGACCAGGTATTACTGGCTACGGCAGCGGACGGCGTGCAGGCTTATACGTTAGGAACGGGAAACCTTGCCTATGCCTTCAAACCCACACAGGCATTGAGCTTTACGGCTCCTTACTCCCTGCCGCCGGCAGCAACGGTGGAAAGCACGCCGCTGATCAACGGGGATCGCGCTTTTGTAGCAGCGGCGGATGGCTGGCTGTACGTGCTCGACCTTAGCGCCAAAGGCAAGGTGGTGGCGAAGTTGGAACTGGGCGCACCCGTGTATGCGGATATGGCGTTGACGGGCGATATGTTATACGTAGCAGATTTTTCCGGGAATGTAAATGCATTTAGGTTGATTAAATAAACGAAGAGACGCCAATGCAATTTAGTCTCTGGTATAAACTACGAGGCGGAATTCATTCCGTCTCTTTTTTTTGTCTGATCCCGACCATGGCGGCAAACGCTTATGGGCTGCGGACCTCCCGGGATGGATACCAACGAAAAAAGGCTTTCAAGCGTCTGCTTAAAAGCCTTTCTTTTTGTAGCGAGGAGCGGATTCGAACCACTGACCTTCGGGTTATGAGCCCGACGAGCTACCTCTGCTCTACCTCGCAATGTGGTTGCAAATGTAGGCAAATAAATCAAACCACAAAAAATAGTGTTAAATTTTTTTTATCAATTCGTGAAATGATAAAAAATTACGCCTGCTGAAACCCTTTGCAGTAAAGTGTTTCCGGTCGTCTGAAAAATGCCGGAAAAATATTTTTTAAAAATCTGAATAGGCTGTCGGACGCACAAATATTATATCCTGATGTGATACATTGTGTGCGTATTCAGGCATTGCAGAAAGTTTTTTCCAGGCAGGATCCGCGCCAAACGACTTCCAGTGCGCATCGCGGTCAGCTTTATTATTGAAGGTAGTCATATACATCAGGTTCGGCATTTGGCTGCCGGCAATTACACTACCGTAGAACACTGCATTGAAACCCAGGCGGCGGAAAATTTCTATCTCGCCTCCTTCATTGAACATCTTTACTTTATTGTGATGGTAGGCTTCCGTAGCGCTCTCGTAGCTGCGAAGCTCATACACCCTTTCTGATTTCGGACTGTTGAGCGCGGGCAGTGCCATGGCAGGCATGTCCTTAAAAGCCAGCAGCAGTATAGATTCTACGCGACGGTAAGGCGCCGTTTCGTTGTAACCGCTCATAAAGGTAGAAGCGGCGCTGTTGTATGCGGCATCTTTTTCCAGCCTGGCGGGGAGTTGCGCCACCTGCTCCAGTGAGCTGAATGCGCTGAACACGTACACACGAAGATCGGCAGTATCCTGCGTGATAGGCTTAAACACGCCCACGCGGCTGATGCCTGCGCGATGTAAGGCCGGCAGGTAGGCTTGTTCCAGGTAATTATCCAGTGCAGCCTCCTGGGATGCATGAATGTGGTACACCCTGATCTGGTAATATTGTTGTTTATCCTTGCCTGTAGCGAAAAACGGCATCGCTATGCACCAGGTCAGCAACGCTAATAATGTTTTCATATCCGTGAATTTTGCCTGTCAAAATACAAAAAGAAGCGGGAGAATACCAACATTTCCCGCATCTGCAAGGATAGGCGTATATTAGCCGTTATAAATGGAAATTTATGTATAGCGAACCCGTAATGCTGATAGAAGAAGCAAACGACAGAGGTACCATGTATGCCATGGTAGAGCAGGATGACCGCACAGCATACTTTTATTTATACCCATCCGAAATCATGGGGAACCGTTTTAAACCCAGGCCCTGCTGGTTGCGCAACCTGCAACCCGCCCCTGAAAAGCGGGATACGGCGGCCATGGAAAATGGCGTAGCGCCTATGCTGGAAGCAAAATTTTGCAAATACCCTGAAGGGCAGGCGCCATTGGAAAAAGAACGCATCTCCTTTATATGGAATGCCGAAGGCGACGGCGCTGCCGTGCTGTACGATGAGGAGATCATCGGGATCATTCCCGGTTGGGGTTTGTATATGGACAAGCCGCCGGCTTATGCCGCCGCCTGTGCAGACAGTGACGATCACAGCATCACCTTCCCCATGGGAACGCCGGATACCAACGTGCAATACCGCAAGTTCCTGGATGCGGCTGAGTTCTGGGGCAGCTGGCACGATGAAACCAATCCGCAATGGCCCGCTATCCAGTCCGCTTTCCTGGACGCCTATACGAAAGTCTTCGGCCCGGATCAGGCTTACTACGCCATTGACGGCAACAAGTGGCCGCCTATGGCAATGGCTAAATTTGAAAAAGATGACATCGTTTATTTCCTGACCCTGGGAATGAGCATCCGCCCTATGCCCTGGGTGGACTTCCTGTATAGCGAGAACGCCAATGCCTATCACCGTGCGGAACTGGCGCTGGCTATGGACAAAAAAGTTTTTACGGACGAACAGATCATGCAGGTGGCGCAGATACTGTCCGGCCTGGCAGACAGGCCATGGAGGTTCGTTACCTGGCTGGGGGAAGGGCATACCGTGTCGTCCGGCGCGCTGCAACCGCCCTACGAGAGCCTTGTTCTCTCGTCCGCCCTCTATAACGGGCCGGCCATAGATATGCCGCAAATGTATGGGGACAAGGTGAACCTCTACTGGTGTGTGCCTATTACCTTCGAGGAGCGCAACTTTGCGCACAGCAAGGAAAACGGCGGGTATGACCTGCTGGAAAAAATGATCGGGGAAGGCAGTAATCACATTGTCGGGAACCGGACTCCGGTCGTGTAGCCGGGGCCGTAATAATAGGAACTGATAGAAAAAAACAGGGGTGTATCAAGAATGATGCACCCTTTTTTAATTACCAACTATTCTATTTTATCCTAAATCATTAAGTTTCGCAAATTGAAACTAGTCTTTTGTTTGGCCAGTACCGCCGTATAATGCCTGACCAGGCAATGGTAGGTAACCAGTTCGTGTAAACGCGGACTGGCCAGGAAAAACCTGTTAAGCATCATATGGAGGCAGTCACCGGTTAACTTTTGCGTGCGTCCCGGATGGGATTTTCCGCAAATGATCCGTATTTCTGTACAAATATTTTTTATTGCAGTACCGTAATGGCTGAACTGTTCATAAAGCAGGCCGGCCATTGGCAGCGCCGTAGCCGATTCATCCAGTATGCAGGCAATGGCTTGCTGGTTGTCCCTGAACTTATTGTTCAGCTGAAACTGGAAGTCGCCGTTGCCGTTAAATTCCCTGAACAGGCTGTCGCGCAACAGGCTGAGCAATTCCATCTTCTGCTTTACGGTATAACCGAAGCTTTCCAGCATAACATCCGTCGCTTTTACGGCAAATATCCACCGGTAAAACTCCTGGTTGCCGCTCTGGATATGCGGGAGCAGTTCCAGTACCAGCTCGCTGCCGTGGTAAAAGAGTTGCTCGCAGAGCTCCATGGTATCGGCGCCATAGCGTTCCAGCTCGCGGATATAGGTATCGAACTGGATCTTATGGACAATATCCTCGTCTATATACTCCTGGAAGGCGCGGTTGACCTCCCGGATGACGGTTTGGCTTTGCTCCGGATCCGTCAGGTGGAAGCGGACGCGGAGGTGATTGCCGGTATCCGCATAGCGGACAAAGAACCATTGATCCAGGATGCCCTCCTGTTCCAGCTGTTTAACGATGGGATAAACGGCTGTTGTCAGGAGTTTATCTGCCCATTTTGGGCCGCAGTAAATTTTTGCATACAACCATTCGGAGCCGGGACTGAACGCCCGCTGAACGGCCATAGGCTCATTTTCAGGAATGGCCGTGCCGCTTTGTGCATACGCGCTGTTATAGAGCGGAACGATCATTTCATTGCAGTAAGCGCCTGATTCGGACCGGATGAAGAGGTCCTCTTCTTCCAGGAATGCCTCATACAGGGTTACATCTCCTTTTTTGAGGTAGGTGAGCAGCAGTTCCTGCGCCAGTACGCAAGACAGGTCGAGGAACAGTTCATTGTCGGCCTCCGCAAGGATTACCTTGTCAGGTATATTATTTTTTTCAAGGAGATGGGAGAGCTGTTGTTGCTCATCTCCACCTTCCCGGAGTAATGCTTTCGTTTGCAGGCGCCATTGGGCGCGGCGTAGTATAACTTCCTTATACCTTACCCGTGGCAGGTAGGGGAGGTCCCGGAGGACGTTCCAGTCCCAGACCAGGTTCAGGCTTCCCTGCTGGCTTTGCATCGCACAGAGGAATTTGTACACGCTGAGGCTGTTGGTGAAGTTATGCGCGCTGGTGAGCCGTGGTATAATTTCTTTTTGAAGGGTTTTGCTAAACAGGATGATCTTGTTGTCCACAACATTTATGTAAATGTCGCTGACAGGTATCTGGAATTCCCTGTCCACGGAAGAAGTACCGAGGAATGGAATTTCGTAATCGTATAGCCTCGGGCGTAATAACACATTTCCGCTGCGGCCTTGTGGAAGATGCACGATTTCGGCGATTATTTTGTCGCCCATCATCGTTTTTTCATAAGCGGCTATCTCCCGCATGTGTTCGGCCAGCGTTTCGCTGGAAGCGCCGAAGCGCCCCATGAGGTGCAGGGCGGATGGGCCGCTGCAGGTTTTCAGTAGAAACCGGAAGTTGCCTTCATCCAGCTGGCTGGCACTGCCCGCCAGGAGGGTACCGAGGGCGGTGGAAGTAACCGGCAGGCTCATCGGATTTTCCGGGGCCGCTTCCTGTAAGTCCTCCGCTGTCAGCACGATCTCGGCTAAACGATGTTGCTGCGCCTCCGCAAATTTTCTCAGGACCAGCTGATGGTGATTGGTCCATGGATTTTGGTTGAAAGTAGGGGCAGCGGGAAGAACAAGGTCATCGATAACGGGGGTGTAATTGGCCTGGTCACCGCTCACGATGCCAAAACCAATCCCGTTTTCGCTGTCCAGCGCCGTCATCAGCGGCATTGCCTTACCGTCGTACCGGTCCTGGAACTTCTTTTTGAAGGTAGCCAGTTCCGGGTCTTCCGTGGCGATATTGAGGGCGGTTAATTCGCTAAGGGTTTGTGCAATGGTGTCTATAACCTTGTGGTGGAGGTTATTGGCAGGTGTTTCATGGAACAGGTCCGCCACAACAAGGTCCTTGTTGAGCAGGCCCGGACTAACTTTCTGCAGTAGTTCTCCTATAACATTATAAGGTTCATTTCTTTTCTCATAAGCAACCAAATACTGGTGTGCCTCTGTCAACAGTTGCTGCCAAGGAGTTTTCACGCCTTTGGATGTTAGCCTGGCTGCGATCGTACTCATATAATCCGGACCTGTTAACGTAGGATGAAAGGCCGAAACGAGTATTTGGTTTTCCACCAGCATGCTGATGAAGCTTTTGGCTTCATCAGCAGTGATAGAAAGATCCATGAGTACAGCAGTAAGCTGTTGGATGGATGCGCCATTACTGGCGGTAGATAGGATTTTCTCTAGATAGATGTTATGGGAGAAACTACTGAGAAAATAGTGTCTTTTATTGTCTTTGATATGGTATTCGTAGTAACGGTACGTATTGCCTACCCGGTAGATGCTGCTGTTGGGCAGGAAAGTCAGTACGGAGGCGATCTCCTGGTCTGCGGCCAGTTGATCTGCAATGACGGACAGGCAATGCATGTCGATCTTTGCTTTTTTATGAGGGGCGGCGCCGTCTATGGTAATAGCAGTCGGCGCATCTGTGATGCTACCGGTAGAACAGCCTGCAAATAAACCATATGGTGTACAACGGACACTCATTCTCAATAAGTATTTATATAGGGTTAGTACCAGTTTTTGTTCTTTGTGCGGCCTGAGTACTGTTGTACCGCTTAACCATTCCAGCAGACTTTTATGTAACTCCTGGCTGGCCAGATATATAGCTTCCTGCAGCAATGGCTGCCGGTATATTTCCTTTAATGCTGCCGATATTGCAGCTACATCACGCTTATTTCCGGTATGAAGGGATTTAATAGTGTTGTAGGACAAAAGCGGCATCCTTAGTAGATAAAAATCGAAAGACTTAACCTGCGGCATCCCTAAGCGATCGTGCATGTCTTTTATTTAAGATACAAGGTGCTAACATCTTTACCTACATAGATATCTTTTCGACCAACGCTGCTTTTTCTACGACGAAATGTTGCACCTTTTCAATATCCCAGTCAGGCCAATTTCAGCATTTTGGTGACCTGGTCCCTGAATTTAGAGAAACTCACCGGTTTGGGCAGGTATCCGTGGCGTCCTCCCAACGGAAGATCTCCCAAACTGGCCAGCGGATAGGCAGTTACTACAATGAAGCTGCAATCCGTGTTTTTTAAAAGTTGACTGAGGCCTGTAGTTTGCCTGCCATAGATATTCACATCCAGCAGGATAAGGTCTATCTCCCTGGATCTGATAAGCTCCGAAACATCCTGCAGCTTATCAGTAGCGATAACGAGCTCCATGTGGTCCATTTTGTTCAGATAGCTACTGAGCAATTCTACCGCAAGGGGCTCGTCATCTACTATTGCACAACGGTATGGCATCTCTCTCACCTCAACAACGGGATTAGTTATGGTACAGGACTATGGTAGACAGCGAAACGGTGGGTAAACCGCTACCGGAAGTATCAACAGTACTTGAGCTGGTGCGGTGTTGCAACAGCTGATTCTTCTTTATGGAAAGATTGTTGACTGTATCAGCATCCGCTTTGGCTACAATTTCTTTACGCAATTCAAGCGCTGGTTGGGCATTGGAAGTCAGCATGTGTTTGTTCATGGAGATACGGGCATTTGGTTGTAGACAAAAATGCCGATGTTCTGCTACAGTACATTTTCTTTTAGACCAAATAGCAGCTATGCACGACGAATGTATAGTCCGGGCTGATTAGTTCAAATGGCGGGAATCGGGCAAACTACTCTTCTTCATCCTTGGCGTCCGTGGTGATGCCGAGGCGTTTGTTTAACTCGGATTTATATTGCTTTGAAATGATAATCGTATGATTATTAATGAGTTCTGCTGTATTACCGATGATGTTCTTGATGGCGTTCAGCTGTACGATGTAGGACTTATGCACCCTGATGAACTGGCTTTCGGGCAGCAGGTCTTCCATGTGTTTCATCCGCTGATAAATGATATGCGTTTCCCGGGAGGTTACAATCTTAATGTAATCCTTCATCCCTTCCACGTAATAAATATCGTCGAAAATGACCTTACTCAGCTTCTGGCCATCTTTGACGAACATGTAGGTGGAAGGAGCGCTTTTCTCCTTCTGGGGGGCAACGGGTGCGGGTAACTTCCTTTGTTGGAGGATAGCTTTGGCTTTGTTAATCGCCTTCAGCAAACGGTCGAATCCGAAGGGTTTCATCAGGTAATCCACCACATCCAGTTCAAATCCCTCTACGGCATAGTCCCTGCTGGCAGTGGTAAATATCACCAGGGGAATGTGCGAGAGCGATTTGATCATTTCCACGCCGTTGATATTGGGCATTCTAATGTCGGTAAACAACAGGTCAATGGATTGTTGCTGCAAAATTTCGAGTGCTTCCAGTGCATTTTCGCAGGTGGCCACCAGCTCCAGCTGCGGCACCTTGCTGATATAGGTTGTCATTAATTCTCTGGCAAATGGTTCATCGTCTACTACCAGACATCTGATCTGCTGCTCCATTTATTACTTTAATTAAGATTTAACGATAGGGTCACTGAGTACGTATCCACCTCATCCCGAATGTCCAGTTTATGCTTGCCGGGGTACAGCAATTCCAGCCGTTTCCGGGAATTGGCCTGGCCGATGCCGCCTACTTCCTTTGGAACATTGTTCACACTGTTCTTACTGTTAATTACACTCATGGTAAGAAGAGGTCCGTTGGCCCTGATTTTAATGGATACGTGACACTTACCGTCGTTCCCCACGTGACTGTACTTAAACGCATTTTCCACAAACGGAAACATAAGTAAAGGACTGATCAGCTGATTTCCTACCTCCTCCTCATTATATTCAAATATAATAATTGCTTTGGCGCCATAACGCACCCTTTCCAGTTCGGTGTAATTTTTAAGAAATGCTACATCATCCTGTAATTCTACCAGCGGCATATCAGAATCGTATAAGGTATAGCGCATCATCTCCGATAAATGCAGGATAAGGTCCGACGCCTGCTCCGCACCTTTCAAAGACAGCATGTAAATATTATTCAGCGTATTGAAAAGGAAATGGGGATTCAACTGCGACTTCAAAAAATTCAATTCCATATCCAACCTGTCCTTTTCCAGGCGCAAAGTACGGGTTATATGCCGGATAATGTCCAATACCAGTTTAGCAACAATGCAGGGCGCAATGGAAGAGGTGTAACCCCAGCTCCCCCTGAACAGGCGGTGCATGGCGTTTTTGCCGAAAGCCCCGTCGGCAACAATCCCCTGGGTTATAGTGCGCACGCTGGGTGTGGTAATGTTTAAATGGTTAACAATAAAAACGGTGGAATAATAATTTATTATCTGGAAGGCAAGATAAGGAACCAACAGGAGAATAATTCCGGGAATGTACCTTCCCTTTACAATAAAAGCAGGCACAACCAGGTACATGATCCAGTAAAAGCCGAAAGCTACCACTATCACATTCCGGAAAGAGAACGCCTGGCAAACAATCCAGGGCTCATTAAAGGTAGAGCGTACAGTTACAGTCTGTAATATATAGATTAATAACCACATAAGAATATGGGCTATGACGCTGACCCGGGGTGTATAAAATTTGTCAAAAGCCCCGGAAGTGATCCATCGCATCAGCCAATTACCTTGCTTCGTTTCCGAAGTAGCTGCGTTATGTCTAGCCGTTATGGACATTGGTCGAATAATATTTCATGGATACTAAATTCTTTCGTGCTTTGTAACCAAAATAAGAAAAAGAAACAATTCATAAATTAATTATTTGTCGGGAGCACTTTATGTTTTGCATTAGCTTTTTTATAACGCAGTTGGAAAGAAAATGACTGTTTAAAATAATGATATCGCCTATTTTGAATATATAAAATATTATTATAATTCATGTACAGCATTACATCCACTGAAGTTTTATCCCTCAAAATACCCTGCCGGAAAACCCTTCCAAATGTCGCAAATCCATCCGTGGATTTGCGGCTAAGCAGGTGTTAAAGCTGTTCCGTCGGGATAATATTCCGTTTCATTTGAAATTTAACCCTCCATTTTCCATCGTTAACCCCAATTTTTTCCAATCATCAATAAGGACACTGTTTCCATGCACCCGTTGCATGCAATGTATTATAACCTGTTTTCATCCCCTCATAATAACCAGGGCCTCCACCGGATTATCCGGGGAGGCCCATTTACAGTAATTAACAGGATAGGGTTATAATAACTTTTCCAGCATCAGGTCCAGCTCCGTCATGGAAGCATCGAAGTTCCCGGAAAAGCCGCTCAGCCGGTACCGTACATGGCCGGTCTTATCAATGATAAACTTAGCCGGGATGCCTTTTACCTTATAACCGGCAGCCACCTTTGCCCCCTGGTTATCCGCCAGTGGCTCATCCAGCAGCACATCAAAACGGTATTTGTTATCCCGTATGAATTTGGCCACCAGGTTACGGCGCTCCGCCGGATCGTTTTTTTTCTCCCAGCAGTTAATAAAAAGAAAAACAGCTTTCCCCTTATATTTATCCGCCGCCGCCTGCATTAACGGGAACGACCCTACGCAGGGGCCACACCAGGTGGCCCAAAAATCCAATACCACAATTTTGCCCTTTAGGTCAGCCAGCTTCCACGGCTTACCGTTAAGGTCCACCAGCTCGAATTCCGGGGCCACATAATTAGTATCCGCGTGAGCTATCTCCCCCAGGAGCTTATCCCTTAAACCACCTGAATACGAGGCCAGGAGCGCATCCAGGTCGGATGGTTTCCTGCCGGCCGCTTTCCAGGCTTTCCTGAATAACTGACGGGTATCCTCATCGCTGCGGCCATCCTTGACCATATCTTGCAGGACCGCCAAGGCGCTATCCGTCTTTTTGTTTTCCAGCAGGATCTTCGCGTAAGTAGTCATGTCCTTGTTGTTATTCACATAATGCAGCCGGTACGCGGGTTCCATATAATCATAGGCGGCAGGATAACGCCTGGTATCATATAACAACGCCGCATAGCCTATACTGAAAGTGTAATAATCACTGCTGTCTTTCCCCCGGGCCTTTGCAAGGTCCTCCAGGTACAGCTTTTCAGCATCAGCCGTTCTGCCTTTTTTGATCAGCGTATTCGCCGTAGGCCTTACAAACTGCCGGCGGATAAGCCCGGAAGGTATGGCAGCAAAGGTATCCAGCGCGCCGGGCGTACCTGCTGCTATCATTTTACTAACCAGCATCGCACGGGCCAGCTGATAGAGGTTGGCATAATCCGGGTAGTCCTTTTCCGGGTATTTCGCCAGCATCTGCTCAAACAGCGCTTTCGCCGTATCCGCATTGGTTGCGTTTTCAATCGGGGTCACCTGCCTGAAAATCTCCTGCATCATATTGGGCTTCCTGGCGGCCGGCCCTCCCGGCGCCTGGGCATAGGCAGGCAGGTACCCGCAGGCGGATAACAGGGCGATGGATATTAATTTCTTCATAATGGTTGGTTTATGATTTTTTATTTAAGATGGTTTCCAGTTCGTCCAGCAGGCGCTGTCCGCGCAGGTTGCGGGCTACGATCCTGCCCTGCGGGTCTACCAGGAAGTTTTGCGGAATACCGGTTACAAAATATTTTTTAGACACTTCACCTTTCCACCACTTCAGCTCCGATACATGCGTCCACGTTAGTCCATCTTTCTGAATGGCGGCCAGCCAGGCGGCTTTACCGTCTTCCTTATCCAGGCTAACTCCCAGCACTGTGAAGTTCCTCGTGTGATATTTCTGATAAGCCGCCACCACATGCGGATTCTCCGCCCGGCAGGGCCCACACCAGCTTGCCCAGAAATCAATCAGCACGTATTGGCCCCGGAAGTCCTGCAGGCTGACCAGCTTCCCGGAAGTATCCGGCAGGCTGAATACCGGCGCCATTTTCCCGATTGCCACTACCTGCATTTTCTCCACTTCCGCCAGGTAAGCCTTTACCTCCGCTGATTTCATCACTGAAGGGGAGAGCTGCTTCAGGGCAGCGTAAATCTTTTCCGGCTCATTGGTACTACCCAGCCTTTGGCGTACAATGTCATAGCTGATCATGGAACCCGGGTATTTGCGGAGGAAAATGGAATCATTGCCCGTACGGATGCGCCCCGCCATGCCCAGCTGCCGTACCACGGCCGCTTTTAGGGCCGTATCCTGCCGGAAGGTGGCTATGTTGGCTTTGATAATACTGTCCACCACTTTATTAATGCTGTCCGGCACATGGTTCATGGCCCTGTACTGGGGGTAATAAGGATCGGTAGACCTGTCTTTCAGCTGGGCACAGGCGGTAGTCGCCAATGCGAGTGCCAGCACCGTAGTTATAATTTTTGCACGCATTATTTTCGGTTTTTATATTCCAGGTCTA
>Ga0164243_10008964_pt1 | contig 14646 bp, 16 predicted proteins | sample OricompcompostOP_FD_108781 | JGI IMG/M metagenome (GOLD analysis project Ga0164243, IMG submission 108781) | Organic Plus compost microbial communities from Emeryville, California, USA - Original compost - Organic plus compost (OP) | ecosystem: Engineered > Solid waste > Mixed feedstock >... | reverse complement strand
GATCGTGGCGGATGATGATGGCGTGGTCTGCGTGCCGTGCGAGAAGGCCGCCGAGGTGCTCAAGGCCGCGCAGGCCCGCGAGGCGAACGAGGGCGACAAGCGCGCCCGCCTCGCCGCCGGCGAAATCAGCCTGGATGTCTTTTCCCTGCGGGACCGGCTTCACGAGGCCGGATTGCGCTATGTCTGACGGGGAAGGCGTCGCGCTTCCAGCCGAATTCGCTGATGTCGTCATCGTCGGTGCAGGCCATGGCGGAGCGCAGACCGCCATCCTCCTGCGCCAGTTCGGCTTCGAGGGATCGATTCTGATGATCGGGCGGGACAGCGAGCCGCCCTATGAGCGTCCGCCTTTGAGCAAGGACTATATGGCGGGGGAAAAGGCGTTCGACCGGCTCTATATCCGGCCGCCGTCATTCTGGGCTGAGAAGAATGTCGACCTGCTGCTCGGCAGGGCGGTGGTGGCAGTGGATGCGCGGACACACCGGGTCACGCTCGGCGACGGCGCGCAGATCGGCTATGGCCGGTTGATCTGGGCGGCGGGCGGCGATCCGCGCCCGCTGTCCTGCTCCGGCGCCGATCTTACCGGCGTCCACATGGTACGCGATCGTGCCGATGTCGACGCGATCATGCACGATCTCGAAACAGGTGCCCGCCGGATCGTCATCGTCGGAGGCGGCTATATCGGCCTCGAGGCGGCGGCGGCGCTCACCAAGCGCGGATGCCGGGTCATATTGCTCGAAGCGCTTCCGCGCGTTCTGGCGCGGGTGGCCGGTGTGGCGCTTTCTGCTTTCTATGAAGCCGAGCATCGGGCCCATGGCGTCGATGTGCGTACCGGCGCGCAAGTCGAAGGACTGGACGGTCGCGACGGCCGCGTCAGTGCAGTGAGGCTAGCCGGCGGCGAGCGCATCCCCGCCGATATGGTGATCGTGGGCATCGGCATCCTGCCGTCGATCGGCCCGCTCGTCGCGGCGGGCGCCGCCGCTGCCAATGGCGTCAGCGTGGACGATCATTGCCGCACGAGCCTGCCGGATGTCTATGCCATCGGCGATTGCGCCGCGCATGCCAATGATTTCGCGGAAGGCGCGGTGATCCGGTTGGAATCGGTGCAGAATGCCAATGACATGGCACGGACGGCCGCATTGTCGATTGTCGGTGATCCACAGCCTTATCGCGCGGTTCCTTGGTTCTGGTCGAATCAATATGATCTCAAGCTGCAGACGATCGGCCTGGCCATTGGCCATGACGCCAGCGTACTGCGCGGCGACCCGGCGGCGCGCAGCTTCTCGGTCGTGTACCTGAGGCAGGGACGTGTCGTGGCGCTCGACTGCGTCAACGCGGTCAAGGACTATGTGCAGGGAAAGAGCCTCGTCACGGGCGGTTGTCGCGTCGATCCTGCCCGGCTGGCCGACAGGCATGTCCCCTTGAAGGCGCTTCTCGGAGAAGCGCAGGAAGTAGGGGGCGCAGTCGAATAGGGGAAAGGAGCAGGATATGAGCGATCGGATCGACCAGGGCATCCGCGCGATGGCGATGCCCGTATCGGAGACCATGCGGGTCCATGCGGAGAGCTTTTTCCGGCTTCTCTACATCGAGCATGATTTTGCCAAGGCGATGGAATCGCATGTCGCGCCGCATTTCATCGAGCACAATCCCGACCTGCCCAATGCTCCGGCCGAGCAGATAGGCTGGTTTGCGGAGAGAGCGGCTGCGAATCCGGCTTTCTTCGCGGAGGAATCCCAGTGGACCACGCGCTTCGTGCACAAGTTCATCGTCGGTGATTATCTCGTGGTCCATTATTTCATGTCGGTCGGTCCGAAGGATCGGGGCCGCATGTTCGCGGACTTCTGGCGGTTCGAGGACGACAGGATCGTCGAGCATTGGGATGTCGTGCAACCCGTCCCCGAGGAGACCCGCAGCGGCAATCCCATGTGGTAGCGGGGGGCTCAGGCGGTGCGTTCCCGCGTCGTCTGCACGGCCGCCAGATAGGCGCCGCGCACCGACCAGCTCAGATATACGCCGACCGGCGCAAGCAGAATGGCCGTCATCGCCATGGATTGCGGAAGCATGGCTTCGCTGCGGAAGACATGATCCGTGAAAAGGGCGACGACAAGCGGGCCGACCCCATTCCCCAGCACATTCATGACGGCGATGTAGAAGGCGGTCACGGTGCCTCGCATCCGTCCCGGCGTGACGAGCTGGATGGCGGCATTGCCCGGGCTCGTGCCGGCTGCGCCGAAGAACAGGCTGCTCGCCAGCATCGCAAGGGCGAGCTCGGCGGTCGGCATGAGCGGGAACAGCACGGCGAAGGGCAGGAGGGCCGTGGTGGCCAGCGCCATGACGAACACCGGCGCGTCCTCATGGCCCTCGGTCATCCGGCGATCGGTCAGCCAGCCGCCGAGCAGAAGGCCAGCCGGCATCATGATGAGCGAGATTGCGCCGATATAGAGGCCCGGACGGCCCGTTGGCCAACCGAACGCTCGCTCCAGGAAGGCCGGCGCCCAGACGGCCATGCCGAACGACAGCATGGCCTTGATGGTGATGCCGAGTATCAGCGGTGCATAGACGCGTCGCTGGTGGGCGACGAACCGCACGATGTCGGCAAGGTTCGGCGATCCTTCAAGGCCGGTCGCCTCTTGCCGCCGGGATGGTTCTGGCACGGTCGCGACTAGCGCGGCGGCCCACAGCAGGCCGGGGATGCCGAGCAGCAGAAAGGTGAGCTGCCATGGGCGGAGATGGCCGATGACCGGCAGCCCTGCGGCCGCGCCATGGCTCAGCCAGATGATGAGCGCGCCTCCTGCGAAAAAAGCGAGGCCCTGACCGGCGACATTGCCGAGATTGACGATCGCGATCGCGCGACCGAGCTTCTCGCGGGGAAACATGTCGGCGATCAGCGAATAGGTGGCGGGTGTGTTGCAGCTCTCGCCCACGCCCACGCCAATGCGTGCCAGGGCCAACTGCCAGAAATTCTGCGCAAGGCCGCAAGCCGCCGTCATCAGGCTCCAGAAGGCGAGGCCGATGCCGATGATCCATTTGCGCGAGCGCCTGTCGACCAGGCGCGAGAGCGGGATGCCGACGGCGACATAGAAGATGACGAAGGTGAAGCCGATCAACACGCTCATCTGCGTGTCGCTCAGGTTCAGGTCGCGTTTGATCGGCGTGATCAGCAGCGCCATGATCTGACGGTCGAGGAAGCAGAAGGACATGGCGACCGCCAGAGCGAAGACCGACCATCCCGTGCGGACCCCTTGATCATGGCCCGCAGTCGGTTCGGTGGCCGCAGCTGCCATCTTGCCAGCCACTTGAATCCTTCTCCTTCAACTTGCCTTGCGGGAACGACGACGGCCCTTGGACCGCGGGCTTGGCAATTTCTGGTCGCCATTTTTATATTATGCAAGATAGTATACTAATAAAGATCAATCAGGCCGGTGGCGCGCGGGGAGGACGGAAAATGCGATACAAGCTGTTGGGAAATACCGGTCTCAAGATCTCCGAAGTCGCCATGGGTACCGGAACCTTCGGCACGGCATGGGGCTGGGGCTGCACCCGTGACGAGAGCCGGGACTTGTTCGATCTCTATGTCGAGGCCGGCGGCAATCTGTTCGACTGCGCCGACGGCTATCAGAATGGCGAGGCGGAGACTTTGCTGGGCGAGTTCGTCCGGCACGATCGAGATAATTTCATCCTCTCGACGAAATATACGACGGCCGTGGGTGCCCTCTCGGTCGCCAAGACCGGCAACAGCCGCAAGGCGATGATGCTGGGGCTGGAGGGCAGCCTGTCCCGGCTGCGCACGGACCATGTCGACATCTTCTGGGTGCACATGCCTGACTTGGTGACGCCGATCGACGAGATCATGCGTGGCCTCGAGGATGTCGTGCGCGCTGGAAAGGCGCGCTATATCGGCATTTCCGACTTTCCGGCCTGGAAAGTGTCGCGGGCCGTGACGCTCGCGGAACTCCGGGGCTGGTCGCCTGTGTGCGCCGTGCAGATCGAATATAGCCTGGCGGAGCGGACGGCCGAGCGCGAAATCATTCCGATGGCGGACGCCTATGGCCTGTCCGTCTTCGTCTGGGCCGCGCTGGGCGGAGGCATATTGACCGGAAAATATCGTCGCAACGAGATCGGTCGGCTGACTCAGGGCGGCGGCTCGATCCGTTCGATGATGCCGAATCGCGAGCGTCATATCCTGGACGTGCTCGAAACCGTTGCCGCCGAAATCGGATCGACGATGGCTCAGGTCGCGATCGCGTGGGTGCGTGCCAAGGAAAGTCGGGGCAGCAGCTTCATTCCTATTCTTGGCGCACGCAATCCCGGGCAGCTTTCGGACAATCTGGCCGCGATCGATATCGAACTGGCCGGCCGCCATTTGGCGATGCTCGACGAGGCAAGCGCGATCGAGCCCGGATTTCCCCACGAACTGATCGACCGGGACGAGATGAAGGCGCTGCATAGCGGCGGACATTGGGACAGGATCATCGGGCGAAACAGATCGATCGCTTGACGATCGAGCCGGGCTTCGCCGGACGAAGACTCGATCGGAACAGGATGCCTATCGCCTTGCAGGCGCATCGAGTCCGGCTAAGCGTCGGGTCCAGGCGAACAGGCTGTCCGCGCGGAGCTTGTCCCACTCGGCGGGCAGGAGGAGGAGCGTCACAAGCGCCATCGTCCTGAACACCATCTGATGCAGATCCCAGACGGCGGCTTCCAGGCTGTGCCCAATGGTGACGATGACCAGGACGCTGAGGATCAGATACAGGGAAATATCCCGGAACAGGCCCAGGAAGAGCAGGGACCCGCAGATCAGTTCGGCAAAGGCGGCATAATAGTTCACTGCCCACAGGATGAAGACGGGGAACCATCGTTCGAGTTCGACGAACCATTTGAACTGATCGTCCAGCCCCAGCACGAAGATCTTGTGATAGCCGAGCAGTGTCGACAGGGTGGCGATGATCAGCCGCAAGCCAAGCGTGCCTAACTGCCGGTTCCAGAATATATTGTCATACACGGCCATACCTCCCCACAAGCTCGCCGAAGTCCCCGATCGGAACCGGCCGGACGATCATGCTCTCGCACCGCGCAATCCAGGATGCGCATCCTGCTGGTCAGTTAGCAGAATTGAATACTTTATTGCATAAATTTTCCAGACTATTTAGTATTGAGAGACGGCAGGACAGGAGCGGACCGGCAATGTTCGCTCGCCTGCCGCGAAAGCGATCGCCGGGTCGATCGGGAGAGGCGGGGAATGGCGGATCTGACCGGCAGGACAGCCCTTGTGACGGGCGCGGCTAAGGGCATCGGGGCTGATATCGCGAAGGCGCTGGCTGCAGCGGGCGCGAATCTCGTGGTCAACTATGCCACCGATGCTGATGGCGCGGACCGGGTCGTATCCGCGATCGAGGCGGCCGGCGGCCGGGCAATCGCCGTGCAGGGTGATGTCTCCGCACCCGCCGATGCGGCGCACCTCGTAGAACGGGCGGTCAGCGCATTCGGCGCGCTTCACATCCTCGTCAACAATGCCGCCGTCTATGAGATGGCGCCGCTGCAGGACATTTCGGTGCCACTGTTTCACCGTTTCTTCGGTGTGAATCTGCTCGGCCCCATCCTGCTCGTCAGGGAGGCGCTGGCGCATTTCGGGGAGGGCGCCAGCGTTATCAACATCTCCTCCACGATCGTGCTGGCGCCCGAACCGGGGACGGCGCTGTACAGCAGTTCCAAGGCTGCGCTTGACATGCTCACCCAGGTGCTGGCGCGGGAGCTTGGACCGCGCCGTATCCGGGTGAACACCATCTCGCCCGGCGTCACCCATACAGATGGGCATCCAGTTAAGGATTGGGGCGACGAGATCGTGCAGACGATCACGCAACGCACGCCCCTGGGCAGGCTCGGTGTTCCCGGCGACATTGCACCCGCAGCCGTATTTCTCGCTTCCGACGAGGCCGCCTGGATAACGGGCGCTATCCTTCATGTGTCAGGCGGCTTTCGTTAGGAGGATCGGCTCGATGGCGCAGCAATCCATGTCGCCGAAGGAGATTGTCGGCACCGCGAACCGTCTGCTCGTCTCAAAGCGGGGGCGCGAAGCCGTCGAGACCTATTTTTCATCCGATTATATCGATCATAATCGCGATACGCCGGGCGGCAATCTCGCTGGGCTGGTCCAGATCCTCGAGGAGCAAGGTTTCACCGAGGAGGCGCCGAACGATCGTGTGCTGACCCTGCATGTCGATCATCTGATCGCGGAAGGGGATCTGGTGGTCGTGCACCAGCATATCGAGGAGCCGGGCAAACCGACGCTGGTCTTCATGGACCTGTTCCGGGTGCGAGATGGCAGGATCGTCGAACATTGGGACGTCATTCAGCCTGTGCCGGAGCATCCGGCCAACAGGGCCGCCAGCATGTTTTGATCAAACGCGGGGGATCGGAAATCCATGAAGCTCTTTCTCATCGGCGCAACAGGCAGGATCGGGCAGCGCATCCGCAATGAGGCGTTGTCGCGCGGACATGCCGTGACGGGCATGACGCGTGACGCATCCAGGCTGCCGCCTGAGGCCGGTCTGACGCCGTTCATCGGTGATGTGATGGACCGCGATGCGCTCAGTGCGGCGATGGAGGGACATGATGGGATCATCGTCTCACTTGGCTTCCCACCCGACGATCCCAAGATCGGGCCCAAAACCATTCTAGCCGCCGATACCATCATCGATGCGGCACGCGCGGCGGGTGTCCGGCGTGTCTTCTGGGTCGGCGGGGCCGGCAGCCTCTTCACGGCCGACGGGCGGCGCGTGGTGGATGCGATGGCCCTGCCCGGCTGGGCACGGTCGGCCATATGGGCGATGGCCGCGCTCTACATGCATTTACAGACTATCGAGGATCTGGACTGGACTTTCCTCAGTCCGGCACGGGAGATCGGACCGGGCACCCGAACCGGCCGATTCCGACTTGGGCACGACGAACTGATCCTGGATGCCAGGGGACAAAGCTTCATCAGCTATGAGGACTATGCCCTTGCCGTCATCGACGAACTCGAAAGACCAAGACATATCCGCCAGCGCTTCACGCTTGGTCCTCCATTTTGCTGAGGCTGAGGTGGGTCCGCAAATTTTGGACAGACTCCTGAGCGAGGGCAAAGGGTCAGGACGCATGCTGGCGCACGCCGTCAACGGCGGTTTTGGGGATTTTCAGCTTTATGATTGGAATTCAGGTGATTGATAGAACCGAATGCTGCCCCGCTGGCTCGGCGTTCCACATCTGGCTCAGGATTCTTCAGGCCTTTGAGGCGGCAGCGTCCAGTCATACGGCCGGCAGCAAATCCGGAAACTTTTCCAGATAATCGAATTCCAAGCCGGACATTATCCAACTGTTTGAGGAGGTCGGGTGAGCGTAGAGGCTCGGACGGCAGCGGACCTTACGGGTCACGACAATGCCGCAACGCTCTAGCAGGAGACCGTTCATGAGCATCACAGCCACTCCGACACCCGGCAAGACTCTGCTCAGCCCTACCGACCATGCCCTGATCCTGATCGATTACCAATCGCAGATGGCGTTCGCCACCAAGTCGATCGCGCCGGAAGTCCTGCGCAACAATGCAGGCCTGATCTCGGCTGCTGCGGCGGGCTTCAAGGTTCCGACAATCCTCACCACCGTCGCCGAGAAGAGCTTCTCCGGGCCGATGTTCTCCGAAGTGGTCGAGCCATTCGGCAATCAGGTGATGCTTGACCGCACCTCGATGAACACCTGGGAAGACCCGGCGGTGATCGCCGAGGTGAACAGGATCGGCAAGGATCGGCTCGTGTTCGCGGGCCTCTGGACCTCGGTGTGCATCGTCGGGCCCACGCTTTCGGCTATCGACCAGGGCTATGAGGTCTATGTCATCACCGACGCTTGCGGTGACGTTTCCGACGAAGCGCATGAACGCGCGGTCGCCCGCATGATTCAGGCCGGTGTGCGGCCGATGACGTCCCTCCAGTATCTCCTCGAGCTGCAGCGCGACTGGGCGCGGGCCGAGACCTATGCCCTCACCACGGGCATCGCGAGCAAGCTGGGCGGCGCCTATGGCATCGGCATCTCCTATGCCAAGATGATGTTCGGTGCGTCCGAAGGCGGCCATTGATCGTTGAGCGAGGTGGCGGGCCGAAGCCCGCCGCCTCGATACATATCTTCCAGGGAGGTGCCTCGTGAAAATCTATCTGATCTCGCTCGGCGCCGGCCTTCTGGTCGGTTTCATATACAGTCTGATGGGTGTCCGCTCGCCCGCGCCGCCGTTGGTGGCGCTCGTCGGCCTGCTCGGCATCCTGTTCGGTGAACAGATCCTGCCGATCGCCAAGCGCCTTCTTTCGCGGCAGGAGGTCGTCGCTTTCGTCAAGAACGAGTGCGCCGAGCATGTGTTGGGCGTGCTGCCCGACAACAAAGAAAAGGACTTAGCATGAGCCGCGTTACGCGTCGCCAGACGCTCGCGGGCGTTGCGGCGAGTGCGTTCGCCTATTCCCTTCCGGGCCGTGCCGAGGAGATTCCCATGCCTGCTACCGATCTGATCCTTGTCAATGCCAAGGTCACAACGCTCGATCGCGAGAACCCCACCGCCGAAGCCATCGCCATCCGTGACGGCACATTCCTCGCCGTCGGCGCCGAGGCCGAAGTGCGCGCCGCCGCACCGCAAGCCACCGTCATCGATCTGAAGGGCCGGCGCGCCATTCCCGGCCTGATCGACAGCCACACGCACATCATCCGCGGCGGCCTCAACTATAATATGGAGTTGCGCTGGGACGGCGTGCCCAGCCTTGCCGACGCGATGGCCATGCTGAGGGCACAGGTGGCGCGCACGCCCTCGCCGCAATGGGTGCGCGTGGTCGGCGGTTTCACCGAGCATCAGTTTGCCGAGAAGCGGCTACCGACGCTCGACGAGCTGAATGCCGTCGCGCCGGACACGCCGGTGTTCATTCTCCACCTCTATGATCGTGCGCTGTTGAATGCCGCTGCGTTGCGGGCGGTCGGCTATACCAAGGACACGCCCAATCCGCCGGGCGGCGAGATCGTGCGTGACGCCGCCGGCAATCCCACCGGCCTGCTGCTCGCCCAGCCCAACGCCACGATCCTCTATGCGACGCTCGCCAAGGGGCCCAAGCTTCCGCTCGACTATCAGCTCAACTCGACGCGGCATTTCATGCGCGAAGTGAACAGCCTCGGCATCACCAGCGTGATCGATGCGGGCGGCGGATATCAGAACTATCCCGACGACTATGAGGTGATCGCCAAGCTGCATGACGAGGGCTTGATGACGGTCCGCATCAGCTACAATCTCTTCACGCAGAAGCCCAAGGAGGAGCTTGCCGACTTCTCGGGCTGGGTGAAGACAGTGAGCCCCGGCCAGGGCGACGACACCTATCGCCACAACGGCGCTGGCGAGATGCTGGTCTATTCCGCCGCCGACTTCGAGGACTTCCGCGTCGAGCGACCCGATATGCCGCCCAACATGGAGAGCGATCTCGAGCCCGTCGTCCGCCTGCTTGCCGAGAACAGGTGGCCATGGCGTCTGCATGCGACTTATGACGAGACGATCGGCCGCGCGCTCGACGTGTTCGAGAGAGTCAGCAAGGATGTTCCGTTTGACGGCATCCACTGGTTCTTCGACCATGCCGAGACGATCAGCGAGCGCAATATCGATCGCATCGCCGCGCTTGGCGGCGGCATCGCGGTGCAGCACCGCATGGCTTATCAGGGCGAATATTTCGTCGATCGCTATGGCGCTAGGGCAGCCGAGCATACGCCGCCGATCGCGGCGATGCGGCGGGCTGGCCTGCCCGTCGGGGCCGGCACCGATGCCACGCGGGTCGCGAGCTACAATCCCTGGGTGTCGCTCTCCTGGCTGGTGACGTCGAGGACAGTTGGCGGCCTCAGGCTCTATCCGCCCGCCAATCGCCTCGACCGCGAGACGGCGCTGCGGCTCTGGACCGTGGACAATACGTGGTTTTCCAACGAGCAAGGCAAGAAGGGCCAGATCAAGGCAGGCCAGCTCGCCGATCTCGCTGTGCTGTCGGATGATTATTTCTCGGTCCCGGAGGATGAGATCGCGCACCTCCGGTCGGTGCTCACGATCCTCGGCGGCGAGGTCGTCCATGGCGAAGGCGATTATGCCCCGCTCGCGCCCGAGCTGCCCAGGCCGCTGCCCGACTGGTCCCCCGTCGCCACGTTCGGCGGCTATCACAAGACGCCGGAAGCCCAGGCCAAGCTCGCTTCCGCCTGCGGCTGCCATTCGGCCTGTGCCGTGCACGGCCACAACCATGCCGCTGCGCTGGGGGCGACCGTGCCCGCCGCCGATGCCCGCAGCTTCTGGGGGGCGTTGGGCTGCGGCTGCTGGGCGGTTTGACAACGGAGAAAGAGAGGAGAAACGCGATGCAAGTCCTGCGTATCCTGCTGGCCGTGCTGCTCGCCGCGGCCACGGTCGGTGCCCCGGCCACGGCCAGGGACAAGGCGCCCGCCGGTTATGCCGTCGGCCCGCAATATGACACCACCCATGTCTATGTGCCTGAGGACGAGTTCGACAATTTCGTCAGCAGCTTCCTCGCCACTTTCGGCGGCACGGCCACCCGTCAGGGCCAGTTTCAGGTGACGCCCACGCAGAGCCTCACCAAGTCGCAGCTCATCCTTACCCCGGTCGGCACCGTCTCGACCTTCGGCTTTCGCACGCCGATTCCCTATCCCTTCGGCGCCGAGCGCACCGGCTACCTGGTGACCGACATCGATGCCGCGGTGGAATCGGCGCGCAGGAACGGCGCGACGCGGCTGATCTACACGTTCCCCGATCCGATTGGCCGCGACGTGGTCGTGCAATGGCCGGGCGGGGTGAACATGCAGCTCTATTGGCACACCGAGGCGCCGGACTATCCGCCGCTCGCGACCATACCGGAAAACCGCGTCTATCTGACGCCCGACGCAGCCGATGCCTTCATCAGGCGCTGGGTGAGCTTCTCGCACGGCCGGATCGTCTCGGACGAGAAAGCTGCCCCGGGCGCCGAAGTCGGCCAGCCCGACACCGCGATCCGGCGGGTGCGGATCGAAAGCGGCTATGGCAAGATGGTCGTGCTTGTCTCCAACGGCCAGATACCCTGGCCCTATGGACGTGACATGACCGGCTATGAAGTGACCGACCTTGCCGCGACGCTTGCCAAGGCCCAGGCGGCCGGCGTCGAGATGCTGGTTCCCACCTACAGCACCGGCGATCGCAGCGCGGCGATCGTCCGCTTCCCCGGCGGCTATATCGCCGAGATTCACCAGGTGGCCGCGAGATGACCGGTCACACCGGGACAAGCGGTGACATCCCGCGCATCGTCGAGACGATCCTCGACTGGCGCGGGACATGGTTCCTCGCGCGCCTGGCCCTGGTCGGCGCCTATATTCTGGGCGGTGTCGTCAAGCTCACCGACTGGCCGGGTGCGGTCGCCGAGCAAGCGCATTTCGGCATGACCCCGCCCGGTTTCTGGGCGGGTCTGACGATCGCGATCGAACTGATCGGTTCCGCGCTGATCCTGGCCGGACGTTATGTTTGGCTGGGTGCCGGCATGCTCGGCGTGTTCACCGCGCTTGCCGCCATCAAGGCCAATGCCTTCTGGACGATGCAGGGCCAGGAGCGCTTCGCGGCCACCAATGCCTTCTTCGAGCATATCGGGCTGATCGGCGGCTTCGTGCTGGCCGCGATGGTGGCCGAGCATGCACGGCGAAAATTCGGTGCATGAATATGGCCTCGCGTTCGCTGTCGTCGCCTGCGTCCTATCGGGCGCGGCGATGGCGCAGGAACCGCCGGCGCTGACCAACATCCGCTATGACGAGGATTGGTCGACTGCCGGCGCGGGCACGCCCAAGCATGTCGATCTGGGCGACGGTGCCTGGCTCGGCACCGGCATCGAGCTGCGCGCGCGCAACGAAACCTATCACGAAAATCTCTGGGGTGATGCGCCCGCACCCAATGACGGCTATCTGTTGTTCCGCGCCATGCCTTATGCCGATCTCCATGCCGGCCGGTTCCGCGCCTTTGTCCAGCCGATCGCAGCCTATGCCGCGAGCATCGACCCTTCACCCGGCCCGGTCGATCAGACGCGGCTCGACCTGCTCCAGGGCTTCGCCGAAGTGACGCTTCCGGCCGGAGAGGCGAGCCTCTCGCTCCGTGCCGGCCGGCAGATGCTTTCGCTCGGCACGGAGCGGCTGGTGGGCACGCGCTATGGACCCAATGTGCCGCTCGCTTTCGACGGCGGTCGCGCCACGCTCAAGTCGGACAGGCTGACGGTGAGCGCGTTCGCGATGCGTCCCGTCCGCGCCGGCTCTGGCACTTTCGACGATGGGTCCACGTCCGACCGCTTGCTCTGGGGCGTCTATGCCGCCCGGCCCGGTCTCGACCTCTATTATCTCGGCTATCGCGCCCGGAGCGTCGTTTTCGGTCCACGCGAGGGGCGCGAGCTTCGCCACTCGCTGGGGCTGCGCAGCTATGGCGACGCTGGCGACTGGCACTGGAATTGGGAAGGCGTGATCCAGTTCGGGCGTTTCGCCGGCGGGTCGATCCTCGCCTGGACGCTGGGCACCGAGACCGGCCGGCGCTTCCCCGAGGCGCCGCTCGCGCCCGATGTGACGCTGCGCTTCAACATCGTGAGCGGTGACACCAATGCCGCCGACGGCTGGCTCGGCACATTCAACGCGCTCTTCCCCAAGGGGCGCTATTTCGGTGAACTCTCGCCGGTCGGCCCTTACAATATCGTCAACTTGAACCCGCAGGTGTCGCTGGAGTTGGGGCGCAGTCTCGTCGCCGGGATCAGTGCTCAGGCCTATTGGCGCTATGCGCGCGAGGATGGTATCTACGATATTCCCGGCGGGCTGATCCGCGCGCCCGGCACAGCGCGCAGCAAGTTCATCGGCAAGCAGATCGAGGGCACGCTCGAATGGCAGGCGACGCGGGAACTCGCGCTCTCCGCTTCGCTTTCCGCCTTCGCGCCAGGCGGCTTCATCCGCGAAACCGGCCCGGCCCGCACGATCGGCATGTTCGCCTTCGAAGCCAGCTACAAATATTAGGAAAGGAGCCTCGACCATGGCTAGCCAACCCCAAAGTTCCGCGCCGCTTCCCTGGCTGCTCCTGTTGCTTTCGGTCACCACCGGTCTGGTCGACGCGATCAGCGTGCTGGGCCTGGGCAAGGTGTTCACAGCCAACATGACCGGCAACATCGTGTTCCTGGGCTTCGCGGCGGTCGGCACGCGCGGCTACCAGGTGCCGCCCTATCTGGTGGCGATCGGCTTCTTCGTGATCGGTGCGTTGATCGCCGGCTGGACTGGCCGCGCGCATCAGGGCCGGCCGCTCCGGCGCTGGCTGATCACGGCATCGATCATTGAGGCAGTGCTGCTGTGGATCGCCGCTCTGGTCGCCATCGGTTACAGCCTCGCTTCGCCGCCGGCCGGATGGCGGGTCTTCGCGATCATCGCGCTCACCGCCGTCGTCATGGGCTTCCGCAACGGCACGATCCGCCAGCTCAAGATCCCTGATCTCACGACCACAGTGCTGACGCTCACCATCACGGGCCTGGCGGCGGATTCGAGCATTGTTGGCGGCAGCAATCCCAATTGGGGCCGGCGTATCGGCAGCGTGCTGGCCATCTTCCTCGGCGCGGCGATCGGCGCCTGGCTGGTGTTCCGCAGCGGATTGACAGTGCCGCTCATGCTGGCCGGCCTGCTGATCTTCGGCGGCACGCTCGCTTGCGCGCTGCACCCGGCCTCGGCCAAGCCGGCGAGTTGAGCCATGGCGGAGCATCGCAGGATCGGCAGTCGCCACGGCGTGGCGATCGAGGTCGCCGCCTGGGATGGCGCGCATGCCGAGGTCGATCTGTCCTGCGCCTGCATGTTCGTCCGGGAGACAGGGATGCAGCAGGGACCCGCCGGTGGCCTGCTGCACCTCGACGAGGCGTTCGATGGTGCGCTGACCGGATTGCGCCGCGACGGGCATTTTCGCGCCGGCCTGCTCGACACGCTGCTCATCGCCTGCCCGCCGGCCGGCATGGCCGCGCGAGCGGTTCTGCTGATCGGTCTCGGCGATCCTGCTGCCTGGCATGTGGAGGTGAGTGGCCGAGCGGCCGGCGCTGCACTGCGCGCGGCCGTTCAGCTTCGTGCGAGGAGCGCGGCTTTCGCGCCGAGCGTCCTCGATTCAGGGATAGACACCGGCGGGTCCGGCGACTTGCCCGGCGCCATGATGCGCGCGCTGCTCGCCGCGATCGATGCTGAGCGGCGCCTCGTCGATCTGAACCTGGCGCCGCCGCTCGCGCTCACGCGCTGGGTGTTCGATGTCGGCGCGCCGCGCTTCACTGGCGCCGCCGAGCGCTTCCAAGCCGCCTTTATCGCTGCGGGAGAAGCGCCATGATGGACCAGCTTCTCCAATCCGCCACCAACGGCAAGATTTGGTGATCATGCCGTTTGCCAATCCGACGCTTCATTGCGTGTCGGTCTGCGATCCGGTTCATACCGGAGAGGTTGTGGAAGTTGTGCCCCGCGCTGCCGCAAAGGGCGCTTTCGACAGCCATGTCGACACGCTCGATGTTGGGACGAAGCACGTGCCGTTCCACCTCGAACCGAGGGGCAGCGGTGCGGCAGAGGCAGTTCCGCCGCCACCCCGTTCGCCCTGAGCGAAGT
>Ga0164243_10008963_pt1 | contig 14649 bp, 11 predicted proteins | sample OricompcompostOP_FD_108781 | JGI IMG/M metagenome (GOLD analysis project Ga0164243, IMG submission 108781) | Organic Plus compost microbial communities from Emeryville, California, USA - Original compost - Organic plus compost (OP) | ecosystem: Engineered > Solid waste > Mixed feedstock >... | reverse complement strand
TGTTCGCGCAAAATGCTCTTCAACTGCTGTCGCCCGAACCGCTCGATCGTGGTCCGGCGCTCGTCCACGTCTTCCGGCGTGTCGGTGCTCACCTCAACGTCCAGGACGAGACTGACCCCGTTGCCCTCCCCAGGGCACGATGCCACCACCACCAGTCCGTGATCGGCCAGCAGCGACAGGTCTCCCAGACCCGATTCCCGCGGGTTGCCGTAGGCGCGGGCCCTCCCGTCCTTCACCTTCATGAGGTCCTCCGCGCTCCGGTCACCGGGAACGATGTCCCACTGGACGCGCACCGCAGGGCTGTACGAGGAGGCATCCTCGTCCTCCTTCACCGATACGCTGCACACCGATCCCTTTTCACGGCCCTCTTCGCGGGAGACGGGGTGCGAGACATGCACTCCCGTCCCCCTGGGCAGCAGGGCGCCAAGGAGATCGGGGTCGGTCCGTGTGCCACAAAGCGAGTCCGGGACGGTGTACTCCCGTCCGTGCCCGCACCCGGCGATCGCCGCGAGCAGGGCTGCGCACAGGGCGGTTCGCAGCAGTTTTCTTCGGAGAACCCCCGGGCGAGCCGAAGCCTGTGGCATGGGGGGTTTCCTCCCTCTTGTCATTGGGGCTGCCGACCGGCCAGCCCCTGCGCGGTGGCGTTCCCTTGTGAGGCGTAGGTGCCCGCCCTGCTGGCGGCGTCGTAGGTGTCCAGTGGTGCGTCCGGGTTCGCTCGCCGCCACGCCTCGGCCAGGGCCTGGAGCTGGTTCTCGCGCCCGCGGAACACCTCCCCGTTCTGCCGGTGCGTACCTTCCGTGACGCGGGCCGGCGAGCCCGTCGGCCGTCAGCCCGGGTAGCCCTCCACCTCGCGGGGGTCGCGGGGGCCGGGCCCCACGTAGCGGGCCGACGGGCGTACCAGGCGGCCCGTCCGCTTCTGTTCCAGGATGTGCGCCGACCAGCCTGCGGTACGGGCGCAGGTGAACATCGAGGTGAACATGTGCGCGGGGACCTCGGCGAAGTCGAGGACGATGGCGGCCCAGAACTCGACGTTGGTCTCCAGCACCCGGTCGGGGCGGCGGGCGCGCAGTTCGGCGAGGGCGGCCTTCTCCAGGGCGAGGGCCACCTCGTAGCGGGGGGCGCCCAGTTCCTTGGCCGTGCGCCGCAGTACGCGGGCGCGCGGGTCCTCCGCGCGGTAGACGCGGTGGCCGAAGCCCATCAGCCGCTCGCCCCGGTCGAGTTGCCGCTTGACGTACTCCTCGGCGTTGCCGGTGCGCTCGATCTCCTCGATCATGCCGAGGACGCGGGAGGGGGCGCCGCCGTGCAGTGGCCCCGACATGGCGCCGACGGCGCCGGACAGCGCGGCGGCGACGTCGGCGCCGGTCGAGGCGATGACGCGGGCGGTGAACGTGGAGGCGTTCATGCCGTGTTCGGCGGCGGACGTCCAGTAGGCGTCCACGGCGGCCACGTGCTTGGGGTCGGGTTCGCCGCGCCAGCGCCGCATGAAGCGTTCGACGACGGTGTCGGCCTTGTCGATCTCCTTCTGCGGCACCATCGGCAGGCCCTGGCCGCGCGCGGACTGCGCCACGTAGGAGAGGGCCATCACGGCGGCGCGGGCGAGGTTGTCGCGGGCGGTCTCCGCGTCGATGTCGAGCAGCGGTTTGAGGCCCCAGACGGGGGCGAGCATGGCCAGCGCGGACTGCACGTCCACGCGGATGTCGCCGGAGTGCACGGGGATGGGGAAGGGCTCGGCGGGCGGCAGCCCGGGGTTGAAGCTGCCGTCCACCAGCAGTCCCCACACGTTGCCGAACGAGACGTTTCCGACGAGGTCTTCGATGTCCACGCCCCGGTAGCGGAGCGAACCGCCTTCCTTGTCGGGCTCGGCGATCTCCGTCTCGAACGCGACGACCCCTTCGAGTCCGGGTACGAAATCGGACATCTGGCTGCTCCCTCGGTGAGTGCCGCCAAGGCGGTGCCGGCGGCGGTACGACCTGCTGGCGTGGGCTGCGCTGGGCAGCGTGGTCTGCTGTGCCGGTGCGGCGAACGGTTCCGCTGCCGTCCTCGCGGCTCACGGACCGGGCCCCACCACGGTCATGCCCGCCCCGGCGGCTGGTCACGCTCCGCTGCCCTGTGGCCGGAGCACCCTGGGCGGAGCGGCAACCATAGCCCTTGGGGTGCCGTCACCACAGCTCCCGCGCAGGATTCTGGTGCCCCGGACGCCCGCCCGGGGAGGGTGAGAAGAGGCACAGCGACCGATTCGTGGCCCGCAGGTGTGCGGTAAGTGTCCACCGGGCAGACTGTCCGACCGGGACGGGCCCGCATGCTGCAAGATAGCGGCGTGCCTCACGCCGATCATTCCGATCAAGCCGATCACGCCGACCGAGCCGGCCATGCCGGGCGCGCCGCCGCAGCCGCCGGCGATCCGGCCGGCCCCACCACCCTCGACCCGGCCGCCATGCGCGCCCACTACCGCGACGTGGGACTCAGCGAGAGCGACCTGGCGCCCGACCCGTTCACCCAGTTCGCGCTCTGGTTCGCGCAGGCCGGGGCGAGCGGTCTGCACGAGCCCAACGCGATGGTCTGCTCCACCGCCGACGAACGGGGCCGGCCCAGCTCCCGCACCGTCCTGCTGAAGAAGTACGACGAGCGCGGCTTCGTCTTCTTCACCAACTACGGTTCGCGCAAGGGCCGGGAGATCGACGCCAATCCGTATGTGTCGCTGCTCTTCCCCTGGCACGGCATCGCCCGCCAGGTGATCGCCTCCGGCCGGGCCGAGCGCACCGGCCGCGCCGAGACGGCCGCCTATTTCCGCACCCGGCCGCACGGCTCCCAGCTGGGCGCCTGGGCCAGCGAACAGTCCTCCCGGGTGGCCTCCAGGGCCGAGCTGGACCGGATGTTCGAGCAGCTCGCGGAGCGCTATCCGGAGGGCGAGGACGTCCCGGCCCCCGCCCAGTGGGGCGGCTACCGGGTGCGGCCCGAGACGGTCGAGTTCTGGCAGGGCAGGGAGAACCGGCTGCACGACCGGCTGCGCTACACCCTCGGCGAGGACGGCACCTGGACCGTCGAGCGGCTCTGCCCCTGACCGGGCCGCGTCGCCCGGACGCCCCGGGTGGGCGTCCGGGCACGCAGAACGGCCCGTGAGCGACTCCCTCCGCGGGGCGGAGGGCGTCGGTCGGACGAGTCCGACGAGCCCACGGGCCGGGTGACTGCTGTGGATTGGCCGGCGAAACCGGCGTCACGCTAGTGGCGTCGGCCTCAGGCCGCAGCCACCTCACACGTCCGGTGATTGATCATCAGCCGGATCACCTCCTTTCCTGTGTGCCCCACACCGTAGGCACCCGCCGGAGCGGCGGCAAACGAATTTCGGGGCGGCAACGATTCACGGGAACCCGCTGTGCGGTGCGTCACGTTCGGATTCAATGATCCGTGTATGCGCCGTCGCGTTCCGCGACGGACACAGCGACCAAGGGGGGTGCCGAGGTGGCGGCTCGATCCGAGACTCACTCCGCGTCGTCCTCGGACGGCGACGACGGCGGACCCGGCCAGTCCGCGGGGCCCGGCGGGCCCGTTGACGAGCTCCTGCTCGCCGCGCTGCTCGACGGCATGGACGCCGCCTTGTGCGCCTTCGACGCCGAGGGCGTGGTCACCCACTGGAACCGCGAGGCCGAGCGGATGCTCGGCTGGACCCAGGAAGAGGCCGTCGGCCGCCAGGGGCTGGCCGGCTGGGCGGTGCGCGCGGCCGACGCCGAGGAGATCGAGGGCCAGCTGCTCGGCGCGATGCGGGCGCCCGGCCGGCACGTCCACGAGGTCGCGCTGCTGACCAAGGACGGCGGACGGGTGCTGGTGCGCATCCAGTCCTGCGGCGTCACCGGCGCCGACGGCCGCGCCAAGGGCGTGTACTGCGCCTTCAGCGAGGTCCACGCGCAGATCGACCTGGAGCGGTCCATCGCGCTGAGCGAGGCACTGCTGGAGGACGCCGCCTGGGGCGTCGTCCTGGTCGACGCCGATCTGCGGCCCACCGTCGTCAACACCCACGCGGCCCGCGCCTTCCGCGTCCCCGCCCGCGCCGCGATGCTCGGCCGTCCGCTCGGGGAACTGCTCGACCAGGGCATGGAGGAACTCGAAGGCGCCCTCCAGCACGTCCTCGGCGAGGGGGCGCCGCCGGCCCCCGCCGAGTTCTGGGTCACCCTGCGCGGCCCCGGGAAGGGGGAGAGCGGCGGGCGCCGGGACGGCGCGGAACGCACCGAGGAGGCGGAGTCCGCACGTCGCCGCTGCTGGCGCAGCGGTTTCCTGCGGCTGTCCTCGCCGCTCGCCGAGGAACCGGTGCCCCTCGGCGTCGCCTGGCTCTTCCAGGACGTCACCGCGCACAAGGAGGAGGAGCGCGCCGCCGCCCGGCTGCGCTTCCGCGACAGCCGGCTGCACCGCGCGGCCCGCGCCGCCGCCGAGTGCGCCGACGCGATGGAGGCCGCCCGCCTCCACCTGGAGTTCGCCCTCGCCGGCTTCGCCGACCACGCGCTGCTCGACCTGGCCGCCGACCCGGCCCCCGAGCCCGCCCCGACGCGGGACACCTCCTTGGACGCGCTGCCCTCGCGCGCCGTCCGTCTGGTGCGGGCCGCGCAGACCCCGGCGGCCGAACGCGGGCGGATGCCGTTCATCGAACCGGGCACCGCCAGCGGTATCCCCGTCGCCTACCCGGACGGCCACCCGGCGCTCCAGGCGTACCAGCGCTGCACCTCGGTACGGGCCAGCGGCGGTGGTACGGGCAGCGACGCGCAGGACGCCCAGGAGTGGGCGAGGGCCCGCAAGTGGCCGCAGGGCACCCTGCACGGACTGTGCACGGTGCTGCGCTGCCGCGGCCGGTCCCTGGGGATCGTCACGTTCCTGCGGGATGCCGGCCGGCGCCCCTTCGACAGAGCGGACGCCGACCACGCCGAGCAGGTCACCGCGCACGTCGCGGCGGCGGTGGACCTGGCGCTCGCGCTGCGCGGCGGTGCGGGTCAGCGGTAGAAGATCCGGTCCGCGTAGGCGTCCATCACCCGCGCGTTCCAGTCGTGGCCGCCGTCCACGTTGCCCGAGCGCAGCATGGGCGGCTCGATGCCCTTCCGCGCCAGCGCGCAGGTCGCCTCGGCGACGACGGCCTGCATCAGCGCGCTCGTCACCACCGTGGAGGCCGGCGCGAAGGGCGCCCCGACGCCCTCGGCGGTCAGCTCCGCGTCGCCCAGCGCGATCCGGCTGTCCACCACCAGATCGCAGTGGTCCTTGAGGAAGGTGCCCGTCGTGTGCCGGGAGCGGGTCTCACGGGAGTAGGCGAGAGAGGTGATGCCGATCACCTTCAGGCCGAGCGCGCGGGCGTTCATCGCCAGCTCCACGGGAAGCGCGTTGCGGCCCGAGAGGGAGATGACGACGAGCAGATCGCCGGCGCGGGCCGGGCTGGAGTCCAGGGCCGCCGCCGCCAGCCCGGGGACCCGCTCCAGCGCGCTGCCGAGCGTGGCCGGCCGGACGTCGACACCGACCGCACCGGGAATGTTGAGCAGATTCATGACGGCCAGTCCGCCGGCCCGGTAGACGGTGTCCTGGGCCGGCAGCGAGGAGTGGCCGGCACCGAACGCGAAGACCCGGCCGCCGGCGGCGACGGTGTCGGCCAGCAGCGCGCCCGCCTCCCGTACGGCGTCTCCCTCACCGTCCCTGACCTGCTGGAGCAGGGCGATGGCCGCGTCGAAGAAGTCGTCAGCGGCCGACCGGTCCGCCGTGGGGGCCTCCTCGTCCCGTCCCGTCGCCGTCCCGGGCGTCGCCGCCCGTCCGCCGTCCTGTGCCGCCGTCTCGTCCATCGCGCCCCCTGCCGGTCCCGTTGCGTAGTACCGCGATCACGGTGAGGTCTGGACCTTCTCCTGTCAACCGCCGGTACACGGCCCGCGCGGGCGCCACCCGGCTTCGGCCCGCACGGTTGTCGGTGGGATGCGTCAGAATTGCCAGCAGGGCCACCGCACGAGCTGACTAGGGGCTACGCATGTCAGGACTCATCGACACCACGGAGATGTATCTCCGCACCATCCTGGAGCTGGAGGAAGAGGGTGTGGTCCCGATGCGTGCCCGCATCGCCGAGCGCCTGGACCAGAGCGGCCCCACGGTCAGCCAGACCGTGGCCCGCATGGAACGGGACGGGCTCGTGACCGTCGCCGGGGACCGGCACCTGGAACTGACGGAGGAAGGCCGCCGGCTGGCCACCCGCGTCATGCGCAAGCACCGGCTCGCCGAGTGTCTGCTGGTCGACGTCATCGGCCTGGAATGGGAGCAGGTGCACGCGGAGGCGTGCCGCTGGGAGCACGTGATGAGCGAGGCCGTCGAGCGCCGCGTGCTGGACCTGCTGCGCCACCCCACGGAGTCGCCCTACGGCAACCCCATCCCCGGCCTTGAGGAACTGGGCGAGAAGGGCGCCGTCGATCCCTTCCTGGACGACGGCCTGGTCAGCCTCAACGACCTGGACACGGACGGCGACGGCAAGACGGTCGTGGTCCGCCGCATCGGCGAGCCGATCCAGATGGACGCCCAGCTGATGTACACACTGCGCCGCGCGGGCGTCCAGCCCGGGGCCGTCGTCAGTGTCAACGCCGGCCCGGCCGGGGGCGTCCAGGTGGGCAGCAGCGGCGAGGCGGCCGAGCTGGGCGCGGACGTCGCCCAGCACGTCTTCGTCGCCAAGCGCTGAGCCACCCCTGACACCTGCCCCCGGGCCCCGCCTCCCGTGTGTGCGGGGCGCCCACCGGGGCCGCGGGCCGCGCGGGGTGCCGCACCAATCTGTGCGGGGCGCCGCACCCCCCGGGTCTGTGCGGGGCGTCGCACCCCCGGGCCTGTGCGGGGCGCCGCGCCCCGGGCCTGGGCGCGGCCACTGCCTCGGGTCCGCCCCGGGGCGGCGCGCTTGGTTGGCGGGGCAGGCGCCCCGGCCTGTGTGTGCGGGGGGCAAGTAGCCGGTTCGTGCCGGTGCGGGGCGCCGTGGTGGTGCGGGGTGCGTGGCACCCGGCCCGTGCTCGCCCGGCTTCCTGCTGCTCGCTCCTGTGCGTGCGGGCGCCGCACCGGGAAGCCGCGCGGGGGACCGGCAGCAAGTCGGCGCGAGGGCGCACCCCGGTGCGCGTCGGTGCGGGCGCCGGCGATTCATGGCCGTGCGGGGTGCTTGGCACTCGCCTTGCTGTCGCCCTCCGCTCCGGTATCGGCCTCCTGTTCGTGCGGGGCACCGCCCCGGCCTACGGGGAGCGCCGCCCTGGTCAGCGGGGGTGCGTCCGGCCGTGCGGGGCATGGCACCCGGTCGGCGCGAGGGCGCACCCGGTGCGCGTCGGTGAGGGGCGCCGGCGATTCATGGCCGTGCGGGGGCGACTGGCACCCGGCTCGTGTCTTGCCCCAGTGCTTTTCGGCGTTCCGCTTCCTGCGTGTGTGGAGCGCCGCCCGGAGGGTGGGCAGGGCGCCCGTACGCGGGCCGTGCGGGGGCGCGTCCGGTTCGCGTCGGTGTGTGGGTACCGACTTCTCGTGCTCTCCCGGGGCGCCCGGTGCTGGTCCCGGGTCCGTGCGGGGTGCCCCGCGTGTGCGTGGGGCGCCTCGGCGGGGTGATGGGCGGCGAGGTGTGGTCCGGGGTGTGCGGGGTGGGGGTGTGCGCCGGGGAGTGTGATCCGGCTGCTCCCGTCGGTGCGGGGAGGGACGGCGTGGAGGGGCGCGGCGCGCGCCCCCTACGGGGAGTTCCGAGCCATCTCGCCGGTGTCCGTCACCAGGCGCGGGCGGGGAGCGCGGCGAGTGTGCTGGCCTCGGGTTTCGTCGCCGTGGGCGGGCGGCCGGCCGTCTGACCGCGACGCGGGGACCGGCTCCGGCGGGTGCGGCGTCTCGGCCTAGTGGGGGCCGCCGTCTTCCCAAATCCTGTCCGCCGTACCAGAGTTGCCGGAACGGCGGTGCGTGTGCGTCTGGCATGCCACGCTGTCGCTTGTGGACGAGTGCGCCCAGGGACCGGATGTGCTGCCGAGCGTCCGGGCGGGAGGGAGCCGTCGATGCGGAGTTCCGCGGGCGGCCTCGCGCTGCGACCGGGTGCGGGGCCGGTGAGCAGCCGGGGCCCCGGCGCCGTCGGCGGCCGGAGCCCCGGCTCCCCATGTCCCCCCGCGGCGACCCGGAGCCCCGAGCTCTCAGGATCTGCCGCCCTCCCGGTTCCTGTCTCCCCCGGGGGACGCCGGACAACCCCGCGACCATGTCACTCGAAGGTGGGGTGTTCGCCGCGAGTATCCGCTGTTCGAATACAGGTTCGATAGGCTGAGGCGGCGATCACAGGAGGGGGTGTCATCACGCATGGTGCGACGGATCGACGTGACGGGCGCGGACGGAATCCGGCTGGCGGCCTGGGAATTCGCAGACCCGCCCAAGTCCGGCCCGGAGGGGCTCGCCGGCCCGGCCGCCCCCGAGGCCCCGGGGCAGGGTCCCGGTGCCGCACGGGCAGCCGAAGCACAGGGCGCCGAACCGCCCGGGGTGCTGTTGCTGCACGGCCTCATGGGCCGCGCCTCGCACTGGGCGGACACCGCACGCTGGCTCGCCGGCCGTTACCGAGCCGTCGCCCTCGACCAGCGCGGCCACGGCCGCAGCGACAAGCCCGAGGACGCCCGTTACGACCGGGAGGCGTACGTCGCCGACGCCGAAGCCGCCCTCGAACAGCTCGGTCTGGCACCGGTCGCCCTCGTCGGGCACGCCATGGGCGCGCTGACCGCCTGGCAGCTCGCCGCCAAACGCCCCGACCTCGTCCAGGCCCTGGTGATCAGCGACATGCGGGCTTCCGCGCTGGGTGAGCAGTCGCAGAGCGAGTGGGAGCAGTGGTTCGCCTCCTGGCCGGTGCCGTTCGCCACCCTCGGGGACGTACGCAAGTGGTTCGGCGAGGACGATCCGGCGCTGGAGCGCTCCCGGCCCTCCCGCGGGGAGTTCTTCGCCGAGGTGATGGAGGAGGGCGAGGACGGCTGGCGGCCCGTCTTCACCCCGCGGGTGATGCTGCGCGCCCGGGAGACCTGGGCCCAGGACGCGCACTGGGACGAGCTCGGCCAGGTCCGCTGCCCCACGCTCGTCGTCCGCGGCCTGGACGGGGAGTTGGGCCGCGCCGAGGCCCAGGAGATGGTGCGGGTGCTGCCGCGCGGCATCTACGCCGAGGTCACCGAGGCGGGCCATCTGATCCATTACGACCAGCCGGAGGAGTGGCGCCGGGTCGTCGAGCCGTTCCTGCAGGCGGCGCTCCCGACCGGTCACTGAACCGCGCCCCCTCTCGTTCCGCGCCCCTCTCGTTCCGCGCCCCCGCCGCCCGCCGTTCCGGGCGCCGCGGAGCCCTGCGCCGCAGCGTAGGGCTGCGTCCCGGCCCTGTGCCCCGCAGCCCCCGATGCCGCTCACCGTCCCGGTGCCGTGGCCGGCTCACGGCCGCACGCGTAGGCGAGCGTGGGCACCAGTTCGTCGGCGTCGGGCAGCCAGCGGTTGGCCGCGTTCGGTTCGCGGGCCCACTGCACCGGTCCGCGGGCGCCGAGCCGGGTGGGCGGTGCCGCCACCCAGTCGCCCTCGCCCCTGATCACCAGATCCGGCGCGGCGGGCGACCGGCCCAGCCGGCGCAGGGTGTGCGGCACCTTCGCGGCGGCGCCCGGCAGGACGAAGAAGCCCATGCGTCCGTCCGGCCTGCTGGTGACCGGGCCGAGCGGCTGTTCCATGCGTTCCAGCCGGGCCAGTGCGAGGCAGCCGACGGCCTCGGAGACCTCCAGGACGTCGAAGGCGCGGCCGGTGGGCAGCAGTACGGCGGCGCGCGGTTCCGTGGCCCACAGCCGGCGGACGGTGGTGGCGCTCCCCGTCGTCTCGTCGGCCCACCGGGCGCGCGATGGGTGGGCGCCCGGTGCGGGGCAGGCGGGGTCTCCGCAGGCGCACCGGGGGACGCCGCCGACCGTCTCCAGCCAGGTGCCGGGGAAGACGTCCCAGGCCCTCTCCTGGGTGTAGCGCACGGCGTGTTCGAGGGGTGTGGCGGCGGGTGGGGCTGTCCGCTGGCCGGGGATGTGCGGGCGCGTGATCGCTCCAGATGTGTATGTGATGGTCTCTTCCACGACCATCACAACTTTCCCCTGGGTGACCGGTTACGGGGACGTCGCGGCCGGGGGGCACGGGAGCGCGGGCGGGGCGTGGCGGGGCGCGGGGGGCGCTGTCGCACGGGGACGGTCACGCGCCGTGGGAGCAGTCGCGCCCGGACGGCGCATGGGGGCATCTGTGGGGGCGCGTGCACAGAAGACCGGTCTTGGCTGGGTAGGCACCCCTCCGGTGCGTTGTGCTGTGAAGGGGAGGCTTTCTACCACTGTGGCCGGGTACGCACCAGAATACGGCCCGCGCGCCGCCGGCCAGAGACCAGCAGGGCCCACACCTTGGAGGGGATCGCATGGCGGCCAGGCCGCTCGTCGCGAGGCAGCCCAACGAACGGTTGCAGGCGCTCATCCAGGAAGCCGGGTGCTCCAACGCGGGCCTGGCCCGCCGCGTCAACATGTGCGGCGCCGAACACGGACTGGACCTGCGCTACGACAAGACGTCCGTGGCCCGTTGGCTGCGCGGCCAGCAGCCGCGCGGGCGCGCCCCCGGCATCATCGCCGAGGCGCTCGGCCGCAAGCTGGGCCGGACGGTGACGATCGACGAGATCGGGATGGCCAACGGCAAGAACCTGGCGTCCGGGGTGGGGCTCCAGTTCGCGCCCACGGTGGTCGGAGCCGTGGAGCAGGTCTGCGAGTTGTGGCGCAGCGACGTGGGCCGCAGGGACTTCCTGACCGGCTCGACGGTGGCCGCCTCCGCGCTGGTCGAGCCGAGCCGGGACTGGCTGATCACCCAGCCCGACCACCAGGTGGCCCGCAACTCCGGTGCGCGCGTGGGCCCTTCGGACGTGGCGGCCGTGCGGTCCATGACCGAGGCGCTGTCCGAACTCGACCACCGCTACGGCAGCGGCCATCTGCGCCCCGTGGTCGTCCACTACCTCAACAGCGTGGTCTCCGGGCTGCTGGCCGGCTCGTACCGGGAGGCCGTCGGCAGGTCGCTGTTCGCGGCCGTGGCCCGGCTCACCGAACTGGCCGGCTACATGGCCGTGGACACCGGGCAGCACGGTCTGGCGCAGCGCTACTACATCCAGTCGCTGCGTCTCGCCCAGGCAGCCGGGGACCGGGCGTACGGCGGATACGTGCTCGCCGCCGGCATGAGCCACCTCGCCGCCTCGCTCGGCAACCCGCGGGAGATCGCGCAACTGGCCCGCGCGGCGCAGGAGGGGGCGCGGGGGCGGGCCACGCCGCGCGCGGAGGCCATGTTCCACGCGGCGGAGGCGCGGGGGCACGCGGTGATGGGGGACAACCGCGCCTGCCAGCAGGCGATGAACCGCGCACTGACCGCGATGGACGCCGCCGACACCGCCGAGGGCTCCGGCGACGACCCGCCCTGGATCACCCACTTCGACCGGGCCTACCTCGCCGACGAACTGGCCCACTGCCACCGCGACCTGGGCCGTGCCGAGAGCGCCGCCGCCTGCGCCGAGGAAGCCGTCGCCGGGCACCCCGAGGGCCGGGCGCGGCGGCGGGCCATCGGGCTGTTCCTGCTGGCCGATGCCCAGGTGCAGCAGCGCGAGGTGGAACGTGCCTGCGACACCGGCACGCGGGCCGCCCGGCTGCTGGCGGGGCTGCGCTCGGGCCGGGGCGCGGAGTACCTGGACGACTTCCGGCAGCGGCTGGAGCCGTACGCGGGGGAGACGGTGGTGCGGGAGTTCGCCGCGCGGCTGGAGGTGCCCGAGGCGGTGTGAGCGGCGGCACACGACCCCTGGCGCACCCCCGGCACACCGCCGGCACAGCTGCGGGCGGTATGCCGGGAATCGGGGACCTTCACGGACTTGGCCCCGACATCAGGTGAAGGAAGGGTGTCCGCACATCTGGGTGCGTGGTCCCCCGTGCGGGGGAACCGGTAGCGTGAGCCGACGATCGGCCAGCCACGCTAACGAGGAGCCTCGGTGACGACGCACAACGGACGCGGACAGGACGGGACTTCCGGCTCTGCCGGCGACTCCCTGCCCGCCTCCACGACCCCCTACGAGGGGGTCGTGCTGCCCGCCAACGGTGAACCGTGGACTCCCCAGCAGCAGCGCCAGGTGCAGGCCGAGCGCGACCGGGTGCAGCCGCCCGCAGGCCGGCCGTGGGGCGATCCGTGGGGCCCCGGCGCCCAACCCGCCCCCGGCCTGCCCCCGCAGGAGGGCCCCGACTACTGGGGCCCGCCGCAGAGCACCGACGGCACCGCTGCGGGGCCCCTCCTGGACACCGGGACGAGCGGCGGCGGCTCGGGCGCCCTCGTCCCCGGCGGCGCCCACGACGGCCCGCCGCACGCGCAGCCCCTCCCGCCGGAGGGCACGCCCGCCCGCCCGCCGCACCCTCCTTCGGTGCCGCCCGTCCCGGGCACGGCCCCCGGCGCCCAGGCCCCGCCGTATCCGGGTGCCATGCCGCCCGCCGCGCCGCCCCACCCCGGCCCGGGCCCCATGCCGCCCCAGCCGGCCGGCGGCCCCGGCCCGCTGCCCCAGCCCGGGGCGGCCCCCGGACAGCACGGGCCGCACGCCTGGCCGCAACCCGACGGTGCGGCACCCCGGCCGCCCGAGCAGCCGGCCGCCTACCAGGGCCCGCCGGCCGCGTCGCCCCAGCCGGAGGTGCAGCAGCTCCCTCAGCAGCCGGGCGGAATGCCCGGGGGGATCGACAGCGACGCCACCCAGCTCTTCCCGCCGTTCCCCGCCGGCGACCCGCACGGCGCGGTGCCCCCCGGTGCGGAGGACGGCACCCAGCTCCTTCCGCCGCAGCCCGGCGGGCCGGTGGGCAGCCCCGACAGCGAGGCGACGCAGTACCTGCCGCCCGTCGCGGACGCCCCCGACAGCGCGGCCGAGGCCACCCAGGTGATGAGTCCGGTGCCGCCCGCCGACGGCGAACCGGACGGCAAGGGCCCGCTGCCCGAGTTCGAGAACCTCTTCCGTTCGGACTCCCGCTCCTCCGGTCCCGGCGCGCCGCCGGCCGGCCCGCGCGCCGGTGACGAACCGGGCTCGACCCAGAGCCTGCCCGTCTTCGACGAGGCCGCGGCCCCGCCGCCGGCCCCGCCCCGCGGCGGCTACGGCTATCCACCGCCGGGTGCCGCCCCGCGCGGCGGTTACGGCTATCCGCAGCAGCCGCCGCAGCCGGGTGGCTACGGCTACCCGCAGCCGGGTTCGCAGCAGCACGAGCAGCCGGCCGGTGGCCGCGCGGCGGCCCGGCGCGGCGGTGACCGGGGGCGCCGTGGCGTGCCCACCGGGGTGCTGGTCGGCGGCGGGCTGGCGGGTGTGGCCGCGATCGGCCTGGTCGTCGGTCTGCTGATGGCCGACAGCGGCGGCGGCAAACCCGCCGGGGACAAGCCGCAGGCGTCCACCGAGCCTGCCGGGGAGAAGGCCTCGCCGCCGCCCGACCCGGCCGAGGAGCAGGCCAAGAAGCTGGACGCGCTCCTCGCCGACAGCAACAACAGCCGCTCCGCCGTGGTCCGGTCCGTGGAGAACATCAGGACGTGCAAGGCGCTGGACAAGGCCGCCACGGACCTGCGGACGGCGGCCGAGCAGCGCACCGGTCTGGTGCGGCGGCTCGACGAGCTGAAGACGGACAAGATCCCCGACAGCGGCCGGCTGAACGCGGCGCTCAAGAGCGCCTGGAAGGCGTCCGCCTCCGCCGACAACCACTACGCGGCCTGGGCCGACCAGGTGGCGGGCAAGAAGGGCTGTCACAAGGGCAAGGCGCGGCACACCAGACACACGGTGCTGGGCAACCGGGCGAGCGGGACGGCGACCACGGCCAAGAAGCAGGCGGCCGAGCTGTGGAACCCGACCGCACGCAAGTACGGCCTCACCGAGCGGCAGTTCGGTCAGCTGTGAGGCCGGCGGCCCGGCGGCGGGCGCCCGGAGCGGGCCCGGCTCCCGCGGGGGCGAGGCCCGGGGCCGTGCCCGGTGGCCGGGTGTGCGGATCGTATGGTCGGTGACCATGCAGCAAGCAGGTACCGCGAAGTCTTCCCGACGTGGCCGTCGTTCCACCACCATAGGCGGCATGCCTGTCAACGACGTGCCCTGGTGGCGCTGGCGCAGCAACGTGCGCTCGGCGCTGCACATGCTCTCCGACCAGACCTTCCAGCAGGAGTGCTGGCTGGCCGGACGTCCCGGATACGGCGATGTGACGGACGCGGTCTACCGCCTCGTCGAGGACACCTGGCTGGACAACTGGTCCGCCGAGAAGTACATCGGCACGATCTTCCGGGACGCCCAGGAGGCGGAGCTGGTGGACGCGGCCGTCCTGCGGGTGCTGCGGATCATGCACGAGGTGGGCGCCGACGCGCCCGTCGCCTCGTATCTGGCGCACCAGGGCTGGCCGGAGGCGGTCCGTGCGGCGCGTGACGCGCATGTGATGCTCGCCACCAACGACGGTGACGACCCGGACGAGCCGCCGCGTTCCCTGGAGGTCCTGGCGATCATGCTGCGGACGGCGTGACGGGGCACGCCCCGCGATATGCCAGTCTTGACACCATGAGTCAGTCGCACCCCGTCGAAAACGGTCAGCAGGGGCAATTCGTCCTCACTCTGTCGTGCCCGGACAACACGGGCATCGTGCACGCCGTCTCCAGCTA
>Ga0164243_10008962_pt1 | contig 14650 bp, 10 predicted proteins | sample OricompcompostOP_FD_108781 | JGI IMG/M metagenome (GOLD analysis project Ga0164243, IMG submission 108781) | Organic Plus compost microbial communities from Emeryville, California, USA - Original compost - Organic plus compost (OP) | ecosystem: Engineered > Solid waste > Mixed feedstock >... | reverse complement strand
GCTCAAGAAGAACGCCGACTGAAAGCCTTCGACCCGACCGAGGGTCACGGCGAACAGGTATTCGTGTGCCGCCGCGGAAACGAGGAACACGCCCAACGTCGCCCAGACCCGAGACTCCCGGGCGCCGGCCGTCCGGTACACGTTCTCGCGGAGAAAATGGCCCACGGGCCGGTTATACCGCCTCCAAAAGTCGGCGGGGGTGGTCGCGAGGAACGGAAGCCGCATGAACTGGCGCCCCCGCCCCCCCGCAAGCCGCCAGAGCGAAATCCCGACGGCATCGAGCGCCAGTAAAACGGCGAACAGCGCGAGCACCTTCACCGTGTGCTCGACCGCGAGCGGCCAACGGCTCCAATCGACCTGGAAGACGCCGACGATCAGCGCCAACCCGGCCGCCGCCCCGACCAAACCGCGAGCCAGACGCGCCCGGTCCGCGGACGGCGGGGGGGACGGCTCGGAGTCGAGGGTCCGGTACACCAGTCCGAAAATGTTCGGCAGGAACGCCAGGTAGGCCCACCAACTCGGCCGCTTGGCGCCGGGGCGCGTGGCCCCGATTCCCAGGTCGAAAAACTTGGCCAGGAGCGTGGTCGAAATCAGGGCCAGGAAGAACCGGGGGAACGGCTTCGGTGTTGTGACGAGCCGAGGCGCGACGGCCACGATCAGGCCCGCGGCCACGATCCCGAACCGCCGCCCGCGACGGCCAAGACCCAGCGCCCAATAGGTCAGGAGGACCCCCGCCGCGTCGAACGCCAGCGCCGCCCCGACTTCGACCCAGTTCATCCCGCTCCCCTCGCGACGAAGCCCTGACAAGGACTGGAATCCTACGACTGTAAAATACATTGCGGAAAAGGGGTACGGTTGTGCGTCGGGGGCCCTACGTCTAGAATATGTCGGTGAACGACCCGCGCCGGAGGGCTGATCCTGTGCCGCCGATTTCACTGAACCGCCGTCGCTTCCTCGGCTGCTCGGCCGCCGCGGGGATCGCGCTCTCGCAGGGCCGCGTGGCCGAAGCCGCCGCGACCGGCGACGCCGCCCCCGTCCGCCTGGGGGTGATCGGCGTCGGCACGCGGGGAACGACCCTCCTCCGCTCCCTCCTCGAACTCCCCGGCGTGAGCATCGTCGCCGTCTGCGACCCCGAGCCGAAACACCGGCTCCGCGGCCAGGGGATCGTCGAAAAGGCGGGGGGCGTACGGCCCGAAGCCTATGAGCGGGCCGAACAACTCCTTGGGCGAGACGACGTTGACGCCGTGACGGTCGCCACGCCGTGCGACCTCCACGCCGACCTCTATTCCGCCGCAATCCGGGCGGGCAAACACCTTTACGCCGAGAAACCCCTCGGGCTGACGCCGGGCGAGTGCGACCGCCTGATCGCCGAAGCGGCGGCGGTGCCGTCGCTGGCCGTTCACGTCGGCTTCCAGCGACGGTCGAACCCGCGGTACCGCGAAGGGGTGGAGCGCATCCGGCGGGGCGAACTCGGGTCGCTGGTCGAAGGGACCGCCACCTGGGTCAGCAGCAACGGGCCGATGTGCGGCCACGACGACTGGCTCGCCCGGCGCGACCGCTCGGGCGACTGGATGGTCGAGCAGGCGGTCCACGTCTGGGACGTCTTCCGCTGGGTCACCGGCGCCCCCCCGGTCCGCGCCTACGGCCACGGCCGGCGCGACCTGTTCGCCGGCGTCCAGCCCGGGCGCGACGTGACCGACCACTACTCGGTCCACCTCGAATGGGCCGACGGCTTCCACGCGACGTTCGTCCACAGTTGGGTCGCCACGGCCGACGACCGCTTCACGGGCGTCTCCCTCCAGGTCGTCGGGACCGAGGGGGGCCTCGACTTCGGCTCGGGGGCTCTGACCTTCCGCGACCGCTCGCGCCCCCGCCAGTCGGTCCAGCCGGGCGTCCACGCCGACACCCGCCTCGCCCTCGCGGCGTTCCTCGCCGCCGTCCGGTCCGACGAGCCGGCCCCCCCTCCCCTGACCCTCGCCGAAGCCCGCGACGCCACGCTCACCGGCCTGCTCGTCCGCCAGGCCGTTGACGAGCGCCGGCTGGTCACGCTCGACGAGGTCCGCGCCGGCGCGGGCGTCTGACCCGGCCGGTCGCCCTTGACCCGCCTCCGCGGAACGGCCATCATCCGGGCCGACCCCTCGACGCCGAGGCGCCGGGGTCGGAACGGCGGACGTTCGGGACGTGACGGTTGTTCCGACCCGGGCTGAAGTCGGACCCGCTCCGGGTCGAAACCTATCAGGGGGCGACTCACCCTCGAACCTCGCCGGTGGTCGACCGACCCTGAGGTGAAGGGGTAGCGTCCCTGCGTCTCCGCGATCGGTATTCAAGGAGGAAAACCGATGACGTTCGAGCAGTGCCACACCGTCCTCGTGGACATCCGGCGCAAGCAAGGCACGCGCTGCCCGCTGGTGAAGGTGCAGTACGCCGGGACGGTCGTCAGTGGCCGAGTCGCCCGATCGGACAGCGACCCCGAGACCCGCCGCGAGACGGCCTCCCCCTTCGGCCTCCTCGTCCTCGAAGGGCCGGGCCTCCAGAGCGGCCCCCAAACGATCCTCCAAATCGCCAGCATCCCCGAGGACGGGCTGCACTCGATCGACGACTGATCGGAACCGGCCGTCGCGGGCCTGGCGTAGCGCCGCCTTACCGGAAAAAGGCCCCGCGACGCCCCAACGGTTGACGAAAAACGGATCAAGGCGCCTGCATCGGCAGGTCGCTCACGACCGCCTTGCGCCGCGTCTCCCCCGCCACGACCTCCACGGCCGACCCGGCCGCCGCCTTGGCCGTCCGGACGTAGCCGAGTGCGACGGCCCCCCCGCGTCGGGGCGAATAGGCCGACGAGGTGACCTGGCCGACCACCTTGCCGTCGGCCTCGATCGCCGAGCCGGGAGGGGGAACCTCGTCCGCCCCCCCGGTGAGTAAAAGCCCGCGCAGGTGTTTATTCACGTGTCCGAGCGCGTCGATCCGCGCGACCGTCTCCTGCCCGAGGTAGCAGCCCTTCACGAAATTGATCGCCTGCGCGTCGCGCCCGACCTCTTGCGGCAGGTTGTCGGCGGTCACGTCGCGCCCGAAGGCGGGGACACCGGCCTCGATCCGGAGTAACTCCGCAGCGGCCTGATCGAGTTCCACGACCCCGAACGCCGCGCCGGCCTGAAGGATGGCCTGGCGCACGGCGTCCGCGGCGGCGCGGGCGCCCTGGACGGTCAGGCCCGGGTAACCGGTCGGCGATTCGCGGACGATCCGGACCCGTTCGGCCCCGACCGTGGCCTCGCCGTGCCGCAAGTCGCCGGCTTCGGGCAACGGCCCCCCGACCCGGCCGACGACCGCCTCCGCGTTCGGACCCGCCACGTGGAACTCGAAGGTGTCGGCCGACAGGTCGTCGATCGTGACGTCGTCGAAAACGCCGTACTTCTGAAAGTGGGGCAGAAAGAGAGCGCTCCCTCCGGCGTCGGTGCGGACGAGGACCGCGTCGTCGGTGGCGAGCATCGTGACGTAGCCGATCGTCTTGCCTTGGGGGCTCGTTACGAACGCCTCGACGCCGCGGCCGACCTCCAGGCGTTTGACGTCGTTCGTCGTGAGGTTGTGGAGGAACTTCGCCCGGTCCGGCCCGGAGACCGCGAGGCGGACGCGGTCGGAGCGGTCGAGAAACACGGCGGCCGTCGAAGCCGCGTGGAAGGGGTCGAAAATCGGTTCCATGATCGGTCCCTCAAAATCACGCCGGGGCGTCGGAATCGTCGGGTGAAGACGGCCACGGCCGGGCGGAGGACGGCCAGGCGGTGAAGGCCAGGCTGAGCAGTCCGAGCGCGGCCAGGCCGACGGTCGAGAGGACCAACCCGACCCGGAACGACCTGGGGCGGAACGTGTAAACCAGGGTGTACCGCCCGGCCGGCAGGGCGGCGCCGCGCATCATGCGGTTCGCCCGGTAAATCGGCGCGGGTTTGCCGTTAACGGTCAGGGTCCAGCCCGGGTAATAAACGTCGGCGAAGACGACCATCCCGGGGCGGTCGAGCGTCGCGGACAGTTCGACCCGGTCCGGTTCGTACCGGGTCACGGTCACCCGTTCGTTCGACGTCGTCTCCCCGCCCGAGTAATACGGGGCGAGGGCGTCGCCGTCTTCGGACTCGATCCAAACGATCCGCTTGGGGTCATAGACGGTCCGTCCCGGGTCGCGCCAGAGGAAGTCGTTGGAGAAGAGGATTTCCTGCATCGGGAGGTCGCGGTCGACGCGGTTCAGGCCGTAGATCGGCTTGAGGCGGCGCTGCTCGTGAACGACCCAGGCCCTCGGATACGGCGTCTGGTTGCGGAAGACCTGGACGTCGTGTTTCCGGACCCACTCCATTTCCTTCGCGGCCCGGTCGGGGCCTTTGAGCGCGTCCTTCGGCGGGTAGACCCGTTCCGTGTCTTGAAGGAACGTCGCGTAGCCGCGCTGCTCTTCGCCCCAGCCGCCCGGGTAATAGGGGGTCACGAAGTAGCGGGTGTTCCAGAGGTCGAACGCCCGCCGCGAGTAGGCGACGAGCTTATGGTCCAGCGGGACGCCGAGCGTGCGGGCGACTTCGGCGTCGGCCTTGCGGTAGAAGCCGCCGAAGAACCACTCGTAGTCGTAGAGTTCGGCCACGCCGATCGTCAGGGTGTACTGGACGCCCAGGTTGATGCCGTACTTGGGCTGGAGCGTGTCCCGCTCCCAGACGACGAAGTCGCGGACGCGGTCGTCGGACGCCGTCTGCGTCCAGTCGACGAGGTCCCAAATGGGCATCCGATGCACCCGGTAAGGGCCGGGCTCGGGGCTCGGGTTCGCCTTCTCGGCGGCCTCGATCGCGGCGAGCACCTCCGGCTTCGTCTCGAAGACCTTCTGCGGGACGGTCAGCACGTAGCGCGCGTTGGCGACGGCGATGTCGGCGGTCGAGAGGCCGAGCGCCAGCGCGGTCGCGAGGCCGGCGTGGCGGCGTCCCCACAGGGCGAGCCCCAGGGCCGCCGCGAAAACTCCACCCCCCTGGGCCAGCCCGCGCATCATCTCGGCGACCGCCCCGGGGGCGTCGAGCGGGCCGAACGGCGACGACAGTTTTCGGGCGTTCAACCAATCGATCAGCGAGCCGCGCCCGTACCAGGCCGCCCCCAAGGCCACTAGGCTCAGCGCGAGTAACCCGGCGGACCAGAAGACCGTCGACCTCCGAATGCGGCGGTCGCCGGCGAGAAGACCGTCCCAGCCCTGCCCCGCCAGCGCGGCCAGGGCCAGTGCGGTGAGAGTCAGCAGCTTGCTCGGGAACCGGAACTGGCGGAACCCGGGGAGGGCCGTCGACAGGAGCCAGTAGACGCTGCCGTCGCCGTCGCGGAGGTGGTCGTCGAACCGGATCGAGGACACGTTGTCCGGGTCGGGTTTCCCGAGGGCTTTAACGACGGCAGGGTCCGGCACCAGACGGGCCAATAAGAGGGGGCCGGCAAACTCGCCGAAGCTCCCCACGAGGCTGACCGCCGCGATCGCCGTCATCCAGGCCCGCCAAGGCGTGCTCCCGCGGAACCGGAGCGTCAACGAGCCGAGGGCCAGGGCGATGGTCAGGCCGCCGAGGTAGAGGGTCGGGACCCAGACCTTGACGTGCTTCTCAACGGGCGGGAGTGCGGCGAGCCAGGAGCGGTTGCCGTGGAACGGGGTGCCGAACAGGTTCGGCCAGAGGAACTCGACGACCCGGATCGGGTTCAGGCTGAACGGGTAGATGTCGTGCGTCCCCTCGCCCGCCGCGCGGCCGCTCTGGCCGGTGAATTCCAGGACCGGCAGGAGTTGCGCCCCGGCGAGCGCGCCCGCCAAAACGGCCGAACCGGCGAGCCCGGCCAGCATCGGCACGAGTGAGGGCTGTTCACCCTTCGCCCGGGCCCGCCTCCACCGGCCGATCAACCAGAACCCGACCAGCCCCCAAACCGCCGCGACCCCGGGGGCGACCCAAGGCATCCACGGAAACGCCGACGGCGGTTGCCCCGTCGGCCTCGGCGTGCGCAAGCTCGGAGCGATTCGGGCCATGCCGAGCGTCCCGACCACCCAGGCGGCCAGGAGCAGCAACAGGCCGAGGGCGACAACCGCCCAGCCCGGTCCCCGTCTCGGGTCCGCCCCCCGGTCCCGCGTCCAGGCCAGCGCGGCGGCGTACCCGCCGGCGCAAACCCCGGTCAGGTAGGCCACCTCCGGGTCGCCGCCGAGCGTCTCCAGCGCGAGGACGGCGGCGAGTTCCAGGAGCGCGATGCGGCGGCCGAGCCGGAGCCAACGGTCCGCGGCCCGGAAGCCGAGGGGGGCCCACGCCGCGCCGACGAGGTAGATAATGTTGCAATACTGGAAGAGGATCGGCCCGCCGAACGCGTACGCGACGGCCGACAGCCCCGCGCCGGTCAGGCTGGTCCCCCACGACCGCATCAGGGCGAACATCGTGACGAACGCCAACAGGGTGTGGCCGACGACATAAAGTCGCGCACCGAGCGGGTACGGCGTCACGGCGAAGACGAGCTTACCCGGATAAAGCACGGCCGCCGTCGGGTTGCCCATGAGCGGCATCCCGCCGTTCTCTTCGGGCTCCCAGAGCGGCCAACGGCCCGCCTTCCACTCTTCCTGGACGCGCTGATAAAGCGGGTAATAAAAGTGGGCCGCGTCGCGGTAACCGAACTGCCCCCCGCGAAAGAGGGCGTCGCCGAAACAGGCCGCCGTTATGACGGCCAGGCTGCCCGCGACCAGCGCCCAGGTGAAACGGCTGCGCATTCAGACGACTCCCGCCGCGGACCGTTATCGGGAAGAAAACTACGGATTAATGGCGCGGCGGTCCCATCGTAACATGCCGACCGGCCCCGCGGCCGCTCGCCGGCCCCGACTTTGCCGGAAGGTCGAACCGACAACGGGGGTTTCGTAAGCGTCGCAAATCGTTCCCTGCGCGCGGAACGGCCCGGCGACCGCGGGGGTCGCCGGGCCGAACGTTCCGGTTGATCACCGGGCCTCAGTTGGAGACGCCGGGGTGCAAGACGCCGCTCAACGCCGTCTTCGGGCCGGGGGCGGCCAGGGCGTCGGCGGGGTTCGGGGTCTTGCCGTCCGGGCCGGCCGGGAGGGTCGGCAGGGCGACCTTGGGCCCTTCGCCGGTCAGCGCCTTCATGAACTCGACGACGTCCTTCTTCTCCTGGTCGGTCAGGTTCAGCTTGCGGATGTCTTTATCGAGCGCCGGGTTGGGGTTGCCCCCCTTGTTGTAGTGCTCGACGACTTCCTCAAGCGTCTTCATGCTCCCGTCGTGCATGTACGGGCCGGTCTTGGTGATGTCGCGGAGGGTCGGCGTCTTGAACGCGCCGTAGTTGGCCGGGTTCTTCGCGCCGATCGCGTCGATGGCGAGCCGGCCCGGGTCGGTCATCTTCTTGGCCTTCTCGTCCCAGCCGACGCCCAGGTTGTGGAACTGCTCGTCGGTGAAGTTGAACCCGACGTGGCACGAGGTGCAGTCGGCCTTCTTCAGGGTGACGTCCGTCTTGAACTCGTCGTCGGGGCTGAGCCGGAGCCCGAAGAGGACCATCCCGCGCTTCTGGGACTCGGTCAGGGCGTTCATGTCGCCGCCGTTGTACTTGTCGTACGCCGAGTTCCCCGTCAGGGCCGCGACGCGTTCGAAGGCGGCGACGGCCTTGGCGAAGCCGTCGAGCGTCACGTCGCTGCCGAAGACCTTTTGGAACTGCTCCCGGTAGCCCGAGATCTTCCGGAGCCGCTCGATGATCTCCTTGTACGACTGCTTGCCCATCTCGATCGGGTTCTGGACCGGCCCTTGCGCCTGCCCTTCGAGCGACGGGGCCCGGCCGTCCCAGAACATCGTCTTGCCGTAGACCGTGTTCAGCACGGTCGGGGCGTTCCGGCCGCCGACCTGGCCGTCGATCCCGGTCGACGTCTTCATGCCGTCGGTCCAGCCCTTGTTCGGGTTATGGCAGGTGGCGCAGCTCACGGTGCCGTCGAGCGAGACCCGGGGGTCGAAGTAGAGCTGCTTGCCCAGCTCGATCTTGGCCTTGGTCAGCGGGTTCGACGGCGGCACGTAGGCGAGCAGCGGCGGCAGCCCCTTGGGGGGCTCGACCGTCAGGGGCTCGTCTTTCACCTGCGACAGGTCGGGCGCTTGCCAGAGGTAATCGAGCGGCGAGCCCCCCGCCTCGGCCTCGCCCCCCGCGACCTCTTCTTTGACCACGTCGACGAGGTCTTTCGGGTTAACGACCCGCTCGGGGGTCACCAGCTTGGGCGGGACCTTGCCGTTCGAATTCGAAGGGGTCGGCGCGCCGGCGTCCGCCTTCGCCGTCTCAGCCGGAGGGGAACTTTCGGGGGCCCCGGAGGGCGGGTTCGTCGAGGCGGTCTCGGTCCCCGCGCCCCCACATCCGCCGATCGTGGCGGCCAGGGCGAGCGCGGCGAGCGATTTCAGTCCGGGTCCGGCGTACCGAAGCATTCGTAGTCTCCAAGGAACCGTCGATCGAAAATCCGAAAGGCCGGTGGCGGCCGGGTCGTGGCGCGTACCGCGGGCGCGGCGCCCCACGGCCCGGGCACCTTCCGTCGTCCAAACCATCGGCCGGGGCGCGGCGGCGCGGCCCGGGCCGGAGTCTCAAGCCCTTTATTTCTTCTTGGCGAGCAGCCCCACGGCGTTCCGCTGGGCGGCGTCGACGAGGTCGTCGAAGTGCTTCTCGACGTACTCCGGCGGCCCCCCCTTCAGCGCGACGTGTTGCGCCACGTCGATCGTCTCGACCATGTCGATCGCGTCCCAAGGGCAGACCTGGGCGCAGTGCTTACAGCCGATGCAGCGGTCCAGGTCGACGTCGCACCAGGTCTGGAGGCTCGCGTGCTCTTCCCCGGGCACCTTGTAGATGCAGTCGACCGGGCAGACTTCCAGGCAGGCTTCGCACCCCGTGCAACCGTCGGCGTGGATCACCGCGAGGATCTTCGGGATAACTTTCCTCGGCTTGCCCGCGAGCGATGGTGCTGCCATGAGAAAGGGTCCCGGATACGGGGAGGGTCGATCTCGTCCCGAGCCGCGGCGTCGGCGCAAAGCGAAACACCCCGCGGCCGCCCGCCAAGGTATCCGAAACGCGCCCCGAAAGGAACGCCGCCCCCACCGAGCCCGGACTTTCCCCGGACCGTCCGTTATCATGGGCGTACGCCCCGATCGATAATGATTATCGTTTCCCGCGGGGCGGGGGTCAAGCACGAGGCGTCGGGACGCCCGATTCAGCGGGAATTTGGAGGACCAGCGCGGATGAAGACGATACCCCGGACGGGACTTACGGGAGAGCAGCGGGTGACGGTCGGCCCGTCGAACCGGATCACGTTCGTCGACGACCGGATGCCGTCGATCCTGGCGACCCCCTGGCTGATCGCGCACCTGGAGTACACCGCCCGCGACGCGATCGCGCCGTGCCTTGAGGACCACGAGCGGAGCGTCGGCACGTTCGTCGAGGTCGAGCACCTGGCCCCGGTCCCCGAAGGGTTCACGTTCGTCTGTCGGGCGCGGGTGATCCACGTCGACGGCCCGGTCGTGACCTTCCAGGTCGACGCCCACGACGGCACCGAGCCGGTCGCCCGCGGCATCCACAAGCGCCGGGTGATCGACGTCGACCGCTTCGCCCGCCGGGTCGCCCGCAAGAAGGGCGGGTGACCGGACCGGCGCCCCGAGGCGGAAGTCGTTCTTCCGGCCGACGGGGTCGGCCGGCCATCTGGCACCCGGCTTTGCCATCCGTTCTATTGGTGCGGTGCGAGGAGGGGTCCGGGCGGTGCGTGCCCGGGCCCGAGAGTTACGATCAAGCCCCTGGACCGAGCCTGCCATGTCGAAGAAAGTCGCCGTCTTCTGGCCGGGTGATTACCGGGCGAAGCCGAACGAGTGGGCGCTGACGCAGTCGCGCGAGACGACCGCCCAACTCTTCGCGGCGCTGAAGAAGTTGGGGAAGACGCCCTACCAGATCGAGGGCTACCTGACCCGCCCCGACGAGGCGATCGCCAAGCTCGGCCCCGTCGACGACCCGACCATCGGCGTCTTCGTCCACTGGACGTACGCCCCCCACACGGTCGACGGCGTCGTCGGCAAGGACAACCCCCTGCTCCTCGCCTCGAACTTCTCGGGGACCTGGCCCGGCCTGGTCGCGCTGCTGAACACCGGCGCGTCGCTCGAATCGGTCGGCCGCGACGCCTCGCGGGTCTGGACCGACGCCCCCGACTGGACGGCCGACGACCGCTTCATGGAGCGGCTCGACGAGTGGTGCTCAACCGGCCGGATCGGCTACGACACGTCCGACCTCCACGCCTCCGCCGCCGTCTCCGCCGAGGCCCTGGCGACCGCCGAGTCCGTGCTGGCCGAGGTCCGCCGCAAGCGGATCCTCGCCCTGATGCTCGGCGACACGTCGATGGGCATGATCAACGGCTACTTCGGCCCGCGCGTGCTCTACCCGATCGGGTTCAGCGAGCACAAGGTCGACCAGGCCTGGCTCGTCGACCGCGTCCGGTCGGTCGCCGACGCCCGCGTGGACGACGCCTTCCGGTTCGTCAAAGACCGGGGCGTCACCTTCCACTGGGGCGAGCCCGAGGCGGAAGACTTCACGCCCGAGGCCACCCGCGAACAGCTCCGCGGCTACCTCGCCGTCCTCGACCTGCTCGACGAGTTCAAGGCCGACTGCGTCGGCTGGCAGTACCAGCTCGGCCTCCTGAAGCTCCTCCCGCCGAGCGATTTCGCCGAAGGGCTGCTCAACTCCCACGCCCGGCCGGAGGGGAACGGCCACGCCGTCATGACCAGCACCGAGGCCGACCAGGGCAACCTGATCCCGATGGAGTTGATGAAGCGTCTGCTGGAGGCGAAGGGCCTCCCCGGCGCGGTCATGTTCCACGACGTCCGCTGGGGGGCCGTCCACGAAGGCCGGTTCCTCTGGGTCCTGCTGAACTCCGGCAGTTGCGGCGCCTACGCCTTCAACCACGACACGGAGAGCCTCCGCGGCGTCCACAGCTACCGACAGCCGGCCGGCTATTTCCCCGTCCCGGGGGGCACGTTCGCCGGTTCCAGCCTCCCCGGCCCGATCACCTGGGCCCGGACCTGGCTCGACCGCCGGGGCCAACTCGTCATGGACCTCGGGCGCGGCGAGTCGGTTTCGCTCCCCGAATCCGTCCGCGAGTCGTGGTGGCGCGGGACGACCCGCCAGTGGCCCTTCATGGCCGCCGACCTCGGCTGCCCGATGGAGGCCATCATGGCCCATTACATGAGCAACCACGTCGCCGTCGCCTACGGCGACATCTTCGAGGAACTGGTCGCCCTGAGCCAGTCCCTCGGGATGAAGGTCCGCGTGTTCGCCGGGAAGGGCAACGGGCGGGCCTAACCGGGCCGGCCGCCGTCGACCCAAGGCCGTGCCCCGGGGCCTTTTATGCCTCGGGAGCGCGGCCCGTTTCTTAACAGCGGGGCCTCACCCCAAACCTCTCCCGTTCGAATCGGCTTCGTCCCGAAAGTTGACGGCTTCCTTCGGCCGGAAACCCTTGATAGACTCGTCAGGGTCCTCGCGCCGAATGCCTACGGAGCGCGTCACAGGGAACCCAGGCGATGGAACCCGTTCTCGTCTCCCAAGACGTTTGCGGGGCGTCGTTCCACTACGACACCCGCACCGTCTCCGTGCGCGGCCCGTCCTGTACCGAGCCCTGTCAGGACGTGAGGCCGGCGTCGACCGAACCTGTCCGCCCCCTCGTAGCCTCGGCGGGACCGGGCGAATCGGCGGACGTTTCCCCCCCTCCAGCACGGCTGGCCGTCCTGACGGCCTTGGGCCTCGCGCTCGTGACCTCCGCCCTCTCGTTCGGTTTCATCGTGGGCGGGAGTGCCGACGTCGGCTCGGCACGCGGCGGCGTCATGGTCATGCTCTGGCCTCCCGAACGACCCACGGCCCGTTCGGACGGGCCGCCGACCATGGACGGCTCGTCCGTCTCACGCCGACGGGGAGACGTCGCCCGCCCCACGCCCGTCCCCTCCCAAACCCGACGCCCACTCCTCGCCGCAAAAGACCGGCCGACCCGGCCGACTCCTCCCTCCCCAAAGCCGACCCCGGCTCCCGCCGCGGAGCCTTCACCCCGCGAGCCCGAAGCCCCGGCCGCCGCCCCCGCGCCGGCCGCTGCCGAATCGAAATGCATCCGGGTCCGCAGGGAAGACGGGCGAACGGTCATCGCCCGCGTCCACGGCGGCGAGGGCCGGGACCTGCACATCATTCAGCCCGACGGGGCGCTCGGCATCCCTGAGCGGGCCGTCTTCACCGACGAACCGTTCCGCCCGGCGACCGCCGAAGAGATCGAGCGCGACCTCGTCAACGGGCCGTTCGCCGGCTTCAAATCGCTCCGACTGCCCCACTACGTGATCGTCTACCAGTCGAGCGACGACTTCGCCCAGAAAAGCGGCCAGGTCTTGGAGAAGCTCTACAAAGGTCTGACCGACGCCTTCCGCAAGTTTGAGGTGCCGGTCCGCGAGGCCGAGTTCCCCCTCGTCGCCGTGATCTTCCGCACCGAGGCCGCCTTCCGGGCTCACAAGCGAGTCGACCCGGAAGTCCAGGCGTATTACGAGATCTATTCCAACCGGATCTTCTTCTACGAGAGCTCCGAGCGCGACGACCAGGCCCCCGAGGTCGCCGCCCTGCGCCGGCCGCAGACCGTGGCGCACGAGGGGACGCACCAGATCCTCCAGAACATCGGCGTCCACCCCCGCCTCGCCCCCTGGCCCGCCTGGCTCGTCGAAGGCCTGGCCGAATACTGCGCGACCCCGGTGACGACCAAGAAAGGAACCAACTGGTCGGGCCTCGGCATGGTCAACGCCCTCCACATGGCGACGATCCGGGACCTCGACGACCCCCTTTCCGGCCAGGTCGCCGGGTCGTCCCGCCCCGAGCACATCGGCCGCAAGCCGGGCATGCCGCTGGTCGAATACCTCGTCACCAAGTCCGACCTGACCCCCACCGACTACGCCCTCGCCTGGGCGATGACCCACTACCTTGCGCGCCGCCGCGTCGACGACTTCGTCGCCTACCTGCGGACGATGAGCGAACTCCCCCCGCTCTCCGAACGGACGTCCGCCGACCACCTGGACGCGTTCCGTCGCGCGTTCGGCAAGGACCTCGCCCGCCTCGACCGCGAAATCGCCGGCTACCTCGGCAAGCTTAAGGTGACGAATCACCTCCCCTATTACGCGGTGATGTTTCAGCAGCGCGTCGGCGGCGGCCTCGTCCGTCGCGCCGCGATCGTCAGCCAGTCGCCGTCGATGATCCGGCAGTGGCTCGACACGGTCGGCAGCCCCCGCGGCGACACCCCCGCATGGGAGGCCTACCCGTTCCCCCACCGCACCCCCGCCCTCGCGGCCGCCGAAGCCTGGCTCCGTGGCCAATAATGGCGTCTCAACCTCGCATCGCCGTCTAGCCAAACCCCCATCCCGGCGTTAAGATCATTCCCGTCGGCCGCACAGGACCGCCGACTCCAGATCCATCGGGGACGTAGCTCAACTGGGAGAGCGCTTGGTTTGCAACCAAGAGGTTGCGGGTTCGACCCCCGTCGTCTCCATTCGCCGTAACACCTGCCGAACGCAAGACTTGCACATCTATCTTCCCTCTGGCAGTGCGGGCATCCAGGTCCCCATCGACCCGGTAGACCACCGGTTGGGAAGCCGCTCTTTTAGCCCGCCATAACGTCTTCGCTGGGTCACAGGCCAAGCCGCCGTGAGCCCACGGCTGGGCGCGGTCTCTACCTGGACCGGCCGGCAGCGCCGGATACCGGCGACTTGTCGCCTTCCGATGTTGATATTCGCAAGGCCGCAATCACCGGGAAACGAGCCCCTCGCTCGGCTGATACCGATTTGGTCGACGAGGTGGGCGACCTGACGGCCGACGCCCAGTCCCGCCTGCTCCGGTTCCTGAGCGACCGCACCTACGAACGGGTCGGCGAGGCGAAGGAACGCCGCGGCGACGTCCGCCTGATCGCGGCCACGAACCGGGCGCTGGAGGACGACGTACGGGACGGGCGCTTCCGTGAGGACCTGTTGTTCCGGCTCAACGTCATCACCCTGACCGTCCCCCCGCTCCGGGACCGGCGCGAGGACCTGCTGCCGATGGCCCGGCACTACCTCAACTTCTTTGAGCGACGGCAGGGTCGCCAACACCTGACCTTCTCCCCCGCGTGTGAGGAGGCCATCACGTCTTACCCCTGGCCGGGAAACCTCCGGGAGTTGCGCAACGCCGTGGAGCGGGCCGTCATCCTCTGCCCGTCCTCGGTCATCGAGGCGGCCGACCTGGGGGTCGTGGCTTCGGGATCGGAGTCGGGGCCCCCCAAAGGGGCCGACGGGGGAATTGCCCTGGGGGCCGAGTGTCGCTTGAGGACATCGAGCGGGAACACATCGCCCGCGCCCCGTCGTTCGAAGCGGCGGCCCGCACGCTCGGCATCGACGTCAGCCCGCTCCAACGCAAACGGCGGCGGTACGGCCTTTCATGACGTTTTCGGCGCGGTTTCGAAGTCTGCGGGGCCGGTTCATCCTGGCGGGCTGTGTGCTGGTGTCCGCGACGGTCGACAGTAGCGTCTGGTGCGCCCTGACGCTGTTCCGACTCGACCGGGTGTTAGACGCGACGCTCCGCGCCGGCCGGGAGACGATCGATCTCAGCACCGAGGCCGCCAACTCGCTGGAGCGGG
>Ga0164243_10008961_pt1 | contig 14651 bp, 11 predicted proteins | sample OricompcompostOP_FD_108781 | JGI IMG/M metagenome (GOLD analysis project Ga0164243, IMG submission 108781) | Organic Plus compost microbial communities from Emeryville, California, USA - Original compost - Organic plus compost (OP) | ecosystem: Engineered > Solid waste > Mixed feedstock >... | reverse complement strand
GCGATGGCCGGGCCCTGGTCGCGGACGTCAGGACACGATCGCGCCGGATATCTGCGCGCCATTGCGAAAAAGATCGAAGAGGAAAAACAGGTCCTCGCCGAAATCGAGGTCCGGGATAACGGCAAGCCCCTCTCCGAAGCGCTTTGGGATATCAGCGACGCGGCCTACTGCTTCAACCTCTATGCAACCTATGCCGAAGAGCTGGACAGCCGGCAGGGGGAAATCATTGGCGTGCCGGATGAGCGCTTTCAGTCGCGCGTCAAATACATGCCGGCAGGTGTGGCCGGGCTGATCGTCCCCTGGAACTACCCGCTGCTGATGGCTGCCTGGAAAGTCGCGCCCGCCATCGCGGCCGGTTGTGCCGTCGTGTTGAAGCCTTCCGAGTATACGCCGTTGACGGCCCTCGAATTGGGACGCATCGCCGCCGACGTCGGCCTACCAAACGGCGTGTTAAATGTCGTTACGGGATACGGTGCGACGGCGGGCACCCGCCTCGCATCGCATCCTGATGTGCGCAAGCTTGCCTTCACAGGCTCGGTACCGACCGGCATCGCTGTGGCATCCGCCGCCGCGCATGACGTTAAAAGCGTAAGTCTGGAACTCGGCGGCAAGTCGCCGATTGTGGTTTTCGACGATGCCGATATCGAGCAGACCGTGGAGTGGGTGATGTTCGGCATCTTCTGGAATCAGGGACAGGTCTGCAGCGCCACGTCCCGCATGATCGTCGAGAAAGGGATCGCGCCGAAGCTCATCGATCGCCTTTCCGCGGAAGCCAAGAAGATCACGATCGGCGACGGTATGGCGCCCGGCACGCTTCTCGGTCCCCTCGTCAGCAAAACCCAATACGAAAAGGTGCTGCGTTACGTCGATATAGGCAAAAGCGAAGCGACGCTCGTAACCGGAGGTGCGCGGCCGTCGCATCTCAACGAGGGTTATTTCCTGCAGCCGACGATCTTCGCCGACGTGCCGCCGACCGCGCGCATCTGGAAAGAGGAGATCTTTGGCCCTGTTCTCGCAGTCGCAACGTTCGAGACGGAAGACGAAGCGTTGAAACTCGCCAACGACAGCGAATTTGGATTGGCCGCTGCAGTGATGTCGGCCGATCACAAACGCGCCGAGCGCATCGCGGACGCATTCGAAGCGGGCGTTGTCTGGATCAATTGCTCGCAGCCGAACTTTCTGGAGCCGCCGTGGGGAGGCATCAAGAAAAGTGGCATCGGTCGCGAACTCGGCACTTGGGGGCTCAACAACTTCCTGGAGCCGAAGCAAGTCACGAAATATCAGAGCCACGACCCATGGGGCTGGTATCTGAAAGGGTGAGCGCCTTCAGGCCTTCAGGCGATATCCGGTCTTGAAGATCCACCAGACGATGCTCAAGCAGATAATGAGAAATACGAATGTCATCAGCAGGCTCACACCGACATTGACATCCGAAAGCTCGAAGAAGCTCCAGCGGAATCCACTGATCAGATAGACCACGGGATTGAAAAGCGTGACGGTCTGCCAGAACGGCGGGAGCATCTTTATCGAATAAAATGTGCCGCCGAGAAATGTCAGTGGCGTTATGACGAGAAGTGGAATGATCTGCAGCTTCTCGAACCCGTCAGCCCAGATTCCTATGATGAACCCGAGCATGCTGAACGTCACCGCCGTCAGCAGCAGGAATATCGTCATCCAGATGGGATGCGCGATGTGCAGCTTTACGAAAAGACTGGCCGTCACGAGGACGAGCAATCCGAGGATCACCGATTTCGTCGCGGCCGCGCCGACATAGCCCAGCACGATCTCGAACGGCGAAACAGGCGCCGAAAGATGCTCGTAGATCGTTCCTGTGAAACGCGGAAAATAAATGCCGAACGATGCGTTGAGTGTGCTCTGCGTCAAGAGCAGCATCATTACGAGGCCGGGAACGATGAAAGCTCCGTAGTCCACCCCGTCCACCTGCGAGATGCGCGAGCCGATCGCCGAGCCGAAGACGATGAAGTAAAGACATGTCGACAGCACGGGCGAAACGATGCTCTGCATGAGCGTGCGTCCCCACCGCGACATCTCGAACGCATAGATCGCTTTGACGGCTTCGATGTTCATCGTTTTTGTCTCACGAGATCCACGAAAATATCTTCGAGCGAGCTTTGCGTCGTCGACAAATCCTTGAACGAGAGCCCGGCGGTGCGCAGGTCGTTCAATAGAGCCGTGATGCCGGTGCGCTCGGCACGCGTATCGTACGTATAGATAAGCTCATGCCGGTCAGGACCGAGTTGAAGTCCGTAGGCAGCCAGCGTATCTGGAATGGCATCGATTGGAGCAGACAACTGCAATTGAAGCTGCTTCTTGCCGAGCTTGCGCATCAGCTCGTTCTTTTCCTCGACGAGGATGATCTCACCCTTCGCAATGACACCGACGCGGTCGGCCATTTCTTCCGCCTCTTCGATATAGTGCGTCGTTAGGATGATGGTCACGCCCTTCTCGCGCAACTGGCGGACAACCTCCCACATCTCTCGGCGAAGTTCGACATCGACACCGGCCGTCGGTTCATCGAGGAACAGAATGCGCGGCTCGTGCGCCAGCGCTTTAGCAATCAGCAGGCGCCGCTTCATGCCGCCCGAAAGCGTCATGATACGGTTATCCTTCTTGTCCCACAGCGAGAGATCCCGCAGAACCTTTTCGACAAAAGCGTGATTGCGTGGCTTACCGAAAAGGCCTCGGCTGAAATTCACCGTGTTCCATGGCGTTTCGAACATGTCGGTCGAAAGCTCCTGCGGAACGAGGCCGATCATCCCGCGCACTTTACGGTAGTCGGCGGCAATATCCATTCCGCCGACGGTGATCGTCCCGGACGTCGGATTGACGATGCCGCAAATGGTACCGATCAGCGTCGTCTTTCCGGCGCCATTAGGCCCGAGCAGAGCAAAGATCTCGCCCTGCTTGATCTCAAGGCTGATATTTTTGAGCGCCGTAAAGCCCGTGGCGTAGGTCTTCGAAAGATTTGCGATGCGGATGATCGTGGTCATCATTCATTTCTTGTATCGGGAGACAAAGGCGTGGGCACGGCATCGCAGCGTTGCGAGCCATTTGTCAACGCCGTCCGCACGTCGCCTGAAAACTATTCCGCGGGTGTGGGCATTGCGTGTCCGTGATGCGATCCAGGCGTTCCGGCAACGGGTGCCAAAACGTCGCCCGTGTGCTTAAGCGGCTTGTTGCCGCTAAGCTTGCGCAGGATCACGTAGAACACGGGCGTCAGGAAGATTCCGAACACCGTCACGCCGATCATGCCCGAGAACACCGCGACGCCCATGGCACGGCGCATTTCGGCACCGGCGCCGATCGATGTGACGAGCGGCACGACGCCCATGATGAAGGCCATCGACGTCATCAGAATCGGCCGGAGGCGGAGGCGGCTTGCTTCAATGGCCGCCTGGACGGGGTTGCGTCCCGCCAGCTCCAGTTCGCGCGCGAATTCGACGATCAAAATGGCATTCTTCGCAGAAAGACCGACAAGCACGATCAAGCCGATCTGCGTGAAGACGTTGTTGTCGCCCTGCGAGAGATAGACGCCCGTGATCGCAGCGAGAAGGCCCATCGGCACGATCATGATGATCGACAGCGGCAGGATGAGGCTCTCGTACTGCGCGGCGAGCACTAGGAAGACAAGGAACACCGATAGCGGAAACACCCAGATTCCCGAGTTGCCGGCAAGAATCTCCTGATAGGTAAGGTCGGTCCATTCGAATCCGATGCCCTTGGGAAGCACCTGAGCCGCAATGCGCTCGACCGCGGCTTTCGCTTGGCCAGACGAATACCCGGGTGCGGCGCCGCCGTTAATGTCCGCTGTCAGGAAACCGTTGTAGCGCATCGCGCGCTCCGGTCCCGCCACTTGCTTGACATCGAGAAGAGCAGAAAGCTGGATCATCTCTCCGGTCTTCGAACGAACCTTCAACTGACCGATGTCCTCCGGTCGTGCGCGATATTTTGCATCCGCCTGAACGCGCACTGAGTACGTCCGGCCGAATTTGTTGAAGTCGTTGACGTAAAGCGATCCAAGATAGATCTGCATCGTGTCGAAGACGTCCTGCACCGCGACGCCGAGCTGGCGCGCTTTTGTCCGGTCAATCGCGGCGTAAAGCTGCGGCACGTTCACCTGATACGATGTGAAGATGCCCGCAAGTTCCGGCGCCTTGTATAAAGCGGCCGTGAAATCCGTCATTGCCTTGGTAAGCGCATCGTAGCCGAGGCCCGCGCGATCCTCGACCTGCAGCTTGAAGCCACCGATCGTTCCGAGCCCTTGTACCGGCGGGGGCGGGAACATGACGATGAACGCGTCCTTGATCACCGAATATTCTTGATTGAGCTTCATCGCGATCGCCGGACCGCTGAGATCCGGACTGCGCCTCTCGTCGAATGATTTCAGGCCGGCGAACACGATTCCGGAATTCGAACTGTTCGTAAAGCCGTTGATCGACAGGCCGGGGAATTCCACCGCGTTCTCGACGCCCGGTGTCTTGAGCGTGATGTCGCTCATTTTCCGAATGACGTCTTCTGTGCGATCGAGCGTTGCGCCATCGGGAAGCTGCGCAAAGCCGACCAGATACTGCTTGTCCTGCCCCGGCACGAAGCCACCTGGTACGGCTTTGAACAGGCCGACCGTCACGCCAATGAGAACGAGATAGATGAAGAATGCAATCGCCTTATGCCCGAGGATGCGTTTCACGCCTCCGCTGTAGCGGTCGGAACTCCAACCGAACACGCGGTTGAACCGCCGGAAGAACCAGCCGAACACGAAATCCATCGCACGCGTCAGCCAATCTTTCGGTTCGTCATGGCCTTTGAGCAGAACAGCCGCCAGCGCAGGGGAGAGCGTCAGCGAGTTGATCGCCGAAATCACCGTCGATATGGCGATCGTCAAGGCGAACTGCTTGTAGAACTGGCCCGTCAGACCGGTAATCAGTGCAAGCGGCACGAACACGGCAACGAGCACGAGAGCGATTGCGATGATCGGTCCCGAAACTTCGCGCATGGCCTGGATGCTGGCATCCCGCGCGGAAAGCCCGTTCTCGATGTTGCGCTCGACGTTCTCGACGACCACGATCGCGTCGTCGACGACGATGCCGATGGCGAGCACCAGCCCGAACAGCGTCAGCGCGTTGATCGAGAACCCAAAGATGTGCATTACCGCAAACGTGCCGATAATCGAGACCGGAACGGCGATCAGCGGAATGATCGATGCACGCCACGTCTGCAAGAAAAGAATAACGACCAGAACGACAAGCGCCACCGCTTCGAGCAGCGTATGGATCACGGCCTCGATTGACGCGCGCACAAACTGCGTCGGGTCGTAAACGATCCGATAATCGACGCCCTCCGGCATATATTGCTTTAGCTCGGCCATCGTCTTGCGGACATCGTCTGAAATCTGAATCGCGTTCGAGCCGGGAGCCTGGAAGATCGGAATCGCGACGGCTTGCTTGTTATTGAGAAGCGAACGGAGTGAATAATCCGCCGCGCCAAGCTCGACGCGCGCCACATCGCGCAGCCGCGTGACCTGATTGTTTGGGCCGGCTTTCACGACGATGTTGCCGAATTCCTCTTCTGTCGCGAGACGCCCTTGGGCATTTACCGAAAGCTGGAAATCAAGATTGGGAAGAGACGGTGACGAGCCGACGATGCCAACGGCCGCTTGGACGTTCTCGGCGCGCACGGCATTGACGATGTCCATTGCCGAAAGACCGAGCTCTGCGGCCTTTGCGGGATCGACCCAGATCCGCATCGAATAGTCGCCGGAACCGAAGAGCTGCACGTCTCCGACGCCGTTAATCCGCGCCAAACGATCCTTGACGTTGATCACCGCATAGTTGCGCAGATACGTCATGTCGTAGCGATTGTTCGGCGACAGAAGATGCACGACCATCGTCAGGTCGGGCGAGCTTTTGACCGTTGTGATGCCGAGCGCGCGGACATCTTCAGGCAGCCGCGGTTCCGCTTGCGCAACGCGGTTCTGTACGAGCTGTTGTGCCTTGTCGGGATCAGTGCCCAGCCGGAACGTGACCGTGAGCGTCATCAGACCGTCGGTCGTTGCCTGGCTGCTCATGTAGAGCATGCCTTCGACACCGTTGATCTGCTCTTCGATCGGGGTTGCGACTGTCTCCGCGATGACTTTGGGATTGGCGCCCGGATAGTTGGCGCGGACGACCACCTGCGGAGGCACGACTTCGGGATATTCCGAGATCGGCATCGCCGGCAGCGAAATGAGGCCGCCGAGAAAGACCAACGTCGACAGCACGCCCGCAAAGATCGGACGGTCAATAAAGAACTTCGAAATATTCATGATCGGCGGTCCGATGAGGTTAGCGAGGAAATTTTATTGCTGCGGAAGTTCGGCCGCCGCGTGCTCCTCGGTGAGCGGTTGCCCATTCATGGCAACTGGTTCAGGCGCGACCGCATCGCCCGGCTTCACATGCTGCAGGCCGGCGACGATGACCCGATCTCCCGCGTTCAGCCCCTTGGTGATGATGCGAAGATTGTCTGTCATCGCTCCGAGCTTCACTTCGCGATAGGCCGTCTTGTTGTCCGTTCCGACGACCATCACATACTTTTTGTCCTGGTCCGTACCGATCGCCCGTTCGGTGATCGCTAGGACGGGGCCGCTGTTGGGCCGTGCGAGACGGACGCGTACGAACTGTCCTGCAATCAGACGGCCATCGACGTTATCGAAGGTTGCCCGAACACGGACGGTGCCGCTCGCCGCATCGACCTTGTTGTCGATGAGCTGCAGGACGCCTCGGCGCCACGTGCCTTCGCTGGTCGCCGTCGACATCTCGACGGGAATTTTTTCGACGTGGCCCGTCGCGTTGGCTTCGGGAGACAGCGTCGCAAGCGCGCGCGCGACGACGTTTTCATCAGCGTTGAAGCTCGCGTAAATCGGATTGACGGACACGATCGTAGTCAGCAGCGGCGCATTGGGTCCGGCTTCGACCAGATTGCCGACCGTAATCTCGCGACGCCCCGCTCGCCCTGAAACCGGTGCACGTACCTCGGTCCAATCGAGGTTCAGCTTCGCAGTTCTGAGAGCGGCTTCCGCGCTTTTCAGATTGGCGGCAGCAGCATCGTAAGCGTTGGCACGTGTATCGAGTTCGCGTTCTGAAAGAGCGTCGCCGATGATTTTCCGGGCGCGAGCAACATCGGTCTTGGTGAAAACGACCTGCGCCTGAGCCGCCGCGACGACGCCCTCGAGCCTGTCGACCTCCGCCTTGTAAGGTGCCGGATCGATCGTTATCAGCGAGTCACCGGCTTTCACGAGCGCGCCTTCACGAAAGTGAATGGCTACGATCTGGCCGGCGACGCGCGGCCTGAGATCAACGCGCTCGATCGCTTCGAGGCGTCCCGAGAATTCATCCCAGGTGTTGGGCTCGCGAGGTTCGACGGTTGCGACCGAGACGGCAACCGGTGCTGGTGCCTGCGCGCCCTGTGCGAGCACCGCGTCACGCGGCAGGGCGAGAAGCGCGCCAATCGCCGCCGCCATGGTCAAGGTGTTCCGGAACTTGGATTTGGTATTGAAACTCATGATTCGATCCCGAAAGTTTTGAACGATCGCGCACGGTGTCGTCGGCCGAGCGCCTGTGCGTTCAGGCCTGCCGTCTCGCGGTGCATTCAGGAAAAGTTGTCGACGTTGAGCCCCGGGAGCCAAGAATCGCGCTCAGGTTCGGAATCGAGCGATCCCTTCGCGTTTCTTTCCTCCGGACGATATCCGCAGGCCGCGACAACGAACGGGACGTGTTCGGCGTCGGGCTCCTCAATTCCGGTCCGGCCGGAAAACCATCCTGCAAAGCCTCGCAGGGCGGCGGCGGTCGTATCAGTGAAAGAGCTTTTCATGACGCGCGCATTTCCTATATATGTACCGAGCGGTACGGATATAGGGCGCAGCAAGGTGCTGTCAACTATTATTTGTACTGATGAGTACGAAAATGTATAGTGCTTCGATAAAGAAAAGGAAAGCTGGGAGAGAAGCGGTGCAAAGAGAAGCGGTACATAAGGGCCGCCCACGAGAGTTCGATATCGACAGCGCGCTCGAGAAGGCTCTGTACGTGTTTTGGCAGCACGGATACGAGGGTGCGTCGCTCACCGACTTGACCGAGGCTATGGGTATCAGCCGCCCAAGCCTTTATGCGGCCTTCGGAAACAAGGAAGAGCTGTTCCGCCGGGCGCTTGACCGCTACGCCCAAAAAGGTCCGGGTGCCATTCATGCCGAAGCCCTGGCTGAGCCAACCGCAAGGAAGGTGGTCGAGCACCTCCTGCGCTCGGTCGCTATGTCGCTCACCGATCCCTGCAATCCCGCTGGTTGTCTCGCCGTCCAAGGCGCCCTGACCTGCAGTTCGGCGGCGGAATCCATAAAGCAGGAGCTGTGCAAACGCCGCTCCGAAGGAGAAAAAAACCTTCGCCAGCGCTTCGAGCGCGCCAAAACCGAAGGCGATCTCGGACCAAATGCCGATCCGGAGGCTCTCGCCCGATATGTCGTCACAATAACTCAGGGGATGTCCGTGCAGGCAGCCGGAGGCGCATCGCGATCTGATTTGCTGGCCGTTGCCGAAATGGCCTTGAAAGCGTGGCCCGGTTAGGCTGAACACACTCTCGACAAAAAACCTCACGAGTGGCGCTATAAGGCAAGCTCGCCGTTTTGCGGCCGGCGCCGGTCCAAAAAATAAAGCCCTTTGGAGTTTACGTATGGTCTTATGGTTCGCGACCGGCAATTCGAAACGCGCGACTTTGCTTTTCGCAATCTTGGCGCTTTTGCCGATCGTAGCCCCGGGTCAAGCACGTGCGGAGACCGCCGCGCCTGCGCCTTGCCCGAACGGAAACGCCGGGCTTGTTCTCCCGAAGGGGTTCTGCGCAACCATCTTTGCTGACAATGTCGGTGCACCGAGACATCTGGTTGTTGCGGCCGATGGCACGGTTTACATAAACAACCGCCGGCGCGGCGGCGGCGCGTCGCTCCTGGCGCTGAAGGACACGAAAGGCGCAGGACGCGCGGACGCGATGGAGATCTTCGGACCACCTGGCGGCAGCGGTACCGGAATCGGCATCTACAAGGATGGGCTTTACGTCGAGATCGGCGACGAGATTGTTCGCTATACTTTGAAGCCCGGTGATCTCGCGCCGAAGGGCGAGCCGGAAGCCGTCCTTTCGAAAATCCCGATAACGGGCGACCATACGGCGCGTCCGTTTGCGATAGATGCGAATGGCAACCTTTTCGTTGACATCGGCTCAGCAACGAATTCCTGCCAGCAGCGCAATCGCGCCAAGGAATCTCCCGGCGTCGATCCATGCGTCGAGCGCAAAACGCGCGGTGGCATTTGGCGTTATGATGCCAACAAGACGGGACAGGTTTTTTCCCCCGCCGAACGCTTCGCAAGCGGGCTTCGCAACGCCGAAGGTATAGATTTCGACGCGGCCGGTCGCATTTTTGCGACCCAGCATGGGCGCGATCAACTCTATCAGAATTGGCCGAACCTCTATTCGTCGGAGCAGGGCTCAGAATTGCCCGCAGAGGAACTCGTCGAAGTGGTCGAGGGTGGCGACTATGGCTGGCCTTATTGCTACTATGATGGGCTGCAGAAAAAGCTTGTCCTGGCGCCGGAATATGGTGGAGACGGTAAGTCGGTGGGACGATGCGCCGACAAGCTCCCGCCGGTCGCGGCCTTTCCCGGTCACTGGGCACCGAACGATCTGAAGATCTACAGGGCTGAGCAATTTCCGGAATTCTATCGCGGCGGCGCCTTCATCGCCTTCCATGGTTCCTGGAACCGCACGGTCGGCGGCCAGCAGGGCTATAACGTGGTCTTCCAGCCGCTCAAGGACGGAAAAGCGTCCCGCCCGTATACCATTTTTGCCGATGGCTTCCGAAAAGCAGGGGGAAGCGGCGCTGAGCACCGCCCGACAGGACTTGCGGTCGGACCGGACGGTGCGCTTTACGTTGCCGATGACGCCGGTGGTCGGATCTACCGGATCGTCTACAAGGGATAGCGTTTCAAAGACCGATCGCGAACGGGGCGCGGGGACTTGGCAGCAAAAGACATCGCGTTCCTGACCGGCGCATCAGGCTTCGTCGGCTCCGCGGTGACGCGGAAGCTCCTCGATGAGGGCTTCTCCGTGCGCGCGCTCGTTCGCGGAACGAGTAACCGCGCAAATCTTGAGGACATTGATCTCAAAATCGTCGAAGGCGACATCCGCGACGCCGCGACTGTCGAGACAGCGATGCGCGGCGCACGCTATGCCTTCCACGTCGCGGCGGACTATCGCTTATGGGCGCCAGACCCGCAGGAGATCATAAGAACGAACACCGATGGCACGCGCGCCGTCATGCGCGCAGCATTGAACGCCCGCGTCGAGCGTGTCGTCTATACGTCGAGCGTGGCGACCCTCCGGCTCGACGAGAATGGATTGCCGTCGGACGAAACGATGCCGCTCGCCGAAGAGAACGCGATCGGGGCCTACAAGAAGAGCAAGGTACTCGCCGAGCGCTTGGTCGAGCGCATGATCGTCGATGAAAAGCTTCCGGCGGTTATCGTTAATCCCTCCACGCCCATAGGTCCGCGCGATGTGCGGCCGACGCCGACCGGCCGCATCGTCGTGGAGGCTGCATCGGGGCGAATGCCGGCCTACGTCGAAACGGGATTGAACCTCGTGCACGTCGATGATGTTGCGGAAGGCCACGTTGCCGCCTTGAAGCGGGGGCGAATTGGCGAACGCTACATCCTGGGGGGCGAGGACATGGCACTTGGGCAAATGCTGACCGAGATCGCTTTTCTCGCGGGACGACGGCCGCCGACGATCAAGCTGCCGCGCGCCTTGATCTATCCTTTTGCCTATGGTGCGGAGATGATCGCCGGAGTGACGGGCCGCGAGCCGTTCGCCACCGTCGATGGATTGCGCATGGCGAAATATAAAATGTTTTTTTCGTCTGCGAAGGCCGAGCGCGAGCTTGGCTACCGCAGCCGCCCCGCCCGCGAAGCATTAGCCGAAGCATTCCGCTGGTTCCAAGGCGCGGGGTACATCAAGTGACCATGCTCGATTGGATTGCTGGGATTGGCCTCGCCGCGTGGCTCTATCTCCTGCTGCTCAATGGACGATTCTGGCTCGGCAGCGACCGCGAGGAAACGGAACGCGACAAATACGGGGCGCCGAAATTCTGGCCACGCGTGACGGCAGTTATTCCCGCCCGCAACGAAGCTGATATGCTCCCAGCCTCACTAACTTCTCTCGCGCGACAGGACTATCCGGGCGAGTTCTCTATCATTCTGGTTGATGACCAGAGCACCGACGGCACCGCCGACGTCGCCCGCGCCATAGCTTCGGGCTCGAACCGCCAAGTCACGATCGTAAGCGGCGCAGCGCTTCCCTCGGGATGGACAGGAAAAGTCTGGGCCATGCGCCAGGGGATCGCAGCTGCGTCGTCTTCTGAGCCAAAGCCGGAATATTTGTTGTTGACCGATGCCGATATCGGTTACGAGCCCGACGTGTTGCGCTCGCTCGTCATCAGTGCCTGCGCAAAAGATCGTGCGATGACGTCCGTGATGGCCAAGCTGAAATGTGAAAGCCTTGCGGAGCGGTGCCTTGTTCCAGCATTTATCTTCTTTTTCCAAATGCTTTACCCATTCCCGGAGGTAAATCGCGCTGCAAGCCGCAAAGCTGCGGCAGCGGGCGGCTGCATGCTGGTCGATCGCAAGAGCCTCGAACGTGCGGGCGGTATCGCGGCGATCCGGAATGCGCTGATCGACGATTGCGCGCTGGGAAATCTGTTGAAAAAGCAGGGACCCATTTGGCTCGGACTTTCCAACCGCGTGATGAGCCTTCGCGCCTACCATGGGTTCGACGAGATTCGCCGAATGGTTGCGCGTTCCGCATACGCCCAATTGCGTTACTCGCCGATTTTGCTGCTTGGAACGATTATCGCCATGACGGGCATCTATATTGCACCGCCCGTTATAGCTGTATTTGCGGGCTTTCCGGCAAATGCGATCGCGGCTGCTGCCTACCTGTTGATGTTTATCGCATATCAGCCGACGTTGCGCTTTTACAACCGTTCGCCACTTTGGGGGTTTGCGCTACCACTTATCTCGATGGCCTATGTGGGTTTCACGCTAGATTCGGCGTATCAGCATCTGCGTGGTCGGGGCGGTCTTTGGAAAGGCCGCGTTCAAGCCGCGAAATAGGACGGCGATGACGGTCGATACGAAATACAAATCGGGCAAATCGGAGCGCGACGAGAATTTTCCCGTAGCGTCTCGCATTGTCGCCGCGCGCCATCGCGCACCGATCCTTGCCTTCTATCGCTTCGCGCGGGCGGCCGATGACGCTGCCGATCATCCAACACTCGATGCGCAATCGAAACTTTCGATCCTGGCAGCGCTTGAGGATACGCTTCTCGGCCGATCGGATGCGGCGTCGGACGCGTTGCCGCTCCGCGAGCAACTACGGCTCAGAAATCTCAGCGCGCAACATGCGCTCGATCTTCTGAAGGCTTTCCGCCAGGACGTCACAAAACACCGCTATGAAACGTGGGATGACCTTCTCGATTATTGCCGCTATTCCGCGATGCCCGTGGGTCGCTTCGTACTTGATGTTCACAGTGAAGATAGGTCCACCTGGGCGCCGTCGGATGCCTTATGCACGGCATTGCAGATCATCAATCATCTCCAGGACTGCGCAAAGGACTATCGGAATCTCGACCGCGTCTACATTCCGCTACGCGATCTCTCGGCATCCGGCGCAAGCATTGACGATTTGGCGGAGCCACGGGCATCTCCTGCACTTCTTTCGTGCTTGCGATCCCTCGCCGCGAAGACGGAAACACTGCTGCCGGACGCTGCGATGTTGCCCCGGAGCGTCGTCGATCTGCGTCTCGCGATCGAAACGTCGGTGATTGTCGAACTCGCGCGCAAGCTCATCGCCATGTTGAAGGCGCACGACCCGCTGTCAGAGCGCGTCCATCTCTCGAAATTGCAGGCTGCGACTATCGCGGCACGGACCACGGCAGGTACGCTCGCGCGGCGGGCGCTAACGCGTACCACCTTTACGAAGTCGACGGGGATGATGCCGCATGAGCGCTGAAGTCGAAACGTTGAGCGCCGAAGAAGCGCCTGCAGCCGCGAGTAGCTCGTTCTACGCTGCGATGCGCATGCTCCCACGCGAGCAGCGCGAAGCGATGTATCACGTGTATGCGTTCTGCCGCGCCGTTGACGACGTTGCCGACAACAGCGGCTCACGAGAGGTGCGGCTCGCCGACCTCGATCGTTACCGCAACGATATCGAGCAGCTTTATGCCGGTGGTCGCGTGACATCGCGGACGCGCGATCTCGTGGGCCCGGTCCGTCAATACGGACTTCTCAAGGATGATTTTATAGCGGTGATTGACGGCATGGAGATGGACATCGTCCGAGATCTCCGTGCCCCGGAATGGAAGGTACTCGACCTTTACTGTGACCGTGCGGCATCCGCCGTCGGACGATTGTCGGTCCGCATCTTCGGGATTGCCGAAGCGCCCGGCATCGAGCTGTCCCATCATTTGGGCCGCGCGCTTCAGCTCACCAACATTCTGCGCGACATCGACGAAGACGCAGCGATGGGACGACTCTATCTTCCGAAGGAAGCTCTGCGCGACGCCGGCATCACCGATACGTCGATCGATGCCATTCTCGCCAACCCGGCGCTCGACTATGTCTGTCGTGGCATCGCGGAGAAAACACGCAAATACTACGATCGTTCTGAAGCCATCATGGCGCGCTGCCCACGCCGCACCGTGAGATCGCCGCGTATGATGGCGACCGTCTATCGCGGCATCCTCGAAAAGCTCATCGCGCGAGGCTGGCGCGCGCCGCGCGTGGACGTGCGCCGCTCGAAGCGCACCGTCCTCTGGGCGGTTCTCCGCGACGGCATCTTTTGAATGACGAACGGCACTGTTCACATCGTCGGGGCCGGTCTTGCCGGCCTGTCGGCGGCGGTTGCGCTCGTCGAGAGGGGCCGCAAGGTCGTCGTCCACGAACTCGCGCGACACGCGGGAGGCCGCTGCCGCTCCTATTTCGAACCCGCGCTCGGACTGACGATCGACAACGGTAACCATCTTCTGCTCTCTGGGAACGGCCACGCGATGGCGTTTCTCGATAAGATCGGCGGACGGCATTTGCTCGATGAGCCCAAGCACGCGGCGTTCAACTTTTTCGATCTCCAGTCCGGCGAACACTGGGTGTTGCGGCCGAACGACGGCCGTCTCCCGTGGTGGATTTTTGCGAAGGACCGCCGTGTCCCGAATACGCGCGCGTTGGATTATGTCGCGCTTGCAAAACTTCTGAGCGCAGGTCCCCGGGAAATTGTTACGGACAGGATCAAGTCAGACACGGTGCTTTATAGCCGTCTGATGCACCCGGTGCTGCTGGCAGCGCTGAATTGTGATCCGAAGGAAGGTGCAGCGAAGCTTGCTGCGGCGGTCATTCGCGAGACACTGGCACGCGGCGGAAAGGCCTGCCGGCCGCTTTTCGCTGCCAGCGGCCTCGGACCCGCGCTTGTCGATCCGGCTCTTGCTTTCGTTGTAAAAGAAGGCGGCAGCCTACATTTCGACCACGCGTTGAAAGGGATCGAATGGTCATACGATCGCGCGCATGCCT
>Ga0164243_10008960_pt1 | contig 14652 bp, 10 predicted proteins | sample OricompcompostOP_FD_108781 | JGI IMG/M metagenome (GOLD analysis project Ga0164243, IMG submission 108781) | Organic Plus compost microbial communities from Emeryville, California, USA - Original compost - Organic plus compost (OP) | ecosystem: Engineered > Solid waste > Mixed feedstock >... | reverse complement strand
GCGGGAGCAAAGGTGATCGACGCGAGTATAGCGGACAAGGCGCTCCGTGCGCTGGAGGTGGACACCGCCGGTCTCGATGCGCTCGATCACCGCTATCTCATGTGCATCGCGACCAACTACGAAGGAGGTCCGGTCGGCATCGAAACGATTGCCGCAGCCTTGTCCGAGCCGCGCGACGCGCTCGAGGAGATCGTCGAGCCGTACCTGCTGCAGCAGGGCTTCATCGGCCGCACGCCGCGCGGGCGGATCGTGACGCTCAAGGCCTATCGCCACCTGGGGCTCGCCGGACCTGCGCGTTCGTCGTCCCCGCAAATGGGGCTTTTTTCCTCTGACGTGGACGACGGTGAGGACATCGATTCCGATCCGGCAGACCGAGACCGCGGGGCACGATTGCGCTAATCTGACGGGTTGAGAGTCGCGCCCGGTTTGCCGGGTATCAAGGAGTGTGCGGTGGTCGGAGATGGCAGACCGGGCCCCGGCGGCAGTCCGGCCAGTAATGTTGCGGCCGCAAATCTCGCACAGACGAACAATACGGCTGGCATCATCGCGATGCTCGCCGCAATGGCGAGCTTCGCCTGCGGCGACTCGCTGATGAAGCTTTCCTCGACCGAGATGCCGACCGGACAGCTCGTTTTTTTGCGCGCGACGGGCATGGTCGGCGCGGCGTTTACCTACGCCGCCTTCTCCGGAGCCCTCCGCAACGCCTGGAAGCTTCTATCGCGGCCGATGCTGCTGCGCGCGATCGGCGATGTCGGCGGCGCACTGGCGTTCCAGTCGGCACTGGCGCGCATGGCCTTCGCCGATCTCGTCGCCATCATTCAGCTCAACCCCCTGACGGTGACGGCGGCCTCGGCGGTGTTCCTCAACGAGCGCGTCGGCTGGCGGCGATGGACGGCTGCCGTTGTCGGGCTCGCCGGCGTCATGCTCATCATCCGCCCGGGAACGAGCGCTTTTACGTGGTGGAGCATTCTCGCCATCGTTTCGGTGCTGTTTGCGACCTTGCGCGACGTGGCGACGAAAAGCATCGACCGGGCGGTTCCGGCCGCCCTGATCATGCTTTACTCATCAGGCGTGGTGGCGATCGGTTCGCTGTTTCTGGTGTTTTTCGAGGACTGGGTGTTGCCGGGGCCGGGCCTGCTGCTGCAAGTGGCCGGAGCAAGCGCCTTCTCGTTCACGGGGCATATCTGCATCATCTCGGCTGTGCGCAAGGGCGAGCTGTCGGCTGTCGCCCCCTTCCGCTACTCGATTCTGATCTGGGCGCTGATCCTCGGCCTCCTGATCTGGGGCGATCTGCCCGACACGCTGACCCTGCTCGGAATGGCGATTGTAACCTGTGCCGGCATCTATACGTTCCGGCGCGAGATGATCGTGCGCCGGAAAGGGTAGTCTCTCGAGAGAAAACGCGGCACTTGCTCAGTCGAGTTGCGCCAGCGCACCCGCATAGTCCTCCAGCCACCCCTCGAACGCGGCGACGAGCGCGTCGTGGTCGGCTTCGGTCAGTGGCAGGGACAGGCTCATGAAACCGCGCGGCGCGGTGTAGAGGCCGCGCAATTTGAGGTCGAGGTGCAGCAGCTTGCGCGCGTCGGCCGACGCCGCGGCGTGGTCGGCAGGGCGACGGATGGGTGCCCTTTGCGGATGGATACAGAGCATCGAGCCGCGGCCCAGAACTTGCAGGGGAGCGTCGTGCTTGGCGATTGCTGCGCTGAGGCGCTCACGCAGGCGATCGCCGGAGGCATTGAGCGCTTCCGCCCTTTCCGGGGTGAAGACCTTCTCCAATCCCGCGACGCCGGCTGCCATCGTCAGCACGTTGTTGTTGTAAGTGCCTGAATGCATGAACCCGTCCGGGCGTGTGGGGTCGAGCAGGCTCATCAGCTCACGGCTGCCGCCGAAGGCACCGAACGTGACTCCGCCGCCGAGATATTTCCCGAACGAGACGAGGTCCGGTGTCAGCCCGAGCGCGCCATGCAGCCCGCCGGGTGCCAGTCGCGAGGTCATCACTTCATCGAGGATGAACACGATTCCGTGCCGCCGGGTCTCCTCCCGCAGCATGGACAGGAACTCGGGGTCGGCAGCGATGCAGCCGCCGGCGCCCATCATCGGCTCGATGATGACCGCGGCGAGCCTGCTGGCGTGCTCGCCGATCAGGCGACGGACGCCTTCTGGGTCATTGTACTCGCCCATCACGTAGTCGAACGGCGCGTTCACGCGGGAGTGACCCTTGGTGAACGACAGGAAGCCGCCGTGGTAGGCGCCATTGAAGACCATGACGGCATCCCGGCCGGTGGCGGCGCGCGCCAGGCTGAGGCACATCAGGTTGGCCTCAGTTCCGGAATTGCAGAAGCGAACCAAGTCGACCGCCGGAAAGCGAGCGCACATGAGCTCGGCCAGCCGTGCCTCGTAGGCATTGGGCCCGCCGAGAACGAGGCCGCCCGAGAGCGCCTCACGGATCGCTTCGGCGATGGCCGGCTCGGAATGGCCGTAAAGGCCTGCCGTGTACTCGCCAAGGAAATCGACGTACACGTGCCCATCCAGATCCGTCAGGCGAGCTCCCTCTCCCTTCACAATTCCGAGAGGGAAGGGATCGTAATGCAGAATGGTCCGTGTGTTGCCGCCTGGCATGGTGCGGGCCGCCGCCTCGAAGCGTGCCTTGCTCCTCGGATTGGCTGCAATGTAACGCGCTTCCACATCGGCCACGGCGGCGCCGAGGCTGATATTGCGCTTCCGGGCTTCTGCGGTCACGGCGATTACCTCCTGAAAGAAATAGGATTTTCAGGAAGTCTGCCCACCTGGGAACGGTTGTCAATTCGATCGCTGCACTGGGCAGAGTGCCTGTTCTTGCAAGGCTGAGTACGAGGGCGGGCGACCTGTGGCCCGATATTCACACTATCTTTGAAATTAGTCTGGTGAAGGATGGATCCCATTTCCGACCTCTTGCGTTGCGCAGCCAGTGGGGGGCATGAGCACGGAGGTCGTCCGAAGTCGATGGGCCACCTGATTGTGCATATTCCAGCAGTTCTATCCATGGATGCCGATCGTCAGTGGTAGACGTTTGATTTGTCCCCTGCCGTGCCAGTTGCGTGAAATGAGCGTGGAGGAAGTTGCGATGAAGTTGCGTCATGCGGGGTGGCTCGTACTCACCGGCATACTTCTGATGGTTCGGCCGGCGTTTGCTACGGCCCCGTCCGACTCCTCTCAACCTCCCATTGAGCCGCCGAGGCCGAAGACGGCGATTTCCACCGCGGAGCTGCCAGCAAGCAGTCCAGCCGGCGGAGCTGTTGTCCCCACCGCTGTCAGCCCAGGGGACATCTTCGAGGAAGGGAACGGGTCAACTCAACCTCCAGTTGCGGGCAACGATGAGGCCGCCGAGCCCGCAGCGCCCGTCATGCCCGCAGCCGCGCTGATGCCGCTCCCCGAGCGCAACTTCATGAAGCCCGAAGTGACGCTGAAGGCCGTCATCGATCTCAGCAGTCAGCGGATGACCGTCATGACCGGCGACGATAGGGTGCTGCATCAATGGCCGATTTCTTCTGGCCGCAGGGGCTATCATACGCCTAATGGGATTTACTACCCGCAGTGGCGCTCGCGGATGTGGCGCTCCAGGCAGTACGATGGCGCGCCCATGCCCTACTCGGTCTTCTTCCATCGGGGCTACGCCGTACACGGGACCTACGCGACCGGCCTGCTCGGGCGCCCTGCCTCCCATGGCTGCATCCGCCTGTCGACCAAGAACGCTGCTACGTTCTACAAGCTCGTCGAAGAGCACGGCATGCAGTCCACCCAGATCATCGTCAAGGGCCAGACCAGGTCAGCCCCCGCGAGAGTGGCAAGGGGCAGGTCATCGACTCCGCGCCGTCGTATCGTTCGCCAGCGCGTGCCGAGGGGCTATGCGAACTATGAATACGGCACGCCGTCCTGGTGGACATGGTGAGGCTTTCGATGGCTTATCCATGTATTTTCGCAAGAAAATACGCAGGATGATCCCGAAGAGGTGCCGTTACAAGCCGCTGAAGACTTGCTAGAATTGCGTTTCATCTTGGGGTGAAGACCTCGGCTTCACCCCAGGAGCATGTATGCGTAGCAGGCGAGGGCGGTGTGTGCTTGGCACGTCGGTGAAGGTTGCCGGCAGATTTCAGATTGGCAGTGCGCTCGCGCTTGCTTTTATCGCCACCGTTCTGTCAGTTCCGTCGGCCGCCTGGGCCCAGGAGCCGCCGGCTTCGTCCAGCGCGCCATCTGATGATGCTGCCGATCAAAGCTGGGCTGAGCGCCAGCTCGACTGGGCTAAGCGACTCCTTTTTTCTGCCTCTACGCCCACCGGTACCGAGCCCCGCAGGTCAGACCAGAAGCAAGCGCCTGTTCCGACCGTCACGGCCAGCCGGCCCGTGGTTCGGGAGGTAACCGACTGGGACGAGTACACCGGTCGCATCGAGGCCGTCGAGACGGTCGAGGTTCGGGCGCGCGTATCCGGCTACCTGGAGAAGGTCCACTTCACCGATGGCCAACTCGTTTCCGAAGGAGACCTGCTCTACACCATCGACCCGCGCCCGTTCGAGCGCGTGCTGGAAACGGCCCGGGCTGAGCTGCATGAAGCTCGTGTGAAAGCGGAAAACGCAGCCAAGGACGTCGAGCGTGGCCGGCCTCTGGTGGAAAAGGGGTGGCTGTCGCAGCGGCAATTCGACGAACGCGACAATCTCCTTCGGGAGGCGCAGGCGGCCGTTGCTGTGGCCGAAGCGCGGGTCAAGGCAGCAGAGCTCGATCTGTCATTCACCCGTATCACGGCGCCGATCACCGGCCGCACCAGCCGCAGCGAGCTGACCGCCGGCAACTACGTGGCGGTTGGCGGCTCGGAAAACTCACCCGTGCTGACCACCATCGTTCGCCAGGATCCGGTCTACGTCTATTTTGATATCGGAGAGAACAAGGCGCTGAAGTACTTGAGACTTCACCAAGTTGGACAGGGCACCGCGGTCCGTGTCGGCCTCCCTGACGAGACCGGCTACCCACACCAGGCGAGGCTCGACTTCACCGACAATCGCCTCGACACCGGGACTGGCACGCTCCGCATGCGGGCCGTGCTCGACAACAAGTCCGGCCTGTTCCGGCCGGGCATGTTTGCGCGCATCCAGATCGCCGGCTCGGGCAGCTATTCGGCCATCATGATCCCGGATGAGGCGATCGGCACGGATCAGGTGAGCAAGTTCGTCTACGTGGTCGAAGATGACGGGACAGCCATCCGCAAATGGATCGAGCCCGGGCCGCTGATCGACGGTCTGCGCGTCGTGAGGAGCGGATTGAGCGCCGACGAGTGGACCATCGTCAAGGGTATCCAGCGCGTTCGGCATCAGGAGAAGGTAGCGGTCAGGAAAGAGCCGCTGCAGGTTTCAGCGGCGCCTTCAAAGCCCGTCGACCAGTAGGAATACGCCAGGGCGGCAGACGGCCATGCGGCTCAGCCACTTCTTCATCGCCCGCCCGATCTTCGCAGCGGTCATCTCGCTGTTCATCACCCTCTTGGGCGCCATCGCCTACTTCGGGCTCGCAGTCACGCAGTTTCCGGAAATCATACCGCCGACCATAACCGTCACCACCAATTATCCCGGCGCCAGCGCGCAGACCGTCGCCGATACCGTTGCTTCCGTCATCGAAGAGGAGGTGAACGGCGTCGACAACATGCTCTACATGTACTCGAACTCGACGAGCGACGGGGCGATGAGCCTCACCGTCACGTTCGACATCGGCACTGACATCGACCAGGCTCAGGTGCAGGTCCAGAACCGGGTCTCTGCGGCGGAGCCACGGCTGCCGGAGGAGGTCAGGCGCAACGGCATTCTCACACGCAAGAACAATCCGGACCAGCTCCTCGCGGTCCACTTGATCTCACCGGACAGCACCTACGACCAGGTCTACATTTCCAACTACGCGCTGCTGAACGTTCAGGATGTGCTGGCCCGCATTCCGGGCGTAGGCTCGGTTCTGCTGTACGGCTCGCGCGAATACGCCATGCGGATCTGGCTCGAGCCTGAGCGCATTGCCAGCCTCGGCCTCAGCGCCGAAGATGTGCTGAGGGCGTTGCGCGCCCAGAACGTGCAGGTGGCCGGTGGTGCCATCGGCGAGCCGCCGATCAGCGGTGAGCGCGCTTTCCAGATGCCTCTCCAGGTCAAGGGCCGCCTGCGCGAGCCGGACGAATTCGAGAAGATCATCGTGAAATCGGGCGATGACGGCCGAATTGTGCGGCTCAGCGACGTGGCCCGCGTGGAGCTCGGCGCGCTGAGCTACAACTCGTTCGGCTACATGAACCACTATCCGGCGACTGTGCTATTCATGACCCAGGCGCCGGGCACGGACGCGCTCAAGGCCGCCAACGAGATCAAGCGCACCATGGAGGAGCTGTCGCAGAGCTTCCCCAAGGGGCTCGAATACCGCATCGTCTACAACCCGACGGAGTTCATCGAGGTCTCGATCAAGGAGCTCTACAAGTCCATCTTCGAGGCCGTCGGGCTCGTCGTTCTCGTCGTGCTGCTGTTCCTGCAGACCTGGCGGGCCTCGCTGATACCGGTGTTGGCCATTCCGGTGTCGCTCATCGGCACGTTCGCGGTAATGCAAGCCTTCGGCTTCTCGATCAACATGCTGACGCTGTTCGGGCTGGTGCTCGCGGTCGGCATCGTGGTCGACGACGCGATCGTCGTCGTCGAGAACGTCGAACGCCGGCTGCGCGAGGGCATGCCGCCGGTCGAGGCGGCGCGGCTCAGCATGAACGAGGTCGGCACCGCGCTCATCGCAATCGCCATCGTGCTGTCTGCCGTTTTCATCCCGACCGCATTCGTGGGCGGCATCACGGGGCAGTTCTATCGCCAGTTTGCGGTCACCATTGCGAGCGCAACCATCATCTCTGCCTTCGTGTCGCTGACCCTCAGCCCGGCACTGGCGGCCATCATGTTCCGGCGGCATGAGACGGCAGAGGGGACCAGGTCGCGCCTGGGCCGGATCGTCTCAATGCCTATCCGGGCCTTGTTTCGCGGCTTCAACCGTGGCTTCGATGCGCTGTCGCGGGGATATGGCCGGCTCGTGCGGCGCCTGGCGGGCCTCGCCGCATCAGTGCTCGTGCTCTACGCCGCTCTGATCATCACAACACTGTGGATGATCCAAAGGACGCCGACCGGCTTCATCCCGCCGCTCGATCGCGGATTTGCGATCATTTCCATGCAACTTCCGCCCGGCGCCTCTCTCGAGCGCACCAACCAGGTCCTGCAGCGTGCCAACGCCATCGCGTTGGACACGCCGGGTGTCGCTTCCACCAATGTCGCGGTCGGCCGGTCCGGGGCGACGTTCACGACATCCTCGAGCGTCGGAGCCATATTTGTCGTGCTCGACACGTTCGAAAACCGCAGCAGGCAGGGGCTCACCGTCGAGCGCGTCGCTGACGAGCTGCGTCGAAGGCTCAACGACGAAATTCAGGAGGCGCAGTCGATCGTGATCGTGCCGCCTCCGGTTCGGGGGATCGGATCGAGCGGCGGATTTGCGATGCGCTTGCAGGATCGCGCAGGGATTGGCTCGGTCGAGCTGGCGAACGTGGCTCAGAAACTGATTCGCGCGGCGAACGAACGGCCGGAGATCGTCAATACGTTCACCACGTTCAATACGCTGACGCCGCAGGTGTTCGTCGATGTCGACCGCACCAAGGCACAGATGCTCGGCGTGCCGATAGAGAACATCTTCGAGGCCCTGCGCATCTACATGGGATCGGTCTATGTCAACGATTTCAACATGTTCGGCCGCCCGTTCCGGGTCATGGCGCAGGCCGAGGGCGCCTTCCGCCTCGACAGGGAGAACGTTGGCCGCATTCGCGTCAGCAATCAAGATGGGCAGATGGTGCCGCTGAACTCGGTCGTGACGTTCCGTGAGATGTCCGGCCCGGACCGTGTGCCCCGCTACAACCTGTTCCCGACCGTCGAAATCACCGGAACAGGCGCGCCGGGCATCTCGTCGGGGCAGGCCCTGAGCGTGATGCACCAGGTGGCCGCCGAAGTGCTCCCCGAGGGCGTGACCTACGAGTGGACGGATCTTTCCTATCAGGAGGTCCGGGCCGGCCATACGGGCTACTACATCTTTCTCCTGTCCGTCGTGTTCGTGTTCCTGGCGCTGGCGGCACAGTACGAGAGCTGGTCGCTGCCGCTCGCCATCATGCTGATCGTGCCGATGTGCCTGCTTTCGGCGCTCATCGGAGTGTGGCTGCACGGACAGGACCTCAACATCCTGACCCAGATCGCCTTCATCGTGCTGATCGGACTGGCAGCAAAGAACGCCATTCTGATCGTAGAGTTTGCGCGCCAGATCGAGGAGCAGGGGAAGGATAGCGTAACCGCCGCCGTCGAGGCAGGGCAGCTCCGCCTGCGCCCGATCCTCATGACCTCGCTCGCTTTCACCGTTGGCGTGCTGCCGCTCTACTTTGCGAGCGGGGCAGGCGCGGAGATGCGGATCGCGCTCGGCACGGCAGTCTTTTGGGGCATGATCGGTGTCACGCTATTCGGCCTGATGTTCACGCCGGTCTTCTACGTCGTCATACGCAAACTGACGGCACATCGTCGGCCCGCGGCGAACGTCAATGCTGCGCAGCCGGCCGAGTGAAAAATCTCAGGCGCGGACAGCAACCCGATCGAGCAATTTCGTCGGCAGGATCCGCTTCAGGATCGACGCCGCGTAGGTTGGCGTGGTGACGTAGTACCGCGCCTTCGGCCGCGGACTTTCGAGCGCGTGCACGAGCCTGCGTGCGACGCTTTCAGGCTCCAGCTTGAACGCCTGACGCCCCCCGCGCTCCAGCGCCGCGAGCATCCGGTGGTAGCGCTCGCGGTGAACGGACTTCTCGATATCGACGTTGGCGACGGCGGCGGCGCGCGCATTCTCGACGAAGCGCGTGCGGATCGGCCCCGGCTCGATCAGCGAGACCTGGATGCCGCTGCCCTGAAGCTCCAGCCTCAGCGCGTCCGTGAGGGCTTCGAGCGCGAACTTGGAGGCGCAGTAAGCACCGCGCCATGGCGCAGAAACAAGACCGAGCACGGACGAGCAGGTAACGATCCGGCCTTCGCCATTGGCCCGCATGGCCGGGATCAGACGGCGTGTCAGATCATGTGGGCCGATCACGTTCACCTCGAGCTGCCGGCGCAGGGCCTCTGCCGTGATGTCCTCGACCGCCCCAGGCTGGCTGTAGCCGGCGTTGTTGAACACCGCATAAAGCCGCCCGCCCGTCCGGTTCAGCGCCTCTTGGGCACAGGCAGCAACGGCGTTCGGATCCGCAAGCTCCAGATGGAGCGCCTCGAGCCCGAGATCCGCTTCGAGTCGCTTCAGGTCCTCCGGCTTGCGTGCGGTCGCAAGCACGCGCCAGCCGCGCGCCTTCATCATCCGCGCCGATGCGAGCCCGATCCCGGATGAGCAACCGGTGATGAGAACGGTTCGGTCAGCCATTTTCGTGAAGTCGCCAACTCGTGAAGTGGTGAACTCGTGATAGGCTCGCTCTCGTGCATTGACCACCGCACTATTTCACGATCTCACGCAAGGGCTCTTGAATGTCCCGAGACTTGAGGCCGCAAACCATACTCGCACAGGCAGGGGGCGCAGTGGATGCCGAAACCGGCGCCATCGTGCCGCCAGTCCACATCACGACGACGTATCTGCGTGATCCGGACAACCAATACCGCAGAGGCTACTCATATGGCCGCCCGGACAATCCGACGGTGCGTCAAGCGGAAGCCGTGCTGACCGCGCTGGAAGGAGCGGCATCCAGCCTGCTGTTTTCCTCCGGTATGGCAGCGGCGACATCGCTTTTTCTAGCCCTGCCCCGGCCGGCGCACGTCATCGCACCGCGCGTGATGTACTGGGGCCTGAGAAAGTGGCTCATCGAGGATGCGCCGAACTACGGCTTATCCGTGAGCGTCGTCGACAGCTCCGATCTCGACGCCATTGCCGCGGCTGTGCGCCCGGGCGAAACCAGACTGGTTTGGATCGAAACGCCAGCCAATCCGCTCTGGACGATCACGGATATCAGGGGTGCTGCCGAAATCGCTCATCGGGCAGGAGCCTGGGTCGCGGTCGACTCGACGGTCGCGACGCCGATTCTGACGCGCCCGCTCGCTGAAGGCGCCGATGTGGTCATGCATTCCGCAACCAAATACCTCAATGGCCACTCCGATACGATCGCGGGCGTCCTGTCCTTTGCCGCTTCGGAGACGCTTTTCGAACGCTCCGTCGCCGTACGCAGCCGCCACGGCGCCATACTTGGTCCGATGGAGGCCGCATTACTGCTGCGCGGGTTGCGCACGCTGCATTTGCGGGTCAATGCGCAATGCGCTGCGGCGATGACCATAGCTCAGCACTTTGCGAGGCATCCGCAGATCGCGGACGTGCTCTATCCGGGCCTTGAAACGCATCCCGGCCACGCCATTGCCGCGCGCCAGATGCGGGGTGGGTTCGGCGGAATGCTGTCGGTCCGCGTCAAAGGCGGCGAGCAGGCGGCGATTGCGGCGGCGGCCAGGGTTACGGTCTGGAAACGTGCCACCTCGCTGGGCGGCGTCGAGAGCCTGATCGAGCACCGCGCCAGTGTGGAGGGCGAGGGCAGCCCGTGCCCTCCGGACTTGCTGCGGCTTTCGGTTGGGATCGAAGCGGTCGAGGATCTCATCTCCGACCTGGAGCAAGCGTTGACCGCGAATAGGGGTTTGCAGTGACCAAACGACGATGAAGGTGCCGCCAGGGCTTCAGCACTCTCCTTGACCTCAGCTGCGCCGGATCCGCCATTTACAACGTGTACTGCCCATAGATAATGCCGGGATTGCTGGGGAGTTTCACCGTGATGGGTTCAGGGGGGAAGCGATGCGGTGTGCAACGTTCCTTATTGGCGTGCTGCTCATCCTTTTGTTGAGCGATCCCGCGGGGGCGCAATCGGAGCCGGCGAATGAAAGCCCCGACGAGGAAACGATCTGTGCGATCACTCGGTCACGGGACTGCAGCATCGATGCGGCTGTCAAGCGGGGCCTTTTCGAAACAGGTCTTCGGCCGCGGTTCCCAACCGGCATCAATTGTCGAACTATCGACGAGCACTGGGCCATTTCCTACACGCACAAGCGTAGTCGCGAATCCTATCACGGCGGAATCGACATGCCGGCACCATGGGGTGAGGCGATCGTTGCTGCCGCAGCGGGAACGGTGGTGGCCAAAGTCACCGACCCGGACCGAACCCAGCGTGGAATTGAAGTTATAATCCAGCACAGTCCTGACGACACGGGTTTGCCGCTCTGGATCTACACGTCGTACGGGCACTTTCGTTCCGAACCACAAGTGGAGGTCGGCCAACGGGTGGCCATGGGTGAAGTCCTTGGCGAGACTGGCAATTCCGGGAGCAGGGGAGAGCGACAGAAGAGGGTGAATCGGCCCCGCCGGCCAGCGCTTCATTTTGCGGCCATTTTTACGGAGAGCAGCCAGTATACTATTGTCAGGGGTACCCACGTGGTTCCGGTGGATGGCCGATGGGCAGATCCCGTGGCCCTTTATCGAGGACTGACACCGATCGACTCTCATTCCATGAAGGGGCTGCCCACGTCGCAGAAGGAAGTCGATATCGCTGTGCTGTTGGACAGCGGTGAGGTCATACCGCCCGAAGCCAAAATCGTCTGGCCTTACAAGTGTTCGCGAAACGCGTTGGTGCCACCCCCCGAACGCTATTGCAACGGCCGAAGGTGTAGCGATGGTCGGCAGCAGTCCACTAGCCAGTCCACCAAGGCGAGGCGGGGTGGGAGGGGACGCTGCAGGGGCGCCGCCGATGTCAGGGCCTGTCGCGAAGCGCGAAGCCGAGGCCCTCGTCTATAAGGTCTTTGTGGCGTCCCACGAATCCACGGCTGACTTGAGCTGAATCGCAACCGTTTCAGCTTCCCGCCTTGCCGATCCGCTCGATCAGTGCGAGCGCGGCGGCGGGATTACGGACCTTGGCACCGCTGATGACGTAGAGAAAGACATCGCGTGGCCTGCGGTCGCCCTTGGCGGGGCCGACAGTGTGGAGCCCCGGGGGAACCCTGCCCTCCGCCCAGGCCCTCGCGCGCTTCGACCATTGATCGAGCTCCGCTGGCTTATAGCCGGTTTCCACGGCTTCACTCGTTCCCATGATCCGGGCGTAGACGAACGGAGCCGTGAGATCGGCAATCTGCGGGTAGTGCGAATCGCCGGCGATGACCACGGCGACGCCATGCTCCTTGAGCATTGCGATGAAATCCGGGCTGCAGAAGCTCTCGTGCCGCACCTCAACGGCGTGTTGGATCGCGCGACCGTCGATGCGCGTGGGCAGCAGCTTGAGAAAGGCTGCGAAATCCTCGGGATCGAACTTCTTGGTCGGCATGAACTGCCAGTTGATCGGGCCGAGTTTCTCCTTCAGTTCCATGACTCCGCTGGCGAAGAAGCGCTCGATCGACGGACCGGCCTCCGCCAGCACGCGCCGGTTCGTCGCGAACCTCGGGCCTTTCACTGCGAACACGAAGTCGTCGGGAGTTTCCTCGTACCACCTGGCGAAAATTTCTGCCTTTTGCGACCCGTAGTACGTGCCGTTGATCTCAATCGAGGTGAGCTGCGGCTGGCATACTCGAGCTCGCGCTTGTGAGGTAGGCCGGGCGGATAGAACGAGCCGCGCCAGGGCTCGAACGTCCATCCCCCAACACCAATCCGGATCTTGCCCCGCTTTCCGGGCATGAGGGCAGGCCTCCACAGATCTATCGATGGTCCGAAGGCGAAAGCAGAGGCGCGCCCCCTGTCGACGAGCCGGTGCCGGATCAGCGAATGTCAATTGGCAGCTCACCCGACCTTACAGCCTATGCCGCTTGAACTCATAGGCTGAAATGTCGACCATGGGGAAGATGCCAGCGAACGGCAAGCCGCGGAGCTGAACATGATCCCAATCCGGTCGGGTGCCTCGATCTCGCGTCGCACATTGCTCGGTGCGATGGCCGGCGCGGGCGGATATGCGCTGCTGCCTCGACCTTTGCACGCGGAGATGCCGGGCCGCCCCATTTCGCTGAGTGCTGAGCCTGGCGCCGCCCGGTTTCTCCCACAAGGTGAACCAACGCGTATCTGGGGTTATGGAGGCACGGTTCCCGGCCCGGAAATCCGCATCCGGCAGGGTGGCGAGGTCTTCGCGCGGCTGAGCAACGGCATCGGCGAGCCGACGACGATCCATTGGCACGGCGTCCGCATCGACAATGCCATGGACGGCGTAGCTCATCTCACGCAGCCTCCCGTCGAGCCGGGCCAGTCGTTCGACTACCGTTTCAAAGCACCGGACGCAGGCACATTCTGGTATCACCCGCACGCGCATCAGGTCATGCAGCAGGACCGCGGCCTTTACGGCCTGCTCATCGTCGAGGAACCGAAGCCGGTTGCGGTCGATCGCGACGTTTCGCTCATCATTGACGATTGGCGGCTGAATGCTGACGGCTCAATCGAGACGCAGAGCCTGGCCCATCTGTTCGACGCCGCCCACGCCGGCCGCATCGGCAATCTGCTGACCGCCAACGGCCAAGTCGCGCCCACGCTGCCGGCGCGTTCCGGAGAACGGCTTCGGGTCCGGCTTTGCAGCGCATGCAATTCGCGAATTCTCGAGCTGCAGTTCGAGAATGCGCGTGCACAAATCATCGCCGTCGATGGGCAGCCTATCAGTCCTGAGCTGATGGACGGCGGTGCCAGTTTCGTCCTACCCCCGTCCGGCCGCGCCGACGTCGTCCTCGACCTGACAGGTGAGCCCGGCTCACAGGTCTCGGTCAGGGAAGTGACGCGTGAGCCTATTTCAATCGCGAGATTCGTATTGGCGGATGACGTGCGCGCTCGCGAAAGGCCTCTTGACACGCCTGTCACCCTACCACGCAATCCTGTTCCCGTACCAAACCTCTCACAGGATCCGCTCGTCTTTCCGCTGCTGATGGAGGGCGGTGCCATGAGCAGCATGGCAGGCGCGGAATACGAGGGCAAATACTTCAGCCTCCGCGACCTCGCCCAAAAACACCGCATGGTTTGGGCTTTCAACGGCAAGGCCGGAAACCACATAAGCCCGCTCTTTACCGTCGAACGCGGCCGCCCAGTCGTTATCAAGATGACCAACGCTACGGCTTGGCCTCACGCCATGCACATTCACGGCCACCACATGCTGACGATCTCGCGGACTCGCGGCACGCTCAAGCCCTGGTTCCGCGATACCGTGCTCATGCAGCCGCGGGAGGAAATGTCAGTTGCATTCCTCGCAGACAATCCCGGCAAATGGATGCTCCACTGCCACATGCTGGAGCATCAGATGGCCGGCATGAGTGCATATTTCGAGGTCATTTGAGGCTCCGTCGGCTGGCCCCTGGACGGCGCCCATCAAGTCGAGCGTTGGCGCGAGCCGAAACAGGCATTTACCAGTTTCATTTTCATTCGAGGACGTCGGCGCTTGGATCTGATTGCGATGGCCAGACACCGTCGACCGTTCCCTTCAGGAACGAATTGCCGCCGCCCGTGTTAGCCCCAGGGCAAGCGATCGCGAATTCGCTCCAGCACGGGGACGCTCATGAGTCAGTTCATAGACCGGCTCCTGTTCTTCCGGAAGTATGTGGGCCAATTTGCTGATGGGCACGGGGTCGTTACCAACGAGAACAG
>Ga0164243_10008958_pt1 | contig 14653 bp, 11 predicted proteins | sample OricompcompostOP_FD_108781 | JGI IMG/M metagenome (GOLD analysis project Ga0164243, IMG submission 108781) | Organic Plus compost microbial communities from Emeryville, California, USA - Original compost - Organic plus compost (OP) | ecosystem: Engineered > Solid waste > Mixed feedstock >... | reverse complement strand
CGTGCGGCCTCGGTGGCCTGGTGCAGACCGGTGACGAGCGGCGCGCGCTGGTCGGTCGCCGCATGGGCGATCGCCGCAGCGCAGGCGTCGGCGACGGCGGTCTCAAGGGTGCGGGCCAGCGCGGCGAGCGCCTCCGGGTCGTCCAGACCGGGCGGGAGCGCGTAGGAGGCGCGGCGCGGGTCCTGCGTCGTGCCGGCGGTCCCCGCCCGCAGCGCCCAGGCGTCGGCGGTCGACCGGTGGGCGCGTGCCGCGGCGAGCGCCCGGGAACGGCCGTCGCCGGTGAGCCGCGCGGCGACCACCTCCAGGCCGTAGCCGGCCTGGTCGTGCGTGAGCACCAAGGCGGCGAGATCGGCGGCCGGGAGCCCGGCGGGGGGAGCGTCGGCTCCGGAGGTGGCCTGGTCGGTGGTGGACGGCCCGTCCGTCGTGTCCGGCTGGTCGCCGGTTGCGTCACCGGGTGCGCTGCCGTCGGCCGCCCCTCCGCCCTCGGGCGCCCGGTCGTCGCCGGCTGAGACATCGGGCCCGGTGCCGGGGACCGGCGCAGGTGTCGGGTCCGGGACACCCAGCGCAGCAGCGAGCCGGGCGGCCAGATCGGCACGTGCGGCCGCCACCGAGGCGACCAGCCGGGCAAGCGGGCCGTCTTCCACTGCCGCGGCGTCCGCACGAGCGGTGCTTGTGGTGGCGGCCAAGGTGTCCAGCACGTCCTGGACGGTCGCCGGCGGCACGCGGACGCTGCCCGACGGCTCGACGGCCCCACCCTCGTCAGACCCCGCACCGTCGGACCCTGCACCCTCGGGCGCTGCACCGTCGGAGTCCGCCTCGTCGGACCCCGCACCGTCGGCATCGCCCTCGTCGTCCAACCCCGAGTCGTAGACCCCGCCGAGCTGCCGCGCGTGCTGTGCGGAGAAGGTGGCCACGGTGTCGAGGACCGCGGCGACCGCCTCCGCCCCGCCCTCGGCGGTGGCCTTCGCCTGCTCCGCCGCCGTGCCCAGGTCCAGCGCGTCGGCGACGGTGCGCGCCCGGACCTGCTCCACGGCGTCCGGGCTCGGCTCCGCCGGCGGTGGCGTCTCCAGCCGCAGCGCGCAGCCGGCGAGCAGCAGGACCGTCAACGCCGCGGTGACGGCGGTCGTCAGCGGCCCGCGCGCGGCGTGCGCCGACCGTCCGCGCCGACCCGTGGGACGGGTCGGCGGCGGTGTGTCGCGGGGGCTGCTGACCGGGCTCATCGGGGGCGATCCTCCCACGGCACGCCCCGCCGTCCGGTCACCGCGTCCGTCGAGCCGCCTCCCGAGTCGTTACGCTGGTCCCCACAACATCACAGGGTCGGCAGGTTTCTCAGCGCCGGTGGCCCGCTGGAGCCGACAGGAGGCGGACATGGTCACGCCAGCACCCGCGACGCGGGTCCGGGAGGTGGTCGAGCCGGCCGTCGAGGCCGCCGGCCTCGTGCTGGAGGACGTCGAGGTGGTCCGCGCCGGGGCGCGCTCGGTGGTCCGGGTGGTGGTCGACCTCACCGAGGACGACCGCGGCGAGCTGGACCTGGACCGTGTCTCCGAGGTGACCCGTGGTGTGTCGGCGGCTCTCGACGCCGTCGACGCCGTCCCTGGGCAGTACACGCTGGAGGTGTCCAGCCCCGGTGTCGCCCGGCCGCTGACACAGCGCCGCCACTACGCGCGAGCCGTCGGCAGGTCGGTGTCGCTGCGGCTGGCCGACGGCAGCACGTTGTCCGGCCGGCTGGACGGGGTGGACCGCGACCCGGACGAGCTGGTGGTCGTCCCCGTGACACCGGGCGTCAAGGGGCGCCGCCCGGTGGTCGGGGAGCCGGTGCGCGTGGCGCTCGGTGATGTGCACGAGGGGCGCGTGGAGGTCGACCTGACGGGCCTGGGGCCGGTAGCAGAGCCGGCGGACGGGTCCGTGGACGAGGACGAGGCCGGCGCCGCTGGACGGGAGGGCTGATCACATGGACATCGACATGCAGGCGTTGCGTCTGCTCGAGCGGGAGCGGGAGATCAGCCTCGACGTGCTGGTCTCCGCCATCGAGCAGGCACTGCTGTCCGCCTACCACCGCACGCCCGGCGCCTACCCGGACGCACGCGTCGAGGTGGACCGGCGCACCGGCCACGTCACGGTGTGGGCGCGCGAGCCCGCGGCACCGGTGGAGCGGTCCGACGACACGCCCGACGGTGCGGTCGCGGCGGCGGGACCGGGTCCGGAGTTCGACGACACGCCCGAGGGCTTCGGTCGGATCGCCACGGCGACGGCCCGCCAGGTGATCGTGCAGCGGCTGCGCGACGCCGAGGACGACCAGGTGCTCGGCGCGTTCCGCGGCAAGGAGGGCGAGGTCCTCGGCGGCGTCATCCAGCAAGGTCGCGACCCGCGCACCGTGCTCGTCGACGTGGGCGGCACGGAGGCGGTGCTGCCGGCGCACGAGCAGGTGCCGGGCGAGGAGTACGTGCACGGCGAGCGCATCCGCGCCTATGTGCTGGAGGTCGCCCGTGGCCCGCGGGGACCGCAGATCACGCTGTCGCGCACGCACCCGAACCTCGTGCGCAAGCTGTTCGCGCTGGAGGTGCCCGAGGTCGCCGACGGGACGGTGGAGATCACCGCGCTGGCCCGCGAGGCGGGACACCGCACCAAGATGGCGGTGCGTGCCACCGTGCCCGGGGTGAACGCCAAGGGCGCCTGCATCGGCCCGATGGGCGGCCGGGTGCGGGCCGTCATGGCCGAGCTGCATGGGGAGAAGATCGACATCGTCGACCACTCCGACGAGCCGGCGGAGATGATCGCGCACGCGCTGTCGCCGGCCCGCGTCGTCTCGGTGACGGTCGTGGACCCGGAGGCACGGGCCGCACGGGTCGTCGTGCCGGACTACCAGCTCTCGCTGGCCATCGGCAAGGAAGGGCAGAACGCCCGGCTGGCGGCCAAGCTCACGGGCTGGCGGATCGACATCCGCTCCGACGCCGAAGGGGCGGGGGGCGCCGGCGACGAGCGGCGCCGGGGCGAGCCGCGCCGGGACGGGTCGACGGATGACGCCGCGCAGCACGCGGCGGGGTAGACTCGTGGCCGCTGGGCCGGAGGCCCGGCGCTCTTCGCCGAGCCGGCAGATCCCCGCATCCGCACCTTCGGTGCCCGTGGTGGGTCCGGTGCGCACGTGCGTCGGGTGCCGAGCGACCGGTCCGAGGTCAGCCCTGCTGAGGGTGGTCGCCGTCGCTGACGGCACGGGTCGTCCCGTGCTCGTGGTGGACGTCGGCCGTCGGCTGCCGGGCAGGGGTGCGTGGCTGCACCCCGACCCTGGATGCCTCGAGCAGGCGGAGCGGCGACGTGCCTTCGGGCGGGCGTTGCGCCTGTCGGTGTCGCCGGACGTCAGTGCCGTGCGGCAGCATGTCGCAGGTCTTCAGGAGCAAGGCGCCTCCGGGTCGGACCCGGGGGCGATCGTCGACAGGGAAAGCGGGTTGGAAGCCGATGGCTGCCCGATGAGCGCGCACCGATGAGTGCCCGATGAGTCCCCAGCACTAACGACGGTCCACCCTGTCCCGGGCGGGCCGAGACAGGAGAGATGTGGCCAAGGTCCGCGTCTACGAGCTCGCGAAGGAGCTCGGAGTCGACAGCAAGACCATCATGACCAAGCTCGGCGAGCTCGGAGAGTTCGTCCGTTCGGCGTCCTCGACCATCGAGCCGCCCGTCGTGCGCAAGCTGCGCGACACATACTCGACCGCCGGCAACGGCGCGTCCGCCGCGAAGGCCGCCCCGGCGCGTCCGGCACCCGGCCCGGCCACCCGGCCGGCGACGCCGGCTGCCCAGGCCGGCTCCGCGGCCCCCGCACCGTCGGCCGCTCCGGCCGCGCCTGCCCAGGCAGCTGCGGCGCCCGCGGGAGCCCAGACCTCTGCGGCCCAGCCGGCAGCCCAGGCCCCCGGCGCCCAGGCCGGTGCCCGGCCCGCCTCGCCGGCCCGGCCGGCAGCTCCTGGCGCGGGACGTCCGGCGTCGGGTGCACCGAGCCAGGGCCGTTCGACGGCTCCCGGTGCACGACCCGGTCCGCGCCCGGCCGCGCGTCCCGGCAACAACCCGTTCGCGCCGTCCCAGGGCATGCCGCGACCGGGGGAGCGTCCCGGTGGGCCGCGTCCCGGTGGCCCGCGCCCGGGCAACAACCCGTTCGCGCCGTCCCAGGGCATGCCGCGACCGGGCGACCGTCGTCCGGCCCCTGAGGGTGCGGGTGCCGGCGCGTCCACGAGCGAGCGTCCGGGCGGCCCGCGTCCCGCGCCGCGTCCCGGTGGCCCGCGTCCGAACCCCGGCATGATGCCGGGGCGCACGTCCTCCGGTGTCGGCCGCCCCGGTGAGCGTCCGGCGGGTGCCGGTCGCCCGGGTGGCGGCGGTGGTGGCCGCGGCGGCTTCGGTGGTCGACCCGGTGGCGGCGGTCCCGGCGGCGGGGGCGGGTTCGCCGGTCGTCCCGGTGGTGGCGGTGGTCGTCCCGGTGGCGCCGGCCGCGGTTCCACGCAGGGCGCCTTCGGGCGCGCCGGCGGCCGTCCGGTCCGCGGGCGCAAGTCGAAGCGCACGAAGCGCCAGGAGTTCGAGCAGATGCAGGCGCCGTCGCTCGGCGGCGTGCAGGTGCCGCGCGGCAACGGCTCGACCGTTGTCCGCCTGCGCCACGGCTCGTCGCTGAACGACTTCGCCGACAAGATCGACGCGAACCCGGCCTCGCTGGTCACCGTGCTGTTCCACCTCGGTGAGATGGCCACGGCGACGCAGTCGCTGGACGAGGACACGTTCGGCACGCTGGCCGCCGAGCTCGGCTACGTCATCGAGATGGTGTCGGCGGAGGAGGAGGACAAGGAGCTCCTCGAGTCCTTCGACATCGACCTCGACGCCGAGGCGGAGGCGGAGTCCGACGAGGACCTGCGTCCGCGTCCGCCGGTCGTCACCGTCATGGGTCACGTCGACCACGGGAAGACCAAGCTCCTCGACGCCATCCGACAGACGGACGTCGTCGCGGGCGAGGCCGGCGGCATCACCCAGCACATCGGTGCCTACCAGGTGCACGCCCAGCACGAGGGCCAGGACCGGGCGATCACGTTCATCGACACCCCGGGTCACGAGGCGTTCACCGCCATGCGTGCCCGCGGTGCGCAGGTGACGGACATCGCCATCCTGGTGGTGGCCGCCGACGACGGCGTGATGCCGCAGACGATCGAGGCGCTCAACCACGCCCAGGCGGCGAACGTGCCGATCGTGGTCGCGGTGAACAAGGTGGACAAGGAGGGGGCCAACCCCGCCAAGATCCGCCAGCAGCTCACCGAGTACAACCTGGTGGCCGAGGAGTACGGCGGCGAGACGATGTTCGTCGACGTGTCGGCGAAGCAGAACCAGGGCATCGACCAGCTCCTCGAGGCCGTGCTGCTCACCGCGGACGCGGCGCTCGACCTGCGCGCCAACCCGGACAAGGACGCGCGCGGCGTCGCCATCGAGGCGAACCTCGACAAGGGCCGCGGCGCGGTGGCGACCGTGCTCGTCCAGTCCGGCACGCTGCACGTCGGGGACGCGGTGGTCGCGGGCACAGCCCACGGTCGCGTACGGGCGATGTTCGACGAGCATGGCGAGGCGCTCACCGAGGCGCCGCCGTCGCGTCCCGTCCAGGTGCTCGGTCTGACCTCGGTCCCCAGCGCCGGCGACACGTTCCTCGTCGCGCCGGACGACCGCACGGCCCGGCAGATCGCCGAGAAGCGTGAGGCCGCCGAGCGAGCCGCGACGCTGGCCAAGCGCCGCAAGCGGATCAGCCTGGAGGACTTCACGCAGGCGCTCCAGCAGGGCAAGGTCGAGACGCTCAACCTGGTCCTCAAGGGCGACGTCTCCGGTGCCGTCGAGGCCCTGGAGGACGCCCTGCTCAAGATCGACGTGGGCGACGAGGTCGAGCTGCGTGTCATCCACCGCGGTGTCGGTGCGATCACGCAGAACGACGTCAACCTCGCCACGGTCGACAACGCGATCATCATCGGCTTCAACGTGAAGTTCGCGGAGCGCGTGGAGGACCTGGCCGACCGCGAGGGCGTCGACGTGCGCTTCTACTCGGTCATCTACCAGGCGATCGACGACGTCGAGGCGGCCCTCAAGGGCATGCTCAAGCCGGAGTACGAGGAGGTGCAGCTCGGCACCGCAGAGGTGCGCGAGGTGTTCCGCTCCTCGAAGTTCGGCAACATCGCCGGTTCGCTGGTGCGCTCGGGTGAGATCCGGCGCAACAGCAAGGCGCGCGTCCTGCGCGGCGGCGCCGTCGTCGGGGACAACCTCACCATCGAGTCGCTGCGGCGGTTCAAGGACGACGCGACGGAGGTCCGCGAGGGCTTCGAGTGCGGTATCGGCCTGGGGTCGTACAACGACCTCGAGGTGGGCGACGTCATCGAGACCTGGGAGATGCGCGAGAAGCCGCGCGTCTGACCGGATGACGAGCGGGGCGGGCGGGGTGACCCGTCCGCCCCGCGGCGTCCCGGCCCCGACCAGGTCACCGGGCCGGGCAACAGCCCGCCGGTCCCGGCCCCGGGCAAGACCGGTGCAAGCCAGGAGGAAGGACGAAGGACATGGCGGACACCGCCCGCGCGCGCCGGCTCGCCGAGCGCATCCAGCAGATCGTCGCGCGCATGATCGACACCCGCATCAAGGACCCACGGCTGGGCTTCGTCACCGTCACCGACGTGCGCGTGACCGGCGACCTGCAGCACGCGGACGTGTACTACACGGTCTACGGCGACGACGACGCCCGTGCCGGGAGCGCGGCGGCGCTGGCCAGCGCCACCGGGCTGATCCGGTCCGAGGTCGGCAAGCAGACCGGGGTCCGGCTGACTCCGACGCTGGCGTTCCACCTCGATGCCGTGCCCGAGACCGCGGCGCACCTGGAGGCGGCGCTGCTGGAGGCGTCCCGCCGGGACGCCGCCATCCAGGAGCTGTCCTCGACGGCGTCGTACGCCGGGGACGAGGACCCGTACCGGCGCCCCGCCGACGAGGACGAGGACGACGCGGACCGCTGAGAGAGCTGTCGGCCGCCAGCGTCCGGGCCCGTGGCGGCCGGTCCCTGTTCGCCCGGTTCATGGCCGGGCGACCCGCCCGGTCTGCCGGGGCATCGCGAGCGCGACGACGGCCCCGCCGAGCACGACGGCTGCCGCGACCCAGACGGCCGGCCGTAGGCCGACGAGGTACCCGTCAGGGGTGAGCGCTCCGCCTGCGGCCTGGAAGACGGCGACGAGCACGGCCACGCCGAGCGCCCCGCCGATCTCGCGGAGCGTGGCGTTCACCGACGACGCGGTGCCGTGGTCGTCGGGGGCCATGTCGGCGAGCACCGCCGTGCTGCTGGGTGCGAAGGTCAGGCCCATGCCGACGCCGGCGAGCACCAGCCCCGGCACCAGGTCCCGGTAGGAGACCACGTCGCCCAGCGAGGCGGCCTGCCAGGCCAGCCCGGCCGCCTGCGAGAGCAGCCCGCCGACGAGCAACGGCCGCACGCCGAGCCGCGGGGCGAGCATCCCGGCGACAGGGGCGACGAGCATCGGCGCGGCGGTCCAGGGAAGCGTGCGGAGCCCGGCGTCGAGCGGGGTGTAGCCCATGCCGATCTGGAGGTACTGGGCCAGCAGGAAGACGATGCCGAACACCCCGACCGAGAACACGAACCCGGAGACGTTCGCCACGCCGAAGGAGCGGATGCGGAACATCCGCAGCGGGACGAGCGGGTGGTCGGTGCGGGCCTGTCGGACGACGAAGGCCACCAGCAGCAGCCCACCGAGCACGAGGCCGCCGACGACAGGCGCCGAGCCCCACCCGTCGTCGTTTCCGCGGACGATCGCCCACACGGCGGACAGCACGCCGACGCCGGCGAGCGCCAGGCCCAGCAGGTCGAGCCGCCCGCGCCGACCGGTGGACTCCGGCAGCGCCCGCAGGACCAGCGGGACGGCGACGACGGCGACGGGCACGTTGATCCAGAAGATGGCCTCCCAGGAGATGCCGTCCACGACGGCGCCGCCGACGACCGGGCCGAGCGCGACGCCCAGGCCGGAGACAGCCCCCCAGATGCCGATCGCCATGGCGCGGCGGGCGGCCGGGACGGCCCCGGCGAGCAGGGTCAGCGACAGCGGCATGACGGCTGCCGCCCCGGCGCCCTGGACGGCGCGGGCCGCGATGAGGGCACCGGCGTTCGGGGCCAGCGCGGACGCGACGGACGCCAGCGCGAACAGCGTGATGCCGGTGACGAACACGCGCCGCCGGCCCCAGCGGTCACCGAGCGTCGCGGCGGCGAGCATCAGCCCGGCGAAGCTCAGCGTGTACGCGTTGACCATCCACTGGAGCTGCTCCAGAGAGGCGGACAGCTCGACCCTCAGCACGGGCAGGGCGGTGGTCATCACGAGGTTGTCGAGTGTCGCCATGAACATCGGCAGCGACGCGGCGAGCAGGGCGAGGCCGACGCCCGCACGGACGCGACGGTCGGGTGCCGGCGGTCGGCCGGGGATGGTCTCGAGGAGGGTGGACGTGCTCATGGCCTGTCTCCGGCGTCTGGGCGATAGTTGGCATTGAGTGATTACTAACAAGAGTTGACCGTAGGCATCGACTGATAACCTGTCAACATGACCGACCAGCGCACGACCTCGGGGATGACGGGGACGCAGGCGCGCATGACCGGAGCGCAACGGCGCGACCAGATCCTGCGGGCGGCCCGGCGCGTCTTTGCCGCGGGCGGCTACGCGGCCAGCACCGACGAGGTCGCCCGTGCCGCCGGGGTGTCCCAGCCGTACGTCGTGCGGCTCTTCGGCTCCAAGCGGGACCTGTTCCTCGCCACCTACCGGGAGGCCACGGACGAGATCGTCGCGGCGCTCGCGGCGGTGCCGTCCGGGCCGGAGGCGGGCCGGCACATGGGGGAGGCCTACGTGTCTCTGCTGGCCGACCGGGACCTGCTGCGGCTGATCATGCAGGGCTTCCTCGTCGGCGGGGAAGACGAGGTGGGTGTGCTCGCCCGCCACACCCTGGGCGAGGTCTTCCGGCTCTACCGTGAGCGCGCCGGGGCCGACGAGGACGAGGCGCGCAACTTCGTGGCCCAGGGGATGCTCATCAACGTGGTGCTCGCAGTCGAGGGGCCTGAGCACGCGGGTGAGGACGCGGGCATGGACGAGCTGGTGCGCTGCGTGGAGAAGGTCATCGACGAACGGCGCCCCGGCGCATGAGGCCGGACGAGACGGGGGCGCGCGACGCCCGTCCACCGCAGCCTCGCCGGCCGACCGCCCCGGACGGCCTCGTGGTCGTCGACAAGCCGCAGGGCTGGACCAGCCACGACGTCGTCGCGCGGCTGCGTCGGCTGGCCAGCAGCCGCAAGGTGGGACACGCCGGCACCCTCGACCCGATGGCCACCGGGGTGCTCGTCGTCGGCATCGGGCGCGCCACCCGGCTGCTGACCTACGTCGTCGGCGCGGACAAGGAGTACACCGCGACGATCCGGCTGGGCATGTCCACCACCACGGACGACGCCGAGGGCGAGCCGCTGACGACCGGCGACGTGTCCGGCGTGACGCGGGACGACGTGGAGGCGGGGGTGGGGGCGCTCACCGGGACGATCCGGCAGGTGCCGAGCACCGTCTCGGCGATCAAGGTGGACGGCCGGCGGGCGTACGCGCTGGCACGGGCCGGCGAGCAGGTCGAGCTGGCCGCCCGCGAGGTCACGGTGTCCCGGTTCGACGTGCACGACGTGCGCTACAGCTCGGTGCCGCAGGTCCCGGCGGCCGCCTCGGCGCCACGGCTCCCGGACGGCGCACGGTCGGCGGCCTCGGACGTCACGGTGCTCGACGTGGACGTCACGGTGGTGTGCTCCTCGGGCACCTACGTGCGCGCCCTGGCGCGCGACCTGGGGACGGCCCTGGGCGTCGGGGGACACCTGACGGCGCTGCGGCGTACCCGGGTCGGCGGGTACGGGATCGCGCAGGCCCGCACGCTGGACGACCTGGAGGCGACGCCGTTCGACCGGCCGCTGGACGTGCTGCCGCTGGGGGAGGCGGCGCGGGCGGCGTTCCCGGTGCGCGAGCTCACCGCCGACGAGGCGCGGGCGTTGTCCTACGGGCAGTCGATCGAGGCCTCCGGGAAGGCCACCGCCGCGGGGTCGCGGGACGTGATGGCCGGGGTGACCGCGGCGCTCGCGCCGGACGGGCGGCTGGTCGCCCTCGTCGAGGCCCGTGGTGGGGCGGTGCGTCCGATCCTGGTCTTCTCCCCGGCCTGAGAGCGCCGGCGACGTCAGTCCCCGGTGCTGCCGTCGCGTGGGGCGGGTCCGGCTCCCTCGGTCCCCGCGCGGCCCAGGAACGCGATGACGAGCGGAGCCAGGATGTGCGGCTGGACCTGGTGCGTCTGCCCCAGCAGCTCGCCGTGCTGCGCCCCCGGGATGGCCGCCGCGACGGCCCGTTGGGTGTCGCGCATCGGCTGCGGGCTGCGGGCCCCGGCCAGCACGAAGGTCGGGACCGTCACCTGCCGCAGCAGGTCGACCGGCGGGGCCGGGTGCGGGCCGACGAGCTGCGCGTCGTACGGCAAGGTCGGTGCGGCGGCCTGCAGGTGCGTCCAGGCGTCCCGGGACAGCCGCAGCATGAACGGCACGAACCAGGGCGCGCCGGCCATGTGGACCATGAAGTAGTCGACGGCCCCGCCGGGGCGGCCGGCCTCGAGCCGGGTGCGCAGCTCGTGCAGGTGGTCGGCGCCTGCGTCCCGGCGCCGGCGCGGAGCCGTCCAGGGCGCCTCGTAGACCACCAGCGCGCGCATCGGCACGCCCGCGGCCGCTGCCCGGAGCGCCAGCACCGCGCCGGAGGACTGGGCGACGACGGCGGCGTCACCACCGACGGCCTCGATCACCGCCCGCAGGTCCTCGACCTCCCGCTCGACGGCGTACGGCGCGGTGTCCCCGCTCAGGCCGCGCCCGCGCCGGTCGTAGGCCACGGCGGTGAAGCGGCTCGCCAGCGCGCCGGCCAGCGGCCGCGCCGGGCCGACCTCGCGCTGCACGAGGGCGCCGTCGACCAGCACGACCACGGGCCCGGAGCCGGTGCGCTCGAAAGCGATCCGCGTCCCGTCGGCAGACACGGCGTACTCGGTGTCGTCGCGAGCGGCACCGGCTCCCGCGGGCACGCCGCCGCTCATCGTCCGTCCGCCGTCACGGCTCGCAGGGCGCACGGTGTCACCGACCCGGACGGGACCCGGTGCGCTGAGCGGACCGGGTGGGCGGGGCGGACACCGGGCGCGGAGCGGACCCGGCGTGCGGACGGCACGGGGCACAGCGACCCGGTGGCCGTGACGGCCATGGACGACCTCCTGGGGATCGTGCGGAGTGGCACCGGCGGGTCGGTGCGGGAATCGTGACGGGGCCACGACGGGTTCGTCCGAACGTAGCCGTGACCTCGGTGCTGTCAAGCCGCGGGGCCGGTTGGTGGCAGGCTTGTCGGTCGGGCACCGCTCGGGGCGCCGTGCGGGGCGGGGTCCAGGTGGAGCGTGGGACGACGAGGCGTGGGACGAGGAGCGTGCGTGCAGGTCTGGCGGGAGCTGGCCGACGTGCCGGCGGACTTCGGTCCGGCGGTGGTGACGATCGGCAACTTCGACGGTGTGCACCGCGGCCACGCCGAGGTGCTGCACCGGATGTGCGCCGACGCGCGCGCCGCCGGGATGCGTGCCGTCGCGGTGACCTTCACCCCGCACCCGCAGCAGGTCCATCGCCCGGAGGCGGCGCCGCCGCTGCTCACCGGCGACGAGGACCGGCTCGAGCTGCTGGCCGACACGGGCCTGGACGCGGTGCTGCTGCTGCGCTACACGCTCGGCTTCGCCCGCCAGACCCCGCAGGAGTTCGTCCGTCGGTACCTGGTCGAGGGGCTGCGGGCACGCGTCGTGGTCGTCGGGCGTGACGTGCGCTTCGGCTGGGGCAACGTGGGCGACCTGGAGACCATGCGGGCGCTCGGCCGCGAGCACGGTTTCACGGTCGAGGTCATCGAGGACCGGACAGGCGCCGGCGAGGACCGGACGGGCGTCGGCCGGCCGCGCCGGTGGTCGTCCACCTGGGTCCGCGAGCTGCTGGCGGACGGCGACGTCGCCGCCGCGGCCCGGGTGCTCGGCCGTCCGCACCGGCTGCGGGGCACCGTCGTGCACGGCGACGCGCGCGGCCGTGAGCTGGGCTTCCCGACGGCGAACCTGGGTCCGGACACGGTCGGGATGGTCCCGGCCGACGGGGTGTACGCCGGCTGGCTGCGCCGGGCGCGGGCCGCGGACGGCACACCGGTCGGCGCGGAGGAGCCGGACACCGTGCTGCCCGCGGCCGTGTCCATCGGCACGAACCCCACGTTCGACGGCGTGCAGCGCCGCGTGGAGGCATATGTGCTGGACCGCACCGACCTCGACCTGTACGGCCAGCAGGTGGTCCTGGAGCTCGTCGAGCGGCTGCGTCCCACGCTGCGCTTCGACTCGGTGGATGAGCTGCTGGACCGGATGCGCCAGGACGTGGAGCGCACCCGCGAGATCCTCGCCCCTGCGCCGCTGCGCGTCCCGGCGTCCGGTGGCGGTGCGGAGCCTGCGGCCTGATAGGATGCCGGGGCCGTCAAGACGGCCGCGGAACCAGAGAGCCCGGGTGGACGTGCCCCGGAGCACCGCGCAACGACAACCCAGGAGAACCGTGCCGCTCGACAGTGCCACCAAGCAGTCCATCATGACCGAGTACGCCACCGGCGAGGGCGACACCGGTTCGCCGGAGGTCCAGATCGCGCTGCTGAGCCAGCGGATCAAGGACCTCACCGAGCACCTCAAGGTGCACAAGCACGACCACCACAGCCGTCGCGGCCTGCTGCTGCTCGTCGGTCGCCGTCGCCGCCTGCTGGGCTACCTGCAGAAGGTCGACATCAACCGCTACCGCGCGATCATCGAGCGGCTCGGTCTGCGCCGCTAACCTCTCGTACCAGCCCGGACCCCGGAGGGTCCGGGCTGGTTCCGCGTCGGGGCACGGGCCGCTCGGCCGGCGCCCCGACGCCAGCACCACCACTGCATCAACCGCGCCGAACCGCTCGTCCGGTCCTCGGTAGTGGCCTCCGGAACCGGTCCGCCGGTGTCCGAGGGCCTCGATCGAAGACCGCCGCGGCCGGCCGGCGCCTTCGAGAACAAGGAGGGCACCCGTGGAGGGTCCCGAGATCCAGTTCGCCGAGGCCGTGATCGACAACGGCCGCTTCGGCACCCGCACCGTCCGCTTCGAGACCGGCCGCCTCGCCAAGCAGGCCGCCGGCTCGGCCGTCGCCTACCTGGACGGCGAGACGATGCTGCTGTCGGCCACCACCGCCGGCAAGCACCCCAAGGACCAGTTCGACTTCTTCCCGCTGACGGTGGACGTCGAGGAGCGGCAGTACGCCGCCGGCAAGATCCCCGGCTCGTTCTTCCGCCGCGAGGGCCGCCCGTCGACCGAGGCGATCCTGGCCTGCCGGCTCATCGACCGCCCGCTGCGCCCGCTGTTCGTCAAGGGCCTGCGCAACGAGGTCCAGGTCGTCGTGACGGTGCTGTCCGTGCACCCGGACGACGCGTACGACGTGCTGGCGATCAACGCCGCGTCCATCTCCACCCAGCTGTCCGGCCTGCCGTTCTCCGGTCCGGTCTCGGCCACCCGCATCGCGCTGGTCGACGGCCAGTGGGTCGCCTTCCCGCGCTACACCGAGCGGGAGCGTGCCACGTTCGACATGGTGGTCGCCGGGCGCGTGGTCACCGCCGAGGACGGCTCCTCCGACGTCGCGATCGCGATGATCGAGGCGGAGGCCCCCGAGGCGTCGTGGAACCTCATCCACGGTGGTGGTGGGGTCGCGCCGACCGAGGACGTCGTCGCTCAGGGTTTGGAGGCCGCCAAGCCGTTCCTGCGCGCGCTGTGCGAGGCGCAGGCCGACCTCGCGGCGCGCGCCGCCAAGGAGACCCAGGTCTTCCCGCTGTTCCCGGACTACCTCGAGGACGCCTACACCGCCGTCGAGGGTGTCGCGACGGCGCCGCTCGGCGAGGCGCTGTCCATCGCCGACAAGCAGGCGCGCGAGGCGCGGCTCGACGAGATCAAGAACGAGGTCGTCGAGCAGCTCGCCGGTCAGTTCGAGGGCCGCGAGAAGGAGCTGTCGGCGGCGTACCGCTCGGTGCAGAAGAAGCTCATCCGCCAGCGCATCCTCACCGACGGCTTCCGCATCGACGGCCGTGGCCTGCGGGACATCCGCACGCTGTCGGCCGAGGTCGAGGTGCTGCCGCGAGTGCACGGCTCGGCGCTGTTCGAGCGCGGCGAGACGCAGATCCTGGGTGTGACCACGCTGAACATGCTCCGCATGGAGCAGCAGCTCGACACGCTCTCCCCGGAGACGCGCAAGCGGTACATGCATCACTACAACTTCCCGCCGTTCTCCACCGGTGAGACCGGCCGCGTCGGCTCGCCGAAGCGGCGCGAGATCGGCCACGGTGCGCTCGCCGAGCGGGCGCTGCTGCCGGTGCTGCCGAGCCGCGAGGAGTTCCCGTACGCCATCCGACAGGTCTCCGAGGCGCTGGGCTCCAACGGCTCGACGTCGATGGGCTCGGTGTGCGCCAGCACGCTGTCCCTGCTCAACGCCGGTGTGCCGCTGCGCGCGCCGGTCGCCGGCATCGCGATGGGTCTGGTGTCCGACACGGTCGGCGGCGAGACGCG
>Ga0164243_10008956_pt1 | contig 14654 bp, 13 predicted proteins | sample OricompcompostOP_FD_108781 | JGI IMG/M metagenome (GOLD analysis project Ga0164243, IMG submission 108781) | Organic Plus compost microbial communities from Emeryville, California, USA - Original compost - Organic plus compost (OP) | ecosystem: Engineered > Solid waste > Mixed feedstock >... | reverse complement strand
CTCCCTAAACAGCTCCTTTTACGCTGTTTTTGGGTGCATATATGCCGGAATGGCAGAGATATCAGCTCCTTTTGAGCCTGGATTAACAGCCGGATATTGGGTGCATATCCTCCGGATTATGCAACTAGCTCACGTTGATCTTCTAATGTTTCTAAATTTATCTCGTATGCACGTAGTTGACCAACATTTTTGGGTTTACCTAACAAACCAATTCCATCTGAAAACTTTTGATTCGCATCTCTGCGCAAGCTATCAGCAGTGTCTTGTAGGTCTTCGCTAATTGTAGAATAATCTGTTTTAACATCAATTTTTTTATGTTCAATAGTCCCGTCTTCCTTTATAAAATCCTTTTGAATAATGCGATCAGGTACATCGTTAAACATCTTGCTTTTTGCATTTTTAAATCCAAATGGAATTGTTTGACTATAGGCAGCCATATTGAAAGAGCACAAAGCGGCAATGAGAAAATAATTACTTCTTTTCATGGTTAATAGGTTTTGATAATTAAAAATATAAAATTTATTTAATTATCAAAATACTTCAAAGTTAACAACCTATTATTTTAAGACCTTATCCTTTTCTGTTGATAGTATTTCCCTTATACTGATAAACAAAACTAATAAGAGCCTTATTAAAATAAGGAGGTCACAACAATAAATTTTGATGGTAATAAAAATCCCATCCGCGACAATAATTATATTTAATTGTTAGAGATTTTTAGGAAATCATACTAACAAAACCAAAAAAATATTTAACGCAGCCTTGTCAACTGCAGCTGCAAAAACCAGTTAAATTATCAAATAAAAACGCGTCACCAATTCTGTGGAAACATTTGCGCAAAAAGTATCCATTACCAAATAATGATTATTAATCTCAGCAGTTAGAGAGACTGCCTTTGAATGAAGTTAAATTTATTCCGGTGGCGTATTTGAGTATTTCTGGTAATCACTTTTGCGACATCTTTCCCCATTTGTCCAAAATCAGTAGTTACAACTGTGATTCCTAAATAGTCCTTCAGATCAGATTCATTAAATGAGATAATTCCAATGTCATTCCCTAAGATTAAACCTTCACTACGACTCTTCTTTAAAACGTAGGCAAGTTCCTCTTCAGTTAAAATCAAATATATGGTCCTAAATGATAAAGTATCAAGCGATTTAGCGGTAGAAAAAATCTTACAGTCCATACCCATTTCTTCACAAAACCGCTGAACACCGTCAATAATTTCCATAGGATGATGACTTTCAGGCGGTAAAATAACAGCGATTGAAGTATATTTTTTAAGTAGGTGATTATTGTTTCTTAAAGTATCTTCGATATCAAGATGAAAATCTTGATAGATTGCGGAATAATTCCCTTTAATTTCTGGAAGATCCTTATCAACTAAAATAAGTTGCTCCGAAGGAATTCTTGAAATAGATTTTAAATAATCCTTTTTTTTAGCACCATGAAAAAAATGGGGCATAATAACATAGTAATGGTATTTATTTAGATTTTTCTCTATTATTTCAGTCAAAATTTTCGGGTCATAATGATGAATTTGGAGATCTACTATAGTTCCTTTTTGCAAACCGTCAAGAATAGCTTCAAAGACAATTTTCTTATAAGAGCTAATTTTATTAAAAATTAGAAGTACTCTGATTTTTGGTGTTCTCTCACGGTGACTAATGAAGAACCCGATTGTAGTTGAGACTACTATAAATCCCTCATCCTTCAGTATTTTATAAGCCTTCTCAACTGTATCTCTGGAATATCCATAATTCTTCGCAAATCCGCTAATAGACAAAATTTTGTCGTTATAGCGAAGTATTCCCCTTTTAATTGCAGTCTTGTAAGCTTGTACAATTTGCTGTGTCCGCGAATGGATTCCTTCTGTTTGAACAACTATTTTTCTCATCATAAAGTGATATTTATTTCCATGTGACCTTAAACTCAATATAAAATTCCTCACTGAGTATACAGAAGACCAGCTCATGTGAACTGGTCTTTCCGAACGATAAACAATATTCACTAGGAAAGTGAATAATAGGGAGAGAGAATTGATTTCATCAGTGAAAAGCTTATGTTAATAATTTGGATATACCTACTGCTAACGAACCTTATTTTTATCAATCCATTTAAATCATTTTTTTATCCTAATTTTTTTTGAAATAAAGGATTTTAACCAACCAAAACAGACATATAAACCACAACCATTATATAAGGTCACAAAAAGGCCCCAAACATTACTAGTCAATATACCATATCTTTTTTTTAAGATAATCCAAATATCTCCTTTTTTCCAGTTTCCCTTCTGGTGTAAAAAAGATTTTGAAATTCATACTTGCCCGACCATGTCTTGCTATGACAAATCCGGTACAGTAAATATATTTTTCTTTAAAAGGCTTCTTCAATGGAACATCATATATATATATTGTGTCTCCGTTGAACAGCTCTTTGGTATCTTTTCCAACGATGGTAGTAACATATGAATTAAAATCAATTGAAGTGGAATCATACTCTACAGAAACAATTCTTTGCTCAGAATCTCCAGACTTTTGAGAAGGAATTACATAATCGGGAAAACCTAAGGCTGCCTTTATTTCACGAATTATTTGACTCTTGTAAGACAGACTATTACTCTCATAATCTAATTTACCTGAGACATCTAAAGGCGAGGTAAAAGCAGGATATTGAATAACGCAATTCCCATCTACACTTTGAAATACAGGCCCATATATCCAACCTACATGCCTATCGTCACGAATCGGCTGAACGACAAAATATTCCTGTAAATCAATCAAATTATCGGGCTCTATACATTCAATTCCATTTTTCTCCAATATATATTTACTATACGCATCAAAATTCCGTTTGTATGGAATATTGTCCTGCGCCAATAAGCCAACTGACATGATAGATAACAGTAGAGCAATTATCATTTTTTTGCATTTGTTCATATCTATTCTGAAAAGACTATTTTTTCTCGTTTGTTATTTCGCCAAAATATTTCAACCCGTATATCTGTTACTTTCAATTCGGGAAAAAGTTCTTGATTTGTCCATTCTTCACCAGATCTTTTCCATAATTGCAATGTAACATACCATCTTTCATGTGTTTTTTTATGCTTCACAAAACAATTCAATACTGCACTTTCCTTTGCCACGGGATGAAGGCCATGACAAGATACATTTTCAATCCCATCCCAGCCCAAAAGTTCTACCATAGCAAGTTGATATTGGCCGTTATCTAAAATCAATGCTTTCTTCCCATCATGTCCGACTTTACGAACTCGAATAGGTATACCATCGATTTTGGGAAGAGCATAATGCCCTAAGCGAAAGACCTGCGCTTTGTCGGAAATTAACTGATCACATCTTATAATTCCATTTGCCAAAGGCTTTTCAGCCAATGACAGGTGTACTGTCGTATCAGAAGCTAAGGTGGCCATACGACGGTACCATCCTTTCTCATAACCTCGAAATTGATAGATACGAAGTGATTCCCATTTCCCAAATTCGGTTTGAAATGTATAATTCATAGAAATCTCACCATCCTTACCATCTGCCTGCCACGGGAATGCGCTGTGATAGGATAACTTATTATAATTCTCCGTCCCCTGATAATAACCTAAAGCCGGGCTTGTATTCCAAGAACGGATTTCGGAAGCACCTATCCCCTCATAGTCGGTTATTAACATTTCAGCACCTTCAATGAAGGTATTCAAAGCCTTAGCTTCGGGAATTTTTTGATCCCAACCGCCTTGATTTTCTGGGGCTGTCCAAAAACTACTATTTTCCGGAACCAACAGGCCTAAAAAGAATTTCCCCAACCAATAAGCACTTCCCCGACAACTATATTCTTGTACAGCAGGGTCAAACGCTCCATAAAAACCAAGGTTGGGAATGCCATCTGAAAGAAAATCGGGATTTTCTAAAAATTGTAATAACGTTCCAGATGCTATTCTTCGCATCCAGCCATAATTAATGGATGGATCATCCAATAATCCCAACAACGGAAATGGTACTGCAGCCCCCATACGGTAAGAGATACTGCGCCCCCACATAATCATTTCACCATTACGGCTAAACAAATAGGGATAACTGTTCACCACATCGTGTAAGTTTGATTTGAATTGAGCGGCAATCTCTGGATACATTGCCTCACCATAATAATTTGCCCAAAGCGTTCCGTATAGCTGAAAAGCCCACATGCTGTAATAATCATAATAAGGGCTGTCGTTATACCATCCATCACCGCGGTAATCGTCGAGACATTTTACCAATAGATCTTTGAGATAATCTTCTCGAATAGGATAGCCTTTGCTGTTAAAAAAACTGAGGATCATTATATTGAAAAAACGCCAGTTCATCGCTATTGTCGGTCCATTTCCGTAACTTAACATGGTTTTGGCAAGCATATTTTTTGTGTGTTCAGGTAAAGGATCCCATAGCACTTCTGGAGCTGCCATCAACGAGACAGCCAAGCCTCCAAATTCAACGAGTTTCTGACTTGGCCCATCCTTTTCCGCAAGTGGGGCAATATAACTTTTCGAAGTCGGATCGAGCAACCGTTCGATTTGATGTCGATAATAGTCTGCGACATGGATACCGTGAACCTCATAATCAGGTTTATTCTTCAACAAAGGAAGAGCTATAAAAAGTGTCCGGCATAGTCCTTCCAATTGTTCGGTTTCACTATGTACACCATCTCTTGGGTAACTTCGTCCAGGTTGCTTGGCAAATAACATCGGGCTATTTAGATCCTGAATTACAGAAAATGCCCCTTCCAATAAATACGATGCGGCATCCATCCAATGCTGTCGTGTCATTCCTGTGTACGGACTACGCTTAAAATCTGGATTTTTAAGCTCAAAAACCGTCTTTTGTTGACTTTGTACGGTCTGAAAGACAGCAACAAAAGCACCGATAAACATAAAAATTCGAAAAATGCGCTGTTTCAATTCCATTGACTTAATTCCTCCACTTTTTTAAGGCCTTTTCCCGCCATTCGATAACTTTCACTAATGTTGGAGCTGCTTCCAAAAGGCCCTCGCCATCTTTCTGTACCGTAGACTGAACAAATAAAGCAACTTTGCGTTTCTTTTGCCACAACTCGCTATCATAAGTAGGTTCCCATGCCCCTACGGATTCATCACTGAGATCGAAAATGGCATTCGCTTCTTGCTTTAGGTCGCCTAGCACTAGAACCGAGGGCCTATAACCACGCTCCTGATCACGGAAAATTAACGTTAAGCCAATCTTCTTATCTTTTCCCCGAACCAATATCTGTGGTCTGGCGATTGGAATTTCTTTTGTTCCTCCGCCACTTAAGCTAAATGGGGTTTTTCTGAAATCAAAAGATCTGATCTTCCATTCTCCATGCTGCAAATAGATGACTTTATACTGTGGAATTTGTGATTCAGTATCACGCCAGTAACTTGCAATAAACGGGTTCCCCTCATCATCAGCCGCGATCGACGTTTGATTAATCAATTCATGTCGTTGAGGAATATGAGCGGCATATTCAACGGTAGATGCTTTCATTGGTAAATCATACACCGTTCCATTGCTACTTAGCCAAGTTAATCCACCATCTTTTGAACATGCATAAGCCATTTCATGATTGCTAGCGACATCGGGGCTTTCACGCCAGACCCATGACAGGTGTATCGTACCGCGATGATCAACATAACTTTGCCAATATGCGTTTCTCTTTCCTTCCCCATCAATCAAATTATTGTGCAATCTTTTCCATTTCTGTTGTTTTACATCATAACTATTCACAACAAGATTACCATGGCCAGACCCGCCATCCCGATAAAGAAACAATAGCTGACCATTAGGTAGTTTTAGGAATTCAGGATAGGTCACCCGTGTTTCATCTCGCTTCACCATAGCCTGTTCACCGCCAAGCACGAGGCTATTGGGATAGAGCGAACGTGCATACCTCAACTTACTGTCGTGCTGATCCCAACTAACATGAAGATAACCTGACTTATCCACCATGATGCTAATGACATTATGTGCATCCTTCACATTTCCCGTATACTGGGTACGCCTCAATTGCCAAACCTTCCCTGAGAGCAAGCGCCGCCCCAATACCACATATCCCTCGTTATCGTAAAAAGCAATATACTGATATTTGCGATTGCTGGTTAACGAATTTTTACGAAATACAGCTGTATTGACCGTATTCTTCGCCCAGCCATTTCCTGCAATTGTTTCCTTCATTTTCTGTCCCTTTACATCGCAAATGAATAATATCAAAGCGGAGCAGAACAATCCGATTCTTGAAATTTGACTAATATATCTTTTCATTGAGAAATTAATATCTACCATGTATTTTCAGTCCAATAGTATAGAATATTATACTTTTCAATTTACGGAGAACACTTTTTAGCAACAAGCGAAACTCCAAACACAATTATAATGGTTAAAATAAATTGCTCACTACTTGTCCATATATCGATACATTTCGCTGCCAGCCAATAAAAATGCACCTACACCGAACGGTGCCGTAGAATTAGCATCAACCACTTGTCCGGGAATCGCCTTTTCACCGATAGGCTGAATATATCCCACTTTACCGTCAGGCTGTAAAGCAATTTCGCTAAGGTAATTCCATCCCCTAACTGCTGCGGTATGGAACTTCTTTTCTGTAAGTAAGCCATTGTTTATACCCCACAGTAAACCATAGGTAAAGAATGCCGTTCCACTTGTTTCCCTACCAGGAGCATGATCAGGATCAAGCATACTGCGAGTCCAAAATCCTTCTGATTGTTGACAATCTACGATAGCAATCGCCATATCTTTAAATCGACGCAAGTAGAAGTTATAGTGCCTATCATCTTTTGGTAAATCTTGAAGAACCTTGGCTAATCCGGCGAAAACCCAACCGTCACCTCGCGCCCAAAAATCCTTTTTACCATTTAGACTTTGATGTTTAGGAAAAACATATTTAGCGTCCCGATAGTAAAGTTTGGATTCATTATCAAACATAATGCTATCAGAGTAATCTAGATATATTTTTAATTTCGAAAGATAAAGTGGATTTTTTGTTAAATTATACATTTTAGTCATCACCGGCATAACCATATACAAACCATCTGCCCACCACCAATAGTCATTGTTTACCGAGTGCACCTGATACTCCATTACTTCTTTGGCCCTAGCAATCTTCTCAGGGCTAGGTGAAAGATTGTATAGATCAATATACGTTTGAAAACAGATTTGCCAATCACCAAAGAGAACATGGTCGTCTGTTTCTCCATAACTATATTTCCAATTCTCTTCATTAGTCGACTTTGCTCCCTGCCATTCATTGAATTTAGCCCAATCCTCAGAATATTTCAGGTAACTTTTTTTCCGTGAAATTTTATATAATTCCATATTCCCGGTATGATAAGCTGCTTGATCCCAAAAAGCCCAAACTTCAGGTTTATGAATAGATTGCCAATATTGGTTTGCCTTATTGACTTTTTCAAGGACATCTGCTTTTTTCTGTTTCTGTCCAAATGCTAATTGCCCTAGAATAACTAGATACAAAATTAAATATATACGCATAGTATTTAGATGCTGACGAATTGAACTCTTTGTCACTTTAAATAAGATTGATTTTAAACCAAGAATGAAAAAAGTATAAAGCAATTCAGAATAATCTACAAGTGATAATAAAGCGCTATTGCTATCAAATTCGATATCATGCTATCCGGACTAACAGAAGGAATCAATTGATCTTTACTATCATTGAAAGTTCCATATTCCTTCACTTCCATTCAAATAATTGGTCATTCTATATTATGTAATTTTTGTCTACAACAATACAACTGCTGACAATTTATTTCCTCATATACTAAGGACAAAACTAATGACAATGTTATTAAATTAAGAAGGTCATAACAATATATATTAAGGGTCAAAATCATAAGTTTGAACAAATTCCTAAGTTTTAACCTTAACATTTTTATTAATAACTCACTACTAGCATAAAGAACAATTCATTTTTAAAAGGACGAAAGACCTAAAAATGATAAAATGTCGAAATTTGTAGCATTGTAAATCAACCATTTTTAGCCAACTTTAAAACAACCAATTCATAAAATAAGGTTATTATGAAAAAAATAGAATTAATTTTATTAACATTATTCTCAATCTCAGCATTCCATTATTCTAGAGCTCAATCCTCACCTTTCCCGTTAACTGAAAATGAAATAGGTGTGAAAATAGATAGTCTAGAGAGAATATACAAAGCTTACGAAAAACAAACATTCTCATCTTTAGAAGAGTCTGACCAAATTAACGTCATGACTGCTATGGGACTTGAAGCGATATTGAATATCGCACCAGATTATTATAGAGAATATGGTAAACCAACAATAATTATTGACACTTTGAAAGATGAAAATGCCTGGAGAGTATGGGCTTCAAATACAAAACTTAAAAAACCTATCATACCTGAAAAAAAAGAGAATATTGGTAAATTGATTTATATAATACGCTTTTCATATAATACTGAAAAGGAAAACTTAGGTGTTTCTTATATCGCAGAATTTATTGTATTGAAGGAAAATGGGGAACCTCTACAATTATTTATTCCCGCTACGATGAATATAGTTCCTTTTGAAACGCAATCATTCAAAGAAAGAATGAAGGAAAAGGTACTTCCAGAAAATAGAATAAAATATGCACCTTATATTCCTAACACTAGAACTTAATATGAAAAAAATGCTCATTTTTTTTATCATTGTACTGATAACATGTAATTCTTATGGAAATGAAAACATAGGAATAGGTCAAACATACGGAAATGTGCGCGTAATTTCCTACAGAGAAACAGAGAGAGAAGAGGCTGTTAAAGCTCTTCTCATCGGACAACTTGCACATAATCTAGCTCAAGAGCTAAATTACAAAGATCCCATATATTTGGAATGCTACCTTAGTATCAAAAAATCAGACACAAATAATCCAAATTATCAAATTGCCTTACAACATTATAAATATTACGATGAGAAAGATGAAGGACCCGAGAAGCTAATCATTAGGCAACAGGCATATAAATATGATCTATTTTCAACATTAAAACTCGTTGAATACGCCATTAAAAATACAAAAAAAATAAGGGAACAACAAAAATGGCAGACAAGCGGTTTCTTTTATGATCGTGGAAATAATATACTATCAATTCCCAAAGAAAAAATCGATCAAATATTGAAAAAGCCAAATAGTTCCCTTCTAAACAAATTAGCACAAAGAAAAATCGAACGCCCTATACTTCCTTACCAAAGAAAACCTTCCATAAGTTATTTTTGGCAGAATAACACCTATTATATTTATAATACATTTAAACGCAACGAAGAGAGCAATCCTCAAGATTTGATACTACTAACCTTACCAGAAATTTATCAATTCGAAGATTTAAATTTAGCTTACCTGATTTTTGATAATGATAAATCATTTTATTATATCAATATAAAAAACTATGATTGGAAAACCGGGGTCACCAACGTATCTAAACATCATGCGATAGAAGACACAAGCTCCTATGATTATGATATCAACAAAACTTTCTCAAATATTTCAACGGATAATGACATCAGTATTTACTTCACACATGGAGGAAGAGGGGCAGGAAAAAAGAGATTATTGGTGTATTTCCAGGAATCTGACACTTTAATTCAGGATGCCTACACGATGTTGAATAGAACTCCTACAAATCAAAAATAATTCTAAAATCACTGAAACCTAAAGATGCCATGATTATGTTTATATTAAAAAAACGTTCGATCCTATTACTGTTGCATATAAACTCTTATAATATAAGACCATCTCAATAACCTAATAAAGAGACGGCCTAAGGAACTAAGTTCTTTTATAATACTTGAAGACTAAGTTCAATTTACTTTTGAACCTAAGAGTAGTGAAGGAAAAACAACAGTTTTATTTATTTTGACCCAGTATCCGGTTGATCCGAAACGGGCATTTGATTTATCTGTCCAAACTCCCTGCTCTCCTGAAACCACGACACGCAGCGTATATTTTTGATTCTTTAATTTCGGTGTTATAAATCTCAACCCAACATCAGAAACTTTACTGTAAAAATCCACCATAGAATTATGTATTACATGCCCCTTGCTATCTAAAATTGAAATCTGAGCATACCCACCATCAGGACAACTCTCTCCAATAAGCCCAAATTTCGTACTACCCTGAAAGACAAAATCTATTTGTGTCCCCTTTTTATCAGAGGCAAAATTTTCTTTCAATAGTTGCTCTTTTAAAGATGCTAACTGAAAAGTTGATAGGTTTTTAACATTCCAAACTGGCCAATAATTTGGAATCGAAAGATGAATACCTTTTGGCGACAAGGGAAGCCATACTTGGCTGGCTGCATCCTCTTGCTTCGGAAAAGACCAGCGATCGCCCATATATATAAAAGTTGTATCTCCATTCTGAACCAAAGGAAAAACAAATGAACATTGCGAATTATAGGTTAATGTTCCCTTTAGACAAAATAGTCCTCTTTTAGTCCACGGACCGACGACATTTGGTGCAGTATGATACATATTGTCGTTTCGCTCCCAACTAGTCAAATTAGAGCTCAATAAATATTAAAGCCCATCTTTTTTAAACATTGCAGGTGATTCTCCAGAACCAGCAATATTCGTCGCCACTCTTTTATCAGCACTATGGTAATCAGCGCTCATACGATAAATATCACCATGATGTATCAAGAGATATCCACAACCATCATTATCTTGGAATGTTCCCATGTCCCATCTCTGTATAGGAGCCCCATTGAAGAAAAATGCTCCTTTAAATTCATATTCACCATTAATCGTCCTACAAGTAGCATAGGCTATTTTAGGATCGGTATAACCTAGGTCATTTGTATGCATATACATGACGTACTCTCCAGTACTAGGGCATCTCATAACTTTTACTCGTTCACCAATCCGCCCAGGGCCTAGCAAACCATTTTCTTGGGGCGGTAATGCTAATCGGCCAAATTTCCAATTGACTAGATCTGGTGAAGAATAACAACTAAATCCTATAAATCGATTTGCACTATCGGTCTTGTATTCACCAAAAAGATAATACTTCCCGTCCTCCTCAACAATACAAGCCCCATGCGCATTTACAATCTTACCTCTATCATCAAACCAAGGAACTCCATTGACTAATAGGTCTGTTTGCTGCACATGTTTAACCATATTTTTTGAGTCTGAGTTACTAACAATTTTCGTTAGATTCTGTCCCATTACACTCCCCTCCCAAAGTCCAACTATCAACCATAAGATATTGACAACAAGATTAAGATTTATTCTTAACATAGGATTTATAGTTTAATCAGTTACTAAATTTAGATGAGCTACTAAAGTTCATCTAAAACGATGGTGCAAAGATAATGTAATGAAATTTCTAGAAAAAGTATTTGACCTACTGAACCTCGCTCATTAACAATACAAAATTCAATCTTTCGAATACGATAAAAATAATACAAAATATTAGTAAACAAATATTTACAATATTAAAACACTTTAAATTATTATAATTTTCAAATAAAACATCAATTTTTCTCTATTTTAAATTCCTTATTTCGCCCCTATTAAATATGAATTTGACCACGATAAAAGATACCTAAAATATATAATATTGTCTAAGAGAAATAACCAATTTTTTAAACAATAAAATGATTCTATTAAAAGCAATTATCGAAAAGATATTAATATCGTCGATCATTATAATTTTTATAATGACCTTAACCTTTAACAATTCCAAAGCTCAATCAACCGGAAATAGCAATTTAAAGAACCCCTTCTTACCGGGCTACTTTGCAGACCCATCGATCGTAGAGTTCGAAGGGAAATATTATTTATATGCTACTGCTGACCCCTGGGGAGAAGATTTTCTTTCTTGCTGGGTAAGTACAGACTTTAAGAATTGGGAATTCCAAAAACTTAATTGGCCGACTAAATTGGCATGTACATCTAAGTTATCCAATGAAAATAAAGTTTGGGCCCCCTCGGTAATAAAGAAGAATGACAAATATTATATGTATGTCTCAGTAGGTTCTGAGATCTGGTGCGGTACAGCAAACCATCCATTGGGTCCCTGGGAGAATATGCTACAAGATAGACCTTTGATTAGCTATGATACTACTCGATATTACCATGTGATAGACGCAGAGGTATTTCAGGATGAAGATGAGAAATGCTATTTATATTGGGGATCAGGATGGGACTGGAAAAATGGACATTGTTTTGTTGCTGAACTTAACACAGATATGTGTACTTTCAAATCTAGCCCCAAAGAAGTCACTCCATCTAATTATTTTGAAGGACCTTTTATGATTAAACACAATGGAAAATACTTTTTAACTTATTCTGATGGTAAAACAATAGACGATACTTATCAAGTGCGTTATGCTATTGGTGATTCACCGATCGGTCCTTTTAGAGAAGCTCATAACAGTCCTATCCTCAAAACAGACAAAAATCAGAACATCTTCGGCCCAGGTCACCATAGCTTTATAGAACTCAATAACAAGAATTATATTATTTACCACAGACATCGCCTGCCGTTCGTAACTGGAACAGCATTTAGGCAACTCTGCATGAACGAAGTTGAGTTCTCCTCAGAAACACCCAAAATAGAGAAAATCTTAACTAATCCAGATCTACCATTACCGATAATAGGCAAATCAGGTATCCGCTACTCGCCAGCAGTAGCACGAACTAGTTCCGAAAAAGATAAATATACACTAGCACGGTACGCAATTGATGGAGATTTTAGCACAAGGTGGGAGCCCAATATCAAAGACAAAAAGCCTATTCTTGACCTGCTCATTCCGTCAGTTCAAGAACTTCATACAATGGAAATTCGGTTTGAATATCCTTGGAAACGCTATTATTTTTCCGCGGAATACTCTAGCGATGGCAAAAATTGGAAAATTCTAAAAGATTATAGCAACGATGGAATAGATGGCTCTCCGGTTATTATCCCTCTTAATGTCAAAAGTGGACAAGTACGGCTAAAATTTGTAACAAATAAAAATATTGCCACTCCATCGATCTGGGATGTATTCTTTAAATAGGTATTATGAAACAACTAACGTTAAATATTAAAACTTTTATTAATTCTAGCTCTTTCGCAGGCGCATTGTTAATTCTATGCGTTTTAGTAGCATTAGTACTTGCCAATAGCCCTTTAGAGCAATCGTTAAACAACCTTCTGTCATACAAAATCGGCTTTGAGACAGATTTCTTAAACCTGGATTACTCCATGTTGTCATGGATAAATGATGGTTTAATGAGCATTTTTTTCTTACTTGTAGGACTAGAAATCAAAAGAGAACTTGTTGCAGGTGAACTATCATCTTTACGTAAAGCTATGCTGCCAATTCTCGCCGCAACAGGAGGAGCACTACTTCCTGCTTTAATTTATTTCATTTTCAATCGAGGAACCATAACTCAATCTGGATGGGGCATACCAATGGCTACAGATATCGCCTTTGCACTCGCAGTTATCGTTGCATTGGGTTCCCGCGTGCCAAATTCTGCGAAGATATTTATGACTGCACTAGCTATTGTTGACGATTTATTAGCAATTTTTGTAGTGGCATTCTTTTATGTTACAGAGTTACATCTTACATATCTTTTATTTGCATTCTTCATTTTTTTATTCATGTGCCTACTTAATTATTTCAAGTGTAAATTCATTTTTCCTTACATATTTTTTGGAATAATACTCTGGTATCTTATCCATCATTCGGGTATTCACGCTACAATTTCTGGTGTTCTGACTGCAGTTGTTATTCCTGTAAAGAACGGTTCTTCAAAGTCACCATTGGAACGCATTGAAAGAACTCTTGTCAAACCGGTCAATTTGATAATCATCCCTTTGTTCGCATTTGTCAATACAGCTATTCATATTGAATCACATGTTTTCGAAAATGTATTCTCTTCATTAGGCATCGGAATTGCCCTAGGCCTACTTTTAGGGAAAACCTTCGGTATTTATGGCACATATTTGATTACAACCAAAACGGGCCTCTGCCAATCTCCAAAAGGAGCTACTTCCTACCATATGTTTGGTGCCAGCATCCTTGGGGGAATAGGATTTACCATGGCAATTTTTGTTTCAAACCTCTCCTTTCAAGATCATTTGCTAATAGATACCGCAAAGATAGTAGTACTGATAACTTCAGTAACTGCAGCAATTGTCGGTTACATTTTTTTAGGAAGGATAAAAAACTATAATTCCGAAGATTAGTAAAAGAAGTCAAATAATGATATTAATTTATAAAGATAAGCAACATAAATTTCGCGCGATTGGAGTAACGTTAAGAATGCTCCGAAAAAAACATGGCTATACACAAGAACAAATTGCTGAAAAGCTATTCATTAGTAGGCAGGCATATTGTTTTTGGGAATCTGAAAGGAGTGAAATACCTCTTTTTAGTTTCCTAAAACTAGCAGATATATATTCGATGAGCCTCGAAGAGCTTATCCACGTATTTTTAGTAGAAGATTTGGATTAGTATCTTACAAATCGAGGGTGTAAATTGAACTGTGTCACATAAAAAAATTATATATTTAGACACAGACAATGAACAAGGAGAAATTTGATTTTGATCGCTTCAAAGAGGAAGCGATGAAAGGCCTTTATGAAGGT
>Ga0164243_10008954_pt1 | contig 14655 bp, 14 predicted proteins | sample OricompcompostOP_FD_108781 | JGI IMG/M metagenome (GOLD analysis project Ga0164243, IMG submission 108781) | Organic Plus compost microbial communities from Emeryville, California, USA - Original compost - Organic plus compost (OP) | ecosystem: Engineered > Solid waste > Mixed feedstock >... | reverse complement strand
GTATTATACAATAATATTGATTTTTAAGCTATATTGTATATCTTGCTATCAACCACCGAAGTCCGCATCCGGATCTGGCGGTGGAGTCGTGGGTGGCGGTGGAGGCAACGGGCTGCCACCCATTGGTGGCGTATGATTTGTCCCTTGCCGGCCCATATTGGCAAGTTTGCGCATTGCAGTTGCACGTTCGCCCAATCGGACATTGATGCGAGTATCGGTCATCGCAGTATTGGCGCTCGCGAAGAGGCGTTCAACCTCAGAACGAAGGGCAAAGGCTTGTGCACCTTCAAGGTTAATATGACCATTGTTCCATTGCTCAACAGCCTCCACAATAACTTCCATACTCTTCCGATCCTGGTTGAGCAATTGCTCTGGTGAAAGCTTACCCTTAGCAATAGCCGAGAGTGCCGATTTCAACAGGTCGTTGGTATTTTGCATACGTCCAGCACGGATATCATCGATTGCTTTGCCACTCAGGAATGAAGCTTTTTGCGGCACACCACCCTTCAACATTGCTTCTGTCACAACCTCACGGTGTTCATACAGGTCGCGACCATGACCGGTCTGCATGATAAGTTCGAGTGCTTCTTCGACAGTGCCTTGTGATACCTGATCCTCAATAGCGGATAAGCGAACATAGCCACTGTCTTTGGCCGTAAATACACGTGTCGTTCCGTCATCAGCGCGTCCTGTCACCGAAATACCCTTCGCAAGCTGTTGTCGTTGTGTTGCTGTCAGGTTAAAGTACTGGCTCAGCGCACGACCTTCGGCAATAGATTCAAGCTTAGACTTCTTAAGTGCTGCAAGTGCACTTGCACGTGCTGAGTCGGCACCAGTGCTGTCGATACCGCCAGCAGCCGTTGCTAGTTGTTGCGCCGTTGCTTGTGCAGCAGCGCGGGTTGCAGCATCAGCATTGGCATCAACAGCGCCAGTCAATGCCTTAGCATAGTCAATCCGTTGCATTGCCTGCGCAGTACCATTACGATAGGCGAGCATTTGCGCCTGTGTTGACTGAGCCATAGCTTCTTGATGGAAAGCTGCAAAGCGGTTATCAGCATGCATATCCTCAGCTCCTGCTTCGTTAAATGCCGTTTCAGACGCGGTCTGATAATTCTTGATGGCAGCCTGCGCGGTCAGCTGGCGACCCTGCATATGTTGCCATGCTTTGTTGTTCGGATGCGCGAGTCGACGCTCATACGCAAGCTCAGTTTCGGCATGCCCAGCATTTTTACTCATGTCGGCATATTTCGACTGAACACCCAGTTCATGTGCACGCTCATCATGAGACCATGCAGCGTCAAGTTGGCTGGTATAAAGTGCTTTTCGGCCTTCACGATAACGTCGCTTCATTTCACGGTTATAGCCAACTCGTCGCAAACCAAACTGTTGGTTTGCACCAAGCGCTTTTGCACGTTCTGCATGCCTGTCGGCCTTTTCTTTTGACCAGTTGCGCGTCCGATCGACCAAGCCTTTTTGCGGATTGTTGATCATACCAGCAAATCGACCGAGCAGCGAACCGCTAAACCTGATCAAAAACGGCGTAACAATCAGTGGAGCCACCTGGACAAACAACGCCAATATCACCACACTCGCTTGGGTTGCGTTTTGGATAATGAGCGATGCTGCCAATTGGGAACCACCGAACAATAATGAAAATAGAGGAAAAACCAGCAGCATTGTCATAAGCAAGCCCCGCCATTTTTCAAACCATTTTTCAGTATTCGGAAGCAAGAATGCTACAAATGCCAGTGGCGCAAGAACAATCAAAACAGTGATAAGCGCTTGGCGAGCAGCCAAAACTGCCAAAGCAACGAGGACGCTTAACACACCTGCCACAAGCACAGGGAACAGCAGGAATATTAGTGAGACAACCGAGCCACCAGTTGCCGTTGCGAGCGCACCTAACCCTGCAATACCTGCGACTGTCACCGTACCACCACTCAAAATATATTCTGTCCAGTTTTCAAAACTTCCCCAGTTGGCACCACCGTTTGCCCCTGGTATTGCGCCAGGTATACTGTTGCGGATGTCGATCATGGCCTGCTGTACGCTATCACCAAGGATGTTTGATACATCAACTGCTATCGCGCAGATGTAATAAGAAACATTCACCAATACGGCTGCAATAATCAGTTTGGGGATCATCTTTTTGATTTCATAATTGCTGATGCCATAACTCGTGATTTGTGAGTAAATAATCACCAAAAATGCCAAAATGAAACATGCATTCGCCACTCCCCGAGCTATTTCCCATGCCTGATAGAGGCCGCTTGTTGTATCAGTCGACAATGGATTGACGGTCAAAAAGCCCTGAATCCATTCGTAGATTCTATCCATGCCGCCAGCAATAAAGCGGGAGGTGCTACAGATAATCCAGCCGACGCCTTCGACAGCACATCCCGTTTTACTCCTGTCGTCACCATTCTTTTTAGAGGTGACGGTAATTTTTTCTTCACTTCGTGGGGGGTCCGGCGAACTGTAATTACCGTTGCCGTCCACTTTGTAGTAGCGAATAACCGCAGGAAAATCATTTTCAGTGTCGGGGTTTGACGGAACAATAACAACAGCCACGATGTTTTGACTATCAGGCTGTCCGACAAAGAACTGATCGCCCGGTTTAGTATCTGGTAGTGTCAGATCTTTTTTGCTGTAAGTCTTGCCGTTATAGGTTAAAGAGTCACCATCAATCGATGCTGGCTCGGCAAAAACAGAGGAGCTGTGCGTGATTGCCACGAACATAGCCGACATCAGGACGGCCATAATCAGCAGGGCAATTTTGCGCAAGGAAAAATTGCCCCCTGCGGACAATCGGAATATATCCCACATGACTCCTGTTATTATACCTTTTTTTCGTTTTTATTTCAAGTATATTGTTATGTAAATAATCATAAGTTCAATGCATGGAAAAAGAGGATGGTGGCCAGGGGCCGGGGCGAACATATTGTCCGCCCCGGCCTAGTGGTCGTCTGGAGGTAGCTTGATGTGCGGCAATTTATGCTTTCGACAGTATGCCTTTCTACCCTTTTCATCCTCGCGCTGGAGTAACGGCACGCCATCGATGACGCTGTCCCATATCAATGCACCAGCAACGCAGGCTGCCAAGACCACGAACGTGACGACAAGCACCCAGTTACCAAACGCGGCGCTCAGGCACGCCAGTAGGATTAAAATACCTATGGCAACAATCATCATCCACCATCCTCAAGTGTCTGCCCGAACCGACGGTTCGAGTCATGATTACCATACATTCAAAACATTAATGTGTCAATTAAAGAGGTGTCGTTTCTTGGCACCGCCAAATTGTTGCAATAGTTCTTTTTGCTGTTTGGTCAGTTTGGTCGGAGTATCAACAAGGATTGTCACGATGTGTGGGCCGCGCGAATCTGAGCGCAGGTGCGGCACGCCGTGGCCGGACAGTTTGAAATCGGTGCCGCTTTGCGTGCCGGCAGGGACTTTCATGCGCACAGCGCCATCAACCGTTTCCACCTCAATTTCGGTACCAAGCGCGGCATCGATCATACTGACATGCTGCTCTGATAGGATAATATCGCCTTCGCGGGTGAAATGTTTGTGCGCTTTGACCCGTACGTGGACATACAAATCACCGCGGCCACCACCACCAATTGCTTCACCGCGATCACGCAGACGAATGGTTGCGCCATCGTCGATACCTGCCGGAATTTTGACAGTCAACTCTTGCTTGCGACGCTCAGTACCTTTGCCATGACAGACTGTGCAGATTTTTTCTGGCACCTTGCCAGTACCTTTACATTCAGGGCAGGTTGTTGCCTGCTGAATTTGGCCAAAAATCGTATTAACCACCTGGGTACGCTGACCACTGCCCTGACACGTGGGGCAAGTTTTCATGCTGTGGCCCGGTTCAACCGTTGTACCATGACAGTGATGACATTCGTCGTCCATGTCGAGGACAATTTTTTCTTCGACGCCAAATACTGCTTGTTCAAATGTCAGTGTGACGGTCGTTTCGACATCGCGACCACGGCGTGGACCACGTGATTGCTGCCCACCACCACCAAAAAACTGACTAAAGATATCGCCGAGTCCACCGTCACCAAAATCAAAGTGAACATTCTGACCGCCAAACCCACCAAAGTTTTCGAATGGATTACCGCCGGCTCCGCCGCCACTGGCACCACCAACACCCGCATGACCAAACTGGTCATACCGTTGGCGTTTTTGCTGGTCTTTTAATACTTCGTAGGCTTCATTAACCTCTTTGAATTTCTCTTCATCGCCACCGTCTTTATCCGGATGGTATTTGACTGCCAGCTTGCGAAACGCCTTTTTGATTTCATCAGCAGAGGCGTTTTTAGAAACACCAAGTACTTCGTAGTAATCACGCTTTGCCATTACATTTATTGTAGTAAATTAGCACTCGAGTGTCTAGGGTGCTAATTCAGAAACACGATTAGCTGCGCGAAGTTCGAGTAAACGACGAGCTGCCCATGCAATACCTGAGATGCCAGCAACCCCAAATCCACCGGCCATAAGGATAACTGAAAATGGATCTTCGCGAGGGCTCGGTGCCGGAATAAGCGGTGTTGTTAAAGTGCCGTTAGTGTTTTTGGTAGCGCTGGCAAGCACGGCCGCTGCATAGGGATCGTTCGCCCCAGACTGTGCCGCGCCGCTGACCAATTGTCCGTACTCATCACTCACGTGCGGGACATATCCCAGTCGAACGTTTGGCGTACCCACTGGTGGTGGCGGGGTCTCGGATGATGCAATTTGTACTGCTCCCGTAATTTTGTTACCCGCATCAGTGTCTTTGAGCGCCCAGCCAGTCCAGTCGCCGTCGATATTAATGAACAGTACCGCAAACCACCCACTTAGGTTGAACTTGCTGCCGATAATGTTGGCGATATTGGCGCTTGCCGAAGCATTACCTGTTTTGGCATCGCCGCCGCTCGTATTGCTCGATACCGTTGCATCACCCGAAATCGCAGCGACATTGATATTGTTCGTAATCGACGCCTTGTTATTCAAATTGGATGTACCAGCGAGCGTGACATCATTTCTTGTCACACCGCTACCAAATGCTGCAGCCGTCGAACCAGGCGCATCCAAGATCATGCCAACCCACTTGCCCTTCACATTGACGAATACGAGCACGCTGTTTTCGGCATCGACTTCATGGCCAGTGAGATTGAGAATTTGTAGGTTCGTCTGTGCAGTCCCACTTTGTGCACTGCCTGCCGATGTATTGTCTTTGACCGTTGCCGTGCCGGTTGTTGCCTGCAGGTCGACATTGTTGACGATAGTTTGATCATCGTTAATATTGGTCGCGAGTGGCATATTGACATTGCTTTCAGTCGTATTGTTGCCATTGCTCGCGAGCAGTTGAGGAATAAATTCAGGCGAAAGCAGAATGTCACCATTGAGATTACCGTGGATATTAATGGTGCCGACAAATGACTTATTGGCAGCAATGACAGTATTGATCAAATTGATAAGGTTCGCGACAGCTCGCGCATCGCCACTTTGTGCACTGCCGGCGACTGTATTGCCACTGACTTCAGCATTGCCGCTCTGCGCTGTCAGGTTAATATTGTTGGTGATCGACGAATCATTATTAACATTGGTATTACTATTAATATTCGTCGTTTTATCTACCTCGGCATTCGCCATTGCTGGACCTACGACGATATCACCATTGATGTCACCGTAGAGGTCGATTGTAAAGTGGGCAATACCCGAGGTTTCACCTGTGCCAACTGTTGAGTGAACACTACTGACAATGGTTGCATCGGCAGATGCATCACCCGTTTTGGCATCGCCACCATACGTGTTTTGCGTTACGCCAGCGTTGCCAGTTGTGGCGTTTGAATCGAGAGTGTTATCAATCGTTGATTTGTTGTCGATATTCGTATCGGAATTGACTGTCGTGTCGTGATCGGTTGTATTGTTGCTTGCTGGACCTGTCTGTGTAGTTGAGTCAGCAGCCGAGCTATCCGTGGAGTCTGTCGCGTTGTCGGTTGCAGGAGGATTCTGTGTTGCGTCCTCCGCAGGTTGCTCGGGTGTTGGCGACGGCGTTGGTGTTGGTGTTGGCGCCGCTTCATACTGTTTGGTTGTCGGGTTATAGACCCATTCACTATTGTTCCATTTGTCATTTTCAGCATCATAGTAATCACCGCTGGCATAGACCGCTGCAGAGGGTGCTCCAGTCAACACAAGCATAGTGGCATAGAGTATGGCTGAGCGCACAGCACGTTTGAATTGTTGCATATCCCCTCCTTTATTCGAGACAATTTGATGGACAATAATTTCTTGGTGGAAGGGTAACGAAGACGTCACCCTTCCCTTTGACCCTAGTACTTCAATTAGTTAGCGACGTTGATTGTCACTGTTGAAGAATTGGTGTTTGAAGCATTGCCAGTAGTGGCAGAGCCACCGGTGGTATTGCCCGCAACAAGTGCTGGGCCACTTGCAGCTACCTGGTTGTTAACCGAAGTAACACCGACATTATTAGTGTTCGTGACAGTCAGTGTATTCGTGTCATTGAAGAACACTTGGTTGTTGGAGCCTCCACCGGTTGTGTTGATGCTCGCGGTATTGTTACTTGTACCGGCGCCCCAGCCAGCTAGTGCTGCACTAGAGCCTGCGTTACTGACAGAAGCAGCAACATTTGTGCTGTTAGCATTTGATGCGCTGCCGGTCGATGCACCTCCTGCAGTTGTATTGCCCACTGTCGCAGCAGGACCAGTGAATGCTGCTTGTCCATTCGCGCTCGTTACGCCAAGGTTATTCGTATTTGTCAGCGTAGCACTATGCGTTTGGGTTGATGTAATTTGATTATTTGACGATGGCCCAGTTGTGCCAATCGTTGCGGTAGTAGCGCCGGCGAACCCACTAAGCCCGACAACCAGACCGAGTGACGTTACTACTGCACCTATTGTTTTGCGTATTTTCATTTTGCCCTCCTTTAGGTTTATTAATTGGTTGATTGATCGGGCGTTCGCCCGACTACAGAAGACCGTTATCCCACCATCCCCTGAAGTCGAGTGACCGTCGTAGAGTCACACAGCGTGATTTGTTTTATTCACTGCGTGTTTATACTTATATCGTGCGTTACGGTCGTTGCATTCAGGCTAGTACTCGAAGATGACGAAGAAAATGAACTGGAGTAACTATTGCCAGTCGAGTCGGAATTGGTCGATACATTAATATTTGTTGTTCCATTGTCGTCAGTAATCGTTTTGTTAACCGAACCATTTTCGGGTACGTCAACCGGCTGACCGTTGACGGTCACGGATGTTTTGGTATCGGATCCAGCCGACGGTGATGATGTACTGACAGATGTTTGTGTTTGTTGATTTACCACAGGTTGATCTCCATTCGACTGAGTCACGGTCGTCGTCGAAGTTTTACCATCATCCGTAACCGTATGTTTTGTTTCGGTTGTCGGCCCTACGAGCCCACGTACGGTGACAAAGCCAAGCGCAAGCACAACTAAAATTGCACTCACCATCACGAAGACAAAAGCTCGGCGTCGTCCTAGAAGTGCCCTAACCGCTGCTGGGTGAGGGAGGATACGTTCAGCTGCCTTTCGGGCAGGTGACAAATAATCTCGCATAATTTTTGACCCCCGTTCGCCTTTGTTGATTCGAACACTCTCAGCATAGTCTCAATTGAATAAAATTTAAGTTAAAAATCTTACATTGTATTAAAACCTGCTCCCGAACGACTTATTATGCTTATGTATATCATTAATTTTTATGCTTGTCATTAATATTTTATTGATATATAAACAGATGTATATCTAATAACTCAGTGGAGGGGGTAGAAGATGAAGAAACTAGGACAAATTTTAACAGCAGTAGTGCTGAGCGTTGCATTTGTTGGTGTCACAGCCAATGCTGCAACCTGTGATGGGAATTTTACGATTACCGGAACGGGTCAAAACTCAAATAATACTATAGAGTGTGAAGATATAGATAATATTGTCGCAACCTGCGAAAACAATGTCGTCTTGCTAACATTCAACGTCCAGGGTTCTCAAACCGGAACCGCTACAGTTACCGGCAACACGAGCGGTGGTTCTGCAGTATCGGGTACAATTACTAACTCAAATGGATCAACGGTTGACCTATCAACTGTTTGTGCAGCTGTTGCATCGCCATCACCATCACCTAGTCCATCTGTGACTCCAGGCGGCGGCAACGTAACACCACCCACAGTCAAACCAGCTGCGCTGCCATTTACATCAGGCAATGATGCATTGTCGATTGTCGTCACGAGTCTCGCTATGGCAGCTATCGTCGTTGCTGCATCTCGCCTAGCTGTTGCTGCATACCGCCGCATTAGCATCAAATAGGACGTGCCTGGCATGCTGCGAAAGTTTCGATTTTTCGGCAGTGTCGCCTTGCTCTATATCCTAGCCATTGGGACGATAGGGAGTCTTCTCTACTCGTCCCATTTGTTTGGCACGCCCGTGTGGGCCAAACCACAGCCAGTGATCACAAAACAAAAGACCACTCCCCTGCCACCAAAAGTCATATCCGGAAAACCAACTCGGATTGTCATTGCCAGCAGCGGGATCGACCTGCCAGTTGACGATGGTATATACGACGCTGCAAAAGGCACCTGGACATTGAGTGATACCCATGCCCAATTCGCCGTCATAACATCACCCGCCAATGATCACGCTGGAACAACATTTATTTACGGTCATGGCACCGATGCTGTTTTTGGCCGCATCGGCAGCAACCCTCCACCAGTTGGCACAACCGCCGAAGTGCATACCGACAACAATCATGTCTTTACCTATACGCTGCAGGCAGTCAAAAATTACGACCCAAACGACACATCGATTTTTGACGATACGTCAAGCGGTCCACCACGTTTGATTGTTCAAACCTGCACCGGAGCATTTAGCGAATGGCGCACTATGTTTACTTTTCGTTTTGAGAGGGTCCAGTAATGGCCGCTTTGGTGATGCTTCTGATCGTTTTTATATTCTTCATGGGTACCGTTATTGTTGGCATGATTCGCTATGACATACAATTGATTCAAATCGAAAAAGCCAAGCGCCTCCATCCACATTCGCGACGCTGGCGTAAAAAAACAGCTATTCCAAAATTTGATACTCCGCGTACAACAGCACAGCTTTTTTCGCACTATCGCTCCATTGTTACTATGCCATTCCAAGCTGTCCGTGCCGGGTTAGGTGTCACCAATACATCACGTCGAACCGATATTTACTTGATCCTGCGCCAACTGGTGCAACTGTGTAATCTCATTACCTTGCTTTATACCAGCTACCTTGCAGCTGTGCTTCACCAGACCGAATTATTACTCATCTATTTGATGGCTTTTCTGATATGGTTCGCATGGACAATTAGTCGGGCACCACTGAACAAACGCCAAAAAATTGGTTATTTGTTATTAGCACCAAGCTCACTTCTTTATTTCGCACTTCTTGCGCTCGTCGCACCATTTCGCCGAGTGCTATGATAGAACTATAAGCGGAGGAAGTGGCATGAGTGAGCAACAATGGGATTTTAGTGGTATAAATGCGTTGTTTTTTAACAACACTTTGACAAAATCGCCCGCACCAAGTCATACGGAACTATTGATCGACATCAGCAAAAAAATCATGGAAAAACATGGCATCAAGACAGAAGTTATCCGCTCTATCGATCACGATATTGCGACAGGGATCTATCCTGATATGCGTGAACACGGCTGGGACACAGATGAATGGCCTGAAATTTACGAAAAGGTAAAATCAGCAAATATTGTTGTTATTGCCGGACCTATATGGCTTGGAGATAACAGTAGTGTTACCAAACAAATTATCGAGCGGCTGTATGCAAATTCCTCTGATCAAAATGACCAGGGACAATATTTAAATTATGGCAAAGTGGGCGGTGCACTTATTACCGGCAACGAAGATGGCGTCAAACATTGTGCTATGGATATTTTGTATAGTTTGCAGCATATTGGCTATACAATTCCACCACAAGCAGATGCGGGATGGCTGGGAGAAATCGGCCCAGGGCCAAGTTACGGTGATGAATTACCCGACGGAACGCGTGCCGGATTCGACAATGATTTTACCAACCGCAATGTTACATTTATGACATGGAATATAATGCATCTTGCAAAAATGCTCAAAGACAATGGCGGAATCCCCGCATACGGCAACCAGCGCTCCAAATGGGACGCTGGCGCACGGTTTGATTTTACGAATCCAGAATACAGGTAGGATAACTAGTTTGCGAGGACAGGTGACGTCATAAAGCCTGGGCACCACGTTGTCAGAGTCGTAGAGGTACTCAGATAACCAACATCGTTTGGAGGATAAACACGCAGTTTGGTAGCGCCGTCCTGACATGTACCAGAATCAAAATTGCCTGAATTTGAATAACTAATAATTGCCTTAACACTACCCCCAGGTTTTAGTGTCTGTTTAGCTTCTTGGTAATTTGTGGCACGATCTGCTGGTTTGCCTACCTGATTGCCATTAGCATTGACCAACGATACACCTGGGAATCCAAACAAGTCACAGGTGCGCGTACCCGTGTTCGTCAGCACAATTGCTAGGTTAAGCGTGCCCGCGCCGCCGCCATCTGCAGTTGCTGTTTTCAGCGATAACTCGTCCGCATTACAGGTTGGGTCGGTTGTTACTTTTGGCGGTGTCTTTTCATTTGTTGGACGGGATGGATCCGTCACTTTGTTGTTAGCGTTCTCTTTGGCCAGAGCATCAGCGACCGCTTTTTTAGCAGCAGCATCCGCATCGGCTTTTGCACTCGCCTGAGCGTCCTTAACCGCTTGGTCTTTGTTATAAATGCCCCAGAAATAGCAGCCGACGCTCATGCCGACGACCACAATCACTGCGATCACAATGAGTATAATTCGTTTTGTATTCATGCCCTCATTATTCCCCCCATAAGCATAAGCGTCAAGATCTTTATGATCTATTCAATAACCCGATGACGTACGAGGTCAACTAGATCAGGATAGTAAACCATACACACCACAACGAGAATGACCAGAAGAAGTGGGAGGATAATAAAGTTTTCGATTCCTTTTCCGGTGGTCATACGCAATTTACGAACCGGTGGAAAACCAAATTTGATAGGGATTGGCAAGAGCCACGGTACACCTTCTTTCGTAAAGCTATCCATGACAAGGTGGCTTATCATGCCAATCATAAATGCCCACCATACATATTCAGTTTGCACATGCGGCATAATTGGCTGCAAAAAAGTGAGCAACCAGTGCACCAAAAATCCCATCAGCGCCAGACCGATGAGCGAATGTGTCAGAAACCGGTGCCCACCAAGCATTCTGCCAATGAACCGGCCAAAAATACCACCGACCGGTAAGTTCCGCCAGAATGGTGCTGTTGGCTGGTCGATATCAGGCGCAATGCCACCCAGTTGGTTTGCGAGCAGTGCCACGAGTATCGTTGCCAAATGAAGTGGCGGCAGCGGTGAAACTGCCACCACAACGATTACCAGACCAGTTATAGCTGCAAGATCATGCGTTCGCGCTATCACGCTACTAGCATACCACGCTTATGCTTGCCATTTACACCTCGTGGCGGTTGCGTGTGCCTAGGGTTACCAGCGACGCAATCGCCCACATAATTAATGCGTAAACGATAACCGCAACTATTGAACTGACGTCAACGACAGAAGTACCGAATTGAGGCGTATTGCCAAATATGCCATAAAACGGTGCGACAAATATGCCACTCACTCCGTAGACAAAGTCGACAAACGGACTGCCCTGATTAGCTGCAAGCAGCAATAGTAAAAACCGGAGTACAATAAACGCGATGATCACTCCGAAAATAAAGTAAACAAGTCGCGCAGCAAATACTGTAGGCCCTACCGTCCCCTCAGGAACTTCTTCTCTTACCTCATGAACTCTTTGTACGTGATCCATGTCTTCCTCCTTATTAGATTTGTGGGACTATAGTAATGCCTTTGCTACGTATTTTCTGTAAAAAACCTTACGTATGGAAAAAGTCTGAGATCCCGGTTATACTTGCAACCAATGGGAAAATTCACGCGGCGCGTCGGTGGGATCCTGGGTACTCTCAGGGCGGAATTCTGGCAAATCTATAATCGCTATTTCGCTCGATATGAACGATTTGATGGGAGTGGCCGCGAGATATCACAACAAGTACTCGATCGATTGTGGGAAGGGGATTTTTATCGGACCAGCCTCGGACATTTTGATTTCTTCTGGATGCGCGATTTTGGGACGGTAGCCCAGTCGCTTGTGGCACTCGGCTACCAAGACAAAGTACACCACACATTGTCATGGGCATTGTTCCACTACCAACGCGCCGATGAAGTAACACTGTGCATCGACAAGGCTGGTAATACCTTTAATGCTCCGGCAAAAAAGAGTGTCGACGCGTTACCATGGCTTTTGCATAGTATTATCGTCAGCGATTATCCCCTCAACAAAATGGAGCGAAAATTCCTCGAGCGACAATTGCGTGGTTACTGCCGTGGCTTGCTCGATAAAAAGACTGGTAATCTACGCAAGGTCCGCTATGCGGAACTGCGTGATGCCGTTAACTATGATCGCAGTAGTTATTCGATCGCCATGATCGCACGCATGGCAAAATGCGTCAAACAGCTAGATCTTGATGGGTTTCCTTACGATGAATCTGTTTACCGTGACATGCTACTCAACCATTATTGGAATGGGACGTATTTTACTGCCGATCATGTGACAAATGTCTGGAGTTCAGAATGTGGATTGATGCCGTTTTTCCTCGGTATTATTAACGACAAAGAAAAAGTGAATCGAACGCTAGACTATATCAACAAAGTCAAATTAAATGACCCGTATCCACTCCTCTATTGCCAACACCCAGATGAATTTCATTATCGTTTTGGCATGGGCAGATGGATTATGCCAAACTATACCGGCACCACCATTTGGACATGGCATGGTACCTTTTATTTGCATCTACTACAGCGCTACAAACGCCCAGAATACGGCGAACAATACCATCATTTTTCGACACTTATTGAAAAAACTGGCACTTATCCAGAACTTATTAATACTGATTTATCCTGGTATAAAGCGATTTTCTATAGCGCTGACCCGGGCATGGTCTGGGCCGCTCTGTTTTTGGAACTGCCTGAGCCAAAATAAAATACTCGCTAAAAGCGAGTATTTTATTAGGGTGTTATTTATTTTTTGTCTTTTTCGTCGACAACTTCACCTTCAACAGGTTCGTCTGAATCAGCTGCTTTTTTGTCGCTATCCTCAGCAGGTGCCTCTTCCTTGGATGCGGCTTCATACATTTTGGCACCGATCGGCATGATCTTTTCGTTCAATGCTTTAACTGCTGCCTCTAGTTCATCTTTACTTGCATCAGCATTGTCTTTGACTTTTTTGGCTTCTTCGACAGCTTCTTTGATGACTTTTGTATCATCTTCAGAAATCTTGTCTTTATATTCGTCGGGCATTTTTTCGGCCTGATAAATTGCATTCTCTAGCTGATTACGAGCATCGACGGCTTCACGCTTTTTCTTGTCTTCATCAGCGTGTGCTTCGGCTTCTTTTTGCGCTTTTTCGATATCTTCTTTGCTCATGTTGCCACTGTCTTGGATGGTAATCGACTGTTCTTTACCAGTCCCTTTGTCCTTAGCGGTTACGTTCAAGATACCGTTGGCATCCAAATTAAATGTCACCTCAATCTGCGGCACGCCACGTGGTGCCGGTGCAATGCCATCCAGGATGAAACGACCAAGCGATTTGTTATCGGCAGCCATTTCGCGCTCACCCTGCAAAACATGGATTTCAACTTGCGGCTGGTTATCACTGGCGGTACTGAATGTTTCAGACTTGCTGGTTGGGATCGTCGTATTGCGTTCGATCAGCTTTGTTGATACGCCGCCCATAGTTTCAATGCCGAGTGAGAGCGGGGTCACATCAAGCAACAGCACATCTTTGACATCACCCTGCAATACGCCACCTTGGATCGCCGCACCGACAGCCACAACTTCGTCAGGATTGACACCTTTAAGTGGATCCTTGCCGAAAATCGCCTTAACCTTTTCGACAACCGCCGGCATACGAGTCATACCACCAACCAAAACGACTTCGTCAATATCGCTTGCTTTCACGTCTGCATCTTTTAATGCTTTTTCGACAGGCTCGGCAAGACGGTCGATCAGATCTTTCACCAACTCTTCTAATTTGGCACGAGTCAGCTTGTACTCAAAGTGTTTCGGACCGTCGGCATCGGCAGTGATAAATGGCAGGTTAACTTCGTACTCGCTGGTCGACGACAGCTCTTTCTTTGCCTTTTCGGCTTCGTCTTTCAGGCGCTGCATGGCAGCTTTGTCATTTTTCAAATCAACGCCTTCTTCTTTCTGGAAGACATCGATGAAATGGTTGACGATGCGGTTGTCGAAATCTTCACCACCGAGGTGTGTATCACCATTGGTTGAACGAACTTCAAACACGCCATCACCAAGTTCCAGGATAGACACGTCAAACGTTCCACCACCTAGGTCGAATACGGCAATCTTTTCATCCTTTTTGCTTTCCAAACCATAGGCAAGTGCCGCAGCGGTTGGCTCGTTGATAATACGCTTGACCTCCAGGCCAGCAATCTTACCAGCGTCTTTGGTTGCCTGACGCTGCGAGTCATCGAAG
>Ga0164243_10008953_pt1 | contig 14656 bp, 11 predicted proteins | sample OricompcompostOP_FD_108781 | JGI IMG/M metagenome (GOLD analysis project Ga0164243, IMG submission 108781) | Organic Plus compost microbial communities from Emeryville, California, USA - Original compost - Organic plus compost (OP) | ecosystem: Engineered > Solid waste > Mixed feedstock >... | reverse complement strand
CGGCACCGCGCCCGGGGGCAGGGCGTACTACCTTCCCGTGCCGCGCCTGGAGCGGCACCGCTTCGGCAGCTCCGTCCAGCACCTGGCCGGCCGGCTGCATGTGACGGTGCGGCAGGACGGGCGGCTGCGGTACGCAGGGGAGGCCGCTCGGGCCAGCCTGGAGACGGGTGGCCTGGCGGCCGGCTGAGAGAGGACGGCTCAGGCGCGGGGCGCGGCCGTGCTCTCCCGCACCAGCAGCTCGGGCAGCGGCACCCGCACCGTACGGGCCGCACAGCCGTCCAGCAGCCGGGTCAGCTCCTGCGCCGCGGTGCGACCGAAGGCGACCGGGTCCCGGGCGAGTGCCGTCAGCCACGGATGCACCATGCGGCACAGCACCGAGTCCTCCCACGACACCAGCGACAGATCGCCGGGGACCGACAGTCCGCGCTCCGCGGCGGCGGCCACCCCGGCGGCGGCCATCACATCGTTGTCGTAGACCACCGCGGTCGGCGGACGTTCCTCCGCCAGCAGACGGCGTGTCACCTCGGCGCCCTCGGTGTCCGAGTAGTCGGTGGTCAGCGACCGGACGCGGGAGAGCCCGCGGCGCTCGGCCTCGGCACGCAGCGAGGCGATCCGCCGCTCGGTGTGCGCCAGCCCCGGCAGCCCGGCCACGTGCACGATGTCCCGGTGGCCCAGCTCGTACAGATGGGCCACGATCCGGGCCATGGCCCCCGCGTCGTCGGCCGCGACGGCGGAGAGCCTCTCACCGCTGTCGGTGCCGCCGATGGCGACGGCCGGCAGCCCCAGCGACGCCAGCACCCCGGGCCGCGGGTCCCGCGACCGGGGATCGACCAGCAGCACACCGTCCACCCGGTGCTCCGCCCACCAGTGGCGGTACATGGCGCACTCGGCGGTGACCTCGTCCACGACTTGGAACAGCAGTCCGAGACGGCGCTCTGCCAGCACCTGCTGCACACCGGAGATCAGCTGGAGGAAGAACGACTCGACACCGAGCATCCGTGCCGGACGCGCCAGCACCAGGCCGATCGTCGCGGCGCCCTCCCCGGACAGCGCCCGGGCGGCCGTGCTGGGCCGCCAGCCGACTTCCTCGGCCACCCGGCGCACCCGCTCGCGGGTGGCCTGCGAGACACCCGGCCGGTCGTTGAGCGCGAACGAGACGGCGCTCTCCGACACCCCCGCCCGCCGGGCTATGTCCTTGATGGTGGGCCGCCGCCGTGCCCGGCCCCCGGCGCCTCGCTCGCGCGCACTCGGCCCGTCCGTGCCGGGCGCGCCGGCGCGCGACGCCTCCGTACCCCGGGGGGCGGTACCCCGCCCGGCCGTGCTGCGCGCGTCAGCGCCGGACGCCGCGCGCGGATCGGACGCCGCGCGCGGATCGGGTGCGGTGGTACCGGCTCCGGTGGTACCGGTCGCGGTGGTTTCGGGTGCGGCGGCACCGATCCCGGTGGTGCCGGTCGCGGTGACCTTCCGCGTGCCGGGGACGTGGCCGGACGGCTCCGGGGCTCCGGCCGGTGGTGCCGGGGCGCTGCCGCCGGTCCCGGCGGTGCCGGAGCCGGTCGTCCCGGCAGCGCCCGCCGCGTTCGCGGTATCCACTCGCAGCCCCACCCCGTCCTTCGGTGTTTCCGGTGTCCGTCAGCCTCAGCAGGGCGCCGGCCCGTCCGGCCCGGCCCCCAGACGCCCATCGGCCCTTGGACCGTCATCCGTCGGGCCCGGCCAGGAGCCCCGCCGCCAACCGCCCCGCCGTCTCCGGCCGTCGCCGCCGAGCGTATCGGTGTCCGGCAGGCCGGGCGTACCGGCACCGGGCAGGGCCGCAGCCGGCGGTGGCGGCGCCGTACCGGTCGCGCTAAAGCGCTAAAGCGGGATCACGCTAAAGCGCATTAGCTCCGAGAGCAAGACCTGGCGGAGGATCGGTTCGGGGAGAGCGTTCGAGGGGAGTCGCGGGATTTACCCGGCTATTGACTTTCCCGCCGCGGCAATGCAGCTTATCCCTCGGCGCCGACGCCTGACATCGATGTCAGCGCCGCCTCGCCGGGGGCTGCCCGTTCCCGACGGCACCGTCCCGCGGCGGTCGCTCCACGGCGTGTTCCCGTTCTCCTCGAAGGAGCCGTACGCCGTGCGCAAGTTCCGCATAGCCGCCCTCGCCCTCGTCGGCGTCCTCGCCTTCTCCGCCTGCACCGTGGGAACGCAGAACGTGGACACCACCAGCGCCGAGGGCGAGATACGCGGCACGATCACCTTCCAGACGTGGAGCCTGCGGGCCGCCTACCGCGACTACTTCGAGAAGCTGATCGACGACTTCGAGAAGAAGTACCCCGGCACCCATGTGAAGTGGATCGACCAGCCGGCCGAGGGCTACGCGGACAAGATCAGCGCGGACGCCGCCGGCGGCACCCTCCCCGATGTCGTGAACGTCTCACCGGATCTCGCCGCCCCCCTGGCGAAGGCGCACTTGGCGCTCGACCTCGACCGCGCCGCCCCGCAGTACCGTGACGAGTACCTGCCGGCCGCGTGGAAGAGCTCCCGGATACCGGGGATGAAAGGCACCTACGCCTTTCCCTGGTACCTGAACACCGGGCCGCTGTTCTACAACAAGAAACTCTTCGCACAAGCCGGTCTCGACCCCGACGATCCGCCCCGCACCTACGACGAACTCTTCCGCGACGCGCTGACGATGGCGAAGCGCAGCAAGGGGAGGATCGCCACTTTGGCGAGTGTCCCCACGATCGAGGACTTCGGCCGTTACGGGGTGCGGCTGATGAACAAGTCCGGCACCGCCTTCACCTTCGACGAGCCCAAGGGCGTCGAGTTGCTGAGGCGCTACAAGAAGCTGTACCAGGCCGGGGCGCTGGACCGGCAGGCGTTCACCTCCACGCCCGAGCAGGCGGGGCGGAAGTTCATGCAGCAGTCCGTGGCCATGAACCCCGGCAGCGCCCTGGACCTGGACAAGTTCAAGAAGGACGCCCCGAGCCTCTACAAGAACATCGGCATCACGGACGCGCCCAACAACACGGGCAGCCCCAACATGTACGTCCAGGGCCTGATGGTCAACGCGGCGGGCGACAACAAGGCCACCGCCGTCGCCTTCGCCCACTTCGTGACCAACGCCGAGAACCAGATGGCGTTCGCCCACGAGACGACCGTCTTCCCCAGCACCAAGGGCGCCTTGGACACGGAGTACTTCACCCGGCAGGACGGCACCGACAAGACGCGGGTGCGCATCGCCTCCGCCAAGTCCCTGGACACGGCCGTCAACTACACCCCCGTCCTGCTGAGCGAGGACATGAAGACCGCCCTGCAGAACGCCGTCACCCGGGCGCTGCGCGGGGACGAGTCGCCCGAGAAGGCACTCAAGCGTGCCGCCGAGGAATGCAACCGGCTGCTGAAGCTCGGCTGACGCAACCGGACACCGCCGCCGGCACCCGGCCGGCGGGCCCGGTTCCGTGACCGGGCCGCCGCCCCGCGCGACGGGACCGCGAACGGGCCGACGAGCAGCAGCCGAGCCGAGCGAAGGACCAGGAACCGCAATGAAGACAGCCACCGCCGCACCGCCCGGGGGCGCGCCCGCCACAGCGCCCCGGCGGGTGCGCAGACATCTGCCCACCAGCCCCTGGCTGTTCCTCGCGCCCGGCCTGCTGGCCGTCACCGCGTTCAGCCTGGCGCCGTTCCTCCTGACGGTGGGCAACTCCTTCACCGACAACCGCACCCTGGTGCCGGGCGGCTTCGTGGGCCTGGCCAACTTCCGGGAACTGCTGCACGACGAGATGTTCTGGACGGGGCTGCGCAACAGCGCCCTGTACGTGCTGGTGACGGTGCCGCTGCTGGTGCTGCTGCCGCTGCTGCTGGCGGTCCTCGTCCAGCGGCACATCCCCGGCATCACCTTCTTCCGGGCGGCCTTCTACACGCCCGTGGTGGCCTCCGTGGTGGTCGTCGGTCTCATCTGGTCCTGGCTGCTGGACGACCGGGGTCTGGTCAACGGCATCCTGGAGGCGCTGGGGGCCGGCCCGGTGGGCTTCCTGAGCGACCCGTGGCTGCTGCTGCTCAGCGCGATGCTGCTGACGGTCTGGAAGGGCCTCGGCTACTACATGATCGTCTACCTGGCGGCGCTGACCAACGTGCCGCGGGAACTGCACGAGGCGGCTGCGGTCGACGGCGCGGGCGCGGTGCGCCGCTTCGTCACCGTCACCGTCCCGGCACTGCGCAACACGATGGTCCTCGTCGCCGCACTCTCCTCCGTCAGCGCCTTCAAGGTCTTCTCCGAGGTCTACCTCCTCGCGGGCGAGAACGGCGGCCCCGCGGGGGAGGACATCACACTCGTGCAACTCGTCCAGCAGGTCGGCACCGGCCTCAACGGGCGCGTCGGCTACGCCTCCGCGCTCTCCGTGGTCGTCTTTGTCGTCACACTCGGCCTGATGCTGCTGGTGCTGCGGGCCAACCGGAAGGAGGACGCGTGATGAGCGCGACCACCGCACGCCCGGCCCCCGCCGCCGGCCCCGAGCCACATGACCAGAAGCGGAGAAGCACCCGCCCGTCCGCCGCCCGTCCCGGCCGCGCGTTCGGCAGCCGCCCGCCCGCCTGGCGGACCGCACTGCGCTATCTGCTGCTCGTGGCGGTCTTCGCCCTGATGGTCGGCCCGTTCCTGTGGCAGCTCTCCACCTCGCTCAAGGGCCCGGGGGAGGACATCTACAGCTACCCGCCCCGGCTGCTGCCCTCCGACGCCACCCTCGACAACTACGCGGGCGTCGCACGGATCATCCCCGTGTGGGACTACGCGCTCAACTCGCTGACCGTCGCCGTCGCCAGTGTGCTGACCAACCTCGTGGGCGCCTCACTGGCCGGGTACGCGCTGGCCAGGCTCCGCTTCAAGGGCCGCGGCGCCGCCCTGACCGTCTTCATCATGGCGATGCTCGTCCCGCTGGAGAGCATCATCATCGCCCAGTTCACACTGGCGCGGGCACTGCACGTCAACAACACCCTGCTCGGCGTGGTCCTGCCCGGTGCGGTCGGCGCCCTCAACGTGCTGCTGATGCGCAACGCCTTCTCCGGGCTGCCCTACGAGGTGGAGGAGGCCGCCCTGGTCGACGGCGCCAACGTGTGGCAGCGGTTCGTGCGGATCGCGCTGCCGTCGGTCAAGGGCACGCTGGCCGTCGTCGCCATCTTCTCCTTCATGACCGCCTGGGACGACTTCCTGTGGCCCCTGATCGTGCTCAGCGACCCGGCCAACTTCACCCTCACCGTGGGCCTCAACTATCTGCACGGCACGTTCGCCGACAACCAGCGGCTGGTGGCCGCCGGCACCATCATCGCCGTGCTGCCGCTGATCGTGATGTTCGCCTGCCTCCAGCGCTACTTCTTCCGCGGTGTCGGGGAAGGCGCCGTCAAGGGCTGAGCCCGGCACGCCCCACCCGACCCCCCACCCCGCCCCCGACCCCAGGAACAGCCCAGCGATGACCACCCCCTCCGTCTCCACGCCGCGCTTCGGTGTCAACTACACGCCCTCGCGCGACTGGTTCCACCACTGGCTGGACTTCGATCTCGACGCCGTACGCACCGATCTGGACGCCATCGCCTCCCTCGGCCTCGACCACATCCGGGTCTTCCCCCTGTGGCCCGTCTTCCAGCCCAACCGGGCGGTGGTGCGGCCACGCGCGGTCGAGCACCTGGTGCAACTCGTGGACGCCGCCGCCGAGCGCGGACTGGACGTCAACGTGGACGGCCTCCAGGGCCATCTGTCCAGCTTCGACTTCCTGCCCGCGTGGACCGGCACCTGGCACCGCCGCAACCTCTTCACCGACCCCGACGTGGTCGAGGGCGAGGCCCACTATCTGCGCACCCTCGCCGCGGCACTCGCCGGGAAGCCCAACTTCCTCGGTATGACGGTCGGCAATGAGATCAACCAGTTCTCCGGCGACCCCCACCCCGACCCCGACCGGATCACCCCGCGGCAGGCGGAGCAGTGGCTGCGGCGGATGCTGGACGCCTGCGCCGAGGGCGCCCCCGGCAACTGGCACCTGCACGCCGAGTACGACGCCGCCTGGTACCTGGACGGCCACCCCTTCACGCCCGCGCACTCCGCCCGGCTGGGTGCGGTCACCGCCGTGCACTCGTGGGTCTTCAACGGCACCGCGCAACGCCACGGACCGGGCGGCACCGCCACCGAACACCACGCCGCCTACCTGATCGAACTCTCCAAGGCATGGGCCGACGACCCGCACCGGCCCGTCTGGCTCCAGGAGGTCGGGGCGCCGCAGCCGCACATCCCCGCCGGCCGGGCCGCCGCCTTCACCCGCGCCACCGTCGACGCCGCACTCGACTGCACCGACGTGTGGGGCGTCACCTGGTGGTGCTCGCACGATGTGCCGCGCCACCTCGCCGACTTCCCCGAACTGGAGTACAGCCTCGGGCTGTTCACGGAGGACCACCGCCCCAAACCGCTCGCCCGAGCCCTCGCCGAGGCCGCACAGGAGCACCGGGCAGCCCCGCGCCCGGCCCCGCCGCGCACCACCGCCCTCGTCCTGGACGTGCGCCCGGAGGAGGAAGGCACGCGTGAGGCCGGTGACCGTCCCGGCCGCTCGGTGTGCGCACCCGGTGGCGCCTTCTTCGAGGCCTTCGCCCGGCTGACCGCCGACGGGGCACGCCCCGCCGTCGTCCTGGCGGAACGGGCGGACGACACGGCGCACCTGGCGGCCCGCGGCATCACCGACCTCGTCACCGTGGCCGAGGCCGCCCCGGGAAGCAGCACCGGCAGGCCGGCATGACACACCGGCTCCCACGCGCCCCGGCGCGCCCGCCCGCCGCCCGGCACCAGGAGTGCGCCCAGGGCGAGCGGGGCAGGGTGAGGGACGCGATGTGCCAGCGCCCCCGCCCGGACGCCCGACTCCCCCGCCCCGCCGGCCGACGCGCCGGCCGGCGGGCACACAGCCGTTCCCGGGCCGCGGCCCGCCTCGGTCGCACCAGCCGCCCCCACCACCCCGTACGCCGTAGGGGAGCCGTACGCGGCGCCGGCATCCGCCCCCGCTCCACCCCCTTGGCACCACCGACCGGAACCACCGGAAACCCCTACGGAGAGCAGCACACATGCACGACGACCGCGCACTGACCGAAGGCCGCCTCAAGCGGGTCCTCGACGAACGCATCCGCCCCGCGGTGTACCCCGCCTCCGTCCCGCTGGAGGTGACCGTCTGGCACGCGCCCGGCGAGCCGGTGCCGGTCGCGGAAGGGCTGGCGGCGGAGCACACCCCCATCGCGGTGGGCGACAGCTGGGGCGCCCCCTGGGGCACCAGCTGGTTCCGGGTGACCGGCACGGTGCCCGCCGACTGGGCGGGCCGCACCGTGGAGGCGCTGCTGGACCTCGGCTTCGACGAGAACATGCCGGGGTTCCAGTGCGAGGGCCTGGTCTACCGTCCCGACGGCACACCGGTGAAGGGGCTCAACCCCCGCAACCAGTGGGTGCGCGTCGCCGAGCGCGCCGCGGGCGGCGAGACGGTGGACCTGCACATCGAAGCCGCGTCCAACCCGGTGATCCTCGACTACCACCCGTTCCTGCCCACCGACCTCGGCGACAAGGAGACCGCCGGCAGCGAACCGCAGTACCGGCTCGCCCGCATGGACCTGGCCGTCTTCGACGAGACCGTCTGGCAGCTGGTGATGGACCTGGAGGTGCTGGACGAGCTGATGCGGGAGCTGCCCGCCGACGGCGAACGCCGCTGGGAGATCCTGCGTGCCGTCGACCGGGCGCTGGACGCGATCGACCTCCAGGACGTGCCCGGCACCGCCGCCGCGGCCCGCGCCCGCCTCACCGACGTGCTCAGCGCCCCCGCCCGTGCCTCCGCGCACCGCATCAGCGCCGTCGGCCACGCCCACATCGACTCGGCATGGCTGTGGCCGCTGCGCGAGACGGTGCGGAAGGTCGCGCGTACGACCGCCAACATGACGGCGCTGCTGGAGGAGGAGTCCGACTTCGTCTACACGATGTCCCAGGCCCAGCAGTACGCCTGGATCAAGGAGCACCGGCCGGAGGTCTACGCGAAGGTCAAGAAGGCCGTCGCCGAGGGCCGTTTCGTGCCGGCCGGCGGCATGTGGGTCGAGTCCGACACCAACATGCCCGGCTCCGAGGCGATGGCCCGGCAGTTCGTGCACGGCAAGCGGTTCTTCCTCGACGAGTTCGGCATCGAGAACGACGAGGCGTGGCTGCCCGACACCTTCGGCTTCGCCGCGGGCCTGCCGCAGATCATCAAGGCCGCCGGCTCCAAGTGGCTGCTCACCCAGAAGATCTCCTGGAGCCAGATCAACTCCTTCCCGCATCACACCTTCTTCTGGGAGGGCATCGACGGCACCCGGATCTTCACCCACTTCCCGCCCGTGGACACCTACAACTGCTCCATGAAGGGCTCGGAGATCGCCCACGCCGCCCGCAACTTCAAGGACAAGGGCCGCGCCACCCGCTCGCTCGCCCCCACCGGCTGGGGCGACGGCGGCGGCGGCACGACCCGCGAGATGGTCGCCAAGGCGGCCAGGATGCGGAACCTGGAGGGCTCGGCCACCGTCGAGTGGGAGACCCCCGCCGCCTTCTTCACCAAGGCCGAGGCCGAGTACCCCGATGCGCCGGTGTGGGCGGGGGAGCTGTACCTGGAGTTGCACCGGGCCACCCTCACCAGCCAGGCCAGGACGAAGCAGGGCAACCGCCGCAGCGAGCACCTGCTGCGCGAGGCCGAACTGTGGGCGGCCACCGCCGCGGTACGGACCGGGCACCCCTACCCGTACGAGCAGCTCGACCGGCTCTGGAAGACGGTGCTGCTCCACCAGTTCCACGACATCCTGCCCGGCTCCTCCATCGCCTGGGTGCACCGCGAGGCGGAGGCCACCTACGCGAAGGTGGCCGCCGAACTGGAGGAGATCGTCGGGGCGGCACAGCGGGCGCTGGCCGGCGAGGCGGCCGGTGACGGACAGCGGCTGGTCTTCAACGCCGCCCCGCACGCCCGCGCCGGCATCCCCGCGGGAGGTGCGGCCCCGGCCACCGCCGCCGAGGGCACGGCCACCGCCACGGCCCGGGACGGCGGCGGGTTCGTCCTGGACAACGGGCTGCTGCGGGTGGAGATCGACGGACGCGGACTTATCGTCTCCGCCTACGATCTGACGGCCCGCCGGGAGACGGTCGCCCCCGGCAGCGCCGCCAACCTGCTCCAGCTCCACCCGGACTTCCCCAACATGTGGGACGCCTGGGACGTCGACTCCTTCTACCGCAACACCGTCACCGACCTCACCGAGGCCGACGAGGTCGCCCTGGCCGGCCAGGAGCCGGCCGGCGACGGCCAAGGCGGCGCGGTCACCGTCCGGGTCACCCGCTCCTTCGGCGCGTCGCGCGTGGTGCAGCTGCTCACCCTGGAGGCCGGCGCCAAGCGGCTGGACATCGACACCGAGGTCGACTGGCACGAGACGGAGAAGTTCCTCAAGGCGGCCTTCCCGCTCGACCTGCACACCGACCGGTACGCCTCCGAGACCCAGTTCGGGCACTTCTACCGGCCCACCCACACCAACACCAGCTGGGACGCCGCGAAGTTCGAGGCGTGCAACCACCGCTTCGTGCACCTGGAGGAGCCCGGCTGGGGCGCCGCACTGGTCACCGACTCCACCTACGGCCATGACGTGACGCGGGATGTGCGCACGCCGGGCGAGGACGGTGCGGTACCGGCCGGCACCACGACCACCGTCCGCCTCTCGCTGCTGCGCGCCCCGCGGTTCCCCGACCCGCACACCGACCAGGGGCTGCACCGGTTCCGCTACGCGCTGCTGCCGGGCGCCGCCATCGGTGACGCGGTCCGCGAGGGCTGGCACATCAATCTGCCGGTGCGCACGCTGCCGGGGAGCGCGGCCGAGGTAGCCCCGCTGGTCGCCGTGGACGACGACGCGGTCGTGGTCAGCGCCGTCAAGCTGGCCGACGACCACAGCGGCGACGTGGTGGTGCGCTGCCACGAGGCGCACGGTGGCCGCGCCGCCGTCCGCCTCACCCCGGGCTTCCCGTTCGCCTCGGTGACCGTCTGCGACCTGCTGGAGCGGCCCGTGTCCGACAGCCGGGAGCCGGAACCCGCCGTCACGGACGGCGCCGTCGAACTGGCGCTGCGCCCGTTCCAGCTGGTGACGCTGCGCTTCTCCCGCACCGAGGGCTGACGGACCCGGTACGGGGTGCGGTGGGCCGGGGTCCGTCCCGGCCCACCGCACACGGCTGCCGCCGGGGCCTTCGATAGTGTCGGTGCGTGGACATCCCCCGCCTGCTCGACGGCCGGCTCAAGTTCCGGCACCTGCTGCTCGTGGACGCCCTCTCGCGGCAGGGCACGGTGGTCGGTGCCGCCGCCGAACTGCACATCACGCAGCCCGCGGCGACCCGCAGCCTGCACGAGCTGGAGGACATCCTGGGGGTGTCGCTGTTCGAGCGCGGGCCCAGGGGCATCACCGCGACGGTCTTCGGCGAGGCGTTCACCCAGCATGCCCGCGCCGTGCTGGCGCAGCTCACCCAGGCGGGCCGGCACGTGGTGGAGCTGGCCGAGGCCGACCGGGGCACGGTGGTCGCCGGCACCCACCTGGCCGGGTCGAACGTACTGCTGCCCCGGGCCATCGCCGCGTTGAAGAAGGACCATCCGCTGCTGACCGTCGTCGTGCGGGAGGCGTCGCCCGAAGCGCTGCTGCTGGATCTGGAGGCCGGCCGCGTCGATCTGATCGTCGGCCGGCTGACCGGGCCCTCCGGGGAGGGCGTGGTGCGGCGCACGCTCTACGACGAGTCGGTCCAACTGGTCGTGCGTGCCTCCCACGACCTGGTGGGACGGCACGACATCGGACTTCCGGAACTGACCGGGTACCCGTGGATCCTGCCCGGGCCGCAGACCGCGCTGCGCCGGGAGGTGGAGGAGCTGCTGGCCCGCAACGGACTGGGGCTGCCGGAGAACAGGGTGGAGACCACCTCGTTCCTCACCGTGCGGCAACTGCTCCTGGAGACCGACATGGTGGCGGTGCTGCCCGGTCTCATCGTGCGGGACGACAGCCGGCTCGCCCGGCTGCCGGTCTCCTTGGAACCCATCGGGCACAGCGTCGGGCTGACGCTGTCGGACTCCCGCACGCTGAGCCCGTCCGCGCGGGCGCTGATCCGCAGCCTGGAGGAGACGGCGGCGGACATGGCGCCCCAGCTCTGAGCCGAGCCGGGGCGCCGGGGGCGGACCGTGGGCCCGGCGGGGTCACAGCCCCAGATAGCGTTCCGCGTTGCCGCGGGTGATGCGCCGGCGCACCTCGTCGTCCAGGAAGGCGCTCTTGCGGACCACCTCGCCCACCGGGCGCTCACCCAGCGGGTAGGGGTAGTCGCTGCCGACCATCACCCGGTCCGCGCCCACCGTCTCCACCAGCAGCCGCAAGGCCCGCTCGTCGAAGACGACGGAGTCCACGTAGAAGCGGCCCAGGTAGTGCGACGGGGGGTGCTCGGAGGTGCCGATCACGTCGTTGCGGCCGTGCCAGGCGTTCTCCATCCGGCCCAGCCAGAAGGCGAACGAACCGCCGCCGTGCGCGAAACAGATCTTCAGCCGCTCGTCCACCCGGTCGAAGACCCCGCCCAGGATCAGCGCCAGGATGGACAGGTGCGTCTCGGCGGGCATCGCCGTGAGCCACTGCGCCATCCACCGGTCGAGCCGGGGCGAGGAGGCCATGTCCCACGGGTGCACGAAGACGGGCACGTCCAGGGCGGCGCAGTGCTGGAGGAAGGTGACGACGCCTTCGCTGTCCAGGTCGAGGTCGCCCACGTGGTTGCCGATCTCGACACCGCGGTGCCCGTTGGCGATGCTGCGTTCCAGCTCGCGGCAGGCGGCGTCCGGGTCCTGCAACGGGACCTGGCAGAACGGGACGAGCCGGTCACCGGCCGGAGCGGTGATCTCCAGCGCCAGATCGTTGAAGATCCGGGCTATCCTCGCCGCCTGTTCGCCGCTGCGTCCGTAGGTGAAGAACGCCGGGGTGGGGGAGACCACCTGGGTCTCCACCCCGTCCGCGTCCATGTCCCGCAGCCGTACCTGAGCGTCCCAGCAGTCGGCCTGGATACGGCGGAACTCCTTCGAGCCCATCATGATCATGGCCTCGGCTTCGGACTCGATCCGCAGCCACGGTGCGTCGGGGCCGGCGTCGGCGCTCAGGTCGGGCCAGCCCCGGGGCACGTAATGCGTATGGACGTCGATCACGCGGTTCACGAATCAGCCCTTCCCGGGGTGGAGGAAGGCGCACTTGGGGCAGGTGCGGGCCTGCTCGTCCGCGTAGAAGCTCTCGAAGACCGGCGGCAGATCGGCCACGATGTCGTTGACCTGGAGCTCCACCTCGTGGACGAGCGCCGAGCACTCCGGGCAGTACCACAGGAACTTCTCCAGCGTGCCCTCCTCGCGGACCCGCTCGATGACCAGCCCGATGGAGTCGGGGTCGGGCCGCTGCGGCGAGTGCGGCACATTGCCGGGGAGCAGCCAGACCTGGCCCTCCTCGATGTGCACGGTCCGCGGGCCCTCGTCCGTCATCAGGTTGACGTGCATATCGCCCTTGAGCTGGTAGAACCACTCCTCGTACGGGTCGAGGTGGTAGTCGGTGCGCTGGTTGGGGCCGCCGACGACCTGGACGATGAAGTCCTTGCCCAGCGACATGGTGCGGTTGTTCACCGGCGGCTTGAGCAGGTGCTCGTGCTCGCTGATCCAGCCCTTGAAGTCGATGACCTCGGGGATGTCGGTCATGAGTGCTCCTGTGCGGTGGTGCGGTCGGTACGGGGGAGGTGTGCCATGGCCTGGATCTCGATGAGCAGATGCGGGTGCGGCAGCTGGTGCACGGCCACGGTGGTGCGCGTCGGGCCGTTCTCGTCGAAGAACTCTCCGTAGACCTCGTTGTATCCGCCGAAGTCGTTCATGGACACCAGGTAGGTGGTGAGCTGCACGACGTCGGACAGGTCCGCGCCGACCTCGGCGAGGATGTCCCGGATGTTCTCGATCACCGCCCGGGTCTGCGCCCGGATGTCGAGGTTCGTCGTGCCCATCTCGTCGGTCTCGACGCCGACGAAGGTGTTGTCGGGACGGCGTGAACTGGTGCCGGAGACGAAGACGAACTTCTCGGTGTCTCCGACGACCTTGACATGCGGGAAGCGGCCCCGGGGCGTGGCCTTGCCCGGGACGACGTGTGCCCGGCTCATCACACCCCCCGGACCGAGACCGTGCCGAGCCCGGCGACGTCACAGGTGGTGACGCCCGCGCCCAGCGGTACGGCGGCCGTCGCCGCGCCCGCGAGCACGACCTGTCCGGCGCGCAGCGGGATGCGGTGGCGGCGGCACATCTCCCGCAGGGCGTGCAGCGCGCGCACCGGGGCGCCCAGGATCGCGGAGGTGGAGCCGACCGCCTCCCGGCCGCCGGCCAGCAGCCGCACGGCCCGGTTCGTCACGTCCTGCACGGGCCGCCAGGCACCGACCGCGTAGGCGGCGGCCGAGGTGTTGTCGGCGACCACGTCCTCGTACGTGAACCGGAAGTCGCGGTAGCGGGAGTCGATGATCTCCAGGGCGGGTGCGACCGCGTCCACGCACGTTTCGATGTCGAGCGCCGTGTCGTCCGCGTCCACATCGCGGCTCAGCCGGTAGGCGACCTCCGGCTCCACCTTGGGGTGGATGAAGCGGCCGAGGTCCACATCGGCGCCGTCCGCCAGCCGCATGGCGTCGGTGAGCCGCCCGACGATGACGTCGGAGACCCCCATCTGCGCCATCTTGGCCTTGCTGGTGAAGCCCAGTTTCACGCCGGTGACGCGTTCGCCGCGCGCCTCGCGCCGGGCGAGCAGTGCCGCCTGGATCGCGTAGGCGTCCGCGATGTCGAACGTGTGGCTGTCGGCGAGACTGGGGGTGTCGGTGCGCGAGGTGCACGCCGCGTCGAGCCGCGCGGCCAGTTCCCCGGTCGTCCCCACGTCGATCACCGGTCGCTCCCTTCCGCGGGGCCGGCCGCGGCGTCGCGCCGTGCGGCCAGGTCCAGTGCGATGTCCACGATCATGTCCTCCTGGCCGCCCACCATCTGGCGCCGGCCGATCTCCAGCAGGATGTCCCGGGTGTCGAGCCCGTAGCGCTGTGCGGCGCGTTCGGCGTGCAGCGCGAAGCTGGAGTACACACCGGCGTAGCCGAGGGTGAGGGTCTCCCTGTCCACCTGGACGGGGCGGTTGCGCAGCGGGCGCACGATGTCGTCGGCGGCGTCCTGGAGGGCGAACAGGTCGCAGCCGTGCTCCCAGCCCAGCAGGTCGGCGACGGCGACGAACGCCTCGGCGGGGCAGTTGCCCGCGCCGGCGCCCTGGCCGGCCAGGGCCACATCGACGCGGAAGGCGCCGTGCTCCACGGCGGTCACGCTGTTGGCGACCGACAGCGACAGGTTCTCGTGCGCGTGGATGCCGATCTCGGTCCCGGCGTCCAGCACCTGCCGGTAGGCGTCGATCCGCTCGGCCACGTCCCGCATGGTCAGCCGGCCGCCCGAGTCGGTGACGTACACGCAGTGCGCACCGTAGGACTCCATCAGCGCCGCCTGACCGGCCAGCCCCTCGGGGGTGTTGAGGTGGCTCATCATCAAGAAGCCCGCCACGTCCATACCGTGCTCGCGGGCCCAGCCGATGTGCTGGGCGGCCACATCGGCCTCGG
>Ga0164243_10008952_pt1 | contig 14656 bp, 12 predicted proteins | sample OricompcompostOP_FD_108781 | JGI IMG/M metagenome (GOLD analysis project Ga0164243, IMG submission 108781) | Organic Plus compost microbial communities from Emeryville, California, USA - Original compost - Organic plus compost (OP) | ecosystem: Engineered > Solid waste > Mixed feedstock >... | reverse complement strand
TAACGACGGTTCCCCGACCGAGAGCGAAGGGGATTAATAGGGAACACGGTGAGGACGACCCGAAAAGGGGCCAAGACCGTGGCTGCCCCCGCAACTGTAAGCGGATTGCCGTTCATCCTCGTGACGTTCAAAGCGTCATGCCACTGCGCCGAAGAAGCGCGGGAAGGCAGATGGACAGCAGATATTCGCGAGCCAGGAGACCTGCCGTCTAGTGTTGTCCATTGTCACGGGCGGGGATGCCCGGAGCAGGAGCAGGTTATGACAGTTTTTCGCGTCGCAGGACGCTTTCTCCCATCGTCATCGCATGATTTCGACATGCCCCCGGATATGCCTGTCCGTCTTTCGTGCCGGATTTTGTCCGTCGCCTGACAGGGCTCGTTTCTCTTATCATTTTCGGGGATTCCTATGAAGACTTTCGGCAAAATGCCGTTTCGTGCCTCCTTCTGCGCGCTCGTATTCCTTGCAGGCGGTCCGGCTGCACAGGCAGCGGAAACGCACTATCCGCTGACATTGAAGAATTGCGGTCGCGAGGTGACGTTCAAGCGCGCACCCGCCCGCGCGGTTGCTGTCGGCCAGAGCAGCGCAGAAATTCTCTACAGCCTTGGATTGGGTGACAAGGTCGTCGGAACAGCGGTGTGGTTCGGCCCCGTTCTCAAAGGATTTGAAGACGTGAACGCCAAGGTAAAGCGGCTTGCTGACAACGATCCGAGCTTTGAAAGCATTCTGGCCGAAAAGCCGGATATCGTGACGGCGGATTTCCAGTGGCATGTCGGCCCGACGGGTATTGTGGCGAAGCCGGAACAGTTCGAGGAGCTTGGCATTCCGGCCTACACGTCGCCCTCCGATTGCGTCGGCAAGGACAATTCCGGCGGTGGCGATGGCGTTCGCACTGCGGCGTTTACAATGGACATTGTCTATCGGGAAATCACTGAACTGGCTGAAATCTTCAATGTGCAGGACCGTGGCGAAAAGCTTGTCGCTGACCTGAAAGCCCGCGAGATCGCGGCCCGAGAGAAAATTGCATCCAGGGACGAAAATCTTTCCGCCGTCGTCTGGTTCTCCAGTGCACAGGTCGACGCCGATCCTTATGTGGCGGGCAAGTTCGGTGCGCCAGCCTATATTCTTTCGGCCCTCGGCATCAAGAATGTCATCGACAGCGAAGAAGAATGGCCGACGGTCGGCTGGGAAACGATTGCGAAGTCGAACCCGTCGATGATCGTTGCCGCAAAGCTGGATCGCCGCCGTTATCCGGCTGACGACATTGCCGTCAAGCACCAGTTTCTTGACAATGATGCTGTCACGAAGCTGATGCCTGCGGTGAAGGACAGGCATGTCTTCGACATGGATGCACAGTCGATGAGCACTTCGCTTCGCGTAGTCGAAGGCATCGAAACGCTTGCCGCCGATATTGCCGCCTCGGACCTGAACAAGTGACGGTGCGGGTAGCGATAACAGGCTTCCGCCAGAAGAGAAAAACACGCTCCGGCGCGCTTTTCCTGACCCTTTCGCTTGCCCTGCTTCTTCTCGCCCTTTGGCTTGGGGCCGCGATAGGTGAAACGGCGATACCGCTCGACGTGGTGGCGAAGACTGTAGCCAACCGGATTTGGAACGCCGGATACCCGCTCGAACCCATTGATGAGGGGATCGTGTGGAGCTATCGCCTGAGCCGCGCCGTCATTGCCGCATGTTGCGGCGCGTCGCTGGCAATATCCGGCGTTATCCTGCAGTCGCTGCTGCGCAATTCGCTGGCCGATCCGTATATTCTGGGCATTTCCGCAGGTGCTTCGACGGGGGCTGTCGGTGTGGCCATTCTCGGCATCGGCGCTGGCGTGCTGACGCTTTCGCTGGGCGCGTTCATCGGCGCCATCGTAGCTTTCTGCCTTGTGTCACTGCTGGCGCTGCGGGCAGGGCGAGGCAGCAGCGCGATCATCCTTGCCGGTATTGCCGGTTCGCAGCTTTTTAATGCGCTGACGTCCTTAATCGTCACCAAGGCTGCAAATGCGGAACAGGCCCGCGGCATCATGTTCTGGCTCCTGGGCAACCTTTCCGGCGTGCGCTGGCCCGACGCGGCGCTTGCGCTGCCAGCGTGCCTCGTCGGTCTTGTCGTTTGCCTGTGGCATGCGCGCGCCCTCGACGCTTTTACCTTCGGAACGGAATCCGCCGCTTCGCTCGGCATACCGGTGCGTCGCGTCTATGCCGTGCTGATTGGTGTCAGCGCCATGATGACGGCTGTGATGGTTTCCATCGTCGGCTCTGTCGGTTTCATCGGGCTTGTCATTCCCCACGCGGCGCGAATGGTGGTCGGGGTGCGTCACGGCAGGCTGCTGCCTGCGGCGGCCCTGATTGGCGCGATCTTCATGATCGTCGCCGATATCCTGTCGCGCATCATCATTCCGGGGCAGGTCCTGCCGATCGGCGTCATCACGGCTTTGTTTGGCGCGCCCGCCTTTGCCCTGCTGCTCGGACAACGAAGGGCTGCATCATGATTCTTTCAGCACGCAATGTCGGCTGGTCAGCCGGCAATGTAGAGATTTTGCGCAATGTTTCGCTGGACGTAGCTGAAGGTGAGTTTCTTGGCATTATCGGCCCGAACGGTTCAGGAAAGACCAGCTTTCTGTCACTGCTGTCCGGCGTTCGTCGATACCGCGTCGGTGAAGTGACCCTTTGCGGCGCGCCTATCGGCCGGTTCAGCCGCCGCGAGATCGCCCGCCTGCTGGCGCTTGTCGAGCAGCAAGCGGGCACGACGGAACGCATCACGGCGCGTCAGGCGGTGGAACTGGGACGGACGCCTTATCTCGGCGCCCTGTCGCCATGGTCGGCGGAAGACGACGCAATCGTTGATCAGGCATTGGTCAATGTCGATATGGCGCATCTGGCTGACCGCTATTGGCACACGCTCTCCGGCGGGGAACGGCAGCGCCTGCATATAGCGCGCGCACTGGCGCAGGAGCCGCAGATATTGCTTCTGGATGAGCCGACCAATCATCTCGATATCGGGCACCAGATCGGGCTGCTTGATCTCGTCAGCCGCCAGAAGCTCACGGTCGTGGCAGCTTTGCACGATCTGAACCACGCGGCGATGTTCTGCGATCGTATCGCGGTGATGGACAAGGGAAATCTCGTTGCTCTCGGCACGCCGCGCGAGGTGTTGCGGGCAGAGCGTATCGCCGAAGTTTTTGGCGTGGAAGTCGACGTAGAATATCAAGGCACCAATAGCTGTCACATTCGCTATTGCGCGCCGGGCGATCGCTCTCTGGAACTCAGACATTCGGCGTGACCGGCTCGAATATTGATCGCCGCCGGGCATTAATTGGCTGATTTTGATCGCGAGGAAATATGGTAATAAATAGGATTGTGAAATAGAGATTACTAATATAGTTATTAGTAAAATACACATAACATTATGATAACTTGCATGTTTTGTTCAATTTAATCACAGTAAATTGACCTGGTTTGTTGACAAACTGTTTCCATCCCGTTGACGATAAGGTATAAAGCCCCAGCGCATCAGGACATGTGCTCATTTGTAAGGCTTGCCTTCTTTGGGTGCATGGCAGAAGGACAGAAGAGATCATTCTTTGATTTGTTCCGTCATTCACGGTCCTGATATGCGGGTCGTTCCGGTGTTGGGCCGGAAAGGTCCGTTTTGAATCAAGGAACATTATTGGCACGTCTGCATTGGGACGTGCGGCGAATGCAGTTTTTTCAATGAAATATTCTATTTATAATGAGCGGCGGCTTTCCGTTTCGGAAAGCCGCCGTTGTTTCATCAAGGATATTGAGCGCCTGTGACGGTGAGATAGACTGCATAAAGCGATTTCGTGGCGGCGATGAAAAGCCGGTTGCGGCGCGGCCCGCCGAAGGTCACATTGGCGACCGTCTGCGGCGTCCTGATCTTGCCCAGAAGCGTTCCCTCCGGCGAGAAGCAGTGCACGCCGTCGCCCGCGCTGGTCCACAGATTGCCGACTGTATCGAGGCGGAATCCATCCGGCAAGCCATTATCTATAGTGCAGAATACAGAGCCGCCCGTCAGGCGCTTGCCGCCATCCGCAACGTCGAAGACGCGGATGTGGCGCGGCGCGTTCTCGTCGTGGCTGTAGGCACTATCGGCGACATAGAGCTTCGTTTCGTCCAGAGAGAAGGCGAGGCCGTTCGGCTGGTGGAAATCGGTGATGACGGCGTCGATTTCGCCGGTCTTCGGGTCGAGGCGATAGACATTACGCGTCGGCTGTTCCGGGTCGGCCTTGTAGCCTTCATAATCCGCGAGAATGCCGTAGGTCGGATCGGTGAACCACACCGTTCCGTCCGAGCGCACGATCACATCATTGGGTGCATTCAGCTTTTTGCCCTGATAGCTGTCGGCCAGCACAGTGATGCTGCCATCCGGCTCCGTGCGCGTGACGCGGCGACCGCCATGCTCGCAAGTGACGAGTCGCCCTTCACGGTCGCGGGTGTTGCCGTTGGAGAAATTGGAAGGCTGACGGAAGACGGAGACGCCGCCTTCAATTTCGCTTCCCGGCACCCAGCGCAGGATGCGCTGGTTCGGGATGTCGCTCCACAAAAGGCAATTCAGGTCGTTGAACCAGACCGGGCCTTCGGCCCAGCGGCAACCGTTATAAAGTTCATCCAGATCGGCGCTCGGCACGATCATCTGCTTGAAACGTTCGTCGTGGATTTCGTAGATCGAAACAGTCTGAGACAAGGAAAATCACTCCAGAAAAACTATCGCTCTGCCCTTCGGCCACTGGCGAGGACGATCACCGCAATGATGGTGAGTCCTGTCAGCACGAGACGGACACCGGCACCGAAGCCGTAGGTGTTAAGCATTGAAACGATGAGGAACATGAAGAGGGCAGCGCCCCAGATGCCGGGGATATTGGAATCACCGCCCGCAACCGCCGTGCCGCCGATGATGACGACCGCAATCGACATCAACAGATATTCCGCGCCCATGTTGAGTGCCGCGCCGCCTGAGAAACAGGCGAGCAGGAAGCCGCAGAGCGAGGCCAGCACCGCGCAGAGCAGATAGGTGACGAAGCGTGTGCCATCGACCGGAACGCCTGCCATGCGGGCTGCAAAGGGATTTTGACCGATTGCCGAAATCCAGCGTCCATAGATGCTCTTTTTCAAAAGCACCCAGCCGATGACCGACAGGATCAGCGCCACGATGGCGACATTGGGAATGCCGAGCGTGGAGGCGGTGGTGAATTGTGCGAGGCTTTCCGGCGGCTTCACGCGCAGTCCGCGATTGCTCCAGATGGCGGTGGACTGGATCAGGAAGCTCATCGACAGGGTGGCGATGATGGGCGGAATGCGCAGAAGCTTGATCAGTGTGTAATTGCAGATGCCGATGGCAAGGCCGATCAGTATGGCGACGGCAAGCCCTGCCAGCACCATGCCATCCTGCGTATCCATGAGCTTGAGCGCCAGCGTGGCTGCAAGCGTCATGTTGGCCGGGACCGACAGGTCGATATTGCCGGGGCCGAGCGTGATGACGAACATCTGCCCCAGCCCGACGATCACCGAGAAGGATGCGAAGGTGAAGGCTGCATGGGAAAGTCCGTGCGCGCCTGCGCCGCCGGTGAAGAGGATGGTGATGATCCACACCGCAGCGGTCGCGATAAACGACCATATCCACGGGCGGCTGGTGAGAATGGCGAGGCCGTTCATTGCTTTTTCTCCCCCTTTTCGAGGCGGTTGAGGAAGAGGCGCAATGCCAGCACCACGATGAGAATGCCGCCCTGCGCGCCGATCTGCCAGTCCGGCGAAATGCGCATGAAGGAGAGGAATGATCCCGCAAGGGTCAGCGTCAGCGCACCAATCACCGCGCCGATCGGCGAAACGCGCCCGCCAACGAACTCACCGCCGCCCAGAATGACGCCCGCGATGGAAAGGAGCGTATAACGTAACGCGATATTGGCATCCGCCGAAGTGGTGAGGCCGACCAGGGCAATTCCCGCCAGCACGGCGAAGAAGGCGGCCAGCGCATAGGTCGCGGCGCGGATGGCGGTGACTGACCAGCCAGCGCGCTCGATGGAGCGGGTATTGCCGCCCGCACCGCGCATCAGAACGCCGAAGGTCGAGCGCATGACGATGAAATGCGTGACGACGGCAATTACGATGCTGGCGACAATGGCCATCGGCATGAAGGGCGGCTTGGCCGTCATGAGGGAGCGCGCCCAGTCCGGCGCCTGTCCGCCGGGCGAGGGCAGGAGAAGCACGGCTAAACCGCCCCAGACGAAGCTCATGCCGAGCGTGACGACGATGGAAGGCAAATTGCGCAAATGGATGATCGCGCCCAGCGCCGCATAAGCGGCGATTGCGGCTGCGAGGATCAGCACACCGATGAGGGGAGCCGTGTTGAGCCAGGTCGCCGCGACGCAGACGACAAAGCTCACAAAGGTTCCCATCGAAAGGTCAAGATCGTTGACGGCCATGATGAGCATCTGCGCGATGGTTGCCAGAGCGATAGGCACAGCCAGGTTGAACAGCAGGTTCAACCCCGTATAGCTCATGGCGCGCGGCTGCATGTAGAAGACGGCAGCAAGGAGCAAAATCAGCGAGAATACCGGCGTCAGCAGGCGGATGGAGGAAGAGGAAAGGCGCATTATTCGTGTCCTCCCTCAAAGGATGCTGCAAGCACGTTCTTTTCCGTAATGTCTTCGCCGGTCAGCTCCGCAACGATAGCGCCGTCGCGGAAAACATAGACGCGGTCACAAAGTTCGATTTCGTCCATTTCGGTGGAATACCAGACGAAGGTGCGTCCGTTTTCCGCCTCATGGCGCAGGATTTCATAGACTTCCTGCTTGGTACCCACATCGACGCCGCGCATCGGGTCGTCCATCAAAATGGCGTTGGCGCTGGTTGCCAGCGCGCGGGCAAAAAGCACCTTCTGCTGGTTGCCGCCCGAAAGCGACAGGATGCGGTTGCCCATATCCGGTGTGCGAATTTGGATGCGGTCTTTCCACTGGCTGCCGAGGGCGCCCTCGCGCTTCTGGTCAACGAGCTTTGCCGACGACAGCCGGTCCAGCGAGCCGATGGTGAGATTGTGCAGAATGCTCCACAGCGGGAAAGTGCCATTGAGGCTGCGGTCGCCTGCCACAAAAGCGATTTCGCATGTGCGGGCCGGAACCCAGTTCGGCCGCTGCGCATAATAAAGGTCCAGAAGCATCCTGGTCTGCCCGTGTCCGGCCAGTCCGGCGAAGCCGATGACTTCGCCCTTGAATGCCTGAAACGGCTTGATGTCGCTGGCGCGCTTGGCAAAGGACAGCACGGGCGTACCGCTCGCATCGGTCTTTGCAGCGCGGCGCGCTGCCTTTTCGCGCTCGACGCTGCCCATGGCTTCAACGAGGCTGCGATTGGTGAAATCTTTGGCTGCGCGATTGGCGACGACCTTGCCGTCCTTCATCACGACGATGCGGTCGGAGGTGGAGAGAATTTCGCCCAGCATATGCGAAATGAGAATGACGGAGCCGCCCGCGCCGACGAAACGGCGCACATAGGCCATCAGTTGCGCGGCAATGCCTGCGTCGAGCGAGGAGGTCGGTTCGTCCAGAATGACAAGCTTCGGCGCGGTGCCGGGCGCGGTGAAATTGATGGCGATTTCCACCATCTGCCGTTCGGCAATGGAAAGCTCATCGATGGTCGCGGCACAGTCGATCTTGTGGCCGGGAAAAATCTCATCAAGCTTCGTGGAAATCAGTTCAAGGGCCTTGCCGCGCCAGTTCGCGCCGGTGAGGTCGCGCTGCATGATGCGGACATTTTCCGCAATGGTGAGGTTTGGAAATAGTGACAATTCCTGAAACACGCAGCGCACGCCGTGCTTGCGCGCTGTTACCACGCCATGTCCCGGTTCGCCGTGATAGGAAATGCTGCCTTCATGCGGGGAAAGCCCGCCATTGATGACATTGACGATGGTGGATTTGCCTGCGCCATTATGGCCGACCAGCCCCACACATTCACCTTCGCGGATCACGAGTTCAGCGCCGTCCAGTGCTTTTACCGCACCGAACTGCACGCGAATATCGCGCGCGGCGACGACCTCCTGTTTCTCTGCTGTTTCTGTCATGCACTCAACTAACGATTGGACATTTTCCGGCGACGCGGCAAAGGCACTGGCTGTCGGAAAGGCGTCAAGGTAAAGGGACGAAGAAGGGGCGAGGATGAACCCGCCCCTCATATTTTGGGCCGATCCGCTTATTTCGCAGCGTCGATGACCTTCTGCGCGTCTTCCAGCGAATATTCTACATTGGCGACGCCACCCTTCTGGGTGTTGGCGAGGTCCTTGTCGAGCGATTCCTGGCTGACGCTGAGGAACGGAACCACGAGGTCCTTCTTCACGTCCTTGCCGTCGAGAATCTGCTGTGCGACCCAGAAAGCAAGCGTGGAAACGCCCGGTGCAATCGAAACTGACATGGTTTCGTAGCCGTTGGCGTCTTTCTGTTGCTTCCACCACTGCAGTTCGTCTTCACGGTTGCCCATGATGATGATCGGCGTTTCGCGTTTGGCGGCAGCGAAGGCCTGCGCTGCACCATAGCCGTCGCCGCCCTGTGTTACGACCGCATCGACTTTCGGCAGGCTTGGGAGAATGCCAGCGACGGCACGCTGTGCGACGTCTGCGGCCCAGTCGCCATTGACGGAACCGACGATCTTGAATTTCGGATGCTTCTTTACGCCTTCTTCGATGCCGGCATGGATGTTGTCATCGACGGAAACACCGGCAAGGCCACGAATTTCGAGCAGGTTGCCGCCATCCGGGAAACGCTTGGCAAGGTAGTCGATCTGACCTTCGCCCATTGCCTTGAAATCGACCGCGATGCGCCATGCGCAAGGCTCGGTCACGATGCCGTCAAAGGAAACGACGGTGATGCCCGCGTCGCAGGCTTCCTTGATTGCGCCATTCAACGCGGTCGGAGAGGCCGCATTGATAACGATGGCGTCATAGCCTTGCAGGATCATGTTCTGGATCTGCGCGGCCTGCTCCGTCGCCTGATTTTCGGCGGTCGTGAACGGGTCGGCGGCAGCCACCACGCCAGCCTTCACGGCTTCCTTGGTGATCTTGTCCCAGCTTTCCAGCATGGCCTGGCGCCACGAATTGCCAGCGTAGTTGTTCGAGAATGCAATCTTCTTCGACGATGTGTCGGCCAATGCGCTGCCCGTGGCTAAAATGCCAGCAAGTGCTGCGGATGCGAAAAGGATTTTTGCTAGTTTCATTCTGTCCTCCCGGTTGCCAGTATACGACCCGCAGCGCCCCGGCGCTCCGGATCGTCTGAAATGATTATGGCGCGAGCCTCCCGCACCGCCGCTCCTCAACGGCACCAACCGCAATCGACTTGATTTCCACTCTTGTCTTGCGGGCAATTTTCTGGTGAAGCGAGGATGAAAGAAGAGGAGCCTTCTGTGAAGGCCGAATGAAGCAACTGACTTGCGGGTTCCCGCAGCAAAATTGCGGGAAGCCGCAAGACGCGCCGAGGATGTTACGGCGTATTATAGCTTATGAGCAGTCTGCGTTCCGGAGGAGAGACGCTTGCTTGAACTCGCGCCCCAAAGGTTGCTTGATCACTATCTGAATATTTCCAGATTGCTGGCGGGGCAACTCGACTTTGATTCCATCATCCGGGCGGTGGCGGCAGAGATCACGCATATCGTGCCCTATGACCATCTGGATGTGTGCATCAAGACACTCGATGGCAAGTTCCATATCGCCTATGAAAGCGGTATTTCAACGGCCTGGAGCCGTAATCCGCCCGCACCGCTTTCCGGCAGCCCCATTCGAACAGTGCTTTCCGGTGAAGCCGATCATCTTCTGACTGACGATGCGCGCACCGACCCGCGGTTTCATTTCACGGGGGCTTTCTCCAGCCCCATTATCGAGCACGATCTGAGGGGGCGCCTGCATGTGCCGCTGAAAGCGCAGGGCGATATCATCGGTGCGCTCAGCTGTTCCAGTCTCACCCCCGCCTGCTATACGATGCGGGATGTGGAAAATGCCCAGTCGATTGCCGATCTGCTTACGCCGTATTTTTTCGCAATCCGTGCGGCAGAGCAGGCCAAGCGGTCCGCCATTGTGGAAGCGGAAGCGCGGGCGCGCGAGGAGGGCTTGCGTTTCGGCGCGCTTAAACTGACGGAAGCGCTGGAAATCGAGCGGCACCGCATCGGCATGGACCTGCACGATCAGACGCTGGCCGATCTGACACGGCTTGCTCGCCATGTGGAGCGGCTCACCCATACGCCGGACCTCTCGGGCGAGCAGCTTGAACCGCTGTTTCGCGGGCTCCAGCATTGCATGCACGACCTCCGGCAAATCATTGAAGAGGCGAAGCCTTCGATCCTCCAGCTTTTCGGTTTCGTGCAGGCGACGGAAAACCATCTGGGCCGTTCGGTGCGCGACAGCGGGGCAACCATCGAATGGACGCTCGACGATCACAGCGATGGCATGGCTGACCGACTGGAGGAAACCGTTGCGACCTCGCTCTTTCGTATCGTGCAGGAGGCGATCAACAATACGATCCGCCACGCTCATGCAAGCCGGCTGCGCGTTACGTTCAGCAACAAGGGTGGTCGCCTGCACGTGGAAGTCGCAGACAACGGCATCGGCATGGATCGCCAGATGCAGCGTCCCGATGTCGGACACGGGATCGACAATATGCGCACGCGGGCGCGGTTGATTTCTGCCAATTTCGCTATCAGGAAAAACGGGGAAGGCGGCGGCACCAGCGTCACCATTCACCTGCCCGCTGAAATGTGCCGGGAGAGCGGAGGATAAAATGCATGTCCTGATCGTGGAAGATGATCCGTTGCATCGCGCCTATCTTGGCGAGGCCGTGCGGGCGGCGCTGCCGGAATGCAGTGACGTGCTGGAGGCCGACAACGGGTCGGCTGGCGAAAAGCTGGCGCGCCAGCACAGGGCAGCGCATATCGTCATGGATTTGCAGATGAACGGGCGCAATGGCATTGAGGCGGCGCGCACCATCTGGAAGGAAAATCCGGAAACGCGCATCCTGTTCTGGTCGAATTACGCCGACGAAGCCTACGTGCGGGGCGTGTCGCGCATCGTGCCCGAAGGGGCGGCTTACGGCTATGTGCTGAAATCGGCATCCGACGACAAGCTGCGGCTGGCATTGCGCAGCATCTTCGTCGAGGCGCAATGCGTTATCGACCGTGAGGTGCGCGGGCTGCAGCAGAAGAGCCTCGGCCATGCCAGCGGCTTCAGCGAAAGCGAATATGAAATTCTTATCGATATCGCGCTAGGTCTGACAGACCGCGTCATCGCAGGCCGCCGCAATCTGTCGCTCAGAAGCGTCCAGAACAGATTGCAGCAACTCTATGAAAAACTTGGCGTTTACCAGGAAAAGGGTGAGCCTGAGGAGGGGCGCTTCAATCTCCGGGCGCGTGCCGTCACGGTCGCGCTCCTGCGCAAGCTTTTAAACTATAGCGCGCTGGAACGTGCCGAAGTCGAGCTGAACGAATGGCTTGCAGCATCGTCCCGAAAATCGGATTCGATTTTCGGGAAGCACGATGCGCAGGCTCAAGAGGTTAGCGCGTCATTTGCGCGTCCGAAGGGACGCGCCGCACTCTAACCGACAGCCGCCTTCAAACGGCTCTGTGCGAGATTGAGGCCAAGCTCAGTTGCGCGAGCGATGACCGGCGCGAAGCGCCGCTGCTTCTTTTCCTCATGGTTGGAAGCAATGTCTGCAATGCGGTGCTTGAGGAAAGGATTGAGAAACCGTTCCCGTACAGAATCCACATAAGCCGACGCTTGTTCACCAAGACCGTCCGCAGCAAATACCGGCAGCACTTCCTCCCGCCAGACCGCTTCCAGTTCACCCCGGATTGTCTCGTCCCGCATGGCTTCCAGAACGATTTCATCCTTCGGGCGCCCGCCCTTGAGCCATTGTTCGGCGATGAACGTATGGCCAAGGTTGAGCAGATAGAGCTTCAGGCGCTCGTAGCGCGCCAGATCGTCGGTAACGACGATATCTTTATGTTCGCAAGGGAGCCTCAGCCCATCGGCATTCTCGATTGCCCAGAGCGCATAGGGTTCGGCGACGGCCCCGATGGGGTCGATGGGTTCTGAAACGATGCGGTCGACAAGGCTGTTGGCGAAGATGCAGCGCGTTTCGAGCCATTGGACAAAACTGTCCGGCAGTTTCCAGTCGTGGGCGAGATCGATCAGGATCGAGCGTAGCTTGTCGCCATTGCGAGAGATCAGCTCACAGGGAAATACCGACAATGACGCATCCGGATTGCGCTGCCAGCGATGATGCAGGAGCACCAGAAGCTTGGCCGGAAAGCTGTTCGGCAAAGCTTCTGGGTTGGCAAGAAGCGAGCTGTCATCACTCGGATCTAGCTCATAACCCTTGTCGCCGGTGTTGGAAAGGATCACATCAACGCTCGCGCCGAGGTCGAGAATCGCGGCCCAGTCATGATGCGCCGAATAGGCGGCGGTGACACCCTTTGCCTGATATTCCTTTTCGGACGGTTTGCCGTCGATCAGTCCGCGGATCATTACCGGATAGCTGCGGGCTTCGTTCAGGGCCGCGATCCGCTGGCTGCTCTGCGGGTTTGAAGTCGTCTGCACAACAGCAATCGTTCCGATCGCTTTGCCGTCAGAAAGTGCCTCTGAAACAAAGAAATCGGCATGAGCCAACAGAAATCGGCTGGTGCCAAACTGCAGAATCGCTGGCTTTTCGTGCATGACCTTCTCCCATAAAACAGTGGTTTTAACTAAGCGATGCACAGCAAATTGGTCAAGCCAGTAGGAATCTTTATTGGCAGATTGGTTCGGTCGTGCTTGTTGAAACGCGCGATTTGCCGCAATTCATCGCGTTTCTGTACATATTGCGCTTCGTTTCGCTTGGAAATATGGTAAGGCCAATTCGAGGAGAGGTGAATTGGGAGCACCATGAGCGACTTTACGGCAGCCGCGGAACCGCGCAGGCTTTACCAGCAGATTGCAGACCGGGTGAGGAATCTCATTCAGGATGGCCAGTTTCCCGCTGGCAGCAGGCTGCCGGCTGAGCGCGAGCTGGCGCAGCAGCTCGGCGTGTCGCGGCCCTCGCTGCGCGAGGCGCTGATTGCGCTCGAAATCGCCGGCAATGTCGAGATCCGTATGGGGTCCGGCATCTATGTCACGCCGGAGTCGGAAAAGCGTTTGCTTTCGCACGGAGCTTCCATCGGCGAAAGTCCCCTTGAAATCATGCAGGCGCGCGAGATGGTCGAGGGCAGCGTGGTCGTTACGGCCTGCGCGCGCATGACGCCTGAAAGCCTGGCCGAATTGCGCGCGACGATTGACGCCATGAAGGTGAATGTCGATGCCGGGCGCAAGGCGATTGAACTCGACAGGCAGTTTCATCTGCTCATTGCCGAGCAATCCGGCAACTCGGTACTGGTGCGCATTGTGCGCGATCTTTTCGACGAGCGGCACAGCCCGCTGACGTCGCATATCAGAACACGCTTCGAGGATAACGATACATGGGCTCTGGCTTTGGCCGAGCATGAAGCCATCTATGCGGCGCTGGAAGCGAGGGATCCGCTTCAGGCGCAGGCAGCCATGCGAACGCATCTGGACCGATCCAAACAGCGTTGGATGGATAATGAACCCAGCGAGTGATCAGCCGGGGCGATTTGGGAGTGAGGTCAGACATATGAATGATTCCGTTGCTACAGCGGTGGCGCCTGTAATTCTGCTGCATCCTTCGGATGATGTTGCGGTGGCGCGCGTTTCGGTTCGCGCGGGCGATTCCATCGGCCTTGATGGGATCAAGGCTCGGGAACTGATCGGACGTGGGCACAAGGTTGCAGTTCGCGATATTCCGGAAGGCAGGGAAGTCCTGAAATACGGGCAGGTGATCGGCGTTGCGACGAAGGACATTGCGCAGGGCGAGCATGTGCATCTGCAGAACCTTGCCATGCTGCCCTCCGAACACGAGCACCAGTTCTCGATCGATATTGAAGAACGCGGCATGCTGCCAGAGGCGGAGCGTCGCCATTTCATGGGCTTTGACCGCGGCGCGGGCGGCGTCGGCACGCGCAATTTCATCGGCGTGATTTCGTCGGTCAATTGCTCGGCTACGGTGTCGCGCTACATTGCTGACTATTTCAACCGGATGGGCGGCCTTGACGGGTTCGACAATGTCGATGGCGTCGTCGCGCTGACGCATGGCAGCGGTTGCGCGCTCAACACCAAGTCGGAAGGCTATCGCCTTTTGACGCGCACCATTCAGGGCTATGCCAAGCATCCGAATTTCGGGGGCATATTGCTGATCGGGCTTGGCTGCGAAACTAACCAGATTGCGCCGATCCTCGAACATTATCGCATGGAAGAAGGCTCGCGCCTGCGCACCATGACGATCCAGCAGCATGGCGGCACGCGCAAGACCATCGATCATGCGATTGCCGAGATCAAGGAAATGCTGCCGCTGGTCAATTCGGCAGTGCGCACCAAACAGCCTTTGTCGAAGCTGAAAGTGGCGCTGGAATGCGGCGGCTCGGACGGCTATTCCGGCATCTCGGCCAATCCGGCATTGGGCTATGCCTCGGACCTTATCGTGCGCAACGGCGGTACGACCGTTCTGTCGGAAACGCCGGAAATCTATGGCGCGGAACATCTTCTGACGCGCCGCGCCGTAACGCCTGCGGTCGCCGAAAAACTGTT
>Ga0164243_10008951_pt1 | contig 14656 bp, 9 predicted proteins | sample OricompcompostOP_FD_108781 | JGI IMG/M metagenome (GOLD analysis project Ga0164243, IMG submission 108781) | Organic Plus compost microbial communities from Emeryville, California, USA - Original compost - Organic plus compost (OP) | ecosystem: Engineered > Solid waste > Mixed feedstock >... | reverse complement strand
CGGAGGGAGCACTTGCACTAGTCTTAAGCCGCTGCGGTTCCGCTATCGAACCCATTCACAAAGACTTAAAACCAGCACAAAACAGGATCCCCAACAATACAAAAGAACAGCTCTTCAGTGCCTCGACCTATACACCCTGCAGGCCGAACACAGAATCTTTACACGCCAGGCGTAACAACCTTGTTCCAAGGCCCCACTCGATTCACAACACCTTCGAAGAGCACCCTTTTTATCAACGAGATGCGCTGTTTTTTAATTACCAACGCTCCTCAATTTCGAAACGGCCGATGATACCGCATCACCCTGAGGCAGTTTCCACACCTGCCTCGATTCGCATTCTCTTCACTGGAAGACTACCCCTGCGCCACACAACAACTCAATTGTCCTCATGGATGGAATGGAGCGGTTACTCCCAGTCAACCCTCCCCGCTTATGCGCTTGCACCCACGTGGAGTGCTGCAGAAATCTTCCGGCAACAGCTTCCTGACGTGGCTGCCGCACTCGAACCTATGAAGCAACTTATGGTAAGCACGCTGGAAGCTCTCCACACATCGAACCACAACATCAACGGACAACGAGGAAGCTGATGGCAACGCTTGGCATGGTCGGTTTGGGGAAGATGGGCCTTAACATGACGAAACGGCTGCTCAGAGGCGGTCATTCCGTAGTCGGGTACAACAATACACCCGGGCCAATCGAGGAGGCGGTGAAAAGCGGCGCTACGGGAGCTGCCTCCATCGAAGATCTCGTCCTGAAGCTAGAGAAACCACGAGTCGCCTGGGTCATGGTTCCTGCAGGTCAAATAACCGAGCACGCCGTCCTAAACCTCGGCGCCCTCATGGAACCGGGTGACATCATTATCGATGGCGGCAACAGCAACTATCGTGACACCATGCGGCTTGCGCAGACCCTAAAGCAGAATGGCATCCATTTCGTTGATGTAGGGACGAGCGGTGGTGTATGGGGACTCACGGAAGGCTACAGCCTCATGATCGGAGGAGAGGCCGAGATTGTCGCGCAGTTGCGGCCCATTTTCGAAACACTGGCGCCCGCCCCGGACAAGGGTTGGGGGCACGTGGGCGAACACGGTGCCGGGCATTTCGCCAAGATGGTACATAACGGCATTGAATACGGACTGATGCAGGCATATGCAGAAGGCTTCGCCATTATGAAAGAGAAAGAGACATTCGGCCTGGATCTCCATCAGATTGCACGCATCTGGCAGCACGGCAGCGTCATCCGTTCCTGGCTTCTCGACCTGACGGAACGTGCCCTCGCTGAAGACCAGGACCTGGAGACCATTGCGCCATGGGTGAACGACTCCGGCGAAGGCCGCTGGACGGTATCCGAAGCAATCGACCTCAACGTACCGGCCCCTGTCATTACCCTCTCACTGATCCAACGACTCCGGTCACGAACAGAAAATTCCTATGCCGATCGGCTCGTAGCCGCTATGCGAAACCAATTCGGTGGGCACACGGTCAGGCAAACCTGAACTCGCTTCCTTGTCTTATTCGGCTCCTCTACCCCGTCCACTCACAGACGGCGCAGCCGGATTCCTGAAAGGATTACACATATGCTTTCCGTCCAAGGCATGTCTACGCAGTGGAGATCTTTTAACACGAATAATGGTTCGGCAGAATGACGAATCAGACTGGAACCTGTAACAAAGGATTCGTTTAATCGCGGGAAGCATCTCCGCAGATATGCTGCCTAAACCCTGATTTATTGTGGTATTTACAGCGTCCAATCCCGAAACTGCCAGGGTTTTGAACCATGGTTGTAACATCTGTAATGCCTGACCATACCCCCATTAGCATTACATTTCTCTGTAAATAAACGGCACCTCAGTTACCCAAACTGATGCACTGTTACTATCCGCAAAAAGAGTATTATATTTAATTGGTCACCGGACCAAGAACCACACACATGTTTTAGCCTCAACCACATTGTGCGAGGTGTGTCGGCTGCAGTGTGGTTAGATTATGTTCGGAGACCGGAATGACTTACCACGGTCATGCTGGGATGATATTTGCTGCACGCATGAGTAATTCGTACGGCATACAGCCCCTCGATCTTCAGGACGTGCTTCGCCTTAGCACGTCAGAAAAACGCGCCTCGCGTTCTCTAACTTGAGCAGGCGCGCCAGTGGAACCACCGCACTCTGTCCGGCCGGACAGATATGACCAAGTAGAACAGCCTCAATGAAAAAGCACAGCAACGTCTACCGGATCGACATCGAAGCTACCCCTGCTTATCCGGACCGCCACCCAACACATGGCTGGCAGGTACGCATCCGGCGACAGGGTGAGCAGCATACCAAGTTCTTCTCTGACGAACGCTGCGGCGGGCGTGAGCAGGCCCTGCAAAAGGCCATCGCGTACCGAGACGAGTTGCTCGCAGAACTTCCCGAACCTGCCGATTCCGTCCTGGAATCGGCAAAAGCCCGCTCCAAAACGGGTGTAATCGGCCTGAACTTCTGCAACAAGGATGACGGAAGCGGAAAACGGAAACCGTACATCCAGTTGAGCTGGCTTACACCGTCAGGACAGCGAAAGAGCGCCTCATATTCCGTCGACAAGTGGGGACTGCGCCGGGCTGTCTGGAATGCTTGCGTTCGTCTCCAGCGGGAAAAAGGCGATCCCTCACTGGATGTGCACAAGATGTTCTCGAGAGCGTATCACCAGATCATCCAGCAGGAGCCCCATCTGGATGAGGGAGAATTCAAGGGTGGACGCGTGAAACCTCCGCTCGAAGAGAAGAGCGCCAGATCAGAGGCGGCCTGAAGGCCGCCTCCTTCATATCTGCACAGCACCGACACGCGTTATTGCCCCTAGTTGCTGCACACCGGCCCGGGATTCGCACTTTCAACAGGCGGGCCTATCCGCAATACGTCCGGTAAAGCGTTGTTCTGCGGATTCGGATTGAGTACGGATACGAGTGGCATATCCAGCGCCGTGAAGAACTGCCCCATCGTGGCGATAAGGAACTCTTGCTGTAACTCCACGAAATCGGGCTCGAAACGGCCATGTTCATCCAGGTGACCCAGGATGTCTAGATAAAGCACACGAGGCCAATCGGGAAAGCGAGTCTGGGCTTCTTTAAGCAGAGAGAAGAGGTCCTGGGCAGCTTGCTCGAACGTGTCCTGTTCTCCGACGATATGATACAGGGAGATCGTATTGTCGAAGTTCATCCAGATACCGGGAGAATCAGGCTTGTTGTATTCCGGTACGAAAGGCGCCGTAGACATCGCTCTTCAAGGAATGGTGGAACGTGCCGCATCCTACGCCCCGTTGCCGATCGGGGTCCTGGGAGAACGCTGATTCGCGTGGATTTAAAGACGACCAGCGAATCCGGCATCACTCGTATCGGCTGGACGTACCACCTGCGGCAGTTTCGGCGTAAACAATTATCCAGAAACGAGGTGCCGCACTTCAAGTCTGGATCACGCCGGGATTGAAGGCAGGGATATGTGGATTATGATCTGCCATCTCGATGCCTCGGCTCAGCCAGGAACGGGTCGATGCCGGATCGATGATCTCATCCACCCAGAGCCGGGCCGCTGCATAATACGGCTCCATCTGCTCCTCGTAACGTGCCTCGATGGATGACAACAGCGCTGCCTTCTCGTGTTCGGTAAGACTCTGGCCCTGCCGTTCGAATTTGGAAAGCTGAATTTGCAGCAACGTCTTTGCCGCCTGAGAGCCTCCCATAACAGCGATCCGAGCAGTCGGCCATGCACAAATCAGGCGCGGATCATAGGCCCTCCCGCACATGGCATAGTTGCCAGCCCCGAATGAATTACCGACAATGATGGTGAATTTCGGCACGACGGAATTCGACACGGCATTGACCATCTTGGCGCCGTCCTTGATGATTCCCCCGTGTTCGGCACGCGTCCCAACCATGAAGCCCGTCACATCCTGAAAGAACACGAGCGGTATATGCTTCTGGTTGCAGTTCATGATAAACCGAGCGGCTTTATCTGCCGAGTCCGAATAAATAACGCCCCCGACCTGCATCTCCCCTGTCTTACTCCTGACGACCAGGCGCTGGTTCGCTACGATGCCCACACTCCACCCTTCAATCCGGGCATATCCGGTCAGAAGAGTCTGGCCGTACCCTGCTTTATACTCCGTCCATGAGCCTCGATCTATGATGCGAGCCAGAACGTTGCGCATATCGTAGGGCTGATTCCCCGTTTCAGGGATCAAGCCATAGATCTCCTCCGGCGAATAGGCCGGCGCTTGCGGCTCCCCACGGTGGAATCCGGCACGCGCACGCTCCCTGAGGTGAGAGATCAGTTCCCGAATCGTCCGGAGGCATGTCTGGTCATCGGGCATCTGGTAGTCGGTAACACCAGAGATGGTGGAATGTGTTGCAGCTCCACCGAGCGTTTCCGCATCCACATCTTCTCCGATAGCAGCCTTCACCAGGAACGGGCCCGCGAGAAATACCGACCCGGTGCCATCTACAATTAGAGCCTCGTCGCTCATGATCGGCAAGTAAGCGCCTCCCGCCACGCAACTTCCCATAATGGCGGCAATCTGCGGAATACCTCGGCTGGACAAGATCGCATTATTGCGAAAGATGCGCCCGAAATGCTCCTTGTCAGGGAAGATCTCGTCCTGCATCGGGAGGTAGACGCCTGCAGAGTCGACGAGGTAGATGATAGGGACGTGGTTCTCTAGCGCGATTTCCTGCGCACGCAGGTTCTTCTTAGCCGTGATCGGGAACCAAGCTCCCGCTTTCACCGTGGCGTCGTTTGCCACGATCATGCACAGCCGTCCACTTACCCGCCCCAATCCCATCACGGTACCGCCGCTCGGGCATCCGCCCTCCTCCTCATACATCCCATACCCGGCAAACAGACCGATTTCCATGAAGGAGGATGACTCATCGATGAGCTGCTGTATCCGCTCACGCGCGGTCAGCTTTCCTCGCTCATGCTCACGCGCTATCCGCTTGGCGCCGCCCCCCTGCCGGATTTTCTGCGCACGGGCCTCCAGTTGTTCCAGCAACTCACGATACCTGGCCATGCGCTGCTGAAAAGATGAGCGATCCTGCTCAACCGGGGTGCCTATCTCCATGATTTACTCAGATCGTTATACCCTCGATCGTTTGCCAACGACTCGAAACCGGAGTGAAGACGTGGGCGGCTTTTCGAGGCAAGTTACCCTGCATTAGAGCGAAAAGAAAGCTGGAATGAAGAGGCCGAATGCAACCTACTCGTTGCGATCCGATAGAACAGGAACCGTGCTCATTATTCTCAACAACAGGACATCCACGTTGCCTCCCGTTCCTGGCAACAGCGATATTGTTCACTTTCAGTACGCAGACCGCTCCATTCCCGATCTACTATGCCTTCCGTCGCTATCGTTGGCGCCGGCCTTGCCGGCCTGGTTGCCGCATACGAGTTATCCAAGCAGGGTTTTGACGTGACAATGCTGGAAGCCTCCGGTCGTGTCGGCGGAGTCATACAGTCCGTGCGCAAGGATGGCTACCTCGTGGAGTACGGTCCTAACACGATCCAGAATCGCGGAGATGCGCTGAACCGGCTCATCGATGCGCTGGAATTGGATGATGAGGTCATAGAAGCAAGCCCTGCCGCAAAAAAACGCTATGTAGTCCGCAATAGCACGCTCCACCCTGTTCCCTCCAGCCCCCCTGCCCTCCTGACGTCCCGGCTTTTCTCCATGTCAGCGAAGCTGCGCCTCTTGCGCGAGCCGTTCCTCCCCAAAGTGGCGTCTGCAGATGAGGAAACCGTAGCGGACTTCGTGCGACGCCGGCTGGGACAGGAGTTTCTGGATTACGCCGTCAATCCATTCATAGCAGGTATTTACGCTGGCGATCCGGAAGAGCTTTCCATCCAGCACGCATTCCCAACCCTGTACGCATTGGAACAGCAGCACGGCTCACTTCTCGGAGGCCAGATCAAACAAATGCGAGCGGCTCGCAATAACGCACCACCTGGTCAGAAGCGCCGGATGTTCTCCTTTCGAGACGGGATCCAGGCACTCCCGAACGCCCTTTGTTCCCACTTCACGGGCAAGCTGAACCTGAATAGTGTCGTCACATCCATCAGCCAGGTAAACGGCATGTGGAACGTGATCTACACACATGAAGGCCGGGAAGAGGAACTCATAACCCATGCGATTCTCTGGGCAGCGCCACTTCACGGCCTGTCGGATGTAGACGTCCAAACATGGATTGACCTCTCTCCGCTACGTGAAGTCGTTTATGCGCCTGTGAGTATCGTAGCGCTCGGTTACGAGGCTAATAATGTAGCACACCCGCTCGACGGCTTTGGTGTACTCGTACCGGAACGCGAGGAGGGATTTCACATTCTGGGCGCCCTTTTCTCCTCTACGCTCTTTCCAGATCGTGCTCCCGAAGGATGTGTACTGCTCACAACGTTTCTGGGCGGACAGCGGCATCCACATCTCGTTCGCCTGTCCGATGAACACCTGATCCAAACGGCGCAACAGAACCTCGGAAAACTGCTAGGCATTCGCGGCGAGCCCGAATTCACAAACATCGTCCGGTGGGAACGTGCCATTCCACAGTACCGAAAGGGATACGGCGCAGTGAAACAGACTATCGAGCGCCTGGAGCAAGAACATCGTGGTTTGTACCTGGCGGGCAACTTCCGAAACGGTATATCTGTTAGCGATACAACCGCCACGGCTATAGACGTGGCGCAGCGCATCATCGAGGCATCCTATTGACCCGGTCTTTTCACGGACTAGGCTATGCCGCCGTGCTGAAATAGATGTCGCATCAACATTCGTTTCGCTACCGGCAACATTGTCTGCTCGAATGGAAAGTCCAGATCCGTGCTGAAGTAGTATGTTGCCGGATTCGGTAACGAGCGTTCTTCCTCCAGGAGATCCAGTTTGATGCTCTGAGGCGAGGGGATCACGTCTCCAACTGGAATACTCTTAACGTGTGCGGTCTTGAGAGTGCGGAACCGCTCGTCAGCCTGCGTGAAAATGGATAGATCGTAGCGAAGCACGTGAAGCTGCCGGTTGAGGTAATCCGGGATGAGCAGGTATCCCTCCTCTACGAAGGACGGTACGATGCCAACCTCCTCCAGGTGTAGACTTTCTTCGACAAACTCGAAAATGGCCCGTCCCTCTTCGATCGCAGCCTGAATGCGTGGAAGAGCCCACTCGATGATGTCCCCAATGAAGTTCACCTGTCCACCACCAATATCTGCCCGCTCGTAAGTCACCTGCCCGGCTTCCAGGTCAATCTGAGTAATTCTCTTCGGAAGCACATCCTTGAAGGATTCAAGCTGCTGCAGCATCTGTTGCAGGGAATTATGCAGGCTTACGAGTTCACCCAGATGGGGATAGATCATGTTGTTCGAGAATGCCCTTCGCACCTCTTGCAGACTACCGAGTATCCGATACTGCGTGCTCTCGTAATCCTGTCCCGCTGCCAAGAATAGGTCGAAGCGCAGTCCACTCATGGCTTTCGTCGAGTCTATATGTAAGGTTTCTATCCTTGTACTACCATATTCATGATAATTCCATGCCAAACCAGTGTGGGACGTTTCTTTTCCAAATTAGAAGATGATGTTATTTGCGCGCCCGGATGCGGAGTGTAGCATGTTGCATACAGAACAGAGCAGCACCTGTTTATAGCAGCCCCTCTCTCGCCCCAGCCTTACGTTGTATTGAACCTTTCTGTACGAGCCGCTGATCGCAATACTGCAGGGAGGACTGTGAACATGAACCAACTAAAAAAGCGGGCCCGTCTAAGCATGCCCGCTCCAATAGACTTCGGCTTTTCCCGGCAAACCGGCACGTTCAGAGTTTCCGTACAGCCACGCTGCCCACGCCAGTGCGCATGTGAAGGGCTGGTCCGCCGCCATTTATACTACCTGTGGAAGACTTCTTCATCCAGGAGCCTTCCACACGCAACGGGAAATCCGTCTGTATAGACCCCATGCCAGCCACGGCGTCTACATTGACGCCAACCTGTTGGCTGACAAAAACAGTGAGATTTCCGGCCCCGGATTCAAGGCTTGAATCACCTTCCGGCTGCCTCGTTAAATGAGCCGTGACGTCGCCTGCACCGGTGCGAATCTCTAGAGCCCCCTGAACGCCGCGAAGCTCCACATTTCCAGCCCCGGTACTAACCCCGATCTGTCCGGCTGCCTCCCTTATCTCAACGTTGCCGGCACCTGACGATAAATCCAGGACACCCTGGACAGATGTGATCTTCATATTACCGGCACCCGTACTACCTTGAATGGAGCCACTTAGCGACGAGATCTCGATGTTGCCAGCTCCGCTTCTGAAATCAACATTAAAGCGCTCTGGAACACGAACGAATACGCGTGTGCGCAGCTTCCCACGGTCGCGCCATCGACTCCAGGGGAAACCCGCTTCCTCGTAACGCCCCTTTACGTATACGTCGCCCCCCTGTTGTTCGAACGAGAGATCGTGTCGCTTGAACATATCGCTCGCAGCGGAACGATTACTGGTTTTCGCTATACGCTCAACCTCAATGAGCACCTCGCTCCCTCGTGCTGAAATTATCTCGACATCACCGTGGTCAATATCGAGAAAGAGCGTGCCTCCGGGCCGGACTTTAAACGTTTCCTTGACTGTATCTCGTACATCTTGTGCATAGCAAACACCTGAAACGATCGAAACGAGTGCTGCCAGAATGAATACGAGATGCTGAACTACAATGTGGTGCCTTCTCATGGGCGTAGCGACTGATCGGATCCTGATCTGGCGCTACGTAAACTCATATCGTAAGTTTCAAACGGCATCGCTCATACTGTACTGCTCCGGGGTCTCTACCCAGATGGCGCTCCATCAATGAGGAGCAATCGGCGTACGGGTCTCCTCTTGCGGTGTAGTGGGATTACCTGCATCCTCCTGATTGCCGATCTCGACATCCTCGCCCCCTAGTATGTGCCGCGGTGTACCCTGCACGTTGACTGGCTGCACGCGGCTGATGGTTCCCCCCGGTTTCAGTGGAATGCCAAACTGCCAGACACCACCCGGCTGTACCTCACTCGTGGAATCTCGTACAGTGCCGACCACCTGCCCTCTCACATCGAAGGCATTGAAAGTAACCCACACGTTCACAAAAGAAGTAGAGGAGTTGTTCAGAACAGAACCTGAGATACGATCCTGCTGCCGATCAAGCATGTAATCCACGAGAACGAGCCCCGTATCCGGCATCGCAAGTACATTCACTTCATCTCCCGTAACGGCCTCACCGGCATGATCAGAAGTCTGCTCTGCTTCTTTGTCTGTTCTACATGCCGTGGATAGTAGAACCACTCCTGCCAGGCACACCACCTTGAGCATTGCTCGGAATCGTACGATCACAGTAACAACTACCGGGTTTGGGGTGTAGGTGGATGGACACTTCAATTACGGCCGAGCCTCTTACTGGGAGATTCTGCTCAAAGAACGCGAGCAGGTTAGCTTTGTTGAAGCGAAGACTGTGTGGTTACATAAAATGCAAAGCCCCGATCGAGCGGACTCGATCGGGGCTTTGCATTCTTAACACCTGTTAAGGTGAGTTGACGTCATGGTAGTTCGACGGATGTGCGAGAACGGCCGTCTCCCGATCCGTCTCCCGCCGAAATCGACTCCATGCCCGTTCCGAGGGCCGCCTGCAGTTCCTGCAGCTCCTTCTTCGAACCGACCACGATATCGCGATAGCGCCGCTGCCCCGTACCAGCCGGGATGAGATGGCCGACAATGACGTTCTCTTTGAGACCGTACAGAGGGTCGACCCTAGCATTGATCGCGGCATCCGTGAGCACCTTCGTGGTCTCCTGGAAGGAAGCTGCCGATACAAACGACTCCGTCGAGAGCGCTGCCTGTGTAATACCGAGCAGGATAGGCTCGGCAACGGCAGGCTGTGCCTCACGTACCTGTACCTGCTGGAGATCCCGGCGCTTCATTTCCGAGTTAATCTCGCGCAGGCGCCGGCGATCGATGATCGAGCCTACACGCAGGTTGGAATCACCTGCATCCGTGACTACGAATCGATCATACAGGTTGTCGTTCAACTCTTCCAGCACAAAGCGGTCGATGAGGTCGTCTTCCAGCAAAGTCGTATCGCCAGGATCCGTGATGCGCACCTTCTGCATCATCTGACGGACGATTACCTCGATGTGCTTGTCGTTGATCGTCACGCCCTGTAGGCGATAGACCTCCTGCACTTCGTTCACGAGGTACTCCTGAACGGCCTTCGGACCCAGAATGGCGAGGATGTCCTGTGGGGACACCATACCGTCCGAGAGCGGTTCACCCGCACGAACGAAGTCATTGTGGTGGACCAGCATGTGTTTCGCAAGCGGAACCAGGTATGTCTTCGATACTGCACCATCACGGCTCGTAACGATGACTTCCTGCGCACCGCGCTTACGACCGCCGAACGTCACGATACCATCGATCTCGCTTACCACCGCAGGATCAGAGGGGGTGCGTGCCTCAAAGAGTTCAGTCACGCGCGGCAGACCACCCGTAATGTCACGCGTCTTGGCCGACTGGCGCGGCATCTTGGCAATGACCTGTCCGGCCTGCACCAGTTCTCCAGCGTCCACCTGGATACGGGCACGCACCGGTAGCGGGTACTCGCGGCTTCCGCCCAGTTCGTTGGTGACGATGACAGCAGGCGTCAGGGAGCGCTCACGGCTCTCCACGATCACCTTCTCCTTGTACCCGGTCTGCTCGTCCGACTCTTCGCGGTACGTCGTACCCTCGATGATGTCTTGGAAGCTGACCGTACCGGATACTTCTGAGAGGATGACGCTGTTATACGGATCCCAGGCAGCAATTACCTGTCCCTTTTCGACACTTGAACCCTCCGGGACAAGCAATTCAGCACCGTAGGGGATGATGTAGGAGACGAGCACGCGCCCACGTTCCTCCGGATCTATGATTCGCACCTCACCCTGGCGGGAAAGCACGATTTCTCGCTCGCCATCTTCGCTCTCATACGTTACCGTACGCAGGTTCTCGAACTGGACGACACCAGCAAACTTCGTCTGGATCGTGCTTTCCGCCGAGATACGGCTCGCGGCACCACCGATGTGGAAGGTCCGGAGCGTAAGCTGCGTGCCCGGCTCACCGATGGACTGAGCAGCTACGACACCGACTGCCTCACCGGGCTCCACGAGACGCCCCGTTGCGAGATTCCGGCCGTAGCACAGAGCGCAAACTCCACGGCGCGCCTCACACGCAAGCACCGACCGAATTTCCACCTCCTCGATGGATGTCTCGGTGATCTGGCGGGCCTTTTCCTCATCGATCAACTCGTTGGCCGCAACGATCAGTTCGCCCGTGAGCGGGTCATATACGTCGTGTACCGATACTCGACCGAGAATACGGTCTGCAAGCGGCTCTACAATATCCTCGTTGTCCTTAAGGGCACCGATCTTGATACCGCGAAGCGTGCCGCAATCGTGCTGCACGACCGTCACATCCTGGGCTACGTCTACGAGACGACGCGTCAGGTAACCGGCGTCTGCCGTCTTCAAAGCCGTATCAGCAAGACCTTTTCGGGCGCCGTGCGTCGAGATGAAGTACTCGAGGACCGAGAGTCCCTCCTTAAAGTTCGAAAGGATCGGGTTCTCGATGATTTCACCGGCGCTGCCAATGAGGCTCTTCTGTGGCTTTGCCATGAGGCCACGCATGCCGCCGAGCTGCCGGATCTGCTCCTTCGAACCACGAGCACCCGAATCGGCCATCATGTAGATGGCGTTGAAGCCATCCCGGTCGTTCTTGAGCGTCTCGAAAAGCACCTCGGAGACACGGTTGTTCGTGCGCGTCCAGATATCAATGACCTGGTTATAACGCTCGTTCTCCGTGATGAAGCCCATTGCGTAGTTCGTACGAGCCCTTTCGACTTCCTTGCTCGCTTCCTCGATCAGCTTCTCCTTGGCATCGGGAATGACGATGTCTGACAGGGAGAACGTGAGTCCGCCTCTTGTGGCGTACTCGAAGCCCATGTTCTTGATGTCGTCCAGGAACCTGGCCGTCGCCGCCATACCCGCCGACTTGAACACTCTCAGGATGATCGGGCGGAGGTTCTTCTTGGTAAGCACCTCGTTGATGAACCCGGCCTCTTCGGGCACGATCTCATTGAAGAGCACGCGCCCGACTGTGGTCTCTATGACCTCACCGGAGTTCAGACGAACGGTGATCTTCGCGTGGACATCCACCACACCCTGATCGAATGCCTGGCGTACTTCCGTGGGGCTGGAGAACCGCATTCCCTCGCCCTTCACCCCGTTCATGGCCTTCGTTATATAATACAGGCCTAGAACCATGTCCTGGCTCGGAACAGCGATAGGGCCGCCGTGCGCAGGGCTCAGGATATTGTGGCTTGCCAGCATGAGGACCATAGCCTCCAGGCACGCCTCATGGCTGAGCGGCACGTGCACCGCCATCTGGTCGCCGTCAAAGTCGGCGTTGAACGCCGTCGTGACGAGCGGGTGCAGCTGGATCGCTTTGCCCTCAATGAGGACCGGCTGGAATGCCTGGATACCGAGGCGGTGCAGCGTCGGTGCACGGTTCAGAAGCACCGGGCGTCCGTCGATCACCTTTTCCAGAATATCCCAGACATCGGCTGTCCGCCGGTCGACCACTTTCTTCGCGCTCTTTACCGTCTTTACGATTCCGCGCTCGATGAGCTTTCGGATGATGAACGTCTTGAACAGCTCGACGGCCATCTCTTTCGGGAGGCCGCACTGGTGCAGTTCCAGTTCGGGACCGACGACGATTACCGAACGACCCGAGTAGTCCACACGCTTACCGAGCAGGTTCTGACGGAACCGGCCCTGCTTGCCCTTCAGCATATCCGAAAGGGACTTGAGCGCGCGGTTCGAATCAGAACGGACGGCATTTGCCTTGCGGCTATTGTCGAACAGCGAATCGACCGCCTCCTGAAGCATGCGCTTCTCGTTCCGCAGAATTACCTCCGGTGCCTTGATGTCGATAAGGCGCTTGAGGCGGTTGTTGCGGATGATAACGCGGCGATAAAGGTCGTTCAGATCACTCGTAGCGAAGCGTCCACCTTCGAGCGGAACGAGCGGGCGCAATTCCGGAGGAATGACCGGAATGACACGCAATACCATCCACTCCGGACGATTCTCCATACGGCGGTTGGCATCACGGAATGCTTCGACGACCTGGAGCCGCTTGAGCGCTTCCTGCTTCCGTTGCTGGCTTGTTTCCGTACGAACCTGATCGCGCAGGCTGATCGAGAGCTCCTCCAGATCGATCCGCTTCAACAGATCTTCGATGGCCTCACCACCGATCTTCGCGACGAATTTCTCCGGATCGGAGTCATCGAGGCGGTTATTATCCTCGCGAATCTGGTAAAGGATATTGAAGTACTCATCCTCCGTGAGCAACTGGTTTGCTTCCACGCCGAGCGCCGCAGCACTCCCAGGCTGGATAACGACGTAGCTCTCGTAGTAGATGATCTTCTCGAGATCCTTCGACTTAATCCCGAGGAGATGACCGATTTTGTTCGGCAGCGTCTTGAAATACCAGATGTGAACGACGGGTACGCTCAGCGTAATGTGCCCCATGCGCTCGCGACGCACCGACTTCTGCGTCACCTCGACACCGCATCGGTCGCAGATGATCCCCTTGTAGCGGATCCGCTTATACTTGCCGCAATGGCATTCCCAGTCCTTTACAGGACCAAATATCTTCTCGCAGAACAGGCCGTCCTTCTCCGGTTTGAACGACCGGTAATTGATCGTCTCCGGCTTCAGCACCTCGCCGTAGGACCGCTCCAGAATACTCTCTGGAGAGGCCAGACTAACGGTCATCCCCTCAAAGGTCTTTTTTGCTTTCTGCGTCTTTACGTAAGCCATAATCCTATTTTGGATTTTGGATTGTCGATTTTGGATTCGGGGATTCTGGATTAGGGTTCTGGACTGGCTGAACCTCGCAGCCCAACCAGTCCAAAATCCAAAATCTAAAATCCAAAATTACTCGAGCTTCACCTCGAGCCCCAGACCCTGCAGCTCTCGTACGAGCACGTGGAAGCTCTCGGGTACGTTCGGCTCCGGCATGTTCTCGCCCTTGACGATGGCTTCGTAGGCCTTTGAACGGCCCTGCACGTCGTCAGACTTGTACGTGAGCATCTCCTGGAGCGTATGGGCCGCGCCGTACGCATACAGCGCCCACACTTCCATCTCACCGAGACGCTGCCCACCGAACTGTGCCTTTCCGCCCAGCGGCTGCTGGGTGATGAGGCTGTAGGGCCCGATGCTCCGTGCGTGGATCTTATCCTCCACGAGGTGGCTCAGCTTGAGCATGTAGATGTAGCCGACCGTCGTCTTCTGATCGAACGGTTCACCCGTACGCCCGTCGTACAACTGAGCACGCCCGTCAGTTGGAAGCCCGGCTTCTTCGAGCGCCGCGGTGATATCCTCCATCGTAGCCCCATCGAAGATCGGTGTTGCGAACTTGCGTCCGAGCTTCTTGCCTGCCCACCCGAGCAGCGTTTCATAGATCTGCCCCAGGTTCATACGCGAAGGCACACCCAGCGGGTTGAGCACGATATCGACCGGCGTTCCATCTTCGAGGAACGGCATGTCCTCGACCGGGACGATCCGCGCCACGACACCCTTGTTGCCGTGACGGCCCGCCATCTT
>Ga0164243_10008950_pt1 | contig 14657 bp, 12 predicted proteins | sample OricompcompostOP_FD_108781 | JGI IMG/M metagenome (GOLD analysis project Ga0164243, IMG submission 108781) | Organic Plus compost microbial communities from Emeryville, California, USA - Original compost - Organic plus compost (OP) | ecosystem: Engineered > Solid waste > Mixed feedstock >... | reverse complement strand
AGAAGATGGCAAGAGCATCCAGGCCGACGAAACCGCCCAGTTCATGGTAATTGAGTTTGACCGCAACGAAAAACGCATCCTCGTTTCGCACACCCGTATGTGGGAGCAATCGAAGGTGGAAGAAAAAGAGGCTGCCAAGAAGGAAGCCCGTGCTGAAGCGGAAAAAACCAAGAAAGCTGTTAAGAACATCCAGGGTAAAGTTGAAAAAGCTACCCTCGGTGATCTCGGCGCCCTGGCAGAGATTAAGGAAAAGCTCAAGAAAGAAGAAAAACAGGGTGAAGGTGGAAGTGAAAACAAAGAACAACAGTAACTGTCAGCCTTCCATTGAAGATACGGCGGCCCCCACGGGGGCCGCTTTTTTATTATACAGCTTTATTATACCCCTTATCCTCATCGCCGGCAGCCCGGCTCTTACCTGATCGTTTCCGGCACTCCCTCCTTTGCTCAACCGAAATAGCCTTGATGGACGTCAATAACACAACCGCTTACCCGAAACAGCTTTAACAAAAGCTTGCAACCCGGCAAAACGCCGTATAGCTTTGTTCCTGCTTCTACTGAATCACTCACCAGGTTCTGATCCTTGAGAAACCGGTACCCGACTTTTCCAATTTCCTTTGATCTTTTCTCCAATTTCTACAGAAAGACCCCTGTTCAGCTAAACTAAAATTGTACCCGTATGAAAAGTTGTTACTTGTCCCGCTACTGTATTGCATTACTCACGCTCTTTACCGCTCACAGCGCAATTGCTGTTCCGGATACAATCAGGACTGGTTCGTACATCATTAATATGGGCATCAAACCGCAGACTATTGCCAATGGATTAAAACCTTATGGATTAGTATACAGTCTGCTGAAAAACTATAAAGTACCCGTCAAGTGGGTAATCAACCCGGACAAGGGAAGGAATGGAATTGATTTTGTACACAACGGCATCTCGTACCGTGCCGGCACTTTCATAATCCCTTTTGAATACAGGACCGCGGCCGTAAACGCCGAAATCAGTAACTGGGAAGCGCAGGGCGTAGCAGGCAATACTTCGGTACATGATATGGTGCTGGATGTAACCAAAACGCTGCACTATGCGCCCAACTGGACCATGGACAAAACCAACGGCGCCATCGTAGAAAACTATTTTGTGAATGCCGGCATTCCTACCTCTGCCTATGGCGGCCCCAGCACCAACTGGAAAGATCCTGCTCAGCTCAATGCATGCGATGATATTTTCGTGCTGCCTCATGCCGACCCTACCTGGGCTGTTCATAATAACCTGCTTGCCTGGAACCGCGATTTTAAAGGCAATCTGTGGGTAGCCTGCCATGCTGTGAGTGAACTGGAAAATCTTACAGACCCTGTGAGCGGCACGCAGATGAATTTTCTCACTACAAGTGGATTGGTACCCTGGAAAGATCACAAAAAGGATGCTTCGCCTCCCTACGCGTATGCAGATGATGGTCATCCGATCATGCAGTTTATGGACATCATGGACAATGCCACCAACAACGGTTCTGAAAGTACCTTCTTACCAAAGGCCGGCAGTTCCTGGCGCAGTACCACCACGCTGGGTGTGTATGATGTTACGAACGTTAACGTTCCGGCAATGTCGGACGGACCTGCAGCGATTGTAGCTTACGGCCGCGCATTTGGCGACAGCTCCCGCGGTTATGTGATGTACCAGGCAGGTCATGAACACAACGTTAGCGGGACAGTGTCGCAACAGGTAGCAGCACAGCGGGCCTTCTTTAACTTCTCTTTCTTTGTTGCGGTTGACCGCTATGCAGTACTGGATGCCACTATCACGGGATTACCGGAAATCATCCTGGGCAACGAGCAGTATAACCTTTCCTTCACTGTTCCTCCCGGTATTGATCTGAACAATTATACCATACAATGGTCAGGCAGCAACGGCGGTACATTCTTACCTGATGCCAACAGTCATCATGTAACCTTTAAGGCCCCTGTTACTATGGGTAACTGTATTGTAACCGTATCCATCACCGATGGCTGTGGGAAGGAAGTATTTTCCAGTGAAGGCGCATACATCACCGGCGTGCTGCCTTTGAGCACCAGGTTGGAAGGCCGGTATGATAACGCTTATCAGCAGGCTGTCCTCAACTGGAAGACCACAGAGAACAACCAGGTGGAGCAATTTGAAGTGCAGCGTGCAGCAGGCAATGAGTCTTTCCAAACCATAGCTGTAGTGCCCGCGGGAAAGGAACCGGGAAGTGCGCACTACGCCTATACAGATGCCGGTTGCTCCGCCGGCGCCTGCAAATACCGTTTGTTGGTGCATAAGCGTTCGGGCAGCCGGAGCTATACCAATACCATACGCATTGAAACTAACGTTGATCAAAAACCGAATATAACCTTATTGGGCAATCCTTCAAGGGATGTGGTGGCCTTTACCTGTGCATCGTACCCTGCAGGTATGTTGAGCGCTACACTGTTTGATATGGGTGGAAGGATTGTATCCAGGAAAACCCTTTTGGTAAAGGGTGACAAGCAATTGGTAGCATTGAATACACAGCACATCCCCCCCGGTACCTATATGTTGCAGGTGGTTGCGGGGATGCAAATAGTTGTTCGTACTTTGGCTATAGTGAAGTGATGCGCAGGGGCGCGTGGTGTGTTGTTGTATTCAGGCTGACAATTGTCAAATAAAGCAAAAAACGCTCTGCAAAGAGCGTTTTTTTATGCACGCGCATAATTTTTCGAAGCAATGTTCCGTTAGGTTTATACTTAACGGGAAATAAAGAAAAACCTATACAACAATCTTCCGTTAAGCCTTATCCCTTTCCTGAAGTTTCGGATTGGTAAACTTACCACCTTAACCCTTGTCCTTTGTAAACCCTTATCCCATTGAAGAAAGATCCAATAGCCGCCGTTTGCGAGCGGCTTTTTTTTATTGCAGCAGGTCCAGTTGCTGCTTGCCAAAATGTTCCAGCGAGGAAAGCTTCAGATCCGCTGCTTCCCATCTTGACTCGTGTTGAATGGCAGGCGCCGGCACAATCACACATTTCATGCGCGCTGCTTTGGCAGCGATCATCCCGTTGAAACTATCCTCAAAACAAATGCATTCACCTGGTGATGCAGCCAGCAATAGCGCACAGTCCATATACACTTGCGGATGCGGTTTGCCAAAGGGGAGTTTTTCTGCAGACGTGATCGCGTCGAGGTAAGAACGAATATTAAGTTTGTCAACCACCATATTAATCAGACGCATAGGCGAAGAAGATGCCAGGCCAATGCGAAACTGTTGTTCTCTGAAAAATTGCAGAATGTACTGCACACCGGGCATGGGTTCTCCTTTCTGTTGGATAATTTCCAATGCTCTTTGTTCCACTTTTGCGATGGCTGCGGCTGCATGCTGTTTATCCAGTTTGAAATAAGTGAACCAGTAATCAATCCACTCCGGTGTACGCAACCCGGTGGTGCTGTGGTATTGTGCATCGGTGAGCGTCACACCAAATTCCTGTAATACGCCGGCCCCGGCTTCCTGCCAGGAAGGTTCGGAGTCAATCAGCAAGCCGTCCATATCGAAAATAACAGTCGTTAATTTCATGGCGGCAAAGATAGGGCCGGAGATGAGATTATTTCGTCAGCGCAAACGCTGCATTGACTTCATACCGGAGTTCGATATTACGGAAGTTGGAATGATCATCGGGATAATCTTTTGACTTCGCCACCTCACGCACACGTGTCATCACGTTGCTTGCTGTTGCACTGGTGGTTCCTGTGATGCCGGGTAATGGTAAAAAACAATTGCCTAACTTCGGCAGCCATGGCGTCTCCGGTAAGACGTACATGCATTAAACAATCGTATCAGGCATGGGAATTTTGAAAGAAAGATGGATGCATTTTAAACTGGTCCGAAAGCTGGTGTATACCCTGGTGGGGATTGTGACCTATCCCGGATTGGTATGGGTGAACAAGCTGCGTATCAGCGGCACGGAACATATAAAAAACCTGCCACGGGGCAATGTGTTATTTGTCAGTAATCACCAGACCTATTTTGCAGATGTAATCACGTTCCTTCACATTTTCTGTGCGGTGAAATGGGGGAAGAAAAATAAACTGGGCGTGCCTTATTACCTGCTGAACCCATTTACGCGTGTATATTATGTAGCTGCTGAAGAAACAATGCGCGCCACCTGGATCAGTCGCCTGTTTACCATGGCCGGCGCACTCACAGTGAAAAGGACCTGGCGTCCTGAAGGTAATGAAGTGCGTAAAGGGTTGGACCCCTCTGATACCCGCAAGATCATTCGTGCGCTGGACAACAACTGGGTCATCACTTTTCCACAGGGAACCACCACACCTTTTGCACCGGGACGAAAAGGCACGGCGCATATCATCAAACTGTCGAAGCCCATTGTGATCCCTGTGGTGATTGATGGATTTTCCCGGGCATTCGATAAAAAAGGACTGAAGCTAAAAAAGAAAGGCACGCTGCTTTCCGTCACCTTCAAGCCTCCCATGGACATCCATTATGAAGCACCGGCAGAAGCAATCCTGGACCAGATCATGGAGGCCATTGAACAGAAGCGGGTGAACAGTTAATGTGATTGCCGGCAGGGAGCGTCTTCACCAGCACATTAGCCAATTATGCTTAGCGCTCACTGGAAAACAGTGCTTTCAATTCTGTAGCATCATCCGGTTTCATCTTACCGCCGAGAATAAGCCGCAACTGGCGGCGACGCAGGGCGCCATCAAAAAGTTTTTTTTCTTCTTCTGATTCAGGGATCAGTGCCGGTACCGGACGTGGTTTGCCAAAAGGATCGAGCGCCACAAATGTATAGTAGGCTTCGTTGCTTTTGTACTTGTATTGCTTGAGTGCATCTTCGCCCCACACTTTCATATACACTTCCATAGAAGTATTGAAGGCTCTTGACACCTTTGCTTCAATATGCACTACATTGCCCAGCTTAATCGGGTTTTCAAAAGAAATATTATCTACAGAAGCCGTCACCACCGGTTCGCCACAATGTTTCATAGCGGCCAGTGCAGCGGCTATGTCCATCCAGTACATCAGTCTGCCTCCCATCAGGTTGCCAAACGTGTTGGTGTCGTTGGGCAATACCAGTTCCGTCATAGTTACTGCCGATTCCTTTGCTGTTTTTGATTGTCCGTTCATGAGGGAAAATTTGGGCAAAGATACAGCGGAAAGGAAGTTTGAAGGCCGGAGAAATCAGCAAACAGCCAACCGCATAACAGGCGTGCAACATGCAGAAAGCCCGGAAGAGAAGTATTGCATAGCGTCTTTTTCTTCCGGGTATTGCAATTATATGGTTACTTTCTCCAGTGTACTGAGAAATGTATCATCTGCATCAGCGCCAATACCCGGTGTGTCGGGGATTTGCAGGTGATAGCCTTTGTATTGAACGCCACCGGTAACAGGGTCAGTCTTGTGTCCCATGAGACAGGTGTCCATATCGTAAAAGATGATGTTGTCGTGCGCCAGCGCAAAATGAACAGCAGCCGATAACGCAATGCGGCTTTCAAGCATACCCCCCAGCATACAGGGTACCTGGTTGGCGACACATACATCATGAATTTTCCGCGCTTCCGAAATACCGCCTGATTTGGAAAATTTGATGTTTACGTAATCACAGGCTTTCGCACGGATCAGTCTTTCGGCATCGTGATGATCAAATACGCTTTCATCGGCCATTATTTTTATGGGCGAATGTTTTACCAGCTCAGGCAACTGGTGATCGTTCCAACGCCGCATGGGTTGTTCGCAGAATTGAATATGGAAGGGCGCCATGGCTGTTAATGCATACAATGCTTCTTCATAATTCCATCCCTGGTTGGCGTCGATGCGCAGTTGGATATCCGGACCAACTGCTTCGCGGATCATACGTACCCGTTCCACATCCTGCTTCGGTTCTTTGCCCAGTTTTATTTTGATGATGCGCACGCCTTGCTGCACATATTGCCGTGCCGTAGCGGCCATGTTTTCCGGCGTGCCGATACCAATGGTGAGATCTGTTTCCGGCTCTTTGTACCGGCCGCCCAAAAACCTGTATAGTGGCTGACCGGCAGCTTTGGCGGCGAGATCGTACAGGGCCATATCAAACGCACTTTTGATGGTGCTGTTGAAAGCCGTAAACCAATGCAGTTCCTGTAAACGTTCGTCAATGGCGGAGGCGTCTTTGTTCTTCCATAAAGCGGCAAATTCCTTTGCCATTTCAAAACAGGTTGCCTGCGTTTCTCCTGCAATCATGGGGAATGCAGAACATTCTCCTGCGCCATAGATACCTGCATCGGTATGCACGCGTATGAAGGTATTCTGGGCAAAATGCATGGTGCCGGTAGCAATGGTAAACGGGTGCATGGGAATGCTGAATTTCCAGATCTCTGTACGAACTATTTTCATGTTGAAGGTGCAATTGTACAATGCGAAAATCAGCAAATTGAATGACAATGGAGGCAAAATTTATGACCAGGATAATAAAGGGCGCCCTGGCATGGCAGCACAGGGGAACTTCCAATAATTTTCTCCCCGGCGCCTGTTTACATTATCAAATTTCCCCATTACCTTCGCGGCTAACATTTGTTAGCTGTCTATGCAAAAAGGTTCTCCCGTTGTATCCTTCGACAATACAGAAAACACATTTGCTTATAAATCCGACAAAGAACTCCGTAAAGCCCGTTTTCTTTTTTCCAGTATGAACAATGCCGCGCTGGTGAATCTGGGTATCAAAGTAACGCCCTGGGCCATCAGGGTGGGATTACCGGTGAAAGGGTTGATCCGTAACACCATATTCCATCAGTTTGTAGGCGGCGAAACGCTGGAAGAAACAGCGGTGGTAGCAGATAAACTGGGACAGTATGGCGTGCAGGTGATTCTCGATTATGGCGTGGAAGGAAAAGAAGGAGAAGCGAATTTTGATCATGCCTGCGAAGAATTCATTCGCGTGATCCGCTATGCAGCCGGCAAACCGGGCGTGCCATACATGAGTGTGAAAGTTACCGGCATTGCGCGTTTTGCCTTGCTGGAAAAGCTCGATGCAGCAGCAACCGCCAGAAGCGGCTATGAAGGGAAGGTGCATACAGCAGTACTCACACCGGCAGAAAAAGAAGAGTGGGAGCGTGTGACGCAGAGATTATATCGCATTTGTGAAGCCGCTGCTGCAGCGCATACCGGCGTGTTTATTGATGCAGAAGAGTCGTGGATTCAAGACCCTGTAGATGCGCTAACCACGCAAATGATGGAACAGTTCAACAAGGAAAAAGCAGTGGTCTTTAATACCATACAGCTGTACCGTCACGACCGTTTACAGTTTTTGAAAGACAGTTACACCTACGCTGCGGCCAAAGGATTCATACTCGGGGCCAAACTGGTGCGCGGCGCCTATATGGAGAAAGAACGCAAACGCGCTGAAGCGTTAGGGTATCCGTCACCGATACAACCTGATAAGGAAGCTACTGACCGCGATTATAACAAAGCCATTGAATTTTGTATTGAGCATCTCGACAAAATTGCAATGATTGTTGCTTCGCATAATGAATACAGTAACCTGTATGCTGCTGAACTGCTGGAGAAAAAAGGATTGCCGCATCATCACCCGCACGTTCATTTTTCACAGCTGTATGGTATGAGCGATCATATCACGTTTAACCTGGCGAAAGCCGGTTTTTCGGTAAGCAAGTATTTGCCTTTTGGTCCCATCAAAGATGTGATACCTTATCTCATGCGGAGAGCGCAGGAAAATTCATCTGTGTCAGGACAGACCGGTCGTGAGCTGAGCCTCATCAGGAAAGAACTGCAGCGAAGAAAACAAGCAAATTGAAGTTGAAAAGATCAAAATAAAAAAGGTTTGCAGCGATGCCAAAAAGTGCTGCAAACCTTTTTTCGTTTGTAAACCATGTACAACCAGTGCTATGCTAACTCAACTCTTCTTCAAATGCTTTTAATGTTCTTTCCCACGCCAGCTTTGCTGCTGCTTCATTATAACGCGTGGGGGCTGTATCATTGTTGAAGGCATGTTGTGCGCCTTCGTAGATAAAGATTTCGTATCTCACGCCCGCTTTTTTCAGTGCTTCCTCATACGCGGGAATACCAGCATTCACACGTTCATCCAGTCCGCCATAGTGTAATTGCAGGCGTGCTTTGATTTTGGGCACATCCTCCGCATTCGCCTGGCGACCGTAATAAGGTACTGCAATTTTCAGGTCCGGTACATGCACCGCCAGCTGATTGGCCATAGCACCTCCCCAGCAAAAGCCCACACAGCCTGTCTTGCCGTTGCTTTCTGCCCGTGATTTGAGATAGTCAAATGCTTTGATGAAGTTGTTGAGATTCTGTTGCTGATCTATTTTACCGAACATGCCACGCGCTTCGTCTTCATTGGCCGGCGTACCTCCCTGCGGGCTCAGCGCATCCGGGGCAAGGGCAAGATATCCTGCCAGCGCCACGCGGCGCGTAACGTCTTCAATGTGCGGATTGAGTCCGCGGTTTTCATGGATCACCACCACAGAACCAAACCTGCCTGACTTTTTGGGTTTGGCCAGGTAACCCTTCATAGTGCAATTATCGCCGGCATAGGTTATGCGTTCGGTGCTGATGCGATCGTCCTGGTCGGGAATGGTTTGTGCGTGGGCATAGTTCACTTCCAGCATGGGCAGTATGGCCAATGCGGCCGCCATGCTGCCGGTAATCTTTGCCAGCCGGCGCAGGAATTCTTCGCGCGGCAGCGGAGCATGTGTATACTCGTCAAAGAGGTTGATGATTTGCTGGTTCATATGTATGGTGATTGGTGTAAGGAGGAATATTAAAGTTAATGAAAACTATGGGTTGACGGTGTCCACACCCAAAACCTTCGCAGGAGGACTGAGGGTATTTTCTTAACTTCGCTCTGTATCCAGTATTTTTCCGGACTGTTAGCTCAGTTGGTTCAGAGCGCTGCTTTGACAGAGCAGAGGTCACTGGTTCGAACCCGGTACAGTCCACCAGACTGATCATTTTTTAACCCGGAAGGCTCTCAGGGAATCATCATTCACCGCCACCAATACCAGCTTCCCGCGTTTACCGGCATCGAGCAGCTTCATACTCTTTACATCTCCATCAATTAAGAATCCGCTCTCTACGGTGCGTACGGGAGTAAACCCGTTCCTGCCATCGCCTTTCAGGAACAGTCCGTATAAGGCATCCTGGCGGCCCGTCATTACTTCCAGCTGGTATTCGTTGCCGGCGAGCAGGAGATCAAGGTGTCCGTCATTGTCCAGGTCATCACACAGCAGGGCATTTACGGGTGCAAATTGTGCCTCTGCCGGCAGCAGGTGTTTGGTAAACTGCCCGTTGCCTTTGTTTTCAAACAAACAACTGGCTGTTTCTTCACAGGTAAGCTCCAGCAGGTTGTTGTTGTCGGCAAAAATATCCGGGGCGCCCATGGCCACAAACTCACGGTGATGCACAAACTTTTTCTTCAATCCCGGCACCTGCGAGGTGAGCATGTCCTTACCAATAGCCGGATACAATTTGCGATCGCCGCGTTCGGTTTTGATATGATAGAATAGTACCGGGTCTATGCTGCCATTGTTGTCAATGTCCTTGGCGAATAATTTCATGGGATGGGTGGGACTGGATCTGTAGGTACAGTTCAATCCAAAGTTCCCTGCCACAATATCCATATCACCATCCTTGTCTATGTCTGCAGCCACCAGGCTTCTCCACATCCCTTTTATGCCGGTAAGCCCTGTCTGATCAGTCACTTCTTCCAGTTTGCCGGAACGATTGGCAAAAAATCGCACAGGCATCCACTCGCCGGCTACGATGAGGTCGGGCGTTTGATCGTTATTAAAATCAGTCCACACCGCTGCGGTGATCATACCGGCCTGCTGCAGCGCCGGACAAACAGTAGCCGTGCTGTTGGTAAACACGCCCTGGTTGTTGAGCAGGATGAAACTTTTGGGCGCCAGTGGAAATTGTCTGGAAACACGTCCGCCGATAAACAGGTCCAGGTCGCCGTCGCCATCAATATCCGAAGCCGCCACACAGCCTGCAATGGTTTTCACGGATTCCGGTATGGCATTTTTGTCTTCCGTAAAATTTCCTTTGCCATCATTGCGGTATAAGCGTGGCACATACCAGGGAGCGTTTTCTTCATAACGCACATCGCCACAGGTGATCAGCAGATCTTTATCGTTATCGCCGTCGGCATCAAACAATAAGCAATCCATATCTTCCTGCATTTTTCCCGGACCACTTAACGGTTTGGCCACAAAGCTTCCGTTTGCCTGTTGTATAAAACAGTAGCCGGATGCATTGAACCCGCCACCCACAAAAAAATCTTCCAGTCCGTCCCCGTTCACATCACCGGTAGTAATAAAGGGGCCCAGCTGCGAATACTTTTGCGGAAGCAACCGTTGAACGGCAAAGTCGTTGAACTCGGTTTCCTTATGCTCATATTGCAACCCGTACTGGCCCGTTACCTCCTGGAACAGGAGGGGCGCCTGCTCTGCCGGTACCTCATAGCGCTCTATGGCATCCTGTTTTTTGATGATCAGTAAGGTGTCTGCAGGAATATGGTGCAGGCTGTTCACCCGGTTGTCGGGCCATAGCACCAGTATGGAGTCAACCACCGTTTGCTGTCCGAGACCAAAAGTGATTTTTGTGTCCATCGTTGACAGGTATCCCCGCACCGGAACCTGTTCCTGCAACTGGATACCGTTTTGCGTATATAAGAAAATCTTGCAGCCGATCCCTTTCCGGTTCAGGCTGTCCCCCTGCAATTGCAGTTGCAGGTAATGGTGGGAGGCTGGTTGCTGCCGGGCATTGTTGATATACACAAATGCTTCCTGGTTAATGTTGTTGACCACCAGGTCAAGATCGCCATCGTTGTCCAGATCGGCCCAGGCAGCGCCATTGCTCATAGAAAGTGTTCCCATGCCAATGCTGTCGGCAACATTGCGGAACGTAAGATCGCTGTTGTTGAGGAAAAAATAATTTTTGAGCCGCACATGTTCCAGCGAAGCCAGTTTTTCTTTGATGATCTTTTTCCGGGCGGCTTCATCCTGCATGCCCGCCACCGTGGTGGTAAACTGTACAAAATCTGCATTAATGAAATCGCGGCCGATACCATTGGTCACGTGCATGTCTTTATATCCGTCGTTATCAAAGTCGGCCATCAGCACACTCCAGCTCCAGTCGGTTTCGGATATGCCAGCCAGTTGTCCTATTTCACTGAAAAAAGGAATGGGTTTGTCGTTGCTCATACGTGTACCATTGTGCAGGTGCAGCATATTGCGCATGAACTCCGGTTCGTACTGCATGTTGCGTTCCATCTGGTAACGTTCGTACGACATGAAAGAAAAGGTGACTTTCTTGCGTTCATTGGTTTCGGGCATCATGTCCATGGTGGCAATATCCGGCAAAGCATCGTTGTTGATATCGGCCACATCGGCTCCCATGCCGGAATAACTCTGGTGTTTCAGTGAAGTAGCGATGGTATTGGTGAAGGTTCCATCCTGGTTGTTGATCCAGAGGAAATCATTGCTTAGAAAATCATCCGATACATAAATGTCCGGCCAGTTGTCGTTATTGAAATCGCTCACCACTACGCCCAATCCATACCCGTCTTCTTTGATGCCTGCGCTCATTGTTACATCGGTAAAAGAAGGATATGTATTGCCGTTAGCTATGCCGTCATTTCTGTACAGCCGGTCATTGGCGGGAGAAGAGCCGGTCAGGTTACGGGGAAAAATGGTGTTGGCATTGGGGCCGTTCAACATGTAATTGGCAAGATACATGTCGAGGTCACCGTCTTTGTCGTAATCAAAGAAGGTGGCCTGCGTGGAGTAACTGGAGTCTGCCAGTCCGTACAATTCCGCTTCTTCGCGAAAGGTGAGGTCCTGCTGATTGATGAACAACAGGTTTTTGGCGCGGGTGGTAAGATTTTTACCGAAGGCGCACACGTAAATATCATCATAGCCGTCGGCGTTGATATCAACGATGCTTACGCCGGTGGCCCATACGCTGGTGACAACGCCGGCCTTTTCGGTAATGTCTTCAAACTGGTTGTTGCCTTTATTAATATAGAGGCGGCTGCTTACCTGGTTGCCCGAAAAGAAAATGTCTTTCAGTCCGTCGTTGTTGAAATCGCCAATGCCTACGCCGCCGCCCATGTAGGCGAATTCAAGAATGAGGCTCGAATCAGTGAGTGCTTCTGTAATGGTATTATTAAAGTGTATTCCACTTGCTGTTGGCGAAAGTTGTGTAAAGAGCGTTGGTTGTTTTTCATCCCTGCAACTGATGAACAGGAAAAGGACAAGCAAAAGCAGAAAAGTATTTCTGTAAGGCATAACGGGCAATTGTGATTGAGTGATTGTAATGATGGTAGGTAAATCGATTTAATAAGAGTAACAGTCTAGTTATCCGTAGGGTATCAATATGCGGATTTCTGCATAAGAACTTCATTGTTGCAACATCCTAACGGTAATTTTGCACGAAATAACTGTAATCGGTTGCATTTTAAAAAAAATATCCGAAATTGTTTCTCCAAATGCAGCGGAATGTTATTAAAAACCTGTCCTGGTACCAACATCTGCAACTGCCTTTAATCGGTTGCGGATGACAGCGATCTATAATGTCAGATTGCAATGGACCATTACCAAAACGACGTGCTGTCACTGATGAAAAAAACTGCTGTTCTGGAAAACGATTGGCTGCAACGACTGCAACAAGGGGATGAGCAGGCACTCACTGCCATCATGCGCCATTACTATACCAATCTCTATAATTATGGCGCGCGTTTCACCAAAGATGATGGATTGATACGGGATTGCATCCAGGAAGTATTCATCAGTTTATGGCAAAGAAGGGAAAGCGTTACTGCTATTCTCTCGCCCCGCTATTATTTATTGCGTGCGGTGAAGAATAAGGTATTGAAATCGCTGGACCGCAATAAGAAGAAGGCCGACCGTGCCTACCTGAACGGCGATGAATATGACTTCTTTATAGAATTCTCCATAGAGAAATTTATCATTGAAAAACAGATCAGTGAGGAGAAGGCGGCAGCATTGCGCCGCACCTTATCGCTCCTTTCCAAACGACAACAGGAAGTCATCTATCTTAAATACTACCAGCACCTTGATCACGGGCAGATTGCCGAACTCATGCAGATCAGCCGGCAATCGGTGTACAATTTGCTCCATGAAAGCATTATGAAACTGCGCAACCTGTGGAAGCCGGAGATTGTGACGCAGTAAAGCCTGAAAAAATCTTTCCTCTGCTTCAGTAGATTTTCCCACGCCGGGGTACTTACAGTATATAACAGGGTTAGTATGAAAGATTTCAGGCTTTATGATATCATGGACTTTGTAATGGACGAGGATTTTATCCGCTGGGTGCAGGAAAAGCGCCCGGAGGATGAAGCCTTCTGGGCCAACTGGTTACAACTGTATCCCGAAAAACACCTGCTGGTGGCGGAAGCCCGGCGGATACTGGAATCTGTTCATATAGAGGAAACTGTTTTTTCAGCAGCTGAACTTGACCGGGAGGCCGAACGCCTGTTGCAAACCATTAGCGATCATCCCTTTCGCGTAAACAAGGGGCGTGTTAAAAACCTGTACACACGTTGGCTGACGGCCGCTGTCACTATCGGTGTGATTGTGGCGGCAGTGGTGTTTAAGCCTTCGGAAAATACATCCGGGGCAGGCGTTACGGAAGAGGCCTATACCTATGCCAATCTAACCTCGTCAAAACCGCTGATTGAACAGGTTAACACTTCTGATAAACCCATCATCGTTACCCTTGCAGACGGCAGCCAGGTAGAACTGGCAGTGGACAGTCGCATCAGTTATCCGCGCAGTTTCGACAGTGCGGGCAGCCGTGATGTATACCTGAGCGGCGAAGCGTTTTTTCACGTAGCACGCAATCCCAATATGCCCTTCCGGGTATTTGCCAACGAAATAGTAACGAAAGTGCTTGGCACCAGTTTCAGGGTACGCTCATTTGAAAAAGATTCTGTGATACAGGTAACCGTGAAAACAGGAAAGGTGAGCGTGTATTCGCAACCCGGCGCCACTGCAACAAAGAAAAAAGATATACCCGAAACCCAAAGTGGTATCATCCTTACACCCAATCAGCAATTGACTTACAGTAAGGATGAACAGAAGTTTCACAAGCTGCTGTTGCCGCGCCCGGTAATGGTGGTGCCGGTGTCCATTGACCGCAACATGGTATACGAAGACACACCGCTCGAGAAAGTGTTTGAACAGATCAGCAAAGCATACGGCATCAACATCGTGTACGACAATGAATTGCTGAGGAGCTGCACCGTTACGGCTGATCTGCGCAAGGAAGCATTTTATGACAAGCTCGACCTGATCTGCCGCGCTATCGGCGCAACATATGAAGTCATTGACGGACAGGTGGTTGTTACTTCTAACGGTTGTCAATAACTATTGCGGATACGCATTAAACTTTAAAAAACAATTTATGCATATACCACCAAATTAAACTTATGAAAAACAAAGCCGGAGTTGCTGCAACAACCCCGGCTTGTCTGAACGCGGTAATTGCTTACCGCGTGCATGTTTTGATTTTTAACAGATCGCATTAACCAAAACGATTCAAAGTTATGAAAAAACGACTCGTTAACCAGTTAATTTACGGGTTTATGAGAGTAGGATTGCTGCCATTATTGCTTATTCTT
>Ga0164243_10008947_pt1 | contig 14662 bp, 14 predicted proteins | sample OricompcompostOP_FD_108781 | JGI IMG/M metagenome (GOLD analysis project Ga0164243, IMG submission 108781) | Organic Plus compost microbial communities from Emeryville, California, USA - Original compost - Organic plus compost (OP) | ecosystem: Engineered > Solid waste > Mixed feedstock >... | reverse complement strand
CTCACCCTTCGATCACTCAAGGCATCTAAACACACACGCACACACGTCTATCTACTAGGGGACCATCCGGGGACTAGACAGGCCAAAATCATAATAAAATCGGACCTTTCGGCCCCTATTAAAAGGAGAATAAAATGTGAAGCTGAAGACTAATCCGAGCAAGCGGAAGATGGTAAACAGCAATCCACTTCAAACCTAACCTCTCTTCCTTGCCTTTCCCAACTAGTCCATAACTGCTACGTGAGCCATCTATCAAGATATCGGAAGTGTGGTCGCTAGTGCGGGCTGATTTCTTTAATGCTGGTCCCTGTGGGCAACGGCTTTGGTTTGTACTTATGTAGATCTGTTGACCCAGGGAGCAAGCCGAGCATGCCTCCGTTGAGTATCATTTGCCTCAAAGTTTGGAGCTGAGAATTATCACCTGAAGAGCTTTAACTGGAACCAAATGGATCAATATCACCAGGCGTCTGAAGCAGAAGGCAGTAATAAGCGGGATGGCCACTATACCCAGGGTTGACGGTAAGGGGCCCATTGTAAAATCAACCCACCTAATAATGACAATAATTGACCACACCCATAACTGTGGCTTGCCTCTTGTGACTGCAACGGTTAGATAGCAAGAGTGGACATGGTGCCTTTGTAATGGGAACTCCATTCCGGCAAGACCTTAATGTTATCCCTTGGCCGCACTTCGACTCAAATTGTTCGATGTTGATTCTGCCCCACTATGATGACAAAGTCGACGCTACAAAGTACAACTCCGGCATGGTGGCACAGGTGGTACAATTCTGACCTTGGCTTTACTTCGTAGGCGGGGTCAGAGTCAAGTCTGGGTGCGTGCTAAACTAGCCACTGCCGCCACTCATCTCATTGATTGATGCTATCATTGTTGCTTTGCTTGCTGCGGAACCCCCCGACTTCAAAGCTCCCCCGAACCTGGAACAAACCCATTGGCGCCTTGGAGCATCTCAGCACCACAGCTCTATTGTGTCCATGGCACACACTTGCCGATATATTGAGAGCTCACTTGTTCTCTCCTCGGCACCCTCCCTTACTTGTTAATCACAGAAAACTTCTGCTTCCACCATCATACTTCCACTGCCGCGCACGACACGTCTCTATCGCGCGGCCATGACGGCAAATCTAGCGCTCAACTTTGTTACATTCAACCAGGACCATAGCTGCCTGGCAGTCGGTAAGATGACCCTGACTCTCGCGCTTTCCCTTTACCCTCGACTTTTATTCGGAGCTACTTCTAATGACATGGATTTCCGATCATCGTAGGTACATCGAAAGGCTTCCGAATCTTTCATACCGATCCGTTTTCAAAAATATTCAGCAGTGACGATGGAAACATTGCCATCATCGAGATGCTCTTTTCCACATCACTCGTGGCTTTGATACTATCCCCGAGGCACTTGATAATACAAAATACAAAGGTTGGGGACTATCTGCTCAGTTGTTTGGTCTACCTCGCTCTCAAGGTGTAACGGCTTCGCTAACTCCCACTTAGAGGTCATCGGTAATCTGCGAGCTCACCTTTCCTTCCGCCGTCCTTGCCGTACGTCTGAATCGCAAACGGCTAGCCGTCGTCCTCGAAGATGAAATATACCTCTACGATATCTCAAACATGTCGCTTCTTTACACAATTCCCACCTCACCTAATCCGACTGCGATCTGCTCCTTGTCTCCGTCCTCTCAGAACTGCTATCTTGCCTACCCTTTACCGAAACCCCGAGAAGACACGGGGGATAAAAGGCCATCTCATGCGCCACCACTATCTACATATATTCCGCCTACTTCGGGCGAAGTTCTTGTCTTCGATACACTAACGCTGAAAGCCGTAAACGTCATCGAGGCTCACAAGTCTCCATTGTGTTGCGTGTCCCTCAACAGTGAAGGAACCCTGTTGGCAACCGCAAGCGAAATGGGGACCATCATACGCGTATTTTCAGTTCCCAAGGGCCAGAAATTGTACCAATTCCGCCGTGGAACGTATCCATCCACAATCTATAGCATGTCCTTCAACCCCACTTCCACTCTTCTCTGCGTTTCCTCAGTGTCAGATACTGTCCACATTTTCCGCTTGGCCAACGCTACAACTTCCAGCTCTTCCTCAGCGGCCTCGCACGCCGTCTCAGGTGCTTTGGAATCATCAACATCGTCGAGGAATGACCGATGGTCACGACCACGCAGCCATGATGGCTCTGGAGACTCGCCAACGGGCAGTGCAGCTGGCTCCCCTGTCAGTGACGCGGCAGATATTCCAGCCCCCACTAGCGGAAGAGGCGGCTCGTCGGGAGGGGCGACGAGGAGGCAGAGCGGTTCCTTTAGCAGCATCTTGCGGAGGTCTTCCCAGATTATGGGCCGCAGTGTAGCAGGTGTTGTTGGCTCATATCTTCCGCAAACCGTCACAGAAATGTGGGAACCTCAGAGGGACTTTGCCTACATCAAGTTGCCAAAGTCTTCGGCTAGCTCTTCTACGCATTCGCGGGCAACCACGTCTACGACGCAGCCGGCTCCAACCGGGCCCCTGCGAAGCGTTGTGGCCATGAGAAGCAATAGCCCCGAGGTGATGGTTATCACCAGCGATGGTGGCTTTTACGTGTTCGAGATAGATATGGAAACCGGCGGAGAAGGGCGTCTCACCATGAAGTTCTCGTACGTTTCTTTTCACCCCTGCCGCTTCTAATACTCACTTGCTAATTTAAACCAGCGTCCTCGATGGCGATGACAAACTCGACACCCTATCATACGGGTCGTAGTATTTAATGAAGACTTTATTCGCGGTCTCGACAGACAGGGGAAACAGGGTGATACGGTTTGGTTACGGAGTTGCCACCCGGAGTTTCATTTATAATGGCTTTTTTTTTCCTTTCCTTTTTGAAGGGTACGGGGTTCGGTTGACAACTGCAATTTATGAGAGACGGTAGGCTTGACTTCATCTGCTCATCTAGTTAATACTACCCACTTGTCCTCGGTGTTGTCCGCGAATGTTTCCTTCTCGACAGCCACAGTGGCGTACATGCAACCCTCCGTAAGACGAAAGACCAATTCTCATCTACGATGCATAGAGGCAGTTAGTCACATGTAGCGTGAGTCGTATGGTAAAATGAGGTGTACGCTAGGCATAGCCCAACACTTCCAGATATATTCAATTAGGCGAAGACGCTCGCGAGAGGAAAGACAATCCTAGCCTCCCTGAAGACGAAAAGAAAGAAAAACGACATGCGCCAGCACTGTACCACTGCGTTGACATAGAAGAAAAGTTGATGAAAGGGGAGCACAACAAACGTAGTCTTATCAACCAATGCCCGTCAAACCCAAAACATAACGTCGTTTCATCAAGATAATCGCATCGTTGTAACCATTCAACATACTTCATGAAAAGAAAAGAAAAAAAAAAAGGGGGGGAGGGGAGGGGGAATCACTTCAGTCGCCAGATATGGTTGGTGTTAACCTCGTACCCATGTGCATCATCGGTTGGCGTAGGGTCGGTTCATGAGTGCGATCTCTCGAGCTATTTCCCCCCATTCCAGTTCACGCTGAAACCCTGAGCCGCCGTCCTTCCGCGACTGCAGTGTCTCCTCCCACTTCAGTAGCTCGTAAGCAAATCGTAGGTGAGGTTGGATAATGACATTGAGTCGGCGTGCCCGCACAAAACAGTAGGCACGGGGAAAGGACAAGTCCAAGGTGCGCATGACCTCAGCAATGCATATTGTAGCGCTTCGGGATACCCCTACTCGGCAATGGACAAGAGTGGCTGTCCCGTTGCGGCGCCCGCGATCTGGGTTTCGGGGTCGATCGTTAGATGTGACGAGATGAGATGGGGAGGGAGTGCTGTGCTCAAGGCCACGATTTGTAACTTACCAATAAACTCAAGGCATCGATCAAATACGTCGGTCAATGGGTCAATTCCATTATCCTGGACACATTCAACCGTATAGAGATTGTCCACTCCCCACTTATCGTGTTCACCATCCTTCCACAAGGCTGTTTCTCCAACGCTGAGGACCTGGCCGATACCGAGGGCCCGGAGGAGGTCAGGGTTGCTTGCATGGCTAAGGTTTCCGAGGTACATGTAGTCGAGAATCCTGCTGGGTAAAGATCCATCTAGTCCAGTAAACCAAGGCGGTTCGGTCTTGATAAGACCGGTTAAGTCAGCCAAACTTAACGATGAGCAGACTGGAGACTCCTGGAGTAGCCGCGCGGCAAGGGTTGAGAGAAGGGCTACATCGGCGGGGTAGGCAAAGAAATTGCGCTTTTTCTCCGTATGCAGCGTCAGCCAGGCATCCGGAACAGGTCGCCCTGTACTATAGCTAAAATAAGCTATGGCCAACATGGTCGATTCGGTATAGCCATCGGCGCAGTGGAGAAGGATCTTCCGCTGCGGCACGTGGACATGTTCCGCATCACTCTCGAAGTCGGCATCCGCCTCTTCATCCTCGTCAAACGCAGACCTCGGCGAAGATATTGGCAATACGCCATGAGCGAGGTGGTAAATCCATTTGCAAGTCTCAAGAATACCGTCGGCCTCGGCGTGAGACCAAGTCGGCGGAAGGATGCTTCCAGATGATGGAAAGTCAAAATGTTTTCGATCTGAAGCTCCGGGGCCGCCCTCAGCAACGGCCCTCAGAGCTCCAGGATTGATATGGCCCAGATCGCTACACTCGATTAGGATGTCGAACTCTTGCTCGTCTTCAGAAGAGGGGTAGGGGGTCGGCCCAACCCAGACATTGTGGGATATCTCGCTCGCCTTCGACATGCAGTACATTTCCGTCCTCTCCTGTACGAAGAAATCGACAATGTTCCCCGTTACGCCGCCTTCGGAGTCAATCGCAACGAACTTGTAATAATTTTCTTCAAACTCGCTAAACGGACATGCGCATATGAAGGTATTGTACTTCGGCAAGGCCTGCCCCGTGGATTCGTGCGCATTTCTCCACCTATGCTGAGCTTCCGCAATACTCCAGCCAACCTTCATGACGGCAGAAATATCCTCTCCGTAGACAATGATATCTGATGTCATCGCTGCCTTTGCGGCTTGAATATGGAAGTTGCGCACGGAGAAACCCTCCCGAGGGTCGATATCGATAAATTCAGCGACAGAACCCGGCTGCATGAATTCGTCTGCGGAAATGGCCCCTTTGAGGCGGGAAATGGTCAGGTCACCATCGGCCTTGACCACTGTGACACCCCGCAGGCACAGGGGCGTGGCGCGGGAAGCATTATGGCGCGTGGTGAAGAATGCTTGCTGTATATGATTCTGTGGGTGGATGCCATGGAACCAAGGAAAGACATTTCCGGGGTCAGGCAAGGGCTGATGCGAAGAGTATTCCAACGATGCCGCAACATCTCCAGCGCTTATAGTGTATAGGGAAAGAGCGCCGGACTCGATACGACTAAATCTATCAGGCGGGAAGAGTAAAGAAGTTTGTGAAGCGGAGGCAGATGAGTTTGGTTCTAGCGATGGCGAGCGTGATCTCTGATCGCCACTGATTTCTACGCTACACTCATCTCTGGTCGTGATAGAGCCGGGTGGGCAATATGGTATATGCTTGTTAGGCACCGTAACGGGGCTTGAAGATGCTGGGTCCGGAGGAGAGTGAGTCCGCCCGTCGAGACTAATGGATGGGGCAACAGAGCTGACCGCGGCGGACGTGGACCGGTGCGGGGGAAGTGGTCTTGTGAGAGCAATCGTCGCCATTCTGGACGGCTACACCAGCAGGGTCGGAGGAGAGGAAGCTGGATATCGTAGAAGCCTAAGAACCATAAAAGTGTGAACCACCGAACGACAGTTCAGGTTATCAATATCGACGATATAGAATATGAAGTTTGAGGGATCTCATTAGGCCTATAACGGACGGGAACCAGCGACAATTATCCCATGTGTCGGCAGCTGGATTTCGGATAGCAAAAGCGTGGGCCACGCGAGACCAACAAGAACGTAGAACGTCGAACGTCGAATGTCGGTTGTTCGGCGGCTCACGGGACACGTACGGGGCACGTCCGGTACACTGAATGAAGCGTGAGGGGATGTAGAGGTGTCGACTGGAGCAGTTTGCCATGCACACGAAACACTGTTGACGAAACGGCAAGCAAGATATTGTATGATGATTAAGCCATGGCAGACGACAGAATGGTAAGGAGAATACGAAGGAAAAGGGTTGGCCTCTGGCCTCGCGCCTTATCACGAAGGAAGTGATATGGTGCAACTCTTGGTGATGATTGAAGCTCGTTGGTTCAATGTTGCAGTTCGAGCGGGGAAGGTGGATGTGCGAGACCCACACCGCCAGGCTAATAAGTACTCCGTAGTACTTCGTAGTGTCCACCTGTATCTAATACTCCTCACACGACCGAGGTAGGGTACACTACATGTATATTTATACTACCTATTGGCGTACTGAGATACCCAGCATATCGTTTGAGCATGAGTCGATCTTCGTGTATACTACCTCTGTTGCGGACTAAACTAGTACGGTGTATGGACACACTACATCAATACTACCGCGCAGTCAACTAGCGCCTTTAAATACAGTTGGCGACACTAGTGCCTGTCGTGTACTAGTGCAGTTGCAGTACTTGTATACTCGGACGATATGCCATGAATCTGAACTGTTCCTCATCTACAGTGGGAGCTTGACATGATCACCCAGTCGCTTCTGTGTTGGAAATGAAGTCTAGGCCCCTGATATTGAAATTATGAGCACCCTGCAGGGAGGAAAGCTCCCCCCAATCGAGGTATAGAGAGTGTGAGAATTAATAGGGCTTCCAATATTGTCGCTGGAGTTCTCGATCTTCCAATTGATCAATTTGTTGCTCCTGCATCAATTGATCCCTCTCTCCAATGTACTTCCGACTTCCGACTTCGTACCCCAATTGTCCCCACCAGGCACCAGCCAAGATCGGATTACATAAAACAGCAGGGTCATAGCTTGCATCTTCTGAACACTTCAAATTATCCGACGTCATCGAACAAGATTAGCTTGACGTCGCGCGTCTGGTCTATCATCTAAAACTTGTCCCGACCAGCGACTTGGAAACAATAGCCCTTAATCTTGCTGCCTCCCGTTATTAGTCGAATGGAAACTTCATAATCCAGTTGCTTCGAGTCCGCTCAAATCTGCTTCCGCCGCGGACATGAACTGACACATTTTGTTGGACAAACCGAATTCCCCCATATCTAACTGCCTCCTCCATCGCCGCCCCGACCTTCATCTTCGACCGATGCGGCACACCTATTCTTCCTCGTGCCGACTGGCTCCAGCAGGTCCCCCTCCAGCCGCATACGACGAAAACACACCACCCCCCGTCTTGGCCCGGTTCTTCTATTCATCACACACATCTATCGATGATCTTGACTCCTTGGGCAACCCGAGCCATTCTTTACCTGAAGCTAAACACACCAAGGGCGAACTCCAACCATTTTCGCTGGTGGACAACATTGCTCTTGAAAATGCATGGCTTTCACTTATCAATGGATGCCACCGGCAAGCCCATGTCTCGGCGGAGGAATATCCAGCTCTAGACACCGGCTTAACAAACGCTCACGCCGAGACGCTTTCCCGCATCGTTCAGTACCTAGCAACCGTACACCGTGATAAACACGGAGTGAATCCCCGAGCACTCCGAGCAGTGAACCAGGATGTCACAACCTCCGATGCAGCTGCCTCACCATCACAAACCTGCTGTCCCGAACTGTTCGAGGACTTAGATAATGAGCTGCGGGAAGCCTTTTGTCCGCTCCTAAGAAGAAGCCGCCACCAGCTTAGCCTCGATGGCGTCACCCAAAAGGTAATGATGAGCATGACAGCTCTCCAAGACAACCCAGGCTCTCGAACACATCAGAGCACCTCAGCAGGCCACGCGAACCGGGCGCCGCCAAATGATACTAGTGCACAAGGATTCGAATTGAATGGCAGAGATATGCCTGGAGCCAAGGACAATTACCACGCTACGTTGTCCACAGATCAGAGTGCAGATGGCTCTCGTCATTCTGTCAATGTACTGGCCAGCGCACGAGGTATTCTAGCTGATGACGGAATATCAGGAACACCCTTCATGAGGGTCGGCAGCTCTGCATCCTTATCCAGCGGAACCTCTCCCCCAACTCTCAGCCGCAAAGAGCACCCATCCTGTGGTAGAAACGAGACTGAAACGTCGTCAGCTAGACGTTCTCAACCGGGTTTGGGCCGGGCTGTATCCACGGCCCCTACTGAGACACTACGCCGCCTACATTCAACTACAGAAGTTGTTGTTGGTTCTTCCAGATTACACACAGTATCCCTGCCTGCCCTCCAAATGAGGCCTATATACTGGTCGCCGATCAATGACAGAGCCGTGGTTATTCGAGCTACATGGTTCTATAGGTGAGCCGCATGGTACGTTACCACATAAGACGTTCTCTTAAACTAACTACGGCATCAAGGGACTCGATGCAACCAGTCCCGGTCGAAGTTGCAAACCATCTCGAGGCGGGCTACCAAGAGCTTCGACCCTGGACTGAAACATGGGCGGACGAACTGCGATGCGCCGTGGAAGTAGGTCCCCTCGGCGAGGAAAAAATCTCGTACCGCCTCTGGCCATTGGAACCCTCGAAATCTGGGAAACAACCCTTGGGCAAACGGGTCTGGAACGCGCCCGTCGACCCTTTCTGTGCGGCTCGATGCTTTAGGGGCGAAGCCGCCGCCGAGGGTGCTCAGGTACCACCGCAAGGCGGTCCGAACAATTCAGCAACATCACAAACGCCTCGACGCTTCGCAAATTACCACGTGATTTTCAAAGACGCGCGGCTGGCTTTTTTGCTTAAACCCAGCCTCAAGCCATCGGCTTACTACGGACGACGGCCTGCCGCCAAAATCATAAAAGGGTCAACCGTGGGAATACCCGTTATTAGAGGTTTTGACGTTGACGCGCGAGATCAACAGGGCACGCCTAAGAGCCCTGCGTCGGTGGGCATTTCGAGTTCACCTGGTGAGACGGCACCTGAAACTGCGGACTCGGGACCTTGCGCGGCCTGTGAATCAGACAAAGAGCAGGCTCGAGTTAACGACCTCGTGCTTGTAATACACGGCATTGGACAAAAATTTGCGGAAAGGGTTGAAAGTTTCCATTTCACGCATGCCATCAATGCGTTTCGACGTGCCGTTAACTTGGAGCTGAAAACCCCCGTAGTCAAGGCGGTCTTGAGGGAGGATAGCACTGCCATTATGGTGCTCCCCGTAAACTGGCGTCAGAGCCTGTCCTTTGAGGATGGAGGGCCCATGACCGAGGCTGACAGGACCGCCGAAGCGCTGGCGGCCTTCGGATTAAAAGATATTGAGCCACCCACAATTCCGGCCGTGCGAAGCATGATCTCCGATGTCATGTTCGATATCCCCTTCTACATGTCACAGCATAAACCCAAGATGATAGGTGCCCTTGTAGCCGAAGCCAACCGAATTTACCGCCTTTGGTGTCAAAACAACCCCGGATTCGCAGATCATGGACGTGTTCATCTGATTGCTCATTCCCTTGGCAGCGCAATGGCCCTTGACATTCTCTCGCGCCAACCGACCTACACTCCTAAACTAGACCCGTCCAAAACCGTGCCAGCTACCGACTTCTTTGAATTCGATACCACTAACCTATTCCTTGCTGGCAGTCCGGCCGCTTTCTTCCTCCTTTTGGAGAGAGGAGCCCTACTTCCCCGGCGCGGTCGATTAAAGCCAGGAGCCGACCCCCATGACGTCACGGCAGAGGATATCAATGGGGAGGCCGGGTCGCTGGGGTGTATGGCTGTTGATAACATCTACAACATTCTGGCGAAGGAAGATCCAATCGCCTATCTGTTGAACGGCACCATTGACCCTGTGTATGCTACGAGTTTGCGGACTGCTTACGTTCCAAGCACCACCAGCTCTCTCGTTGAGATGATGGGCAACGTCGTCCGTCACCTTGTTCCATTAAAGCCGTCCAAGGTCGACCTCACCGGTGTGTCTCAGGTGAAGCCGCCTGTCGTCCGTTTACCGTCTCAACTTGAACTTGAAGTTCACGATTTCACGAGGGAGGAGGTTGCGGAGAAGAAGGCTTATCTCCTCAACGACAATGCGCAGATTGACTACTACCTTCACTCCGGCAGTGGGCCCCTGGAGATACAGTATCTGAATATGCTGGGCGCGCACAGCTCGTATTGGAGCCACAAAGATTTCGTCCGCATGCTCTGCGTGGAAATTGGGCGGAGGCCTGGCAGGGAGTACACCATTCCCGAAATGAGGGCCCGTAAAATCCCTCGGCAGCATCTCGAAACGAATCCTTCATAGGCGTAAATTTGCGTTGGATAGAGGTAGACGCATAATCTAATCATCGCGACGGTTCATTCCGTTTACTTCTGATTATCTCTGTATTAAGAGGACCAGACCAGGGTTACTAGCAAGCAGCTCACCCCTCCTATGAGGTATTGACCACGGATTGTTAGTCTATGGTGGCTCCCCCCCGTGCTTAAATTAAAAGCCGTCAATCTCCATCAGGTCATCATCCAGGCCATCGTCTATTCCATATTCATCATCCAACACCGTTGGCAGCTTCGGAGGGGCCTTCGCCTGGGCTTCCAACTCTCGTATCTTCTCCATCTCCATGGCTTCTTTGTGCTTCATCAGATCGTCGTATGTCCATGCACTTATCCCTTCCTGGTCCTTGGCACTGAACGGCTGCGCCATGCCTTTAAGGAACCTCCGGGCATTGCTCACCGCCATGTCTGTACTCAAGTTCACATCTGCCTCGAGGAGCCCTTGGTTGATCCACTTGGGCAGCTGAGCCCTCTTTTTCTGAAACCTGCGGTCAGCAAGCACCATGATCCCGTAATCATCTTTGCCTCGGAGGACACGACCAAGGCACTGCGCAGCATGCCGCATCGCGTCAAATGACAAGAAGTCGTTCTCTCGAATGCGATAAGTCTCGCGCAAAAACTCGAGGCGCGCTTTAAGGATGCGTGACTCCGTGTACTGGAAAGGAACACCAATACAGAGAACGGCTCTCCCATATTGGTGGTCAAAGTCAATACCTTCAGAAACCTTTCCTCGCGCGACACAAAGCAGCACAGCGCCTCGACCATTGCAGCAGGCTGTGCGGTATGTCTCTAATGCCAGAGAGGTTTCCTGAGCATCGGGTGTTTCTACTAAGATGAGCTTGTACTTCCAGATTTCGTCCAGAATTCCCATACCCTGCCACATGCTGATGATGGACTCCATATACAGATAGGAGGGGAAGAAAACCACCATCCCGTCCGGGGTTATTTTGGCGAACTCTGTGAGAAGCGTGCCGTAGTTGCGCACAACACCTGGTTCATTCCGGACTTGGAAGCCTGTGGATATGGATGCTTGATCACTCCCCCGGGTGACGATCATGGGCAAGAAAGATCTCCTTGCAAGAGACATACTGTATGATTCCTGCACAACAGTAGAAAAATTGAGCATCCGCGGATACATTTCGAGCGGTGACATTGTGCCGGAAGTTATGATGACAGACCGAAACCTGTCAAATACAGGTTTTATGGCGATTGCGGCATCCAAGCAAATGAAATGTAGAACCGGGTTCGGTATTTCCGCTGTGTCAGACTCGAACGGCTCAAGGATGAGAAGAAAGCCCCTTTCGTATGTTGCTACGAGGGTTGCAAAGATGGCTACTTCTTGCAGGGGTTGGTAGTCCTCGATATTTGTAAGTTCCAGTGTCCGTACGAGCGATGACAGTCTTTCGGCGCAAAACCGGAGCGGTTTCTTTTCAATGAAGGTGTGTTCCTTGAGATGGGCCAGGAATGAGGGTGGGGTCTCTGAAATGACTTGCCGGACTTTCATCCGCGTCTAGGCATGGTCAGTGGGTGTTTTCTGTGGTACGTAAAAGCAGAAGTCGAAGCTTACCTTGAGGTATTCGATAAATCGCTTCAGAAATGCAACGAAATGTTCTGCTCTTCGGATATTTCCTGGTACAGCTTCCTGCAAAAGATCGTCCGGCAATGCTACCTCGCGAGTTAGTTTCGAAGCACCCTGAGAAAAAAAAATACGGATTGAAAAGTCCATACCCGGGTTGGCCATGAAAGCATCCTCCCTACGGGACTCCTCCGCGCCACGTAAGCCTTCGACCAGCTTTTCGTACTCATTTCGGAGCTTCTCCTGGTCTGTATCCTTCAGTTCAGCCACCCGGCGCTCCAGGTTGTGGGCTCCTCTGGTGGCTTTCCTGAGAGAGTCTTCGGTGATGTCTGTGCTGAGAGACTCGATGCAAACATTATCGATGTTGTGCGCCTCGTCGAAGACAACGATGCAGTCCTTCGAGAGCTCCCTAGATACACGCTCGGCGATCTTTGGATCCAGAAGATAGTGGTAAGAATAGATAATAACGTTGCAGTATTGCATCTAGCCCAGGCCGGTTAGTGCTTTACCCAAGCGGGTGAGCTAGGCCGAGGCAACTCACCATGCGCCTCGAAGTGAAGTACGGGCACTGTTTGTGCTCCTCGCCGTACGCGAGTAGAGCATCGAGGGTCCACACGCCATTTGGAATCAGATTGTGTGGCTCCAGGAGGTCGAGGTTCTACATGTAAGTCAGGACGGTGGTCATGAAGTTTTAACACGGGTCCATACATCATGGTAGATGCAAAGCTCAACATCCTCTCCTCGGTCTTTCTTTTCTCTTACGAAGCCTGCTGTGAGGCTTCTGCAACGGGCATCCACGATCGCTCCACTCTTCTCCCTCTTTACAGATGGGTGAAGACACAAATTTTTCCGGCTTGTGAGGCCAAGGGCTCTGAATTCCTCAACTTGGCCCCGCTGCTCTGCGCGGTATTTCATTAAGGCTTTCAGCTCTGCCAAGGCTTTCTCGATCTCTGACGTAGTTCCTATACCGGCAGAGGGTCAGAGAATCTGCAGAAGTTCAGATACGTAGGATATACTAACGAGAGCAGTATATGATTTTGCGCTGCGATGGATAGTGTTGCTGGTAGGCAATAAGGAGGGACAGGAGAGAGATGGTTTTCCCAGTGCCCGAGGGCATTTCAAGAACACAGTTGCCGCCTGCATCCAATGTTTCTATATCTTCAATTAGAACAGCATCGGGCGGCAAGCACAGCTCATCTACATACTTTTGAGATCGCACATGTAGCTAGCATGGGGTGGAAGAGGCCGAGAGTTAGCATTATTAGAGAGCTTGCTCAGGCTGGTAGACACAGCCATCCCTGTTGCCCCATGATGGAAAAGGAAAGAAACTTACGCATACTGCTCTGGATCGTAAAGTTAGCCATGCTTGCCGTAATGCCCGGGGAGTAGGATGACATACCAGGATATATTCTCGGGTAGGGGAAGAGGACCTCGAGGTCCCTAAATCCCAAGTCAGCTCTTATTCTGAACTGTAAAAAACCAGTCTAGTTCGAGGCAGGGAAATGAGGAGCACCGACTCGATGTTGAACTTCATGGTTCCATATGTTTACGAGAGACGCCTGCCAAAGGAGCGGGCACTTAAACCGGGCAGTCAAGTCGGACAGAGGAAAGCAGCACAACCAGCTTCGACGAGGCTGATTCGAAGGGAATTTATCTTGATCTATGAGAGCATTACTAATGCTGATGTAGATTTCCTCTATCCCGGGTTGTCTTGGGGGGGAGGATGTGGTCATTTGACCAAATGATACTTACGAACAGAGCACGAGCACTGAGGTGTGAAAAATATATCGAGGTTTCAGTAGGGCGTGTCTCTTTGCATCTCCTTCGTTGCAGATGCCCTCTGGACTCGAAGCATAATTGTACGTACCCAGAACGTTAGTCACCAAACAGTCGCGAGATCACGTGATACTATTAAGGAGCCTGTCTCGTCACTTTTAATATTGCAACCACACACATAATAACACTCCTTGGTAATAATTAACTGAACAGCAGCAATAGATCAAGATGGATACTAATGTCCTTTACTTCGTATTGTTTTGCCAGGCAGACCCTCCAAATGTCGGTGGGATGATTTCAGTGAAATGTGCTGGCTGTGCAAACTAGCGTGTAACCGTGGTCAAGGTAGATTAATAACCCCAAATGAGGTCAATTTTGTTCCAGTCTAAGCCTTGATGTAGCATCAATTCAAGGCGGAATCTAATGTATTAATTCAATCCCCTGGGAGCCTGGCAAAGACTTCATGAGGCGAGGCCAAATACGAAGAACTAGATTATTGTACAGACAACCTCTCATGACTTCGAGACTCGGGCGACTCGGACCTCGATTTCTTGGGCATCCAGAAAATCCAGGTGGCTGTGCTTCCATAATCATTGATCAATGGCTGGATGTCGGCAGGCGCCCACTTTGGCAAGAATCCCGCAGGCTGTTGGTGTCACAAAACCTTCATGGATAGCCAAATGTACTAGGAAGCCCTACGTAACACAAGCCCCTCCTGTGCCGGATCGGAAATGTGTGTACTTGTACTATGAGGCACCGAGACGAAAGTCACTCCCTTGGTTGTTTGGGCGCCCTGGGGCTTTCCCAGAACCCAAGGACGAAACCAAAAATTTAGCTGTGCCACGCTGTCGAAGCCCTTTCCAAGTTGATATTTTTTTCCCATTTCCCTTTATTGACGCTGCTCATGGTCTTTGAAATGCGATTGATTCACCTATATTCTATAAATCAATAGGAAACTGCCCGTAGCGAAAAATGGGTTGACT